>Ga0307973_1000892_pt1 | contig 14517 bp, 15 predicted proteins | sample OrgLakmetagen782_FD_201837 | JGI IMG/M metagenome (GOLD analysis project Ga0307973, IMG submission 201837) | Saline water microbial communities from Organic Lake, Antarctica - #782 | ecosystem: Environmental > Aquatic > Non-marine Saline and Alkaline > Saline | place: Antarctica: Organic Lake...
CGGCGATGGACAACGCCACGCGCAATGCGGGCGAGATGATTGACGATCTGACCATCCAGTACAACCGCACCCGTCAGTCCGTGATCACCAACGAGCTGATCGAAATCATTTCCGGCGCGGAAGCGCTTTGATGCGTGCGTCGGCCTTTGAATACTGGGCGCACCGTCATGGCGGGATCGGCACACCGTCTGCGCGTTCATATGTCAGTTATCTGGCCACGGTCGAGAACGATTATCGCATTGATCTTGATGCGGATTGGAAAGCGTCTCAGTTGGCTTACGTGCGAGGTCTTCTGAGTAGTGATCGCACGTTGAACGGAAATACTCGGCGCAACCGTCTATCTGCGCTGTCAAAATATGAAGATTTCTGCTCGGCAACGGGTAGTCATTAACCGGAGAAGACACATGGCAAATGCAAAAGGCAAAGTGACCCAGGTCATCGGCGCCGTGGTGGACGTGCAGTTCGGCGATCACCTGCCGGCGATCCTGAACGCGCTGGAAACCGACAACCACGGCAAGCGTCTGGTGCTCGAGGTGGCGCAACATCTCGGCGAGAACACCGTGCGCTGCATCGCGATGGACGCGACCGAGGGTCTGGTGCGCGGACAGGAGGTCAGCGATCTCGACGGGCCGATCACCGTGCCGGTGGGCGACGCCACGCTGGGACGCATCATGAACGTGATCGGCGAGGCGATCGACGAGGGCGAGCCGATCAAATCCGACGAACGGCGCGCCATTCACCAGCCCGCCCCCGCCTTCGACGAGCAATCGACCGAGAGCGAGATTCTGGTGACCGGCATCAAGGTGGTCGACCTGCTCGCCCCCTATTCCAAGGGCGGCAAGATCGGCCTGTTTGGCGGTGCCGGTGTGGGCAAGACGGTTCTCATCATGGAACTGATCAACAACATCGCCAAGGTGCATTCGGGCTACTCCGTGTTCGCCGGTGTCGGCGAACGGACGCGTGAGGGCAACGACCTCTATCACGAGATGCTCGAATCGAACGTGATCAAACCCGACAATCTGACGGAGAGCCAAGTGGCGCTGGTCTACGGCCAGATGAACGAACCGCCGGGCGCGCGTGCCCGTGTGGCGCTGACCGGTCTCACGCTGGCCGAAAACTTCCGCGACGCCTCGGGCTCGGACGTGCTGTTCTTCGTCGACAACATCTTCCGCTTCACGCAGGCGGGCTCCGAGGTGTCGGCGCTTCTGGGCCGCATCCCCTCGGCCGTGGGCTATCAGCCGACACTGGCCACGGACATGGGCCAGATGCAGGAACGCATCACCTCGACCAAGGCCGGCTCGATCACGTCGATCCAGGCGGTCTACGTGCCCGCCGACGACCTGACCGACCCCGCCCCGGCGACGACCTTCGCCCACCTCGATGCGACCACGGTTCTCAACCGCGCGATCTCGGAGCTGGGGATCTATCCGGCCGTCGACCCGCTCGATTCGAACTCGCGCCTGATGGATCCGCAGATCGTCGGTGAAGAGCATTACAAGGTGGCCCGCGACGTTCAGGGTATCCTGCAACGCTACAAGTCGCTGCAGGACATCATCGCGATCCTCGGCATGGACGAGCTTTCGGAAGAGGACAAGCTGACCGTGACCCGCGCCCGGAAGATCCAGCGATTCCTGTCGCAGCCCTTCGACGTGGCCAAGGTGTTCACCGGCTCGGACGGCATTCAGGTGCCGCTGGAGGACACGATCGCCTCGTTCAAGGCGGTGGTCGCGGGCGAATACGATCACCTGCCCGAGGGTGCCTTCTATATGGTCGGCGGCATTGAGGACGTGAAGGCCAAGGCCGAGAAGATGGCCGCGGACGCCGCATAAGTGTCAGGTGGGGCGCAGGCCCCACCATAGCAGGAGGCCGATATGGCTGAGACAGTGCAATTCGATCTGGTGAGCCCGGAACGTCTTCTGGCATCGATGGCCGTAGACGAGGTGCAGATACCGGGTGCCGATGGCGACATGACGGCGATGGCGCATCACGCGCCGCTCATCACCACGCTGCGTCCGGGGCTTGTGCGGGTGACGGGCCGCGAGGGCGAGAAGGAATATGTCGTGACAGGCGGGTTCGCCGAGATCGACGGCGAAAGCATCTCGGTGCTGGCCGAGCAGGCCGTCGCCCGCGAGGACATGACGCAAGAGCATATGAAGGCGATGGTGGACGAGGCGACCGAAAGGTTGAACTCGGCCAAGGAGAAGCACGACAACGAGCCGGGCCCGGTCGACGAGGCCACAAAGCTGTTGGCGGACATGATGGCGATCGGCGAGCGGATCGGCCTGTCGGCCTACTGACCGCCCGCGCCGTGATCACGCCTTCTTCGTGACAGGACCCGAGACATCAGCGGCCCCTTCGGGGGCCGCTTGACGTAGCGCCTCCGGCAAGGTCCGTGCCAGAACCTGCAGATCCTCCCGGCGACCACAGCTGATGCGGATGCAGCGATCCAGCGGGGCCACGCCCGGCATCCGGACGAACACCCCCTGCCCCTGCAGCGCCGTCAGCACCCCGCGCGCGAACGCACCGTCCCGCCCGCAATCCACCGCCACGAAATTCGTGGCCGATGGCAGGGCGGGCAGACCGTTTTCTCGGGCAATGCGCGTGATCTCGGCGCGGGCGGCGTGCACCTCGGTCTGCACATGGGCCAGCCAGCCGGTATCCAGAAGTGCGGCACGCGCGCCGGCCTGCGCCATGCGGCTCACGCCGAAATGGTTGCGAATCTTGTCGAAACTCTTGATCAGCGCGGTCGCACCCACCGCATACCCGACACGCGCGCCGGCCATCCCGTAGGCCTTGGAAAAGGTGCGCATGCGGATCACGCGGGGGTCTTCGACGTCGATCTCTGCCGCCGTGCCGTCGGGGGCAAACTCCAGATAGGCCTCGTCGAGACAGAGCAGGCAGCCCTCGGGCAATGTGTCGAGCGCCGCCTCGATCTCGGCCCCGCGCCGCCATGTGCCCATCGGATTGTCGGGGTTGGACAGGTATACGAGTTTCGCATCCACCACATGCGCCGCCTCGATCAGCGCGGGCAGATCCTCGTGATCGTCGCGGTAGGGCACCTTGTGCAGCGCGCCACCGAACCCGGTCACGTGGTAGTTGAACGTCGGGTACGCGCCCTCGGATGTCACCACAGCATCGCCGGGAGCGATCAGCAGCCGCACGAGATTGCCCAGAAGGCCGTCGATCCCCTCGCCCACCAGCACGTTCCCGACCGCGACGCCCATGTGATCGGCCAGTGCCGCGCGCAGGTCGTGGCAATCGGGATCGCCGTATTTCCAGACATCCGCGGCCTCGGCCCGGATCGCGTCAAGCGCCCGTGGCGACGGGCCGAACAGGCTTTCATTGGCGCCAAGGCGGGCGGCGAAGGGGGCACCGAGGCGGCGCTCCAGCTCTTCCGGGCCGACAAAGGGCACGTCGGCGGGCAGGCTTTCGATCAGCGGGGGGTAGCGTGGCGTATCCATCATGCGGCTCAGTTAACGGGATGCCGACCCGTCTTGCAAGCCCGTGCCGCCGGACCCCGGTCGATCAGCCGCCATGCACCACGCTCCACCGTTCGATCAACGCCTGTTGCAGGTCCTTTGCGCGCCGGTTCCAGCCACGCGCACCGGGCGGTCGTTCGTCGCGCGACGGGTCGATACCGTCGCGCAGGCTGTCGCTCGCGGTAAAGATGGCGAATGTCAGGTCCGTGCCCTGCGGCGTCTCGACATATCCCGCAAGACCGCTGACGAAATAGAGCGTGCCGGTCTTGGCCACCACCTTGACCGGATGATCGGGGTCCATACGCCCGTTCGCATCGCGCAGGCGATACTCGCGCAGCAAGGGCCGCAACAAACCCGTCCGGCCCGCCCGGGCCAGCCCCTGCGCCAACGCCCCCGCGGCAAGCCGCGAGCGGTCGCTCAGCCCCGAATGATCGCGCAGATCCGCCCCGGTCATCCCCAGAGCCTCCGTCGCCCACGCGCTCATAGCCTGCGCCGAAGCCGAAAGCGGCAGCGCGCGCCCCTGTCGCTGCGCGGTCGCGGTCAGGCCCACCAGTTCCGCGGTGATGTTGGTGGAATATTTCAGCATGTCGCGCAGGATACTGTCGAGCGGTGCGCTGTGATGTGTCACGAACACGCCGCCCTCGGGCAGCGTGTCGATCACCCCGGCCTTGCCAAGGTCGATGCCGTGCGACCGCGCCAGCGTGGCAAAGACCTCTGCGGCGTAAAGTTCGGGCTTGCGGACGGGCAGCCACCGCGCCCCGCCCGACCCCAAGGCGCCGCGCGCCACGCTCCACTCGTCGCGTCCGCCCTTGTCGCTGTAGCTGTAGACCGGCCCACGGCGGTCCGCGATCCGCATCTGTGCGACGGTCACATCGGGGCGATAGCGCCCCGCGCGCGCATCCATCGACACGGTGTATTTCCCGCCCGCGCGTTTCCATTCGAAATGCACCCGGTTGAAGTTGAGGCTCAACCCCGACAGCGACGGGTTGTAGCCGACATGCTCGGGCTGGTTTTCGTCGATTGCGCGCTTGAAGGGCACCGCCCCGCCCCAGACCAGAAAACGCCCGTCCAGTGCGTGCATCCCGGCGGTCTTCATGCCCGCCGCGAGGGATGCCAATGCCTGCGTGTCCAGCGTCGGATCGCCCCCGCCCGCGAGGATCAGATCGCCTTTCAGAACGCCCTTATCCAGAACGCCCGTGGCGATCAGCCGGGTGGTGAATCGGTAATCGGGGCCGAGGCTGTCCAGCGCGTAAAGCGCCGTGAGAGCCTTGGTCACGCTGGCCGGCGGCAGGCCCGTCGCGCCGTCATGCTCTTCCAGAACGCGGCCGGTTTCGGCCTCGGCCACCGCAAAGCCCACCTGCCCCGAAAGCCGCGCCTTTTCGATCAGTGCCGCAGCATCCGGGGCGCGACGCGCGGCCCCGCCCGCGGGCCGGGCCACCGGGCGCAACGACACCGCTGGCGCCCCGGCCACAGCAGCGCCCGCAAGCGCCGACAGCGCCGTGCCCAGGAAAAACCGTCTGGAAAAATCTCGTGTCATCGGGATGAGTTAACCGCAGGGATGGGGGCGGCGCAATCGGCTTTCACATCACGGCAGATCAATTTCCATCCCCAATTTCTATCTCCGGGGGTCGGGCGGGATCGGGCACCGTTTCCTGCGCGCGCAAGGCACTTGACGATATATCCACCATCGGCACGTTGACGAAACACCAGGCCGGGGCCGGAACCCGGCCCAGGCGATGGCTCGCATGCGCGGGCAATCGCGCATCGCGGTAGATCCGCGCCGCCGGCGACATCCGCGCCGAGATCCGCTGCCCGGGCCGGGCCAGCACCCCGACCGGCACGCTTTCGATGATGCGGCGCCAGTCCTGCCAGCGATGGAACTGCGCCAGATTGTCGGCCCCCATCAACCAGACGAGGCGCAGCCCCGGCACCGCCTGCCTCAAGGCGTCCAGCGTCTGCGCGGTGTGGCGGGTGCCGGCACGCGCCTCGAAATCGGTGACCGCGATGCGCGGGTGATCCACCAGCGCCCGCGCCGCGGCCAATCGGTCGGGCAGCGGCGCGGGACCATGCGGCTTGAGCGGGTTGCCCGGGCTGACCAGCCACCACACCCGGTCCAGCCCGAACCGCTTGAGCGCCTCGCGGCTGATATGCAGATGACCGGCATGCGGCGGGTCGAAAGACCCCCCCAGCAGGCCGACCACCTGGCCGGGGCGGGCATGGGGAACGGCATGTCTCATCAGCCCGTCATCGCCAGAGGGCGGCGCGGTGTAAAGCGAAAACACCGCCCGCCGCGTGGCCCGGGATCCTCGATCCGGTCAGGTCACGCGCTCGATGGCGATCGCCGTGCCCTCGCCACCGCCGATGCAGATCGCCGCGACGCCGCGCCGCAGGTCGCGGGTTTCCAGCGCATTGAGCAGCGTCACCATGATCCGCGCGCCCGAGGCCCCGATGGGATGGCCGAGCGCACAGGCACCGCCGTTGACGTTCACCTTGTCGCGCGGCAGGCCCATTTCGCGCATGAAGGCCATGGGGACCACCGCAAAGGCCTCGTTGACCTCCCACAGATCCACGTCGTCGATGGACCAGCCGATCCGCTGCAACAGCCGTCGCGCCGCCGGGACCGGCGCGGTGGTGAACCAACCCGGGGCCTGCGCATGGCTCGCATGCCCGAGGATACGTGCCCGTATGGTCAGGCCCTGCGCCTCGGCCGCCTCTCGCGACGCCAGAAGCAATGCCGCGGCCCCGTCGCTGATCGAGCTCGAATTTGCCGGTGTCACCGTGCCGCCCTCGCGGAAGGCGGGCTTGAGATGCGGGATCTTCTCGGGGCGCGCGGTGCCGGGTTGCTCGTCGGTGCTGACCGTCACCTCGCCCTTGCGGCCCTTCAGCGTGACGTGCGCGATCTCAGCCCCGAACGCACCGGATTTCTGCGCGTCGAGCGCACCTTGCAGCGAACCGAGCGCGTAGTCGTCCTGGGCTTCGCGCGTGAACTGGAACTTTTCCGCGCAATCCTCGGCGAAGGTGCCCATCAGGCGGCCCTTGTCATACGCGTCCTCCAGCCCGTCGAGAAACATGTGATCGACAGCACCCGCATGCCCCAACCGCGCACCGCCGCGCATCTTGGGCAAAAGATACGGCGCGCAGGACATCGATTCCATGCCGCCCGCGATCACCGTGGCGGTATGGCCGAGCGCGATCTGGTCGAACCCGATCATCGCCGCTTTCATGCCGGATCCGCACATCTTGTTGAGCGTGGTGGCGGGCACATCCTCGCCAAGACCCGCGGCAAACCCCGCCTGCCGGGCCGGAGCCTGCCCCTGCCCCGCCGCGAGAACGCAGCCCATAAGGACCTCGTCGACGGTGTCCACGCCCGCCCCCTTCAGGGCGGCCGCGATGGCAGCACCGCCCAGAACCGGCGCCGCGACCCCGTCGAAATCGCCCATGAACCCGCCAAGCGGCGTGCGGGCCGCCCCGGCGATCACAACCTCGTTCATTCTTCTCCCTCCGTCATGGATCCCGATTCGCGCATACCGAATGGTAAGGAATCGGCTCTAGTGTCGGTTACGCGGAAGCATAACACGCCGGAGGCTGCATGGAACTCTCGACCACCCGTCATGGGGACATGATCATCGTGAACGTGATTGCGGCGCGGATCGACGCCGCGGCTGCGATCGCGTTCAAGGACGCGATGCGCGGGGCCGTGGCGGATGGACCGACCCATGTCGTGCTCGACCTCGGAAACGTGACCTTCGTCGATTCGAGCGGCCTTGGCGCGATTGTCTCGGCGATGAAAACCATGGGCGACGGGCGCAGGCTCGATCTGGCGGCGCTGACCCCCGATGTGGCCAAGGTGTTTCGCCTGACGCGCATGGACACCGTATTCGTGATCCATGACGCCATCGACGCGCTGACCACGCGCGCGACCGGGTGAGCATCCCCGGCAGCGCCGAACCGGGGGCCGGATCAGAATCACGCGAAGGTGAGCGCGCAGATCATGACAGGCAATATGACGTTCAGATGTAGCGCGACGGCCCTCGATGTGCGCCGAATGCTGAGCGAGCTGCGCGCGCGTCTGGCCGCCGAAAACCTGCGCGACGACGATTGCAGCAATATCGAGATCGCGCTGGCCGAAGCGCTCAACAATATCGTCGAACATGCCTACCGGCCCGGGCCGCATGGAATCATAACCCTGACCCTGTCGGTCGGCCAGCGGCACCTGACTTGCGAATTGCGGGACCAGGGTGTGGCCATGCCGAGGCTTGCGCCGCCAGCCGGGCCCGCACCCGACGTCACCTGCCAGCGCGCGACACTTCCGGAGGGCGGATTTGGGTGGTCGCTCATTCGCGCGCTGACGGCGCGCCTGCACTATCTGCGCGACGAAGAGGAGAACCGGCTGATCCTCGATTTCGACCTCGGCGCGCCGTAGCGCGCATCCGTTCGGTTCCGTCACCGCGATAATACCATATTCCGGGCAAAGCACCGTCACAAAGTCGCGCCATAAGGGTGGGGTAGCTGCAAGGCTGCCCTCGGCGCCGCGCGCCATTGCCCCCACCCATTGCGTGGCGTCGAGGTCGTATGTCCGGCGGGTTCACGAGGCGCTACCGTGCGGCATGCGCAGGCGACAAACACGAAATCCGGACGGTGACAGCGACACAGGCTTCAGGGATGGATCGCCCGCCTGCCTCGCGTCAGTTCAGTTGGAATTGCAACGGATAATGCCCGTCCTCGAACGGTCCGAACAGGTCGGGGATGTCGGGATGATCCACCGGTTCGCCCGAATAATCCGCCACCAGGTTCTGCTCACTGACATAGGCGATGTAATAGCTCTGCTCGTTCTCGGCCAGCAGGTGGTAGAACGGCTGTTCCTTCGACGGTCGGCTATCCTCGGGGATCGACGCATACCATTCGTCCGTATTGGCGAATTGCGGATCCACATCGAAAACAACCCCGCGAAACGGGTGTTTCTTGTGACGGACCACTTGGCCCAGGTGATATTTGGCTCGCTGTTTCATCATTACCTGTCCATGTTTAGCATATTCATATACCGGAGCAAGCCTGCCTTGTCCAATTCTCGGATGAAATACGCGGGAACATGTCCGTGATCGCTGGCGTGACGCGGTCGCGATACACGAGAGCGGTGACCGGGCAAATTCGCATTTCCCCTCCGCGACCGTTTCGGCTATGGTTCATCCAAAACGAAAGCGAGAGGCAGATGAGCAGAACTCTTCGCGCATTGGTCGTTCTTGTCCTGCTGTCCTCCTGTGGCGGCGGAACAGGCTATGGCACGGCCCCGCGCAATCTTGACAACGCCTGCGAGATCATCGCCGAGCGCCCTGAATACGCCCGCGCCTTGCGCGCGAGCGAACGCCGATGGGGCATCCCGGCACATGTGCAGATGGCGACCATATATCAGGAAAGCAAATTCGTCAGCGATGCGCGCACGCCGTTTCGATACAGTCTCGGGGTGATCCCGCGCGGGCGGGTCAGTTCAGCCTACGGGTATTCGCAGGCGCTCGACGGAACATGGGACGAATACAAGGCCGAAACCAGAAACCGCGGGGCGCGGCGCACCGACATTCACGACGCCACCGATTTCATCGGCTGGTACATGTCAGCATCGAACGACCGCCTGGGGCTGTCACCCTATGACGCGCGCAACCAGTACCTCGCCTATCACGAGGGGCGCACCGGCTATGCGCGCGGCAATCACAATACCAAGCCGTGGCTGTTGCGGGTTTCGGACAGGCTCGCCCTGCGCGCCGACCGCTATCGCGCACAGCTCGGCAGTTGCCGCGAAGGGCGCGGGCTCGTGTGACGGGAACCGCAGCGACGCAGCGCCGCTTGACCGGTATCCGGCGCACCTGACGGAAAGAAACGCGTGAAAGTTGGTGAGGCCCTGAGGGGGGAATATCAGGGCGGTGTTCAAACGCCGTCAATTCTCTACCGAGAAAGGGTGTCCGTCGTCAGACAATTTTGGACGCGTGAGCGGTTTTTGGATTGGAGGTTCTGATCCATTCTCGATTGAGATTATGCGTTTTCGGTTTCGTGGCGCAAGCGCCGCGTGAGCATGGGTTTTCATTTGACCTCCTCTCGTTGTTTCAGGATTTGTTCGCCCCTGCCGAAGCAGACATCGGCAGGCGTCAGGTTGCCGATCGCGGACCTTCGGGTCATGGTCTCGTGCCACCGCTCGATCTTGCCCTGGGTCTGCGGGGGATATGGTGCGCCGCGGACATGGTCCATGCCCTTTTCGTCGAGGTAACCCGCCAAATCGCCCTCGTGTCCGAGCAGCACCTGGATGACCCGGATGTCCACGCCGCTCTCGAGAAGATGGGTGGCGAAGCCGTGTCGCAAGGTGTGCACGCTGACCTTCTTGCTCAATCCCGCCGCCTTGGTCGCGGACCGACAGGCGGAGTGCAGCACCTGCACGTCGATCGGCTTGTCGCCACGCCCCGGAAACAGCCAGTCGGATGGCCGCGCCAGACGCAAGCAGGTTCGCAAGATGCCGGGACGCTGCGGCGAGAGCATGACCGTGCGGTCCTTGGCACCCTTGCCGTGGCGGATCGGAAGCACGATGCGGTCACTGGCGCTATCCGTGACCTTCAGGCTGACCGCTTCCGAGGCGCGCCCCCCCGCAGCGTAGGCCGTCGTCAGGACCGCGCGCCTTCAGCGACGGCACCGCCTCAAGAAAGTGACCGACCTCATCGGCGCTCAGGATCGTCGGCAGCTTGCGCGGCGCGCGCGCATAGGCGATCCGCTCGGGGATCTCCGCCCGGTTCAGCGTCACGCCATGGAAAAAGCGCAAGGCGCAGACCGTCTGGTTGAGCGCCGGCCACGAAATGCCCTGCGACACCAGATAAACCTGAAAGGCCCGGACATCCTCCAGCCCCAGCCGATCCGGTGAGCGGTCGAAATGCCGAGCGAACCTGGCAACGGCATGAAAACAGGACCGCCCGTGTGGCCGGCGACAGGTTGCGAAGCGTCATGTCGCGGGTCATACGGCGGCGCAACAGGCTTACCGCTGATGTGGCATCAGCCATGGGATGGTCTCCTGATCAAAGGTTGGTCTTGAGCAACCAAACCTTCCCATCAGCAGGCCATTCCCGCCGATAACGACACCCCTCCCGCGTCAGCGGGTCCGTTCAATCTGTGATCGCTGTCCGTCGTCGCCTTGAACCTGCGTGTTCTTTCAACGTTGAACCCGTTTTCGCACATCAGCCGGCCGGCCCAATGGTGGCCCGGATCGACGCCGATCTCTTTTCAGCCCTGCGGTCACCCCTCGGGGGACAATAGCCGCCCGGATACAGGCACGAATGTACCGTCTCATCCGCCAGAGCGACCCCGCCCATGCGCGATCCGCGTCGGGCCGGGTGACTGCGGACGGCCCGCAATCCAGATCCGGACGGCATCCGTACGGGAGATGTCTGGTCTGCCTTTGCCCGGTATGCATCTCCTTTGCCGCGGTGCATGCTGTCACAGGATCGGCACCACCAGCATGAAACGTGATCCGGGGAAGATCACGAGCAACGCGGCGACAGACCGGGATGGCACCCTTCGAACATATCGACGGCTTCCGAAATCCGCGCCGTCGGCACTCCGCCCTCGGTTGGAAACGCCCCGCGGCTCTCGAAGAAAAAGAGGCCCAAGCGGGCAGTTGGGGCGACACCAGACCGCCAAAGTTTCCATAGTGTCCGAATGGGTGCCCGGATACTCTGCCATACGTTTCAAATAGTCCTCTTGCAAATCCCACACGCAAACCGCTATCAGGCACTTAGGAGAGGTGGCCGAGTGGTCGAAGGCGCACGCCTGGAAAGTGTGTAGGCGGGAAACCGTCTCGAGGGTTCGAATCCCTCTCTCTCCGCCATACGCACTATAATTCGTGTTTTATATCAGTAATTTAGGGCGATATTGTGCCAACGGTTGCGCATCCTACCCGCCTACGCGCAAAGCGGATCAGCCCTTGGCCCGCTTTCGGGCTTCATATCTCCGGTTGCGCCGCCGTTTGCCACAGATCCGGGTGCAATAGAGCGTATCCCTGCGCCTCGGCTGGAACGTCTGCCCGCAACCGACGCATTGCCGGGGGGCTGGTGGTGGCTTGGCGCGGCTCGGGCGTTCATTCAGCCGTCGATATTGGCGTTGTGCGCACGGGCTCGAACAGAACAGCCGGTCAGGTCGGTACGTGACGAACTCGTGCCAGCACTCGATGCAGGTGCCGCGCCTAGGCACGACAGGGACATACCGCACGTCATGCGAATACGCGTTGCCGCACGTCCGGCTGCAAAACCGCTGCCGGTGGTGGCGTTCCTCCGGCTCGGGAAGCGGGTCGCCGCACCACGCGCACCAGGCGTCCGGCTCGATCTCTAAGGGATCAAGCTGCTTCACGGTTGAACTTCTTCCACCACGCCGACGCGCAGTTACTCGAACAATAGTGAACCTGCCGCGTCCGCAGCGGATTGCCGCAACGCCGACACTCACTATCCCGCACCACGTCCAGCCCGGTGAAAGCCTGTTGCCCTTCGGCCCAGCCCGGACGCGCGGCACGGGCCAGCCGTAGCGCCTCGGCCACGACAGCGCGCGCCGCCTGATCGGCCACCGCCCAGGGCCAGCCGATCAGGCACAGGGACGCCCGCAGCTCGGCAGTGAACGGGCCCTCATACGCCAGCTTGGACGGGATCACGCCGTCCCGAAAGTCTCGCACCACGACAACGGCCATGTTGGCTGCAATGCGCTCGGCAGAACGGATCTTGCCCGGTTTATTCCGTCCCATTCCAGCCGACCAGCTTAAGCGCCAACTCGGGGTCGATGTTGTTCTCCTTTGCCTCGGCCATGGCCTTGATGATCGCACTCATGGCCCGTGCCCTGCCGCCCGTGTCATAGGCTTGCACAGGGGTTTCCACGTCGATCAGAACCGCGCCGCCCAGCTTGGCGCTGGCCTCGTCGCCAATGATCTTGGCAAGGGGCGAAAGGGTGTATTGCACAAGATGCCGCTGCACCTCTCGGAACACTGGCCCCGTCGATGCCGGGTTGAAGAACGCCGCAGGGACGCCGAAACATTCGGCCACCGCGCCGCGCGATCGGCTCCAGAGCGCATCCGCCTCGGCCTTTTGCAGATCCGGGGTCAGATCGTCGCGCCGCTGGCCAAGTTGCGGGTGCATGCCCGCCGCCGTCGCCTGCGCCACGCCCTCGACGATAAGCGTCGAACCGCGCTTGCCACGGATCGCGGATCGCATCGCGGCCATGTCCTCGGCGCTGGAATCGGGCAGGGGCAGAACCTGCGAACCGATCGGTGCATCCCGGAACGTGTCGCGCAGCGCGCCCTCGATCTCATGCAGCAGGTTTGCAGACAAGGCTGCACGCCGCAGGGGTGCCGTGCCTGTCCATGGTGCCACCGCATCGCTGCCGATCCTGATATGCAGAACCTCGGGGGCCAGCCGGGTCTCGGTCCTGCCGCCGCCCGCCTCGGGGATCGACACACGATAGGCCACAGGACGCCCGTTGCGCGTGGACAGGTCCCAGTCCGACGCGGGGGTGATGCCGTCTCCGATGATGCCGACGAACTCGCCACGCAGGGCCAGCGAACGGGCCACAAGCGCCATGGTGTTGCGGTCCAGCATGTCGGTGCCGGTCACGTCAGCGCCGGACAGCACGCCCTCCCATAGGCTGATGCAGGTCTGCGCTGCGCTTGTCAGCTCGGCCAGATCCGAACTGCCGCTGATGTAGGACTGCCGCGCGGCCATGATTGCAGCCGTGTAGCCGGTGCCGGATGCTCGGGTTTCGTCGGGCGTCTTGCGCCGGAAAAGATCCAAAATGCCCATGTCAAAGCCTCCAGCGTGAAAGGTGGTGCGAACCGACGACTTGTCGGAGCGGATCAGCCGCCCAGGATCGCGCCTCGACCTGCGCCGCCTCGAATGCGGGCCGTGTGACGGTTGAAATTTCGTACAGCTCGGCCCGCTCGATCCGACGCAGCACGCCATTGCCGCGCCGCTCGATCCGATCACCGCCCGACGGAACCCGGAAACCCGGTGACAAGCCCCGGATCAGCCCGGCCCGGTGCGCTGCCAGAAAGTCAGCTGCCCAGCTCGTGCCGCCCTCGATCCGCGCTTCGATCTCCAGCGCCTCGTCGGTCTCACGGATCTCCAGCGAACCCGCTGCACGACTTGCGAGGGGCTGCCGGTAGTCATGGCCCGACAGCAGATGAACATCCTCGCCAGCCTCGATCCGGGCCGCGAACGCGCGCGGCTCCACGATCTCGAACCGGCCCGGCGCCAGCTCGGTCTCGACGTTGTAGGGGAAGCGCCCGGACACCCGGACGCCTCCGTCAGTTGCGCGCAGCTCCAGCGCGCCGGATGCTGCGCCCCAGAGCATTATGCCAGCTCCAGCCCGGTCAGGACGCGCAGCTGCACGGGACGGGCAACGGTGATGTCCATCGTCGCCAGTGCCGTCAGCCGCAGCCCGCCGGACGCCGCATCGCTGAACGGGTCGCGGATCACGTCAACCGCGCCCCATGCGCCCACGTAGAAGGGGGCAACGCCGCCCGCGCTCGTGGTCAACAGCGCCGAATTTGCAAACGGGGTGGTGCCCGCCGGTGCTGCCAGCCCGTTGGACGTGGTGTTGATCGCGCCCATCTGCCGCGACAGCCGGTCCCATTCGGTGACGCCGCTGCCCGCGTCGAAGATCGTAGCGTCGAGGAAGTCCCACAGCTCAGGGCGGATCATGGCGCGCACCGCGCCGGGACCGCTTGCCGCGTTGGTCACCATGAACGCCGCGACAGCCGCGCGGAACGCCGCATAGCTTGCCGACGCATCCACCGCCGTTTCGGTGATGCCGTAGGTCGATGCCCCGCTGATAACGCCAAGGGGTTGGCCATTGGCCCCGGTGCCCTGAAAGGCTGCCGCGTCCATCGCCTGCCCGATCGCGCCGGCCATGTCGCGCCGGACGGCCTGCTCAAGAGCGGATCCCGACTGTTTCAGCGCGCGCCGGGTGATCTTCATCTGCACGCCCAAAGTGTTTGCGGGGGTCATGGCGCGATCGGTCGTCGCGTAGA
>Ga0307973_1000898_pt1 | contig 14481 bp, 13 predicted proteins | sample OrgLakmetagen782_FD_201837 | JGI IMG/M metagenome (GOLD analysis project Ga0307973, IMG submission 201837) | Saline water microbial communities from Organic Lake, Antarctica - #782 | ecosystem: Environmental > Aquatic > Non-marine Saline and Alkaline > Saline | place: Antarctica: Organic Lake...
AGTGATATGCTGCTGCCAGACGTGTGCTCGTTTGGTTGGGGTCATGCTGATTCCTTATGAAGTTGGTGAGGAATCAGTGTGTGCAATCGGCAAGCCGAAATGTAGGTGCTGATTTATTGGCGCTTACGTTGGAGATGTAGAATGACGTTTTTCAAGTACCGCAGGTCAATGTGGACTGCAATTGCGACGCTTGGTCTTAGTTTTGCGATTACGGCACAGGCGACCCCCATCACACCGGACATCATTTTCGGTTCGGGGAATGCCAACGGCAGTTTCACTGTGACCAACACCCCACTTTCCTTCCCCAACAACCCAACCGAAGGAAACATCGAACTGGGTCTGCGTGCGAAGTTGCGCTACGACGCCTCTGGGAGCCCGCAAAACCAATTCAACTGGGATGGCGTGGATACCTACACGTTCAGCCTTGCCAATGGCAACCCACCAGCGAATCGGGCCATGTGGAACTTCGAATGGTCGGTGAACGTCGATGATGTGAACGCGACGATACCGAACCTTGCGTCAGTCGGGTCTCTGATCCTCTCATATGATACCGATCCGGGTGTGGGCACCGCGTTCTCGGACTATAACGTGTTCGATTTCGACGCCTATTACGGAACCAACTCGACCGCGAACGGCGGTGGCACATATGATAACAATGGCACGCCCGTTTCTGGCTCCACTGTCGCACAGAACTCGGTAAACTATGGCTTCCTTCCCGGCGCGCCGCTTGGTGCTGGCTTGTTCGACGTCAAACTCACCGCGTTCTCGTCTGGCGGGAGAGAGCTTGCATCGACGGGCATCTCCGTGGATGTGTCGCCCGTGGCCGTTCCAGAGCCGGGAACATTGGCTCTGCTGGGTCTTGGCCTGACTGGCCTGGTTTGTGTTCGACGCAGACGCAGCTGATAATCAAGTGTGACACTGGTCCGGTCAAGACACCTTGATCGGGCCTGAAAACCGCCGACTCAAAAACTCAATGCCTTACCTAAAGTACTACTCGAAAACTGCAATCAGGTGTTTGTGGTGCATCAGTTAAAAACGTAGCGACCATAATCAAGATCCTCCCTATGTCACTTCTGATTTAGCTCACTCTCCGTTTTAAGACATTAATCACAAATATCGCTTTGACCTGTCAACTTATTTTACAGTTACCAAAAATGAGGTAGATCCAATTAGTTGGGCAGCTTGAAGGTGCTATTAAGCGATCCCGTTACACTGAAGACCAGATAACTTTCGCCCTGAAGCTGTCAGAGTTGGGTTCACGAATACCCGTAATGTGTCGCAAGATTGGTATTGCACCGGAAAGCTGTCAGCGTCCAGTGAATGCCGCGTTAAAGCGAGCAATAAGATCTTTGGACTACCATCAAGGCTTTCCTGCTAGCCTATCTCGTCACCGGCAACAAGGTCCGCTTTCCAATGATTTCGACGCCATGACCACAAAGCGGACCTTTTCAGATGGGGTCTACCCAATCCGATATTCGAAAACAAAGCACGCTGAGGTCGCAAAGCGAACATTCAAATCCCACACCCGGTTTAGGCTGGGGGCGTGTCATTAATATCGCGGGAAGTTCACTCAAGCAATATCAACCCACTCACATGAACCATTAAATGAGATGTCCTGCTTAAGATTTCTTGCGGCGCACCCACCCGAGTCCAGCGAGACCGAGCCCCATAATGGCAAGCGTGGACGGCTCTGGAACAGGGGTTGGGGCAGGGTTCAGAGCCGCTGCCGCGTCTTGAGAATTGTTTGTTTCGAAACTATCGGCGGAATACGGTTCGTTAGGGCCAGATTCTGAGAAAGAATACACGTTAATAAAGTACGTCGAGCCGATTGTGACGTCGACGTTTATTGATTCGCCATCATTGGAAGTTGCAGACGATGCCAAGAAACTGCCATTTGATCCGACCAAGCCAAGATCGATATCCATCAAGGCGCTCGTAAAAAAGATACTGACGGAAAGCTGTCCATCAGCGGGAGCTATCCAAGAATACCAATCAACCGGATCAGCCCCGCCGCCCTCGCCGAAATCCCTACAGGCTGAAAAGTCCGCCGACGATGCGCAGGAGCCCTCCAGGGTCAATTCCGCCAATCCGATAAAGTCGGCACTCGATCCCGGACCATTGACGTCCATTGTATACATGACGCCGGCGCGCACGCCTGATGAAATCAAGAGCAAAAATACCGCTCTAAGAACTAACCCGTTAAATTTTTTCACTACGTCTACTCCCTTGGCTTGAGCGCGTCTCAACAATCAAAGGCGGGCAGCAAGAATGATGCCCGTCTAAATTTTGATAGGCCTGATAGATAGATAGCGCTGACAACAAACCGAGGAGAAAACTGAGAGTAAAAAAATTCGACACTCACAGGTCGAACACCACAAACCTGATGTTCCGAAAAACGACTGACTCGCCGAGCGCCTTGGTCGCAAAGCGAACATTCAGATCGACCACAGAGCGGACATTCAAATCCAAGACCAGCGGCGGGTAAGTGTCCAACCCGCACCTTGACCAGTCTTCTACAGACAGCCGGGAATTGACAGGAGTAAACCCCAGTCGATCCGGGTAAGAGTCGGAATTACAGTGACGCAAAACACCTACATCGGCGCTGGTTTTCATTTAGAATAATCTCGTTATGTGTGTAAACTAATAAAAAGCAATAACATTCAATAATCAAGAGCGGAGGGAGTCTCCAATGAAGGCATCATTAGCTGCTATCCTTGCGGCGCTATTCTTCTTATCGGCCTGTGGTGGCGGCTCCGGTGGCTCGGGTGACGTAGCGGAAAATAAAGTTCAATTGGGCGTATATGTGGCCGACCAGTTGGTAGATCAGCAATTCGAGCTATTCCGTTTCGACACTTCGGGAGCAGGCGCGGTCAGACTCTCGGGGGCGCTCCAGGCCGATGGAAATGTTGGTAATTTTTTCAAGATATCGCCGGACGGCAGCCGCGTCGCCTACCGCGCCGACCAGGAGACGGATGAAAAATTCGAACTCTACGTCGCCGGGCTCGATGGCAGCGGTATCGACAAGATCAACGAGGCGATGATTGCCAACGGCGATGTATCCGAATTTGCCTGGTCACCCGACGGTGCGCAAATCGTCTATGTCGCTGATGCTGAGCAGGATGGCGTCGGCGAAGTCTACCTGGCCAACGCGGACGGCAGCAATCACCTCAAGATCAACGGCTCTGTCGGTGTGCCCGGGGTGGTGGAACTCTTTGACGTGAAATGGTCCCCCGATGGACGTTATATCGCGCAGCGGGTGCGGAGTTTGAGCAGTAGGCAAGTTGAGGGCATCAATACCCACGACACGCAGAATCCGAACAGCGTCCGCGTTAATCCGACCCTCGCGGTCGGTGGCAGCATTGGCGTATACGCCTGGTCACCCGACAGCCGCCGTATCGCCTATCTCGCCGACCAGGACATAGATGAGGTACTCGAACTCTTCAGCGCGAGTCCGGACGGCGCCGTCAATGACAAGATAAACGCTGCGCTGGTGACCGGCGGTCGTGTAGCAGAGTTTGCCTGGTCACCCGACAGCAGCCGCATCGCCTACCGCGCCGACCAGACCATAGATAATGTATTCGAACTCTACAGTGCGACTCCGGACGGCCTCTTCAGCGACAAGCTGAACGGTGCGCTGGTGAACTCCGGTAGTGTATTCGCCTTCGCCTGGTCACCCGACGGCCGCCGCATCGCCTACCGCGCGGACCAGGACATCGATAATGTAGTCGAACTCTACAGCGCGACTCCGGATGGCACCGTCAACGACAAGCTGAACGGTGCGCTGGGGAACAACGGTGATGTATCAGGCAACTTCGCCTGGTCACCCGACAGCAGCCGCATTGCCTACGTCGCTGACCAGACCATAGATGATGTATTCGATCTCTACAGCGCGACCCCGGACGGCGCCGTCAACGACAAGCTAAACGGTACGCTGGTGACCGGCGGTCGTATAGCAGAGTTTGCCTGGTCACCCGACAGCAGCCGCATCGCCTACCGCGCCAACCAGACCATAGATAATGTATTCGAACTCTACAGCGCGACTCCGGACGGCGCCGTCAACGACAAGCTGAACGGTGCGCTGGTGACCGACGGTGATGTAGCAGGCGACTTCGCCTGGTCACCCGACAGCAGCCGCATTGCCTACCGCGCCGACCAGACCATAGATGATGTATTCGAACTCTACAGCGCGACTCCGGACGGCGCCGTCAACGACAAGCTGAACGGTGCGCTGGTGACCGACGGTGATGTAGCAGACTTTGCCTGGTCACCCTGATGACCGGACTGTCGAAACATGTGCAATTGAGGGCGGATACTCGTTGAAGATGGTTAGCTCAAGGTTAAAAGGGTCCGTTTTTACTCACTCGCAGTTTTTTAAGCAATATACATTTGCCGCACAGTCGGGCGTTTAACGGAGCAATACGCTTTTTAGACGACCACCCCAGGGTCCCTTCACTAGCCCATCTCGGCGCAGCAAAAAGGTCCGCTTTCCAATGAATGCGTGATCAGACCTCCCAACGTCTGTTGCCATAAAGATTCCGTTTCGGCCAGGCTATGGCTTCTAGGCAATGACCACAAAGCGGACCTTTTCAGATCGGGGCCTACCCAATCCGCTATTCGAAAACAAAGCATGCTGAGGTCGCAAAGCGAACATTCGCATTTATAGATCATCGCTTGCAGCGGAGCTGCAGATTCAAGCCAAAGCAGCGACTACTCTGCGCCAGCTATGCCCCAAAAGGTAAAGCCCATGAACAAACATAGGGTAATAACGGGGAGTGTCTGGTGGGCCGGAGTATGTCCGCCTTTCAAACAATCATTTTCTTGTTCGAAACCTGGGCTGGGTCTACTGTTGAATTAATGGCGATCAATCGACATCCCTCGGGTGGAGCTGTACCGGGCGGCCGGTCCTGTTGATTAACAGGGATACGTAGCAATCGTAAATTCATACCAGGACACCAACCCATGAACACACCTTCGTCATCCACCGCATCCGTATTTGAAGCACCTGGCCCAGGATCATGGTCCGTTGACGCGGCCCATTTCCCGCGACCTGTCTCTCGTTTTCAAGCCGAGGTCCACCCGCAAGGCATCACCAAGGGTTTTCTGGAATGCGCGCGCCGCTACGGGTTGCTGATCGATACACTCGACTATCGGTTTGTAAACGGTTTTGCCTACTCCACCGTCGTACCGGCGCCCGAGGCGGAAATTCCGGCGCGCTTCAAAGCCGCCGAAGACGTGTTCTGCAAAAAGATCTGGAGAGAGGATCTGGAGCGCTGGGACCGCGATGTAAAACCCGCCTCGATCAGAACGCATAAAGAGCTGCTTTCCGTAGACCCGCAGGCGTTGTCCGACGATGAGTTGATCGCTTATATCGAACAATGCCGGGACAACCTGGAACGGATGATTTATCAACATCACAGTTTCAATCTGGCAGCGATTCTTCCAGTTGGTGATTTCATGGCCCATGTCGGCGCATGGACAGACGCTCCCATCGGCGAGTTTCTGGCCCTGACGCGGGGGGCGGCACCGGAATCCGCCGGGACCTTCCCAGAAATGGATCGACTGGCCGAGGAGATACGCAACAGCCCGGATGCCCGTCAAACCCTGACATCCGGAAAGGCGAGTGCGGATATCCTTGCCCAGCTTCGCAGTGCCCCGGGGCCTCTGGGTGAAGCAACCAGGGATTATCTTGGGGTGGTCGGTAACCGACTGCTCAACAGTCTTGATACCGGCGAGCCCTCGGCTATTGAAGTGCCCGACGCGCTCCTCGCCCGGATCAGGATTGCTGTCGAACAGAGCGCAGCTCAGGCTGGGGTTGTTTCCGAAGCAGACGTGTCCAGACTGCGGGAAAAGATTCCAGCAGAACACCGCGCCGATTTCGATGAACTTCTTGAAGAGGTACGCCTGGTGTCGCGGCTGCGTGACGAACGCGGATTTTACAGCGACGTCTGGGCGGGCGGTGTCATGCGCCGCGCGCTGCTTTCTGCCGGAGCACGGCTTGCCGCAGATGGCCTGATCGAAGAGGCAGCGCATCTTATCGAGGCAAGTTACGAAGAAATCCAGGCCCTTCTCGGCCGACAGGGTGGCCCGAACAGCGCCGAGCTTGCGGCGCGCGCCGCCTACCGCAAAGGGCATCGCGTCGACACTGCACCTGCGGAACTTGGCGATCCCGCTTCGCCGCCCCCTCCGATGGACGGTTTGCCACCCCACGTTAGACGGGTGATGACCGCTCTGGTGACGGCCATTCAATCGCTGGGGGCCGACTTGCAAAGCCATCCAGACAACGCCGTCATCAGGGGAATCGGAGCAAGCCCCGGAACCTACAGCGGCATCGCGCGGGTCATCGACGGGCCGGATGACCTAGGTCGTCTGGAACGGGGTGACGTGCTGATCACGGCAGCGACCACAGATTCCTTCAACATCGTGCTTCCCCTGGTGGGGGCCATCGTCACGAATGCGGGCGGCTTGCTGTCACACGCCGCCATCGTGGGACGCGAATACGGCATTCCGTCCGTCGTCGGGACTCGTAACGCCACGGCGCAGATCGCAGACGGAACCCGCGTGACCGTGGACGGAACGAAAGGCGAAGTCCGGATCGACTCACCGTGAAAGCGAGTCCGTTGGCCTCGGCCTGCGATGAGTCTTTGTACGGCGGAAAAGCCACGCAACTCGGTGCAGCGCTCCGCGCCGGGCTGCCTGTGCCCGGAGGTTTCGCGCTCGATACCGAGTTCGTCGATGCAATCGCGGCAGGCGACGCCAATGCGCGGACCGAACTCGCCAGATTGTGTGAGCAGATACCTGGACCAGTGGCCGTCAGATCCTCGGCCATCGGCGAAGACTCTGTGGGTGCGAGCTTCGCCGGACAACATGCGACTGTTCTCAACCTCGTGGGTTTCGAGGCGGTTTCGAACGCAATTCTGGTCGTCTGGGAATCCGCACGGACGGAGTCTGCCCGGGCGTATCGGGACCGCGTCGGGGCGGACACGGCCATACGCATGGGCGTGGTCATCCAGAGTCTTGTCGCCGCCGATGTGGCTGGCGTGCTATTCACCTGCAACCCCGTGACCGGTCAAGACGAACTTGTCGTCGAGGCATCGTGGGGCCTGGGTGAGGCCGTTGTGCAGGGCCTGGTCATCCCCGACAGCTGTCGCATGGATCGCTCGGGACGTCTGCTTGAAAGCCGCGCGGGTTTCAAGGACGTCAGCGTGCAGCGTGTGCCCGGAGGCCTGACCCGCACGGAAACTGTCGCCGCGCATCTTGTTGAGCAATTCTGCCTTGATGCGAAAAAACTGGTCGAGCTACACACGCTTGTGGCGCAGTGCGAGGGTGTTTTCGGTACCGGACCCCATGACATCGAATGGGCATTTGAAGGCGAGACACTTTACCTGCTGCAATTACGCCCAGTGACGAAATCGGCTGTGGCCTGACGATAACATCGGGACAACACTTTGAGCGCCAACAACGCTGCCATCCGAATGAGTACCGCGAGCACGGCGGGCCTGCTGATGGCGTCGGCCCAGGCGCCGCTGGGTTCGACACTAATCGCCGTGGCGCTGCCGTCCATCAGCCTCGCAATCAGTGCGGATCTCGTTTTGATCACGGGCCTGCTGGTCACCGGTTATCTGGTCGTTAACGTGGTTTGCCTGGGGCCGGCGGGAAAGATCAGCGATGTCGTCGGGCATTCGCGCATCCTGTGGACAGGTATTGGCCTTTATTTGATCGGCGCGGCTTTCGGGGTTATGGCGCAGGGTGTCAGCTTCCTGTTTCTGTCGCGCTGCCTGATGGCCGTAGCCGGTGCGTTGGTGGTTCCGGCAACCCTCGCCCTGTTGCGACTGCATGTGGCCGCGGAGCGACGCGGCCGTATCTTTGGACTGTTTGGCGCTACGATGGCAATTGCTGCAGCCTGCGGGCCTGTCCTGGGCGGAGAGATCGTGAGCCTTTTTGGCTGGCGTGCTGTGTTTATTGCCAATGTGCCCTTTCTGGCCGTCTCGGCGCTTCTGCTGCATCGGTATCCCCTGCCTGCAGGAAGCACGGCGGCACAGCGCCCTCTGAGAAAGCTGACAAGATCGCTGGATTTTATGGGCATCGGGCTGCTGGCGCTGTCACTGACGTTGCTGATCGTGTCCAGCAAACTTGATGGCACTGTGTTCATGGCCGTGGTTCTGGCGGCAGCCGTTGCCGGAGTCGCCTTCGTCAAATGGGAGGCGAAAACCCCGGTACCGGTCTTTGATCCGTACCTGTTTTCCCTGCCCCCCTTTGCCGCGGGAACGCTGATAATTGCTCTGCAGAACTTTGCGATGTATGGATTGCTTTTTCAGTTGCCGCAATTCTTTTCTGTATTCCGCGTGACGGAGCCACGCGACATTGGCTACATGCTCTTCGTCATGATGATCGGCATGGTAGTTGCCGCGCCACTGGGTGGGCAACTAACCGACCGGATCGGCGCACGGAGCGCGGCGCTTCTGGGAAGTGTGTTGCTGCTGACAGGCGTTGGTCTGCTCTGGGGCATCGATTCGTTTGAGTCCCCACAGGGCGCAATGCCAGCCTTGCTGATGTCAGGGTTGGGCCTTGGCTTATGCAACGCGCCTGCACAGTCAGCCTCGATGAGCGCCGTCGAGCCCGGACAGGTTGGAATGGCCGCCGGCGTCAGTTCCACGATGCGTTATCTGGGCGGCATTCTGAGTATTCTGGTGCTCGGCGCGGTTCTGGGAGACGATCAAATCGTCAGCGTGGCGCGCCACACCGTCATGATCCAGCTGTTTACAATTACCATTGGGCTATCCGCACTCATGAGCCTGTGGCTCCCCGGCGCGACTGTTGCCACCGCAAAATCCCCCTGAAGGCGGTATCCGGGCTAGATATCAGCTAAACACCTAAGGCCATCCTGAAGAGGATTTAACCGCGAGTGACGAGACCGAATAAATAGCGCAAAATTGAAAGATACGAATGTTCGCTTTTGTTTAGACATTGGAGAAGTCTGGAAAAACCAGATATACGATTATCGACTGACTCCGAGAGCGGCTTCGATTCCCAGTGATTCGAATTGAAGGGCCACGTTACAGCAATCAGATCTCAATACTCTCAGCTATCTCCAGAGCATCCTCCACCTCGACACCAAGGTATCGCACAGTACTGGACATATTTGTGTGCCCCAATAGCAACTGGACTGCTCTAAGATTTTTGGTCTTCTTGTAGATCAATGTTGCCTTGCTGCGTCTCATTGAGTGGGTGGCATAGACAGAAGGATCGAGTCCAATGCTGGTTATCCACTTCTTGACGATACGGGCATATTGATGAGTAGTGATGTGATCAAAATTCCTCATCCGGCTCGGCCATAAATAATCCATACCTGATAGTCCGCGAAATTTGATCCACGCTTCGACGGATTCGCGAGTCTTTTTGGTTATCTCAAACTGAACAGGCTGACTGGTTTTTTGCTGGATGACTTGCGCCCGATCCATAACCTCACCGTTTCTGGAAATATCTCGAACCAAAAGCTTTACCATATCGCAGGATCGGAGTTTGCAATCAATCGCCATGTTGAACATCGCCAGCTCGCGGATATTCTTTGCAATCTCCAACCGAATGCGGATAGCCCATATTTGTTCGAGTTTGAGCGGTAACTTCTGGCCAACGAGCTTCCCCTTGTTCCAGGGAGCTTTGCTGATAGGAAATGTCATGACGCGGCCCTCTTCGGAGGGTAAGGGCCTTTAAGTATGGTTCAGAAGATCGTTCTCTGCCGCCCAACCTGGTCGCAAAGCGGACATTCAGCCTCTTTTTTAAGAATGTCCGTATTTGACCACAAAGCGGACCTTTTTCTTGGTCCCGTGCGCCCAATATAAAGACCTGGTGCCATAGTAATATGAAGAAACACTAACGGGCAGAGAACTCTAAACATCAGTGCAACTAAAACAGGGATGTTTACAAAATCACCCGCCAAGCAATCGTTGCCGTCTTTACCTCCATGGTATCCGGTTTCTGTATTCGTAGGTGCTGCACTGGGAGCACTTCGATGTGACGCAGGTCTTCCCCAAGTGTACCCAGCGCATTCCGGAATTGCTGACCCGTCAAAAAGTCGCTCGCCTCCTGTCTGCGGTCTCCAACCCCAAGCATCAGGCGTTGTTGTCCATTACCTACGGTTGCGGTTTACGGATTAGTGAGGTGGTGGCGTTCAATGGTGGGTGGGTCTTAATCGGCCCAAATTGACTAGATGCACCCTGAAGCCTTTTGTGGTCTAGCCCTTGGGAGGCGGGGTTTCCAATGAGTACCGCCGATTGTAGGCACAGAGTTATCCTAGGGCGAGTAAGGCAATTCAGACACTTTGACCGCTGCCCTTTTGTCGTTTTTGCTCGCTTCGGCTTCGAGTGATCGTATTCGGACAGTGATCCTATCCACAACGTTCCCCAAAGCCGTTTCCTAGACCGAGCCATCGTATTTAGTGCAGCTGCAGGGTTCCAAGTATGGCATTACCCGGCCTTGACTGTTCTGTAGTAGCAGGATCAAACAGGGTTATCACCTCCGCCTGACTCGGATCAAAAGAGAAGAAAACGTCGTGCTCAAGCCAGGCAATGCGCCTATCACCCACGGCGAACGATGATATCTTCGGGAGCCTGATCTGTGACAAAGAGCGAGTGCCTGCAGCTGTGCCGTCGGTTATTATAATGTTGCGATTACCGCCTTGGCGGGTACCGAATACCACCGCATCTGCCGCTGCTAGCCGTTGTGGCAAAGGCGGTGACCAATCCATTGCTTCTCCGGTCTGCAGCTCGTAGAGCGTAGTGATGCCTCCGGTGTCCGGATCAATCGAACGAATCACAGTAGGCGTTTCAAACCCTGCGAATTTAGTCGACTTCTTACGTATGACTCCGGAATACAGCAACTTTCCACCTGCAGAGATGCCCGTCTGGCGAAGGCGGCCCGATAAATCACCGATGTTCTCACTGGTTTCCGACAACTGTTTTAACTCGCCATTGGGTGAGACCTCGAACAAAGGGTTGCCGCGCTCCCTACCGAGTGGCGATCCGAGTAAAGGCACAATCAGTCGGTCGCCGACCTTTGTAGGCTCTCCGATTGAACTGCGCACTCTTTCGGGGTCTCCCCCTGCCGCCTTAACGAGGGATTGGACCGATGCGAGAGCGCGCGTACCGGAAGGTGTGCCATCGGTTGTGTACAGCACATCATCTCCGGTTCCTCTAGGGCGAGCGGTGACATACAGGCGGTCCTCGAATTCAATGAAATCGGAAAAGTACGAATAGAAACCGTCAGTAGGAAGCCGCAGCGTCCCTTCAGCCGTTCCGTCACTGCTCCAGATGTGGTAATTGCCGCTGGCGCTGTTGGCAGGAATGCTTTCGTCAATCGCTGTGAAGACAGCCCGGTTGTTAATCAGCGCCGCATGCTCAAGCGCCGGGTCAGAACCACGGGTTTGCCCTTGGAGGTATACATGGGTATTGATGTCGAGCACCAGACCAGTGCCATCCGCGGTGCCATCTGTGGCGAACAACTCGACACCATATTCAGGGTGTTGATCGACGTAAATCACCCGTTCTCCCACATTTATGAGATGGGCCGGAAAACGCCCGGGCGCGGACGTTGCACTCAAGTCACTGAGCTCATCGTTGGCCGAAAGGTGAAAGAGCCCGCCGGCCGATAGAATCCAGCTGTCGTGCAGAGCCACAGCGTCTCTGAGCGACAGGGCAAAACTGTCTTCCGTGGTTAAGAGGCTCAGTTCTCCTGCATAAGTCAGAGTCCCCACAGCGCGCCCGTTATCATTATGGGGCGCGCGAAAGAAATAGCGGTTACCTGCATCAATAAGAAAATCCTGATGAGGGTCTGCGGCCAGCTTTTCATCGAGGGCAGTGAGCGTTGCAACCGCTTGCCCTGAATCGTCTGAGAGTTGGGTAACTAACCTGTTGTCCTCGCGATGGCGTAGCAGAAAAAAAACGCCCTTTTTCGAAGGCCAGTCTGAAGCTGGTTCCCAGTCAATTTTTTCCGAGATGCTGCCTTGCGCAACCGGCCCAATAGCAAGTCCCATTGCACTGGCGACACCCGTATGGCAGTGCTCACCAGCCATGGACGCCAATTCATTGCGGAAGACTCCTGAAAAATCGACTTCTATAGATTCTGCGTTGGCGCGTTTTTTCTGGAATTTTAAGGCCGTTGCTTCCTTTAGCAACTCAATCAAACCAGCAGCCGGCCTCAACTCCGTAAAAAAAGCACCGAAGTCGTCAACATAGCCCATCTGCGTGCGGGCTATGAGGTTTCCCCGGCTAACGTACTCAAGGTTCAACCGAACAGACTTGCCTTCCGCCGGTTCCTCCTGCACCAGGATTGCAAGGCTGCTATTTTTCATCATTTGCGGCAAGATCATTCCTGATGAAACGCCATACTTTTTAATTGCAGCATCAGTGACATCGGATTTGATGCAGGCTATTGACATGATCTCAACATCATCGGTGACGGCAGCAAGTCTGGCAAACGGCGAGTCCTCCGAAACCCTTACGTTCCAGGATACCTCTTCGGCAGTGGCAACCGATGTAATCAAGATGCAGAGGATGGTGATTAGGATGGCGCTGGCATGCTGCATGACATTCTCCTGTTGCAACGCAGTATTAAACGGATTCAGACAGTATCGGTCCGGGTTTTACAGCCAGCTAAACCTAGTTGCCGAGAGTTTGATAACGGTTGTTGCCATAGTTGAGTGAGGAGAAAGTAAGCATCTCCTTCAAAGCGCCTTGCATTCTGTCGGGCTTAAGAAATTTGCGTGACGCTATGTGAATTCAGAGTCCTCGAACGCTAGCGGTTCCGGCGAAATTAAAGGGGGACGAGATTTTTTGGTCAGAATCTGATCATTCTTGCTGCTTGCACGGAAAGTCCGGCAGGCTGCTAGAGCGGCATTGATTCTGAAGTCACAAAATCCTCACCTCTTTCTTTCGCATACCCTCTAAGACGCTCTATTTGATCAGGTGTAAGATAATAAACGCGTTTTGCGCCTATCATAAAAGTAACCGCTATTTCGTTTAGGTTCCCTTCGCCTAGTGTTGTTCCAATACAACCACCACCCTTAAATCCTTGTTCGATAGCTGAATTTCTTGCTTTTTTTCGCTCTTCCATAGGCTTTCCGCTGTCTTCGCACGGCACAAACAATTCGCTTTCAGACCGGTCATTGCCTTCTTGAAATACATAGAGACGGCTTTCAGCGGAGGCTAGGCTGGCCAAGAAGAAACTGAAGACAAAAAGACCCAATAAAGTTCTCATCATAATGACTCCGTTCAGATGGATAAGCTTTCAGTATAGAAGGGAATCCAAAAAAGGTAACTCAACGGAGGTTTTTATAGCACCCAACTCATGCCTCCCACTTGTCCTGTAATCCTTATTACAGTGCATACTATTCAGAACCGTTACTCGGAAATTGCCAAGGAACGAACGGCTGTCCCGACGCCTGAACGCTTCAAGGTCTTACGAAAACAGTTGAACGAACACGAAGGTGCCGAGCTGTCGGTGGAGGTGCTGCTCAACGTATACACCGAACAGCGGACCGAGCTTGCTCGGAGAACAGTGGAGGTGATGGCAAAGACCGAATCAAACGATGAGCAATTGGTGGGCTTTGGTGCGCAATTGCAGAAAGAGATGGAAGATTACCCGGGAACTTGCCGTCGGTAGCAGTGAATGCCGCAGAATTAGTAATGCATCGGTAACCCGCTAAACCTTGTCAGAGCATCTCGCGACCCGCAGACGGCGAAGCCTCCCAGTCTTTGAGGTCCTTGAGTATCGGTGCCTGAGCATCACACTGATCCAGAAGCTCTGCCAACGTGTAGCGTCTAGTTGGTGCCATTGGGCAACCTGCAGTTTCATTGCGGATCGTTTCACGATCGGAAATTGGCTTTTGGTCACTCACGATGGATGGTCCTTTCGAAGCAAGATTTGCCCAAAGGAGCGAGGCGGATACAGGTCCCGTCTTTAAGATAAGGGTTTCCACGTGCATTGAGGCCCATACGTAATGATGAATGGTATTTTAGGATATAGTAGAAGGTACCCGTTTCTAGGAAGAGCATGACTTCATGCCTGAGCCGACTATTCGCTCCTATCAGCCGAGCCCCGTCCCCTCCGATCGAGAACAATCGCTATTGCTCAACTGTATTCCCAATACAGTTTTCGCCAATCATCGCATCTTCATTTCTCATGTTCGTGCGGGTATTCCCGGGCATTGGCTTGCCGGTATCATAGAGACTATGGATCAGGAGGAGGGCATCAAAAACGCTCTGTCGATGACTTCCGATCAGTTGAGGGATACGTGCCAGTCGGAAACGCTGGATCCAGAGACAACAGAAGCTGTTTTGGACATCGCCAGAGTGCTCTCGCTGAGTATTTCAGTATGGGAATCTCAAGATTTGGCTGCCCAATGGCTGAAAAGTCCGGTTCCCGCGCTCACGGATCTGACGCCAATGAGTTTAATTGATTCCTTTGAGGGGCGACGTTGGGTCATTA
>Ga0307973_1000902_pt1 | contig 14455 bp, 11 predicted proteins | sample OrgLakmetagen782_FD_201837 | JGI IMG/M metagenome (GOLD analysis project Ga0307973, IMG submission 201837) | Saline water microbial communities from Organic Lake, Antarctica - #782 | ecosystem: Environmental > Aquatic > Non-marine Saline and Alkaline > Saline | place: Antarctica: Organic Lake...
GTGGGCTTCGTCGACAATGAGTATGTCCCACACCTGACGATTGATCTGTGCCTGATGCGCCTCGATCAGATCAAAGTTCACCACCACTACATTAGTGGCATCCGGGGCATCCGGGTTCATCGATGGCCAGGCGTCGGCGGCGTCGCTGAGAACGCGAGTAACTTTCAGCCCCTTGGTACACCAACTCTCCCATTCCCGTTGCCAGTTGGTCTTCAAGGAGGCTGGTGGAATGACCAGTATGCGTCTGGCCTGCTTGAGAGCATTGGATACCCCTACCGCTTGTATTGTTTTACCCAGTCCTGGCTCGTCAGCAATTAGGGCGTTGCCCGCTCTCAGTGCATAGGCGATGCCGGCCTTCTGGTAGGGCAGGTATTCTTTCCCGTTTGGAACCGGTAACCGAAGTTCCATCTGGTCGGCCATTGACAGTCGAATGTTGCGTCGCAGCCGGTCCACTTCCTCAGCTATAAGTCGCGCCGGCGCTTTCCCGTTCTTATCGGACTCGGTGTCCAATGTGAGCCCATACTGCTGATGCAGCGTCTTTATTAGCGCTGGCGTGACCAGTGTGATTGGGATACGGAAATGGCCGTCTCGCCCAGGCTTCTTGGGTGTGCCCTTGATTTGCTTGATCCATCGGGCCCCGGGCGCGTTCATAACGGTATCGTAAAGGCCCTCAGATTTGCAGCCGGTTGCCAGTCGAGTCGGGTTTTCAGGGTCACGGGGCGTGTGGGTTCTCAGTGCCTGAACGCGACCGGTTAGGGAATCCCGGATCAGGGTAATCGGTGCCTTGGGCAGTGGAGGCCCGGTGACCGAAGACTTTGTTGCGACGGGCGTCTGTGCTGGTTCGTTTGATACGCTCTGGGCAAAGACGTTCAGGGTGTCTGGCTGGAGGCTATTCACCGGTACCGGCATTGAGTGGATTGGTTGGCTAAGGGCTTCTGTAAAGGTTGCCAGGACTGTTTTGGTGCTGGAAAACCGGAATTGGCGAAGTAAACGACGAAGCCCGGCTGCGTTATCCAGGGTAATCGGCAGGGTGTACTGGCACAGATCAAGCCCCGCCAGTATTCGTGGGGTGATTTGCTGACCGGGCTTGGCGGCATCGGCAGGCGCTGACCATCGGGCTTGGGGGACCACCGCATTGATCTGGCGGATCAGGTCAGGTTCATACGCAAACGACAAGACGAAGGTTTTTCCGTTTCGACCAAGCTGCATTGACCGGCGAGCCTGCTGTTCATCGGTTGTCCTGGATTTCAGGTCCAGGGCCGCTGCACCCAATGGTTTGGCTTTCTGAACTCGTCGCATGGTTAGCCTTATCGTTGCGGTAATTGTTCAGGCCAGTGCAATGTGCGCCGGTGTGGCTTCGGTGATGACCCCCTGCAACTGACTGTTCCCGCGAAACCGATTGATGGTCAGCCGGTAGCGAACTGTCAGAATTGCGCCCTCATTAACCGGTGGGTTGTCGTCATCAACACTGAAGAACCAGAGCATATTTATTGTTCGTGAACCGCTGGCGGATACATCGCAGGCGTCCGGTGCCGTTGAGTCGTTTGCGGTATCGGTCACCGTGAGCTTCTGATGGATCTCTTTTATGGGTCCGGCCCGCAGCACCCGAAACGTCTGTGTGAATGTGGGTTCCGGAAACATCTGGCCCCACGGTTGCCGTTCAATCCAGGCCGCCAGAGTGTGGGTTCTCAGGTGCCGAGGCAGGGCACCATCATCGAACACCGGATTGGTGAGTGGCGCGGTGGCCAGAAAATGGTCTACCGCTTTCTGGAAAAGCTTTTTGAAGCGAGGCAGGTCTGCGGTGTGCAAAGAAAGACCCGCAGCGCGGGCATGACCGCCAAACTGCATCATCAAATCGGGGGCCTGGGCCGCAACGTAAGCCAGCGCGTCTCGCAAATGCACGTTGTCCGAGCGACCGGAACCTTTGAGCCAGTCAGGGTCGCCGCTTTCTTCGTCGTCCGGTGCATTGGGGTCGGTCTCCGGTGAAAAACAGATAACTGCGCCACCGGTTTTCTCTTTGACTCTAGACGCCACCGGCCCAACGACACCCGGATGCCAGTCCTCCTTGAACAGAACCATGGCGCGTTGCGGATCCGGTTCGCCAGGATTGTGGGTTTCCGAGGCATCAAGGTCGCTCATGGTGGCCATAATCTCGTTGGCCTCGCCTTCCATTCCTTTCTGGATCGTCTTGCGCTCCTCATTAAGCTTGTGACATTCCTTGGCTTCCAGCTCCGCCATCATCTGGGTTTCCGACAGCAGGCATTCGATACCGGCCACGGGCTCTTCAAGGCGTCCGACTGCGTTGATTCGGGGCACCACGTTGAACGCCAGGTCGGTGCTGGTGACCGGGTGCCCGGTGCCTGATACTGAAAGCAGAGCGCGGACACCTAATGATAGGTAGCCTTCGGAATGGGCCTGTCGAGCCGGCATCTGCAAACCCCGGTTGATGCGGTCCAGACCCGCTTTGACCAGAAGTCGGTTGTTGGCGTCCATTGGCACAACGTCTCCAATGGTTGCGATAGCCACATAATCCAACAGGCCATTCAACGGGACAGCAGCAATGGCACGGGTTGCACCGGCACGGCGAGGGTCATTGCCGAGCAACGAGACCAAAGCACGGCGAACCAGCAACAATAAATAGAAGGCGACGCCACAGCCGCACAAGGCCTTGGATGGAAAATCACAGTCCTCACGGTTCGGGTTCACCACCGCGTAGGCGTCCGGCAGCGTGTCTCCGGGGGCATGGTGGTCTGTGATAATCACATCAGTTCTGGGTTGCCATCCGGCAATCAGATTCACGGCGTCGTGAGAGCTGATGCCGTTGTCGAGCGTTACGATGATGTCCGGCGCCATCGGACGAACAATCTTTTCCGCCAGCATCGGTTTTAGGCCGTAGCCATAGGTGAAGCGATTGGGGATGACGTACTGAATATCCAGCTTCTTTTGGCGGTTCTCGCTAGCTCTTGATTCCGGTAGTCGGGAATAGGTGTTTCGTTTCGGCGGTACCATGGCATCCGCCATCATGCGCATCCCGCGAAGAAAGACTGCCGCAGAATTAGCCCCATCCGAATCGAAGTCCGAAACCGCCACGATTTTCTGTTTCAGGATGACGGCCTTGGCAAGACGCATTGCGGCTCTTTCGCCATCTTTGAGAAGGGTAGGGCTGATCAGGTTCTTGGCGCTGTAGGTTTCCGGATAGCTCGCCCCCCGGTTGGCCAGTATCCGGCTCTTGAGGGCATCCAATTCAGCGTTGTGGTTGTCATCAATGGAATGAGATTGGGTAGCGATGCTTGCTGCGTTCATGGTTAGAGTTCCTTAGTCAGTCGGACGACTACAGCTTGTCCAGAAATGAGTTGCCCGAGCTGGCGGGGTCACGGTCATCGTGCTGATCATCGGCGTGGCTTTCCGCATTGCTTTCGTTCGGGTTGGCCAGACCGGGTTGTTCCGGATACCCATGAATTGCTGACAAGCCTTGTTCCTGACGCCGCTCATTAAGCTCCTGAAGCGTGTCACGCACAGAGTTGGCGGCCTCAATTCCAGCTCGGGCTAACGGGAGTGCGGTCTTTCGCGGGCATCGAACATCACCCTGCGCATACCAGCGAAGATTGACCGTGGTTGTATGACCGAGCGCTGCGGCTGTCTGCTTTTGCGTGGCTCCCCCTCGCCTGGATTCCACCGTGAACAGTTTGCGGGCTGTGCGGTAATCCACGTGGGACATGAGGTCATAGTGCTCCGAGTTGTCCCGGTAAAGCTGACGCAGGGCTTGGCGCATTTCACGAACCAGGCTGGCCTTGAGACCGGGAGATGCGCTAGCCATTAGCTGAATCACGGTCTGGATAACCTGAAGGTTGCCTTCCGAGAAGCCCTCCAATATCAGGGTCCGGGTGTCGGACGTATTACTCTTGGTCTTGGCGGTCTGAGTCACCAATGTCGGGTGCGGGCTCACTTCACCGGGCCGGGTTTCTGGATTGAGCCGTTCCAGGGTAGCCGTGGCCCATTCCGAGGTCCGAAGGCCAGTCATGCAAGTTGCCACAAACACCATCATTCCATCGCGCTGGGTAAGGGTGCAGGCGGCGGTGTCTGCATAACGGGCCATCCGTTCAAATGTGTCGCGGGTGATGAGGTGCGACAGTTTATAGTTCACGTCCTTGTTCGGGACCGGGTTGCGGCTGTCCATCACCAGGCGATCCATATCCTCTGCCAAGGTATCCAATCCCGTTCCACGTTCCGCGGTCGCTCTGACCATTCGCATTTCTTGTCTCTGGGATTTTGCGCTGGCAGTCCGATCACCGTAATACTCTTCAAGCCAGATACCGAACTCCCTCTGGACAGCAGGATTACTGATCAGGGCGTTAGTGTACCGGTCACGAATAAATTGCCCGATCAGGCTTTTCACGCGTGCGGGTATTTCTTGATCGCCGAAAGGTCTGGCGGTGTTCTGGGTGTCGAGGTTCAAGATCATGGTGCTCAGACGCCTGTGTTGATTGTTCGTTCGTTGTTTCGGTCTACAGTACCTTGTGTGACTTGTATTGGATTATGAGTTGAGCTGTGTGCTGATGATATGCACATGGGTTTCGGGCTCATGATTGGTCTTAGGTTAGCAGAGATAGGCACACTTTTGGAGGGCTTTGCACGTCATTTTATTGTTTGTACCCTGTCAGTATTTAAACCCAATAACTTAATAGACTTTTTTTAATACGACTACCTTTCTTTAATGACGTGCTCACGCTTTTTACTGTTTGTCAGCAGGGCGCAAACTGTTCCACGCCTCTACCTTCTTTTGAGGAAGGAGAGAGGCTTTATCGCCCGACTATCTCCGGGCTTTACCGGGCCATTTGTGACCCGCTCTGGCCCCATATGGGTCGCTCCAGTCACCAAAACCTGCTCTCAGCCGGGCCATTTGTGTCCCGAAATGGCCCGCTTTGGGTCATTCGCGTCCCGCTTTGTCCCGCACAAAAGCGCATCACACCCCGTATGTTGGGTCATATCTGGCCCACTTTGTCCCGTTCCGGGTTGTCTGTGTCCCGGTTTGGCCCAGGTTGTCCCGCTTTTGTCTGAGCGTTGATTCCTGGCTTCGAGGTTTCGGCCAGCCTTGAGGGAGCTTTTGGGATTTTCAGGCACGGATCGCGGGTGGTTCAAAGTGATTTAGTGTGGTCGGGTGTGGGGTGTTCAGGGAGGTGGGTGAAGGCTGCCCTCGTTTTAGCATCGTTCCAGGGAATCCCTTCGGGTCGTGTTACTGTGAATTTATCGGGTTAACGTGGGCCAACAATGTCCCACTCCAGTCAGGCGCTCCTTACTATGGAGCGTGGTTAGTTTCGTACACCGGGTCATCCGGAAATTCGCTCCCATAACCGCTGTATATATAGGTACATGACGTGAAGTCTGGCGGGTAACTGATGGTAAACTATGCGATCACATAGGACATTATAGGAAAAAATATGCCGAAACAAAGGCTACTACTGCTGTTGATGGCGATGACGATTGGAGTTACTGCAGGGTGTTCCAGTCAGCCACAAAAGGTAAACCTGGATGTAGATCCTGGTGTCGTAGCGCTGTCGAAAGCGGCCGACGAGATCAGTAACAGCTACCGGGTCCTGTCCTACGCGGAATCCGCCCGGGCATCCGAAGAAGGTGTCGCCAGGTCGCTTGATTACGACAAGAGGGATTTCCCGGAAGCATGGCGCAAAGAGATCGTACTGAGGGAAGATTATTACGGAGAGCTGGAATCGTTTCTTCGTGGTTTATCAAAGCTGGTCGGCTATTCCGAGCCGCAGATTGTGGGTCGCTCACCGGTCATTCCTATCACGGTCGCTGTGAATCGTTCAAGTAAGCCTTTGTTCGAATATCTGGTGGACGCCTCTTATCAGGCAGGGGGTAGGGCACGGGTGATTCTGGACGGTGATATGAATCGACTCCAGATCACATACCCAGAGTAATCCACTCACGGCTTGCCAAGAGGGTTAAAGGTCTATGGATGCTATTGATTTAGATGTCTGGATAGAGGCACAGCAACCCCCGGTCTATGAAGAAATTCGCGAATACCGCCAGCCGGGTGATCGTTCGTGGGGTGATGACGCTGATAACGACATTAGTGGTACCGGCTTGAGAAACCGTGCGATCAGAGAAATCGCTTTTTCGCTGGCAGCACAAACCGCTTTGGCGTGGCGTTACGAGAAGCTTCTGGACTTCACTAAAAGTCAGGAAGGGACGTTGGATCGCATCGCAAACTTTGCACCATTTGTGGTTGATGAACACATGCTGGTGCCATCAATTACCGAGACGAGGGATCGCTTCGAAATCTCAAAAGATAGTTCCAGGCTGCGTGAGGTCCGCATCCAGTACCTCATTGATGAGCCCGCCAGGGCGGTAACCGAGGCCCCTACATGGCGAGACTATATCTGGCGGGAATTCCGGTACCCGGAAGAGCCTGATCGCGTGCTGTGGCCCCGAACAGAAACCGAAGTGCTGATATGGGAGGACTCGATTGATGATGGATGGGACAGTGGTCTTCAGCAGGCTCACTATGTCTGGGAAAACAACCTCAACGAGCTGGTCAGGGATATTCGCGGGCGCGTCACTTTCAGGGTCCTGGAAGCACGCGATATTGTTCGCACCCCGATCATGAGTCGTTCTGTGCCAGAAAACACCGAATCTGGAGACCGCTCCATTCTTAATGCAGGAGATACGATCTACAGCGTCACCGTGCCGGTAAACTTCCAGTCACAGGATCACTGGAAAGCGCTTTGGGTGTCTCTCGATGAGGTGACTGGCCAGCCTGCATTTGAGGTTAATGAACCTTCCGATCTATTCGGTGCAGCTCAGAATCTTCCAAACTTCGGAGAAGCCGAATGACAGATAGTGATCAGCCCCCGGTAATTAACGACGAGGCACCGGTCACATTGAGCAAATGGAGCGATATTCTCGTTGCGCTCTATGAATGGGGCATAGATGACGTTCTGCTGCAGGATTCTGAAATTCTGGCAGTTCAGCGCCACGGAGATATTATCCAGGTGGGTTCCCGGCCAATGGAGCTTGAGAGTGTAGAAACCATCCTCAATGCCATGCACAAGGTGTCCAGCTCGGCCACCCTGCAACAAGGGGACGACCACAACTTTACGTATGCGGTTCGCAAGGACCGCAGGACGACCTACCGCTTTCGTGTCAACGCGACGTCAACCATGGGCATGCACTCCAATCCCATTGGTATCGACATAACAATGCGCTCCATTAACCAGATACCTCCAACGCTGGAGCAATTAAAGGTTCCGGAACACCTACAAGAAGCGCTTTTTCCTCGGACTGGTTTGGTTATCGTTGGCGGTGCAACAGGGTCCGGCAAGACCACTCTGCTTGGTGCAATTATTCGCCGTATCATGACTCGGCCAAAGGGTCGCAGAGTTCTGACTTACGAGAGCCCTATCGAGTTTGATTATCGGGCCATACCCGAGCGTACCGGTCGAATTGCTCAATCCGACGCCTATATCATGCTCAAAAATTATACCCATGCGACGTCTAATGCTCTCAGGCGGCACCCGGATGACATCATTCTGGGGGAAGCTCGTGATGCGGAAACCATTGAGGGTGCCATTCACAACGCCGAGACCGGCCACAGTGTCTATACCACGGTTCACGTCAACTCCGTTGGCCAGATGTTCTCAAGAATGGCCGGCGTCTTCAGCCATAACGAGCGAGCCAGGGCCGTTGCTGGCCTGGTCGGAAGCGGTCGGGTATTGATCTACCAAGACCTTTTGCCGACTGTCGATGGCGCGCGCTGTGCCGCTCGCGAATATCTGGTGCTCACCGAGGATCTTCGGAAAACGCTTTACGGTATCGATGAGTCTCAGTTGACAGAGGTGATGACTGAGATGGTGCATGCCCATGGGAGGCCGTTGATCGCCGATGTGCGAGATCACTTCCAGGAAGGTCGGATTTCAGAAGAAACCCTCAACCGATATGAAGCGGAATTCGCGGCCACCTCATTCGTCCAGGTGGAGTCATGAAGCTGCACTTGGTTCACGGCGAAGATGGTCCCATTATCTGGGCGCACAAATCTCAGAGGGCCACCGTTGGTCGAACAGTATCGGTTATGGGGGTGATTCCCTTTCTCTTTTTACTGATGTTCCCTTACGCCACGTTCTTTTACCTGTCGGTGATCAACTTGGCTCTTGATATCTATCGGACCAAAAAGCGGGTACTTCGTTGGGCAGACGTCTTCCGGCGTTTCCGATTTTTTATTAATGGCGGCTACTGGTATGTGCAGAGCAAGCAACGTGTTCGACATGGCAAGTGGGCGTGGGACGATCTCAAGGGTCGTCGGTATTGAACCCCTATTTATTAAATGAGGTGACCTATGAGCAAAAAGCCTATGCGTATTGCCGATGACAACGGCTACTTTGACCACAAAATTGCCTGGTACGAGGGTGGCAAGATACGGACGGAAAAATATCCGGCCATTCTCGGGTCTCGAGACGAGGCCATGACGAACATGAACGGTGGCTATTGCGATATGTACCAAACTGGTGACGATCAGCGGTTTGTCGCGAACCCTGATGTTTCCAAGAAAATTCCGCTGCGGAACGAAAGCTATGGTCGCTCTCCGGAAAATCGGGTTCTGGTGAATCATGGTCTACGCAAAGCTGGAGTTGAGATGGGTCAGGAGGTCTTTCTGCTCACATCACTGCCGGTGCGTGACTTCTTTATGGATGACGGGCAAGTGAATCTCGAGTTGGTCGACGCTCAGAAAAACAACATGCTCCAGCCGGTTTATGCGGTTAAAAATGAGACGGATAAACCAGAGCGTATCGCTCATGTGACACAGTGCAAGGTCATGTCGGAGGCCGTAGCAGCGGCGTTTGATTTCCTGATCGATGAGACAACATTGGAAGTAAAGACGCTTGATGCGCCGATGGCGGTGTTGGATTTTGGGGGTAGCACTTTTGACGTTGTAACGCTGACCAAGCAGCTCCAGGTTCGCCAGTCCAGTAGTGGCACCCTAAGAAGGGGCACGTTTGATATTATCCGGCCTTTTAAAAAGCACCTGAAGCAGTATCTTGATGAGCGGGGCATGAAGCTTCATGCCGTGCCTGACTGGATGGTAACTCAAGCTTTAATTAACCGTGAAGTTGAGAATACAACCCAAGGTGCCGATCCCCAGATGGGTTCTCGGAAGTTGCCTGTAGACAAGGTGATCAACGATAGCGCGGCGCCGATCGTCAATGAGATCAAGGCTTTTGTGAAAGAGCTGCTTCCCAACTTTTCCGAGTTTCAGGCAGTGCTTCTTGTGGGTGGCGGATCCTTGCTGTGTCGCGATCTGTTCAAGGACTGGGAAGAGGAATTCAACTTCCATATCGCTGATGAATACTCTAACGCCAGGGGAATGTTGAAATTGGCCACGGCTGGCTGATTCGTAGCTCCGTCAACTCCATGCAACAGGCCCGCTTTTGTTCGTTAGCGGGCTTTCCGTAAGAGGCCTTAGTTGTGTCCAATGCAACCGATTCCACATTCCGCCTTCGTCTGTCAAAGGGTTGTCTGAAAACCAAGGTGAGCCAGGAGGCGGGTGATATGCTGCGACGCATCCTCGAGATCGAAAGCTCATCGCTCAAGACGGACATACTTCGATCGCTCATCGCTGATTCACTGAATCAGTTTCATCAGGAAGGGGTGCCGGCATTCAGCCACTTCATGATCCAGAATGCCCTTGGTGATGTACCTGTTCGTTCCTTTGTCGGGCAGTGCAAGCACTCCGGCGGCGAGGGTGAGGGTAAGAAATTTAAACAAGGTGGTAAGAAGGGGCAGGTAACGCCGTCTGGTAAAGGGTTTGAAGGTGAAGGAAGCCCGCCCGAGGCGGGTCATGTATCCCCTGACACTGAAGGTGCCGGGATGCCGGAAGAAGGTGCAGCCGCCAATGGTCAATCCGATTCTGAGGACTTCGATATTAATCCTCGGTTTCAGCACCTGATCGGCTAAAAAGCCGGGTCTTAAAGACCCGGCCAGCCTCGCGGATGAGCAGAAGAATTGCTCTTAACTTGGTTCGTTTTTTAACGAAATGAGCGGAATTCCAATTCAAAATCTCTGATTTAGTGTTGGATGGATAGCGCTTATTTGGGTCGGTCTTGGTTTTCGATGTGCGCACGAATTGTGGCTTCTTTTCATGGGAAAATGATACTGTATAAATGATTGACACCAATTTTTCAGGTCGTAATATTATTAACATGAACAATGAAAAATCAACGCATATTCGCACCCAGCAAATCGTCATCCGGAAACAGCACGAGGCGTTTCGTGGGGCCGGCGTTTGTACTCAGATTGTTCGCAGAATCAAAAACGCCACCTCCTATTTGATGCAGCACCACCCTGACGGCAAAGATCAAGGGCTGTCGCACCGCGACGCCGACAAATGGCTTAAAAGAAACAACTCGGCACTGTACACCAAGCTCCCATCGGCCATTGCTCAGCGGAGCACACAGATTGTCGGTCAGGAATGGAAAGCGTTTTTTGCGGCACTAAAGTCTTTCAAGAAAACACTCTCGGCTTTCAAAGCCCGGCCCCAGAAACCGCGTTACGCCCACAAAGCGGCCACCGTGCACATCGGTCGCAACGGTTTCAAGTTTGTCGAAGGTACGTTGCATTTTGCCAACGACGTGCTCCCACCGATCAAGACGCAGTTTCGTTTTTCGCAAAACTGGAATGCGTTGGTGGGTGACACCGTTGCTCTTGAGGTGCGCATCGTACCCAAAGGCAATTGCTTCATTATTGAAATCATCTACGACGAATCAAAAATCGTGGAGGCGGGCCGTTTCTGCCGTCTTCTCGACAAATCCCGCAAGGCCGGGATCGATTTAGGCATCAACAACCTTATCGCACTCGCAACGGATCAGCCGGGCGTTCGCCCTGTTCTGATCAACGGTAAAGCGCTTAAATCGATCAATGCCTGGTACAACAAACGTGTGGCTAAACTTCGCTCTCAAGGAAAATACGCCCACATTCGCGCTGTGACTAATAAGCGTCATCGCCGGATAAAAGACTTGCTGCACAGAGCGTCCAGCAAGGTTACCGCTTATTGCCTGGAGAACAATATCGGTACGCTGGTGATTGGTCACAACAAACACTGGAAGCAAGAGGTCAACATTGGCAGCGTGAACAACCAGAAATTTGTCGGTATTCCGCATTCCATCCTGATCGCTCAAATCCAATACAAATGCCACGGACTGGGCATAACCACCGTCATTCATGAAGAGTCGTACACATCCAAAGCGTCCGCTTTGGACAATGACTTCCTACCTGTTTATGGCGAAAAACCTAAAAATGTCGTACCGATATTCAGCGGAAAGCGAATCCGCCGAGGGTTGTATCAAAGCAAACACGGGATTATAAACGCCGACATCAACGGTGCTCTTAATATCCTCAGAAAAGCAACGGGTGAGGCCTTAGGGCTAGCCTGTAAGGGGTTCGTGTCCAACCCCATAATGATGGATCTTATGCCACACAAATCCATCGTTATTAGAAGGGAAAATGCTGCGCAGCCGATGGCCGCGTAGTAGGTTTACCCAGATGCCAACTCAAAATCTTCGATTTAGTGTTGGTAGTTCACACGGCTGTGTATTTGCAGGCAATACCGTCCTTGCTCTTCTCCTCGTTTGCCGTGCTTTCACCAGCCTTCATGCCCGTTGCCGAGATCTTTCCAACATAGGCATCAACCGGGCCGTGGCGCTGAATCATGGTTGCCAATACCTGGTCCCGCATACCGTTCTTCCATTCGCTCAAGCTTATCCTGCTTTTTTTGTCGGTGAACATGCCAAGGCTTGCCTCGCGAAGCATGTCCTCGGCATCTTGGCGGCTGTACCCGCCAGCCAGAAGCTGTGCGTAAGCCTTTCTCATGCGGTCATAATAGATGCCGCTATCGCCTCGCAAGCTGACTGACTTGCCTTTTGCCAGGCCGTTGATCACCCGAAATACCTCATAAACGTTTTGCAGAAGAAAAAGCGGGTATACCAGGGTGAAAAAACCGGCAGAAATAATGGCGGTGTAGATAAGCCCCGCTATAGGGTTCTTCGGTGCGATGCCAGCGGACTTCGCTGCAGACTCGTTGATGTCGTATATCCTCGCCCGCATTTTCACGTCGATGAAGCGCGGCAGGGTCACGAACATGGCAACCCCGATACCGACAAGCGCAAGTGACGTGACCACAAGCAGGATCAGGAGCACGAACCAGTTGCCGATAGTCGCTTGCAGAAATCGGGGTGCATCCCACCATTCGTTTACGCCAATTGATATCAGCGACAGACCGACAAAAAAGAGGCCGGTGAGGATCATGGCAACCATGCCCTGAGTGACCGCGAGCCCTCGTTCGGCGGATACCAATTTGGCTACTTTGGCGGCCGACGATGACTGACCTTCGGTTCTTTGCTTTTGGTTGTACATGGCTGCACCGACACCCCCGAGTACGGTTTTGGCGGCAGAATTGTCGACAGGGCGTTTTGGCTTCATCATCATTTTGCGCGAGAAACCCGGCCCTTTCAGGTCCGGGAGAGATAGCGCGTCACGCAGCGCGTGACCCTGCTCTCGCGGCCTCCTTGTGGTTGGCGCTATCAAATGGGTGTTGGGTGTAACCGTAGCCATCGGCTTTTTGAATCACCGCACAGTGCCGGTGGTTAATGCCTTGAACGACGCCCTTGGCGCCCTGAATATTGAAACTACCGGTTATCCTAATCGCCACACGGCCCCGGTGCAGTCCGGCCTTTTTGCCACTGGGTACATCAGCCCGCACCCTATCCCCGGTTTGAAAGCCAAAGTGGCGCTTTTGCCTGGTCAGGACGCCATTAGGAAAGCCGCTGGCGGTGGTGCGGGTTCGTTGGTAGCTGCCCCGGCCGGTGGCCTTGATCGTGAGGGTGGGTCTTTTCCAGCCCTCAATCGTTGCAACAACCCCGACACAGGCCGCATCCAGGGCATGGGTTTTAGGGATGCGGAGATGATGCCGGTTGTACTTTGTCTGCCCGCCAGTGCCGGCCTCCACCGGCAAGCCCGTTGCCAGCAAATCCTGAAACAAGGCATTGCGGGTGGCGTTCACCGCCGCCGCATCTTTCAGGGTGGGGCGGTAGCCATCCAGGATGCGGGCCATGCTCTTGGCGCGAGCCTTGTTGATGGCAGTCTTGCTCCGCTCACAGAGCGTCTGCCATGCACCCGGTTCGTGCATGCCCTTGTCCCCATTACAGGTCTTGCAAACTAATGTAAGATTCCCAATCCGGTGGGTGCCACCCAGGCCCCGGGGAACGATGTGCTCGACCTCCAGGATGGGGTCTTTGGACAGGCCAGCGCAGTACGAGCAAGTGTGTTGGTGCCGGGCCAGCAGATACTCCTTAACCTCAAACCCCATCAAGGTGCCTTGTTGGTACTCAGCATCCTGGATCTCCGGGTTCTCCATCTTCTGCATGTCGAATTTCACCCGCTCCACGGCCAGTTCGGCAACCGGCGTCCAGCGCTGTAACCGGTCTACCCAACTCAGCGTGGTGTTCACCCGATGCTGAAGGCTTGGTGCCAGCCAACCTTTCGGCTTGGTCCGGTTCAGAAACCGGGGTGCCCGGTGGCGCAGGTTGGCACTACGCCGGCGACGCCGGTACCCGGCTCGCTGGCCCAGGGATTTTTTGATCGCGGCGCCCCGGTGCACCAGTTCGATCAGGGATAGCACAACCACCTTCTTTTCGCGCTCCCGCACCAAAGCAATGCCCGTCACCTTGCTGCCCGGATCAATCTTCACCGTCAGCGACTGAAGCTCGGACTCCGATTGCAGCCGATCCACCAAACGGATCACGAACGGCACACAATAATGCACCCGGGCACGGCCCCGCTCCAGCAGCAATCTCGCTCGTTTTTCGGTACAAGGCATCAGGGGCCTGCCTTTCTTGTCCAGAACATAAACCGCCATCAAAACGCTTCCTTTTCAATTAAAACCCTTACGGGCCTTGTGACGGAGGTCGAAGCCTCGCTCCCCTCGGGAATGTCACACACCGGACTGGCTTTAAGCCGTTCTCCCAACCTTCGACGCTTTACCTTTCGCCAGCATGATCGGTCGATTCCAGAGCCCGTCGCTGAGGAAGCACGGCGAGGTGGGTCTTGTACCCTGTGTGTAACGTAGCGGATTGATTACCGCTCTTCCTGGTCAACCTAGCTCTTCGGATTGCCCCAATAAGCTCCGTCCTAAGGGCGGGGTAGTTGACGATCTTGTCCTCTTATCTGAACCGTAATACCAATCATCAGTATTACAGTCTTAGCGTATCGTACTGTGTTCGCCGGGGCGTGTCGCAGTAACCGAGAATCAATCGTTAATATTTCTTGACATCCTCCCCTCCCTTCGCAAATTGCTCAGGAAGAGGATTCCCAAAAGAGGGTACTACCTGATTGCTCGGGCAGCCGGTTCCTGCTTCATCGAGCGGCTAACGCCGACTCTCCACAGGCTAGA
>Ga0307973_1000904_pt1 | contig 14425 bp, 11 predicted proteins | sample OrgLakmetagen782_FD_201837 | JGI IMG/M metagenome (GOLD analysis project Ga0307973, IMG submission 201837) | Saline water microbial communities from Organic Lake, Antarctica - #782 | ecosystem: Environmental > Aquatic > Non-marine Saline and Alkaline > Saline | place: Antarctica: Organic Lake...
CCCATTCCAGATCGGAGTCTGTTTTCAGCACGTTGAAGAGCTTTTTCCAGATGCCTTTTTTCGACCAGTCATTGAAGACTTTGTAGACAGAATTCCATTTGCCGAAAGGGTCTGGCAGATCTCTCCATGGTATGCCAGTACGCATTCTGAACAGAATGCCTTCGACTGTTTTGCGCAGACCTGCCTTGTTATACAGACTGAATTGAAGCAATATTTCTCTTAGCTTGGACCACAGCTCCTCTGTGAGCATGTATCTAGGCATTGCGGGCTCGTATGATTGTTGTTGTGGAACTTCATTATACGAGCTTGCTCTTACCTTTCAAAGGCTTACGAGCAATTTTCAACAGACCCTAGGGCGTCAGCTCCTGAGGCATGAGAACAGAGTTAGGCGATTTATTGCCGCAGAGTCCACGTACTTGAGTCCTTAGATAGGGAAGCGGTCTGGTTTAAATTGAGTGAGGATGAGTGCTATTGATACTGGCATTTATCGTATCCTGAGCTTCCCGCAACCTTGAAATGATGGTTTCGAAATCATCCGGAACGCCAAAAAACATCCTGCCCTCAATAGCAGCTTTGTGATCGGCTGCAATCTGGTTGAGCCGCTCCCCTTCTGGTACAAGAACCAACCGGCCTTCAAGCACTTCCTCAAAGATGACGCCTTTCTGTGCCCATCGCTGGCTCTTCATGGTCACCACATCCGTCATTGCGTCAGTGACATCAAGGGCGTTGGTGAATTCATCTTGTTGAAGAAGGCAATCCACGTCGTACCAGTGCCTTGCCAGTCGATGAGGATCTGGGTCTTTTTCCTGGGTCGAAAACTGGTGCAGGGCAGTTAGTTTTTCCCAAAGTACATACCCCGGGTGATAGGCGGCTACCATCGCTTGGGGAAATGTGATGGTTTGAAGTTCATCCAGCTCTGATAAATAGCACGCGACCTTATGGCTTACCGTTGGCCGGCCCCGGTTGCGGCCACCAAATTCCAGCAGGATATAATCGAGTTGGTAGTTGCTGTCGTGACTGCTCAGTCTTGGGAAATGGATGTTGACCTTTTCCCCTTTTGAGCCAGGTTCCAGCTCCGCCCGAAGCCCGTCAATGCCATATTTAGCCAGTCTTTCGTTGAGGCGAATGACCAGGGCGCCAGACCATTCTGTCAGTAGCTTTGTCTGCTGCTCACGGAATTTCTTTTTTTGGCTATTGCTTTGAGTGGACTGTTCCCGCGCCGCGATCTCGTCGGGTTCGCCTGCAAGTTCGCTCCAGTGAATGGAAAGGTCGATGTCTTCCGAAAACCGCTCGATAACCTTCCAGCACTTGCTCAGGGCGGTTCCGCCTTTGAAGGCGGTTGAGTGGGCGCCAAGCAGGTTTTCGTCGTAGAGCAGGCGCAGTATTTCGGCTACCCATATATCCTTTTCCAGGAAATTCTGGGCCAGCCCAGCAGGATGCTTTTGGGCGCCTAGGTCCAGAATAGCTTTCAGGTCATCATGCTTTTTTGGATCGCGATAGAAGTCGAAAATGTCCGTCAAGCCATCATTTCCTTTTCAAACTGCTCCAATTTGACGTGCCACCCTTCAGGCAGAGGCGTCGCCTTGAGCTTTTTGATCGCCTTGCGGCTCTCGGCTTCGGAAAGTTTCAGTCTGGTCAGTGCCTTTTTCAATTCGCTGAGTTTAACGGAATTGGCTGGGGTGACGGTGAAGCTCCGCAGTAACTCACCTTCAGGGCGTGATTTCCATCGCAGCTTTGATTCCGCGACGTGTCGCACCTCAACAATTTCATTGCCAACTGAAAACGTTCTGCTGGCGCCGTTACTCCAAAACACTGTTTTGACGGGAGCCTGTGTCTGAAGGCCAAGTCGATAAGCGGATTCAATGCCCTGCCTTACCAGTGTGTAGCCGTTCTGCTGAGCCCATTTTTTGGCTATCTGTTCTGCGCTTGCGGTGATTTTGATCGATGGCATGCTGGCCAATGCCTTGGGGCGCACATAAATGCCTTTGGCTACTCGTTCAATCACACCTTCCTGCGCAAGCCTGCTCAGCGCTTTTTGCACAGACGCAGCGGTGCCCAGTTCGTGGAACTGACTGATGGAAAACGGGACACCCCGCCTCATGCGCTGCAATTGACGGGTCACTTTCTCTGACGTAGACATGTTTTAACCTGACATAAGAAGAGTGAAGTAATTTTATAGTAGACCTTTCGTATCAGTGCTTGCAAGGGAGTCAGTGTCAGGACTATAGCACTTTAGTGTAAATTTTAAATTTAAATGGTAAGAATGGAGCAGCGTTTAGGCTTCCTCTCAATATTTGCTTATTGTTTCACCCTGTTCCGGTTTCATTCGGTATTATGTAACCGTCTAGTGCGAGTGGCCGCCCAGGGGTGGTCACATGGATACACAGTAGTTCGAGGTAGAAAAAATGAGCTTGCGAAACAATATTAACGATTCTGATATTGAGCAACATGCCATTCTGCAAGAGGCTGCGACACGAATTGTATTGAAGGGTTTTTCTGAAAGCGATGCTATGAGCGTCGCTGAAAACCTGTACGCGGACCGGCGGGAAGCCGAGCGGTCTGGCCAAGTGACGACAGATGAGCAGGGCAATGTTGCGTCTTATCACGATGCGTCTCTTAACCTGGAGTCTTTGCCGGAATCAAAACGTGACTTGGTAAATAAGATCTACCGTGAGCTTTGTGAGAGGAAGGGGTTGGAGGCGCTTTAATTCGTAAACTTCAACGACGTCTGCTTTCGCATCCGCTGGCGCTCATGACGGTATACACGGTCGGTAAGACAAGCCAACTAGTCAGCCAGTTAATGACGGATCGGCGATTTATATAATTCACCTGTATCCCAGTAAGCTCATGGTCGATTTCACTGTTTTCATGAAATCACCTCTATAGCGCGGTTTCTGAAACTCGGTTGCGATCTCAAGAAACCTCGACCAATAGTCAATTTGTTCCTGTGGTCCATTCTCGGCCTCAGTCAGTTGTCGAGCCTAGCGTTGTAGCTCCGCAATTCCAGATTGACCCTCAAGTAAAAGGGTAATCGAACATAGCTCTGAACAGCGCATCAGTGTGCTCTTCTCCCCTGAATAAACCTTTTTTGAAAGGAGCAATGTTTCGCCTGTTCGTGGGCTTTTAGCTTTTGTTGGACAAGCTTCTCAGTAAAGTCGCCAATACCATCTATATCGATAAGCCCACTTGTCATAAGCTTTAATGCGAATGGAGCAACGTGCTTCAGTAGTTCTGCGCCAGTACTTGTAACCTTTTTTACGGCCTCGCTGGAGTCCTTGCCAGTGCTTAATTGATCACTTAGTTCCTGAATCAGCGCAACCAAAGCGTCATGAGTATAATCGACTTCCCAAGCACTGAACTTTACGACTTTAGCTCCGTCATTTAGCAAAGAAGCTGACCACATGTCTAAGAAAGTGGTCTTTCCTGTACCCCAAGGCGCCGTGAGAGCAATAACTGCCGGCGCCTTCGGCGCTCTTGACAAGATTTTTGAGGCGGTTTCCTGTCTCTTCAAGATCGAAGGCACTTGCGGACCACGGTGATTTGTCATCGATTTGGAACTTGGGGGGGCTCGAATCTCATATATCTGTCCTTTTTTTAAAATTTTAAGCGAAGCAATGCCTAATCAACCCCCTCCACCTCAATTCCATTCTTAGCCAACCAGTCCTTCCTCCGCTCGTAATCTGGCATAACCCGCTCAACCCGCTTCCAGAACTGGTTTGTGTGATGTGGCTCATGCAAATGGGTAAGCTCATGCACCACCACATACTCCACGATCTCTCTCGGCAACAGGATCGTCTTCCAGTTGAAATAGAGACGGTTGCCTTTGCCACACGAACCCCAGCGGTAGCCCAAGTCCTGAATTTTGACACCAGCAGGCTCAACGCCCATTCGCGCAGCTAGGGCCTGGACTTTATCGTTCAGGTAAATCTGTGCCTTGGTGCTATACCAGTAAATAAAGTGGAATCTCGCGTCAGTCTGCAGTTCTTTTCGCAGGCAGAATCGCCCAGCTATCAGTTTGAGGGGCGTTTTTTGATCGTCGACCAGCTTCAGCCGGTAGCTCCGACCCAGGTACAGGAATCCCTCGCCATTCACGTACTCTTTGCGAGGCTGTGGTTTTAGAAGCTGAGCTTTTTCGGCCAGTTTCTGGTAGATCCAGAACTTTTTTTCCTGAACAAAGTCCTTGAGCAGGTGTTCTTCGGTGCCCTTGGGGGCTGCAAGCACCAGGTCGCCTTCGCGGTCCACGATGATTTCCAGTGTTTTGCGTCGGGCACTGTGGCGTACCTCAAAGGTCAGGTCATCCACCTGCAATTCCATCAGGCATTCACCAGCTTGCTGTGATTCGCCCGTGCAAGGTCCAGTAGTTTGTCCAGCAGGCTGTCCAGCTTGTTAACCGGGAACAGATCCAGTTCGAAAAGTTCTTCGAACAGCCGGCCTCTCAGGCGCTCCTGGTCTGGTAGATGGGAGGGCTTCCAGAAGTCAGGAATACGCAGTTCTTCAATGATGATCTGGACGGCTGAGACGGTGGCTTGCTCCAGGTTTTCCTGTTCCGCCACATCAGGCGTGGCTGAATCACCAAGTTTGGTTTCCGTCATTAAACGCAGAAACGCTAGATAGTGGGGTGGAAGGCCTGTGGGCGTTTCGTCATCCGCTGCTTCGTCGTCCTGTAGTTTTCTAATCAAGTCGGAGAGGGCATCCACCTGCTCCTCCCAGAGCCCGTCCATCTGCTCCAGGATTTCCTTCAGGCGCTCGCTGAGTTTGGTATATTTCACCGGATCTTCATCCAGGTGTTTACGCACATGAGAGCGAACCGCATGCTCCATTTCTGACGCCTTAGCTCGATCGCTCACTTGCCGGTTTATGTGTTGGTCAAAGTCGGTGTCCGTCAACTGCACCGGGGGAATCCTGGGATTGATGCCCAACGAGATCATGTAGTCATCGATCAACTTGCGGACTTTGTTGCCAACGTCTTTGCCTAATTCCGGGCTGTCCTTGTAGCGATTCCGCGCCAGGGCATGAATGTAGGCCAGTTGTTTGGCGTCGTTGACGAATTCCAATGCTTCCGGGCGGGGCAGAACGTCATCCAGTGTCCGGCTGAATTCTTTCAGCTTCACGACGAACTCCGCCCGCAGTCGCTCGTCGCCTAACGCAGTAACGGCTTCTTCAACATCGGCGAGGCTGTCTACGCCCTGCTTCCTTAGCACGTCCACAACCCGGAGATGGCGATCCCGTAGCAATGGGATTTCATCTTTCAGGCTCTGGAGCGCGCCCTCAATATCTTCATCGCTGTAGGCCGCCAGCGCTTCTTTCAGATGGTTTGCGACGCCGTAGTAATCCACCACGATCCCGACGCGTTTACCGAAGCCTGTGCGGTTTACCCGGGCAACAGCTTGCAGCAGTTCGGCCTCTCGAATCGGGCGGTCCAGATACATGACGCCCGCGATGGGCGCGTCGAAACCGGTCAACAGCATGGACTTTACAATCAGGAAACTGAGCGGGTCGCATTTCTCCGGGTCTTTGTGAAACAGCGGTTTCTTGAATCGTTTGATGTTCTGCTCAATCTCCGCTCGATCACTCCACTGGGCCCAGCCACTGTCATCGTTGTTGCTGCTGCTGAACACCACGGCAAACTCAAGTTGCTGTAGGCATTCACGATACTGCCAGGCCTTGATGGCCGCTTTGATTCTCGGCGGCCGGGCAATCAGCTCGGTTTCGCCGATGTTTTTGTCTTCAGGAGGTAACGCCATGGCCTCTTCGAGAAGTTTCGACTTGGCCTGTTTGAGCGCTTCCAGGTAGCGCATGGCTGCTCGCCGGCTGTAGGCAACCAGTTGGGCTTTGAAGCCATTGGGGAGAATGTTGGTGACGTAGTGGCGCAGGATATCAGCCGCTTTTTCTTCAATCAGCCGAGGCGCTTCAAAAATCTGGCCCTTTGTGGCGTATTTCTTCTTGATCAGCTCGAGTTCTTCCTTGGTGCGTTCTTTGAACAAATCCTCGAACAGGTCATCAAGGTTTGCGCCTTCTTTTACGGCGCCTTCTGCCGTTCTGCCCTCGTAAAGGATTGGAACCGTGGCGCCATCGTTTTCCGCTTCCTTGATGGTGTAGCGGTCAATGTATTCGCCAAAAATCTCGCTGGTCTGCTTTTTCTTACCCATGATGATGGGCGTGCCTGTGAAGCCAATCCGCGCAGCGTTGGGCACAGCCTGTAAAAGGTTGGCGTGCAGATCACCGGCCTGTGTTCGGTGAGCCTCGTCAATCATCACCAGGATATCCGGGCTTTCATTGAGCAATCCCAGGGGGCGTGAGGGAATAGGGTTCCTGGGTTCGTCGTCAGGCTCTTCTGCCGCATCGCGACGATTTAGTTCAAAGCCACGCTCCTTTTTCGGAAGAGGGTAGGTATAGGGCATACTCTCGTGTTCCCGGTATTTCTGGATGGTCCCAAAAATAAGCCCTGGCCCGGGCTGTCCCAGCAACGATTTCAGTTTGCCGGTGTTGCTGGCGATCTTGACGGTTTCCCCGGTCAGCGTTGCGGTGTCCGACAACTGATCCTGTAGATCCTTCCGATCCGTGATCACGACGACTTTGAAACGGCGCAGTTCAGGGTCGGTTCTGAGTTTGAGAACCAGAAATACCATCGTCAGGCTTTTACCGCTGCCCTGGGTGTGCCAGATAATCCCGCCCCGCCGGTCGTGCTCACCATCTTCAGACCGGGTTTTACCGGTTTTCAGGCGCTGAACGGCCCGTGTGACGGCCCGATACTGCTGATACCGGCACACCAGTTTGATGGTTTGCCCGCCCATGGTCATGAACAACGTAAAGTGACGGACGATATCCAGCAGGTTGGCGGGGGGCAGCATTCCCGCAATCAGTCTGTGCTGGGATGAGAGCGAGGCAACGCTCAGTGATTCGGCAACGTCCTCTTCGGAACGAGGCGTCACGGTCTTCCAGTTCAGGTAATGGCTGAACCCGGCGCCAATGGTTCCAACCCGGGCATTATCGAAATTGGAAGCCACCATAAACTGGTTGGTGAAGAACAGGGCGGGGGCGCCTTCGTGTTCCTCGACCTCAAGATCCTGATGACGCTGATCGTAATAGCGGCGTAGCTGATCCACCGCCTCCGGAATGCCCTCGGGAATCGTTCGGTTTTTGCACTCGATGACCACCAGGGGAATGCCATTCACAAACAGAACCAGATCCGGAATGACGTGTCCCTTCCAGCCATCATGCCCTGGCGGGCATTTGACCTTGAACTGATTCACCACGGTAAAGGTGTTGTTCTTAGGGGTAGCCCAATCAACAAAGTGGACGGTTTGCCCTCGACCACCATCCCAGTCTGGCAGGCCCTCCACCGTGATGCCGCCGTGAAGCAGTTCGGTTGCCAGTTGGTTGGCTTCTATTACTTTGTTGGCGGGAAGGCGAGTAATCGCGGATACGGCCTGATCGAGACGTCTTTCATCCAGCCAGGGCTCGCCGCTTCGGGTGTTGATGGCCAGCAACCGCTCACGCAGCAGTGGCTCCATGATGACCTGGGCGAAGGTTTCACGGTGGGTGACGGACGGAGAATCCAGTGAGCCTTCGATGTAGTCCCAGCCCTCGTGCTCCAGTTGCTGAATAAAGGGAAGCTCAACTTCGGTGAATTCCGGGCCGGGCATTACTGCTCCTTTGATGCGTCGGGTTTTAACCGTGAATTTACATTCACCCATTAACAGTTATAGTTCAACCTATTATGCTTGGCAGTCAGGTATCAAGCGAGTGCTCTTCTGACTTGCTGGTGGTCAGTAAAAGAAACGGAAGGAAAATAAGTGTCTTCCCAAAGTTTGCAAAGAAGTGAAGCCTGGCAGAGGTATCTGCTCATCAGGCAAAAAGCCTACAAAAACTGCATGGATGAGTTTCATGACCTGTTTGGGGATCAGCTGTTATTGGCCGAGCTGAGTGAGCCCAACGTAAGAGGGGAAGTGGTGAACTGGGGATCAGGTCTTGACTGGCTTGGGCTCCTTTCCAAAACTAACAATATGAAAAGGCCACGGAATTTTGATCTTGGTATTTTTCACGTGCCAGATGGGCGAGAGTCTGCGAGGCTTGTGGGTGCCGCGCAAGGGCGCGCTTCGAAAGGCCACAAGGCCTTTAGCCATGTTCGGATTGATTTTTTGGCTCGAAACCCTAAAGCCAATCCATTTGAAGGATACATCACAGCCATAGCCGTTCAATGCGCAGCACATTATGCTTCTCTCATCGATAAAAGAAGGGTGCTGCTTACCAATCCAGAGAAAAAAGAACCTGTTTTTCAACATTTTATGGAGGTTTTTGAGGGAAGGTACCGAAAGAGCGACAGGAACTTTCCCTATGACTATTTCTATCTGAATCTTGAAGGCTAAGGCGCCCTGCGGAATCTCGTCATTTGCGTTTGTGGGTCGCTTTGGGCATGCTGTGTTATTATTAATACATGAAATCTATGAGAGGTGGTGTCATGAGCGCCGCAAGACAGATGCACCAAGATGAGCCACACAAGCCATCTGGATGCAAAGTTTCTGTACCAGAGAATCCGACAAATCAGCAGCTTGAGCAAGCCAGGCAAGATCTGGGACTGCCAAAAAAGCCGAAATACAAAGTCTCGGCCGTCAAGATGCGCAAGTTCAAAGGGCGCTGGGTCAACGAACCCGTAGCAATGGCTGGCGAGAAAGTTTAGAACTAATTAATTTTGTCTGATTAAACCAAATGGGCCTGCTAAATAGCAGGCCTTTTTTTGGCATATTTAAAATCAGTTTGAAAAGGTTTTGCCCATAGCCTTGTGGATTAATCCCATCAAAAGCTGCTTTCGTTCCTCGAAAAATCCCTGGAAATTATCCGTTCGAAGCTTTTCGGTGGGGATGAAGTGCCCAGCAAGTATGCTATTCATTTCGTGGTCTGCGAGTTGCACTTGATCATGGCTTTGCAGCTTGGCCAAGTAAGCCGAAGGCGCATACCCGCCAATCATCCGGTTGGCCTTATAGGAGATCGGCGTCTTGTTAATGATGGAGTCGTAAACCTTGGGCGGGATACTGTTAGCCTCACACCAGGCGCGGGGAAAGATGTGATGAATATCCAGCGCCACTTCCTGGGTGTCCAACTGTTGAATGCGCCCTTTCCAAAAGAAATCAGAGGCACCCTCGCGCAGGATCAGCACGTTAATGCCTTTATAGGCGGCGCTGAGGCGGCTACGGAGGGATTCCAGTCGCTCCGGGTCGAAGGAGGCATCGGTAACGGTGCGGGGTGTGGCGGTGTCGTCTTTAAACCAATTCATCAGTTCTTCAAGATCCACTGCAACACGGGTTTCGACGGCGCCACCGTATAGCTCACCCAACACGCCGGACCAAAACCAGCGAGCTAGCTTCTGGTGGGTTTTCGGTTCCCGCCAACGCTCGCCGAGAAGCGTCATGGTTGCAGCCAGGGGCACCAGTTGGGTGCCATAAGGCAATTCTCTGCGGCTAAAGAAACATTCGCCGGCTAAGAACTTTGACGCTTCAACAAAACCGGCCTCAACCTGATCGGCCCATATCTGGTAGGCAGCAAGGGGAAGTTCAAGCACGGAGGCTCGTTTGGCGCTGACAGGCCGTACCTGCTTACCTTGCCTGCCATCCGCTATGTCCTGGTATTTACGCTCGCGCGTATGAAGCAGTGTAATGGCCTGAAGGAAGTCTGTGCTTTCGACACCCTTGAGCAGCTCATGATTTGCCAACCGCGCTCTACGCGATGCAACGTCACGAATCTCTGAGCCAAACCAGTCATCACGCAGATTGTAGCCCTCTGCCGCGTAGCTGGCAGTGATTAGCTCAAACACCGAAAGTTGAACCCCGCCGGTATTGACCTTCTCGAAGACGAGACAGACCGCTTCCTTCGTTGTTTCCTTTGTCAGTTCGATGATAGGAAGCTGATAAGAGCGAAAAGCATTGATAACCGCTTTGCGGAACTGCATGTAGATACTGAACGATTCCGGTGAGTATTCTTGAAGCGCCTCTTCGTAATCATCGGAATTGATGATTTGATCGCAGGGAAAATACAACTGCTTGCATTCCAGTTCACGGCTGGAAAGATCCAGTTCGATATCGCGCCCGAAATTTGAGCGAGTCTGGCGATGCTCATCTACGCTGATGATGGCATCCTCCAGCCTGTCCTCGCCTTCGAGCGCAAGTTGAATGTCAAAGTAATAGTGGCGCTTGATTTCCTTGCCCTTAACAGTCCGGGTATCCACTGGGCTGGTCAGGGCAATGGCCTGGGCAAGGCTAGTCAGCCGCTGCTGGCCATCCAGAATCAGGCGCTCAGGGTTGTCCGTAACATCTTTAGCGGAGACGGCGTCACGCTAAAAGCATCGGCAAAATACTGATAATTAACGGTTAAGTTTTAATATAAAATACAGTTACCCGCAATGTTACCCGCAAAAAGGAAGCCTTAGACTCAGCGGGCAAAGAAGACTTGAGCTACAAGCCGCCATTTTACACTATAGGTTCCCCGTCTCGAACCCAACTCTTCTGCTATGACCACAAAGCGGACCTTTTGTCGGGTCACGTTACCTCCTGCCCCTACGGTTCACATGAAGACCTGACGCCATGGGAATATCTGGCGAAACACTAGGGTCGAAAACTCTTATTCGCAGTGCGACTGTAATAGGATGTTTACACTAGCAAATGGAATTGGATGAAATAGCGATTAAAACTCAACCTGGGCTTGGAACAGGCTTCGAGATGCGCGAAAACTCAATTTTCAGATAGGAGAGGAGTCGTTAACAGATTTTATCATTCTAAAAGTTTAAGAAATGGGGCTCTGGAAGGGCCACAAAGTGCTTCATGACCACAAACAATCCGGTCTGGTGACACTTGAAACGGCGTAGCGGTTACTTGCTTGCAGGGCGCATAAAGCGGTTTACGGCGACCCAGACATTGCGCACCGTAATACGCCTACTGAGGCCAATCAGGGGTGCCGCGAAAACGCTGACGCTGGAAAATGGCAGCGAATTTTCTGAGCACGAACAAATGGCCGAAGAACTGAACCTGGCAGCTTATTTTTGTGACCCATACTGCTCGGGCCAATGGGGCACGAATAACAACACAAACGGCTTGCTGCGACAGTACTACCCGAAAGGGACGAACTTTGCCAAGCTGTCTCAAACACAGATCAACCGAGTGGTTGAGCAACTGAATAACAGGCATAGAAAAAGGGCTAGGCTACCGATCGCCGGAGGAGGTGTTCTGAGGTACTAAAAATGAGCGGTGCTGCGCTTATTCGTTGAACCCACGATCGACGCTCTTACAATACCAAAATTCGTCCCAGGTTTCCAAACAGGATCGCCGGTATTTGGCTTTTAAAGCCATCCTTGGCAACGGCGTAAACCCCGTTTAATTCCTTATAGGTTGATGATATAGGCTGCTTGTACTGTATTTACGTCCTGATCGTCCAAGGTGTACCTTTGATATTCCAAACGGAAATTCTTATATTCTAAACCGCCGCCAAACGTCACGTCAGTGCCATCTGAGCTGGAGCTATCTGAAGCTGTGAGCCCTCCAGAACTTGCAGACACGTCAACTTCAGTATCCCAGGCGTAAATTCCGAATCTTCCAATCAAATGAAAATCTTCGCTGACAGCGTGACGGCCTAATATAGACGCTTCAAAGCCCGTCGTTTCAATTTCCGAAGTAAAAGCTGCGGACGGTCCGGTTGTCGTGCCACTAACGTCGATAGTCCCCAAATTGGTGTACGCGGCTTCGATTGCAACATTATCGTTTAACCCAAATCCCGCGCCAATTTTGAACATCACTGGGGAATCGTCAATCGTTCCTTGTACCGAGCTGAACCCTTGATCAATAAACGAATCAGCAACTTCGTCTTCTGACACGTCGTAGCTTGCGACGCCAAGACCGCCAAATAAGTGCACTTTAGTCGAGTCGTCCTCGGCGTGTGCGATTGTAGATACTAAAAGAACAATGACAGCAGAAACTAAATGTTTCATGAAACCCTCCTTTGAAAACGAATCGTGACGGTATGACACTCTAGGTAGTATCGTCAAATGCTAAGGGAATAAATAATAATAAGACCCTGATTCCAAGCATTCTTGAAGGGGGTTGGGTTCTACCCCGTTACTGCTGACACTTTTAAAAGGAGGCCCTAATCGGGCCCTGCTTATGCAGGCGTTGGAGCAATATTTAGGCTGCCCTATCCCATCTCGGTGCCGCAAAAAGGTCCGCTTTCCAATGAAAGTGTGCGACCAGAACTTCCAGCTTATGTCGCCATAATGAGGATAGTTTGGCCAACGATGGTTAAAAGAACACCTTGATCGCAAGCCACTAGATCTCCTCTATAGGGATGCCTCGCCTGATTAACACGTTCAAAATACTTTGATTCCAAAAAATCTCAAACCTATATCACCCCTATGAACTCGGGCGCTCAACGTGTCTTTTTCTCAAATTCATAGAGGTAACTCCAATGGCTGAACAATGCCCCAACTGCCAGTCTGCCCGGATTGGTAAGTACAACTACGGTAAGAAAACGGCGGGTGTCATCGGCGCGTCTGCTGGCACCTATGGCGGGTATGCCGCTGCCACGGCTGGCGCTCAGGCAGGTGCTGCCCTTGGCATAGTAGCCGGCCCTGTTGGTGCAGCGGTCGGTGGTATCAGTGGCGCTTTAATAGGTGCGCTGCTGGGCGGCGCAACCGGTGCATCCGCCGGCGTAATTCTGGGCGATGTCCTGGATGACCGCGTTCTCGACAATTACCACTGCCTGGAGTGTGGCTATTCCTTCAGTGCTGATTCTGGCTCTGAGAACGATATTCGTTAATTCCCCCGCATTTTCTAAGGAGAACAACTATGGCTCATCTCATCGAGCAAATGGCCTACGTTGGCCAAACCCCTTGGCATGGCCTGGGGAATCAACTCACTTCAAACCAACCTCTGGAAGTTTGGGCGAAGCAGGCCGGTCTGGATTGGCAGATTGAAGAAAGCCCCGTGCGCTTTGTTACCAATGCGTCTGGCCACCTCGGAGAGATCCTGGCGTATCCGGACAGCAAAGTTTTGTACCGTTCCGATACCAGGGCGCCACTGTCTGTGGTGGGCAATCGGTTTAAGATTGTGCAGCCAGAAGAAATACTGGAGTTCTATCGGGACCTGACCGAGGTATCCGGTTTTGAGCTGGATACTGCCGGTGTGTTAAAAGGTGGCCGTAAAATGTGGGCTCTTGCCCGTACCGGTCAATCCGGCGTGCTCAAAGGCAACGATCAAACCAACGCGTATGTGCTGCTGGCCACCGCCTGTGATGGCACCATGGCGACAACCGCGCAATTCACCAGTATCCGAGTGGTGTGTAACAACACACTCGCTGTTGCCTTAAAGGGTGCCACGGCCAACGCGGTCAAGGTGAAGCACAACACAGCTTTCGATGCGAACATAGTGAAGAAGCAGTTGGGCATATCGGTGTCGGCCTGGGACGATTTCATGTACCGCCTGAAAACCCTGAGCGATCGGAAGGTGAAAGCCACCGAGGCCAGAAATTACTTCTTGAAAGTATTTACGGAGGATGTGAAGGAGGGCGTTGGCAAAACCAACAAACGTTCCATGGCCAAGGCGCTGGGCCTGTATGAAGGCGAGGGCATTGGCGCTAACCTGGCATCCTCAGAAGGCACAGCCTATGGCCTGCTGAATGCCGTCACCGAATTCATTGATCACCACCGCAGAGCCAAAACGGTTGATCACCGGCTGGATTCCGCCTGGTTCGGAACAGGCGCTGCCGTTAAAAACCGTGCACTAGAGCAAGCCATGTCTCTTGTGGTTTAACACCCCTTACTAAAACCAAAACGTCATAAAGCCCCGCTTGAGCCTAGCGCTCTTGCGGGGCTTTTTTATGTCTGGAGGAAATACCATGGGCATGAATGCAAAAGTAATTCAGAAGCAGCGTCCAGCTTTGAGGCTGGTCTCCACTAAGGATATCAGTCGAGATGAATGGCTGAAGGTACGTAAGCAGGGTATAGGCAGTAGCGATGCCTCTGCAGCCATTGGCATGAACCCTTATCAATCCCAGCTTGAGCTGTGGATGGTCAAAACCGGGCGGGATGCGAGCTTACCAAAGCCGGATTCCGACGACCCCAGCTCGCCAGTGTATTGGGGTCATGTTCTGGAGCCCATCGTGGCTGAGCAGTACAGCCAGCAGACCGGCAGAAAGGTACGCCGAGTAAATGCGGTGCTGCAGCACTCCGACCCGGATAAGCACTGGATGCTGGCGAACCTTGATTACTCCGTGGCAGCGGATGACGAAGTGCAGATCCTGGAATGCAAAACCGCAGGCGAGTTTGGTTCGCGTCTTTGGAAAGAAGGGGTGCCGGACTATATCCAGTGCCAGGTTCAGCACCAACTGGCCGTGACGGGTAAGCAGGCCGCCGATGTGTGCGTGCTGCTGTGCGGGCAAGAACTGA
>Ga0307973_1000908_pt1 | contig 14386 bp, 13 predicted proteins | sample OrgLakmetagen782_FD_201837 | JGI IMG/M metagenome (GOLD analysis project Ga0307973, IMG submission 201837) | Saline water microbial communities from Organic Lake, Antarctica - #782 | ecosystem: Environmental > Aquatic > Non-marine Saline and Alkaline > Saline | place: Antarctica: Organic Lake...
ATAGTGGTCACAATCTGATTGAGATTAGCGAACGTTTCTGCTTTGGGGATTTGTTGCAGGTAGTCGTTACCACCGAGTAGCACTATGACGACTTTTGGATCTTGCGCGATTACCTGATCGAGTCGCAACAGAGCATCAGCTGTAGTGTCCCCTCGCACACCTAGATTCACAATTGGTTCTCCGACCTGACTCGACAGTACACTCACAAAGTCATTACCACTACTCGCCCCCACTCCTTCGACCAAACTATCACCAAAGGCCACGATGGTAGTACCATCCGATGGATAGTTGGTCACCGTATCTGAGCCCGCAAAAAAGAAAGTAAATACTCCCCAGATAACGAGTATTCCCAGCACTATAAACAAAAAATATTTCATGTAGTGAGTTTAGTAAAGTACTTATAGCTCAAATTAGGCCTAGGAAATGAACTCTAATTTTTCAGGTTCTGGGTTGATAGTTGTGGCATTGGAGTAATCAAAAAAGGAAACCCGTCGGTACTTTATTTTAAAGACTGCGTACTGACTACCAGCCAGTTGTCCCACCGGTGGTGTCCAGTAGTCTGCTTTTTGATTAACCATCAACTCACCAAGTCGCCCGATTACTTTTGTGGCTTCTTGTATATCTTCTACCACGAAAGCGTCACCCGTCATCTCGCACATCGTCAAATCCAAATCGTTAAACCAAGCTACCGTGATTGCCTTGTCTCGCTGTAGATTTGCATACTTCCGGGTAGATTCCTTGGTAATAAAGTAACAGTTGAAATCTTCATCAACATCGGTGTATACCACTGCTAGTTCTGGCCGATTAATTTTTGACAAGGTAGCAACTGTTGCTACTGGGTGTTTTTGTAGCCAAGAAAAAATGCTGTTTTTTGTAATCATAGATAGTTCGGCGTTAGATTAGTAAGCCTCAGGTCCTTCAAGCTCACGTTCGATTGCTGTATCGGTCTGAGAAAGTTTCCGAACTGCCAATTCTAAATCGTGTATCTTCCGATCGAGGGCATGAATCTCAGTGATAATCTTGGACCGTCCAGCATCTGACTCAAAATCTCTGTGTGTGAGTAAGGCCATAAGTAATCGCTACTATGAACTTTGTTGTTCAAACATGTGTTTTGCGTGCCAATACGCTACATGCACCTCTTTATCAAACACTTCTGGATAGTGACTGTAGTGCTCTTCTATTGCACCTGTAAATTCCGGTTCAATCGTAACAACGACGACTTCATCCGCTTCTTCTTTGAGCCACTTTGTAATACTAGCTGAGGCTGCCGGCAACGCAGCAACAATTTTTGCAGCTTTTTGTACTTGCAAAGCTTCGATGACAGCCTTGATGGTCAATCCACTCTCTGCACCATCATCAACCACAATGACTGTCTTCCCTGACCAATCTGGAAGAATCTCACTATCGGTGTAACTCTTTCTCTTTTGCTTCGCTTCTGCAACTGCAGCTTGCACCTCTACTTCAGGCAGCAAGATATCTGACTGACTAGACTGTGTTGCGTACTCTGTCACCGCACCATAAATAGGACTATCATCGACAACGTGCTCAACTTTTCCTACGACCATTATCTCTAATGGTAGCTGGAGTCGCTTGGCCACAGCAACGCCAGTGAGAATACCGCCCCGAGGAATGGCACAGATGACTGCGTCTGTCTGGGCATACTGAGCCAACTGCTCGGCCACGTCCCTTCCTGCTTCGTATCGATCGTAAAACATACCGTGCTATTTATGAGTATTAATCTATATACAGTAGCATATTTCGGCATTACAGTGTTTAAAATATGGATGATCGGCAATGAGATTATGTGTCGACCTCTTCACTCTCTTCACTGTTGTGTGTATGTAGATAGCCTTCAATAAGCCCTAGCATTGCCTCAATCGCCTGCACTAGGTTCTCTCCCCCAGCAGCAATTGCAGCGTTGATCTCAGTCGCAGCGGCACGCATTGATTGATCGCGTGCAATAATCCCTTCGCCGGTGTATTCATGACTCTGTTCCAACACGTCCATAATCTGATCAAAATCACTCTGCAGCACTTCGACGTCCTTCTGATCATTGATTACATCCACCTTCAATTCAATCAAGTGAATCTTGCCATCAAGGAGAATCTGCCGATTTTCTAGCACCGCAGTCTGCTGCATCCCCTGTTGCTGTCCGGCAAAAAAAGCCAAACAAAACAAAACGCTAATGAGAAATCCAAGTATAAACGCTGTTCCAAAAGATTTATTATTCATAAATAAAATCTACCACCGTACAAACAGCTCCACAAGCGTTCGATTCCTTCTCGCGTTATAATGTAGACATATCCGCATAACATTATACTTATGGAATTGTCTGAATTAAAAAAGAACGCCTTAGAATTTCTCAATGAACCGAAGCGCATTACAGCTGTGATTGGAACCAGCTCGCTAGATAACATCCCATACACAGCGACTGTCTACTATCACGTCGATGATGATTTCAACTTCTACTTCCTCACCGCAACCGGTACACAAAAGTACCAGAACCTGCAAGCGAACCCCCAAGCAGCTATCACCATTGGATTTGGACCTTCATACACAACCATGCAGGGTGGTGGGCCAGTAGAACTATTGGAGAAAAATTCCGCCGAAGAGAAAGCAGCTATTGCTCACCTTAAAGAACGACTGCAAGCTCACGGAAATGAGACCTGGCCAATCTTTCAACTTGATGAATTTGAGGGTGAATCGATTGCGGTATTCAAATTAAACACCCTAACACTGCAGCTACTGAATCTTGAACAAGGTAATGACCTGGCGGTGACTGAAAATGACATTCAGCAGATTTTGTAGGTGGTTGATTACTCACATGATTGCTAGCTAATTAGTATACAAAAAGCACCAATTGGTGCTTTTTGTAATTGAAGGAGACTAGAGGATTCGAACTCGACAGGTCGTTCCTGATTCATATACGTTGCAAAATATGACTATAATACGAGCTGGTTTTCATTAAGACAGGTGAACAGTTGTGTTATCGTAGGTAATCATATATAATCGTATGTACAGTATACATACGATTATGAGTCACCAATTTAACCAACGTATCCGTTCCCTTCCCGAGCAGATACTACAAAACATCGATCAGATTGATCTACTTAAGAGCAAATGGAATTCAGGTGCTACCCTTGATCGTCAGGTTCTGGACGGACTCAAAAAGTCAGTGTTGGTTACTTCTACCGGCGCCTCTACTCGAATCGAGGGATCGTCATTATCAGACGACGATGTAGAACGTGTCATGCGCGGGCTATCACTGCAAACATTCAAAGACCGCGACAAGCAAGAAGTGCGTGGATACTTTGAGTTGCTTAATAATGTCTTCTCAGCGTATCAGACTATCCCCTTTTCTGAGAGTACGATCAAATTCTTTCACCAAGAAGTGCTTAAGTACACTGACAAAGATATACAGCACCGGGGTGAGTATAAAAAAACTGAGAACAAAGTGGCGATGGTGTCGCCGGCTGGCGCGCCAGTTGAAATATTATTTGATACCACTGAGGCTTGGAAAGCTCCGGCAGAGATGCAAGAGCTGGTCGAATGGACGCAGCGCGCATTTCTAGAAAAAGAATTTCATCCACTGCTCATCATTGGAAACTTTGTTGTTGAGTTTCTGCTGATCCACCCGTTTGAGGATGGGAATGGTCGACTGTCTCGAGTTCTGACTAACCTTCTCCTGCTACAGCAGGGATATGCGTACGTACCATACGTCTCACATGAGAAATTGATTGAAGAAAATAAAATTGAATATTATCTAGCGCTGCGGAATTCACAGGTAACGTTTCGTTCTGACAGCGAAGACCTTACCCCTTGGCTGAATTTCTTTACCCGCGTACTACAAGAACAAGTTGAGCAGGCACTGGTACTCATATCAGCCACTGAAGTTTCCAAACTACTCTCACCCCAACAGCAGAAGGTTTGGGAATACATTGAGACAGTCTCAGGAGAATTCACTCCGCGCGACATCGAGTCTGCGTGTGCAATCCCAAGACCAACAGTGAGCCAAGTGTTGGAAAAACTGCTCAAGCTGAAATGGATCGAGCGCCGAGGTTTAGGGCGTGGGACGAGGTACGTACGGGTGAAATAGTCAGAAAGTTCGAATCCCCTAGTGTGTACACACTAGGGGATTCGAACTTATATCTAATATAACGCCTAAAGTAGGGGTATCCGGGTCATGCCGATACTAAATATTCGCTGCGGAGACGAGAGGATTCGAACATTACATGTTCAGTACAGGTTGTCGCTATTTTTACAAAATAGCTGGCAACCTTTTCGAATCCTCCCGTAATAATCTCCCAGATTATTACTTCGTCTCCGCTCAATACAAAATCCGCCTTCCGGCGGTTTGAATTGGCGGAGACGAGAGGATTCGAACCTCCGGGGGCGTAAACCCCACTTCCTTAGCAAGGAAGCACGATAGACCACTCTGACACGTCTCCATATTGTTCGACCTGCTACTGCGCTGGCCAGTGCGGAGTAGAATAGCATATTGTCTACCTGAGTTCTACATTAGGCGAAAATTGACTTACTTTGTATTTATAGTATAAAAGATGCGGAGATCTAGCTGAAGCTAAATCATTGAAATTGATCCAGGGAGAGCGACAATGGAATACCGTGATTCTCAAGCGACGGTTGGAAATGAGTTTCAAAATCACTGTATTATGGAGCTTGCGGAGCAATATAGGACTGATCCTTCATTAGCAGATGAGAGCGATTTTACACTGCTAAAGTTTGCCCGGGCGACCATTGGGAAAGCCTGGCCAGTGATTGTCTACCAAGGGCAGGACGGAGAAGGATTTCACATTCTTTCAATTACTCCAACCCCAACATCGAATATTCTGAGTTGTGCCATGTGTGCAGACCGCAACACGCTGTCGCACATTGGTGAAGACGCCACCGCGCAGACAGGGACACTGGTTAATGGAATATGCGGTGCCGCTGTTTCTCACCTTATCGGTGGTAAGATGTTCAAGATTGAACCTTTTGTTTTAGTGCTCGCACTACCAATCGGTGAATCGGCCCTGATCAAAATGACAATGCCTAAGTCAAATCGTAATCAGGGGATCATCAGAATGGAGGGGTATATTGAATCTTCGATGGAACCTTTTTTTAGGCCGGCCAAAGTCTATTTGTCAGAAATACCAACTGTCTGAGCGAAACGCTCGGTGACCATCTGGTCTCCGAGCGTTTTTTATAAAATAGCTGAACATCCCCTACTGTCTTGTATCTTTTTTATATCTCTACTTAATCACACTAGCGACTGCTTTTACCAAGCCTGGTTCGTTGTTGGTGGGAACGATTTTTTCTGCAGTTGGCTTCTTGACAAGACTGGCAATCTTTTTGGCGGCGGCAAGTTTCATATCGTCGGTGATGTCTCGCACACCGTTATCAAGCGCTCCACGGAAAATCCCCGGAAAGGCTAATGAATTGTTAATCTGATTGGGCATGTCGCTGCGACCGGTAGCGCAAATGAGTGCTCCTGCGTGCTTGGCATCATCTGGCATAATCTCAGGGATCGGGTTGGCTAGAGCAAAGACAATAGCGTTGCTATTCATCTTTTCGATATGGGCTGAAGCAATCGTCCCCGGACCAGAAACTCCAATGGCGACATCAGCCCCAGCAATCACTTGCATCAGATCACCAGTTATTTTGTCTGGGTTAGTCATTGTTGCGAGCTCGTGTTTGTAGTCAGACAATCCTGACCGTCCCAGCGCAATTGCGCCTTGTGAATCAGTCACTATGATATGTTTGATTCCTGCTTTCACGAGCAGTAAGGTGATTGCCCGTCCAGCTGCACCAGCCCCGACCACTACTACCCGCATGTCTTCGAGTCGCTTTTTGACCACCTTGGCAGCATTAATCAAACCAGCTAGCACTACGATAGCTGTCCCGTGTTGATCATCATGCATGACTGGGATATCAAGCTCGGCTTTCAGACGTTCTTCAATCTCAAAACATTTAGGAGCCGAGATATCTTCGAGATTAATACCACCAAACCCTGGCGCAATCGCTTTGACTACCGCGATGATTTGTTCTGGCTCTTGCACATCAAGCACAATTGGAAACGCGTCGACGTCCGCCATCGCTTTAAAAATCGCACACTTGCCTTCCATCACTGGTAGCGCAGGAATGGCGCCCAGGTTCCCCAAACCTAGGATCGCTGAGCCATCACTCACCACCGCGACCATGTTGCGCTTCATGGTGTAGTTGCGCGCATCTTCCGGTTTTTTAGCCAAGTGCGAAGATACCGCTCCTACCCCTGGTGAGTACATGGTACTCCAGTCGAGCTTGGTTTTGAGTTTTCCTTTCGGGGTAACCGAAATTTTTCCTTTGAGTTTTTTGTGGAGCTCAAGTGCGAGGCGGTTGTAGTCAGGTTTTTTAGCAGACATGTAATGGTGTATTTAAAATAATGTTCCTATTATACGGTACGCAACGATTTCAGCACAATTTCATTTTTGAATGAAATTGCGCTAAAAAAAAGTACAAAAAAACGCCACAAGTTACACTGGGTGTATTGTTAACAATGTCAACCCTAACCGTCACCTTGGTTTATTTGGTATATTACCTAGATGAAACTCTCTGACAAACTGGCTGATCATTTTCGGATTGATGCCGTCCACAAAAAAGCCCTGGCTCGCTTGCGAATAGAAACCGTCACCGACTTGCTCTATCACCTACCTGTCCGCTACGAGGATATATCTGATGTGCAGTCGGTCGGTAGCTTGGAAAAGGATCAGGATACTGTCGTCTACGGTCAGCTATCGGGACTCAAGACTCGCAAAGCTTGGAAAAGTAAACGACCAATCGCCGAAGGGTACGTCGAAGACGGCTCAGCCAAAATGAAGATCATGTGGTTCAACCAACCGTACATCGCCAAAATGTACACCGACGGGATGTACGTAAAATTAGCTGGCAAGGTATCAGGTACCGAAGGTAAGCTGTATCTATCTAATCCAGAAGTTGAAAAACTGGATAGTCTACCCATCGATCGACACGACAGTATTTTTCAAGGGACTGAACAAACTGACGACACTCTCTACCCCATCTACCGCGAAACTAAAGGAGTGACCAGCAAGTGGATCTATCACACTGTGCTTAAATGTTTTGAGAAAAACGTCCTTGATAAGCTGATCGATCCTATCCCTAAAGACATTCTCACAAAATACAACCTGCCCGAACTTGCTACGGCGCTGGTGTGGATTCATAGCCCGAAAAAGGCTCAACACGCAGAAAGCGCCCGTAAGCGCTTCGCGTTTGAGGAAGTGTTCTACATTCAAATCCAAAACGCCCAAAATCGAGCGGCAGCTAATGCCGCCACCACCTACAGCTTCAAAACCTCTGCCGAACATATAGCACAATTCACCGACCGTTTTCCATTCACCCTGACTGACAGTCAAGACAAATCAATTACAGATATTCTCGAAAACTTTGGTGGCAACCACGCCATGTCACGACTCCTTGAAGGAGACGTTGGAAGTGGCAAGACAGCGGTTGCAGCTGCAACTGCCTATGCTGTGGTCACCTCTCGCCCACCCGAAGGGATGAATAAAAAAATCGAGTTTGGCAATCTGCAAGTTGGCTACATGGCCCCGACCGAAATTCTGGCGAAGCAGCACTTCGAATCATTTATCGAGTACTTCAAACATCTGCCAATTCAAATCGGACTGATTACCGGATCTGGTTGTATGAAGTTCCCCAGCAAGACCGACCCCAGCAACCCCACAAAAATAAGTAAAGCACAGCTGCTCAAATGGGTGAAAAACGGCGAGGTGCCAATTTTGATTGGCACTCACTCGTTGATATATAAAAGCGTCGAATTCAAACACTTGGCGTACATCATCATCGACGAACAGCACCGTTTTGGTACCAACCAACGCAAGCAACTGGCTAAAAAAGACGCCCGTTTGCCGCACTTGTTATCAATGACTGCCACCCCGATCCCGCGCACGCTTGCACTCACCATCTATGGTGACCTCGACATTACCCTGCTCGAAGAGATGCCAGCGGGACGCAAAGCAATCAAAACTGAAATCATCGGACCAGGTCAGTCAGCCCCGATGTATACACATGTTCGCAGTGAGCTCGCCACCGGCCGCCAAGCCTACGTGATCTGTCCCCGGATTGATGAGCCAGACCCAACTAAAGAAAACGCCCTCAACATGAAAAGCGTCATTGCCGAAGCTAAGCGTTTGGGTGAAACTGAATTCAGTGAATACACCATCGGTATCTTGCACGGCAAAATGACCCCCAAAGAAAAAGACGACATCATGAAAGATTTCAACGACCACAAAATCGATGTGCTCGTAGCTACCAGTGTGATTGAGGTCGGCGTGAATGTCCCCAACGCCACCAATATCATCATCGAAGGAGCGGAGCGCTTTGGGTTGTCGCAACTCCACCAGCTGCGTGGACGAGTGGTACGCGGGACGCATCAACCATATTGTTTTGCAGTAACCGAGAGCAAAAGCACTAAAACTCGTGACCGCCTGAAGGCACTCGCGACCGCAAAAAATGGATTTGAGCTAGCCGAGCACGATCTATCGTTTCGTGGCTCTGGCGAACTCTACGGCGGCAAGCAATCAGGCCTATCAGACCTAGGGATGGAAGCGATTCGTAATCTCAAATTAGTTGAAGCTGCCCGCACCGAAGCTCAACACCTGGTCGCTAGTCACCCAAACCTACAAAAAGATTTTCCCATGATAGTTGAGCGAGTCTCACGACTAGGCGAAGCTTTGCATATGGAGTAGTCAGAAGTTGGCCACATTTACAACACCGATACTACAACTCGGATTGCCGTAGCGTCAGTAACGTTTGCAGTAGAGTAATTATTTGTTCGAGCAGCGCGATCTTTTGCCTCAATACTTCATCTGACTCTACGACATCCGTAGTTGCAGCCGCGTTGGAAGTCTCCCAACAGTCTCGACTAGAATTCCAGGGGTCGGTGCCTTGGTCTGTGTAAACATGGCGCGCGTAAGCGAGATTCCCTTCCCTGGTGGAGATGTCATGTCCCAGCTCGGCTGCTGCGTCTTCATGATACCGATCAAAAAATTGAAAGACACCGACCATTTGGTCACCAGCTCCACCACGCAACACATTGCCGCTATCGGTATATTGACGCAGCTTGGATTCGCAGCGCGCGATCTCGATCATCACTGGAGTGTCAGCAAAATATTCTTGCATGGCTGCTTCGGTGGCTTGTGCCGGCGTCGTGGTAGCTACAGTCGAAGAGCTTGCCGCCAGCGCGGCTGGAGCAAATCCACTAACTAATAAAAAACAAAAGATAAAAAAGGTTCTTTTCATAGGTTGCAGTATACCAATAGTTGCTACGTGGACGAAATTCAGCCGCACCATTACAGGTGCGGCCTTATCTACCACTCTAATTGTCGTGGGCGACAATCTCATGGTCTGTTGCGAGTCTAGTCCATCGGACCCAATTGCGACACACAACTTCGAGATCTTGCGTGAGAGCTTACCTCACTGTGTCCCCGTTTAGATAACCCCCTTTCAGCTGAAGCGAACCCTGCGTGCGATGGCCGATGATGCGGTAGTTTGGAAGAAATGTTCCATGAGATTCACTCCTTGTGAAAGGTTTTCGGGAACGGAGGCACTGATGCCATCCACTTTCTTTTATACGCCCATATGAAATATAGGTCAAGTGCGTTGTTCCAATCCGCCCTATGCGCTATAGTAGGTGCACTTTGGAAAAACCCTCTGTCTGCTCATAGCTCAATCGGTAGAGCGCGAAGCTTATACCTTCGTGGTTCCAGGTTCAAGTCCTGGTGGGCAGACAGAGGGTTTTTCTTGTACCTGAATTACCTGATGAGTTCATGTGCGTTAATGCATCAGAATAGTTAAACGCAGGAATAATAAAGACCTAACCACAAGTAGTATTCAATCAGGGCGAACTTTGTTCGTCCTGTTTTTATATTACCTATTTTCTGATGCTATACTTATCTCATGAAAACGCTTTTGACAAGTCGCTCTTTTTACGTAGTCATTACTGCTGTTATTGTGGTGGGAGTAATTTTAATGGCGCTCGGGGTTGGTCGCCAAGAAGAAGAGGCCTTGATTACCACCACTGTTGAAAGTGGTTCAGTACGACAGCTGGTGTCTGTGTCGGGCATTGCAGAGGCCGAGCAAACTGCTGAACTCGCTTTCCCTACCAGTGGTATCGTGTCAGCGGTGAATGTCAGCCAAGGCGATGTCGTCACACAAGGAACGATTCTGGTAAGCCTTTCGGCTGATGCGCTTTTAGCTGATCGAGCTGATGCGCTAGCTACACTTGCCCGTGCGGTAGCAACCAGAGACGAATTGCTCGCTGGCCCCCAAACAGAAGCCCGCGCTGCAACCGCCGAATCAGTTACGCTTAAGAACACCAGCTTAGAAACTATCCAAGCTACCCAGGCTGACCTGGTTGCCAACGCCAGGCGGACCCTCCTCTCGAGCGGACTGACTGCTGCTAGTGATGACCCAGAAGAAGAGTCCGTCGCACCAGTTATCTCTGGTACCTACACCTGCGACCAAGAAGGGACCTACGTTATGGACATGTACTCATCTGGATCAAACTCTGGCTACTCATTCCGGTTGTCTGGACTCGGAACGGGCACCTTCAACGCTTCAATCGAACAACCGACCTCGTTTGGCGACTGCGGTTTGCGAGCATTATTCGATGACAACTCTCGGTACAGTAATGCAGTCTGGGAAATAGAAATTCCTAACAAGCAATCACCACTCTACGTTACCAATCGCAACGCCTACGCACTGGCACAAACCCAAGCAGAAAGCGCTATTGAGGTAGCCACCCAAGACCTCGCCCAAACGCAGGCTAATGCCATCAGCACCAACGCACCCGCTCGCAGCGAAGCTATCGCTCGAGCTAATGCCGACATCGCAAGCGCCAATGCTCGGATTGCTCGGATAGATTCCCAGATTGCTGACCGCATACTACGAGCACCATTTGCTGGCACCATCACCGAGATTGACATCCTGCCCGGCGAAACGGTTAACACCGCGCCCATTGTCACACTTCTAGCTGAATCAGACTTTGAAGTTACTGCGCGAATTCCGGAAATAGATATCGGCAAACTACAGCTCGGACAACCGGTAGAAATGGTATTTGATACCAGGACCGATGTCGTTTTAAATGGAACCATTGATTTTATTTCCCTCAAAGCAACCGAGATTGATGGCGTCGCGTACTACGAAGCGGTTGTCGGCCTACCTGACGTTCCGACCTGGATGCGTAGTGGACTCAACGCCGATATCAACATTATCATTAACGAAGCACGAGATAGCCTGCGCGTAGCCAACCGATTCATTACCGAGTCAGATGGTATCTATACCGTTATTACAAAAACTGGTGAACAAACAGCCACCACCACAATCGACATAACACTCGAGGGTAATGACGGCTACACTGCAATTACCGGCGTTAAAGCGGGCGATATCCTAGTCGCACCAGAATAGTATGCGAGCCCTCCGGATTGGTTTTTTGCTTGGGTTTCGCCAGATTCAGCGGGCTAACTTTTGGACTACGGCTCTGATTATCTTTGTCATGATGCTGACGTTTTTAAATCTGATTGCAGTATCCGGAATATTAGTCGGACTCATCGCGGGTTCAGAGCGAGCGGTACAAGAAAAATCACTGGGAGATATCATCATTACTCCTCTAGAAAACGAAGAGCAAATTCTGCAAACAGAAACCATTCGTCGTATTCTTGATACCCTACCTGAAGTTTCTTCATATAGTATTCGCTACCAAGAAGGCGTGAGACTTACTGCCAATTACAAAACTCGACGCGACCTGAACATTGAGCCAAATACAATTGGAACCCAAGCGGTCGGCATCGACCCAATCGCAGAAAACGCAGTAACCGCATTGGCAGAAAATATCGTTGAGGGTGAATATCTCAATCCAGATGAGTCTGGCTATATTATAGTTGGTGCTCTGAACCTAGACCGCTACACAGCTGGCTTTGCTGACATTACCGGATCACTTGAAGATGTGTATCCTGGTGATTCGCTTCGAGCCACTATCAATGGAGCCAGTCGTGAATTTACGGTCAAAGGTATCGTGAACGCCAAGGCCGGCGGTGTCGCAAGTTTTATCTACTTACCCGAAAACGAGTTACGGCGTTTGAGTAACAGTCCCAGTCGAAACGCTGATGAAATAGCCATTCGTCTGGCAGACACGAGTCCAGAAACAGCATTGCTGGTAAAGTCAGTCTTGGTAAATCAAGGTATTGATTCATTTGCCAAGGTTCGCACCTTTCAAGAAGCGTTACCAAAGTTTATTACCGATATTAAACAAACCTTTAACATTCTCGGTACGTTCATTGGTGCAGTCGGCATCATAGTGGCATCGATCACTATCTTTATTATCATCTTTATCAATGCCATCAGCCGACGGCAGCAAATCGGGATTTTAAAAGGGATTGGCATAGACAGAAAAGCTATTGAGGTGGCCTACGTCTTGCAATCTGCTTTTTACGCCCTGGCCGGATCATTACTCGGTGCCCTGGTGACGTACGGTATCTTGATCGGATATTTTGACCGCAACCCGATCGACTTCCCTTTTAGTGACGGTATCTTGGTGGCAGAACCAATTGGAACGTTCTATCGGTTCTTGATTCTCTTTGTGATTACACTTTTTGCCGGTTTTGTCCCCGCCTGGATCATCGTCAAGCAAAACACCCTTAACTCAATCTTAGGACGTAAATAGTTTCTATATGGACATAATCAAAGCGACAAACATTCATAGAAAATTTGGCTCAGGCGACCTGGAATCGCACGTTCTTAAAGGTATCGACATCACCGTACGAGAAGGAGAATTCGTCGCCATCATGGGTAAATCTGGTGCCGGAAAGTCGACCCTTATGTACCAATTATCTGTACTAGATGAACCGACCGAAGGAAGCGTGATTATTAATGACGTTGACGTGATTCCATTGTCTGAAAGCGAAAGTACCGCTTTTCGACTTCACACACTTGGGTATGTATTCCAAAACTACGCCTTGGTACCCGATCTTTCAGCTGAAGAAAATGTGATGTTACCCCTACTGATGCGAGGTAATGACTGGGGCGAGGCAAAAAAATTAGCCAGAGCCGCTATTGATGGCGTGGGTATGGAGGGTAAATACACCAACCTCCCAGCTGAGTTATCTGGTGGAGAGCAGCAACGAATTTCGATAGCTAGGGCAGTGGCTGGTAAACCAAAAATTCTGTTTGCCGATGAACCAACTGCGAACCTCGACACGGTATCTGGCACCCAGGTCATTGACCTGATCACTGACCTCAATCGCAATGACGGTCAAACTGTCGTCATGGTAACCCACGAGCGTGAGTACGCCATGGGCTGCGACCGCATCATCCATATGGAGAATGGTCTAGTGACCGATATTGAACAGTTGCGATAACGAGCAAACTACAATGAAAAGCCCTACCTTCAGGTAGGGCTTTTTTAAATTCTGAATCACCTCTACTTCTCTACTACTTTTGTACCAGCAACTGCTTTACTAGGGTCGGCTGCTTCTCGTTTCTCACCATACATTTCTTCGTACGCATCTTTGATCTCTACTCCTTCTTGTTTCAAGAGGGCTTCATACTCTTCTCGTTCCATCGTCTCTACTTCTACCAAACGTTTTGAAATCGCTTCCAGGGCTGGGCGGTATTTGGTCAATAATTCTCTTGCGGTTGCCTTCCCTTCTTCGATGATCTTGGCCACCTCTTCGTCGATTGCTTTCGATACGCCGGCACCATACCCTCGGTTTTCACTGACGTCACCACCGATCATTCGACCACCTGTTCCTTCCAGGGCGACTGGTCCAAGCACATCGCTCATACCATATTTTGTCACCATATCTCGAGCCAAATTTGCAACTACTTGCAAATCGTTTGATGGACCAGTCGACAGGTCATTAAAGATCATTAGTTCGGTTACATATCCACCGAGCGTCATCGCGATATCATCCTCAAATTCTTTTTTAGTGTGCATCCGTCGATCTTGGTCAGGCAGTTTGATCGTATACCCGGCTGCTCGTCCACGAGAAATAATCGAGATTTTCTGCACTGGGTCAGCGTACGGAAGTGCAGATGCCACAAGAGCATGCCCGACTTCGTGATACGCTGTCACAGTTTTTTCGTACTTCGACATAACATGACTTTTCCGTTCTGGTCCAAGCATGACTTTTTCGATCGACCGAATCACGTCAAACTGACCAATCTTCTTTCGCTCTTCTCGAGCAGCCAGAATTGCTGCTTCGTTCATGAGTGATGATAAATCAGCTCCAGAAAATCCTGGTGTCCGCTGTGCAACAATTTCGAGGTTCACGTCTTCTTGTAGTGGCTTCTTGCGAGCGTGTACCTTCAGGATTGCTTC
>Ga0307973_1000940_pt1 | contig 14044 bp, 13 predicted proteins | sample OrgLakmetagen782_FD_201837 | JGI IMG/M metagenome (GOLD analysis project Ga0307973, IMG submission 201837) | Saline water microbial communities from Organic Lake, Antarctica - #782 | ecosystem: Environmental > Aquatic > Non-marine Saline and Alkaline > Saline | place: Antarctica: Organic Lake...
ACTGGGCCCAGCCGCTGTCATCATTGTTACTGCTGCTGAACACCACGGCAAACTCAAGCTTTTGCAGACATTCACGATACTGCCAGGCCTTAATGGCTGCCTTGATTCGCGGGGGCCGTGTAATCAGCTCGGTTTCGGCAATGTTCTTGTCTTCAGGAGGTAACGCCATGGCCTCTTCGAGAAGCTTCGACTTGGCGTGTTTGAGCGCTTCCAGGTAGCGCATGGCTGCACGCCGGCTGTAGGCAACCAGTTGGGCTTTGAATCCATTGGGGAGGATGTTGGTGACGTAGTGGCGGAGGATGTCAGCCGCCTTTTCTTCAATCAGACGAGGCGCTTCAAAAATCTGGCCCTTGGTGGCGTATTTCTTCTTGATCAGCTCTAGCTCTTCCTTGGTGCGTTCTTTGAACAGGTCTTCAAACAGGTCATCAAGGTTTGCACCCTCCTTTACGGCACCTTCTGCCGTTCTGCCTTCGTAAAGGATAGGTACCGTGGCACCATCGTTTTCCGCTTCCTTGATAGTGTAGCGGTCGATGTATTCGCCGAAAATCTCGCTGGTCTGTTTCTTCTTACCCATGATGATGGGCGTGCCTGTGAAGCCAATTCGCGCAGCGTTGGGCACAGCCTGTAAAAGGTTGGCGTGCAGGTCACCGGCCTGTGTTCGGTGAGCCTCGTCAATCATCACCAGAATATCCGGGCTTTCATTGAGCAATCCCAGGGGGCGTGAGGGGATAGGGTTCCTGGGCTCTTCGCCCGGCTCTTCTGCCGCATCGCGACGATTGAGCTCCAGCCCGCGTTCCTTCTTCGGAGGAGGGTAGGCTGAAGACGCACTCTCGTGTTCCCGGTATTTCTGGATGGTCCCAAAAATAAGCCCGGGCCCGGGCTGTCCCAGCAACGATTTCAGTTTGCCGGTGTTGCTGGCGATCTTGACGGTTTCCCCGGTCAGCGTCGCTGTGTCCGATAACTGATCCTGTAGATCCTTCCGATCCGTGATCACGACGACTTTGAAACGGCGCAGTTCAGGGTCGGTTCTGAGTTTGAGAACAAGAAATACCATCGTCAGGCTTTTACCGCTGCCCTGGGTATGCCAGATAATCCCGCCCCGCCGGTCGTGCTCACCATCTTCAGACCGGGTTTTACCGGTTTTTAAGCGCTGAACGGCCCGTTTGACGGCCCGATACTGCTGATACCGGCACACCAGTTTGATGGTTTGCCCGCCCATGGTCATGAACAACGTAAAGTGACGGATGATATCCAGCAGGTTGGCGGGAGGCAGCATTCCCGCAATCAGTTTTTGCTGAGAGGAGAGCAAAGCAACGCCCAGTGATTCGGCAACGTCCTCTTCGGAGCGAGGCGTCACGGTCTTCCAGTTCAGGTAATGGCTGAACCCGGCGCCAATGGTTCCAACCCGGGCATCATCGAAGTTGGAAGCCACCATAAACTGGTTGGTGAAGAACAGGGCGGGGGCGCCTTCGTGTTCCTCGACCTCAAGATCCTGATGACGCTGATCGTAATAGCGGCGTAGCTGGTCCACCGCCTCTGGAATGCCCTCGGGAATCGTTCGGTTTTTGCACTCGATGACCACCAGGGGAATGCCATTCACAAACAGGACAAGATCCGGAATGACGTGCCCCTTCCAGCCATCATGCCCTGGCGGGCACTTGATCTTGAACTGATTCACCACGGTAAAGGTGTTGTTCTTAGGGTTAGCCCAATCAACAAAGTGGACGGTTTGCCCTCGACCACCATCCCAGTCTGGCAGGCCCTCCACCGTAATGCCGCCGTGGAGTAGTTCGGTTGCCAGTTGGTTGGCTTCCATTACTTTGTTGGCGGGAAGGCGGGTAATGGCGGATACGGCCTGATCGAGACGTCTTTCATCCAGCCAGGGCTCGCCGTTTCGGGTGTTGATAGACAGCAGCCGCTCACGCAGCAGAGGCTCCATGATGACCTGGGCGAAGGTTTCACGATAGGTAACGGACGGGAAGTCCAGGGAGCCCTCGATGTAATTCCAGCCTTCTTGCTCCAGTTGCTGAATAAAGGGGAACTCAACTTCGGTAAATTCCGGGCCAGGCATTACTACTCCTTTTTTGCGTTCGCGCAGAGCATTATGATGCATGATCAGAGTCTGTCAAAAAGGAGGCAGGTTAATGAGTTCGGAAAAATCAACGCGGGAAGCTCCTACTGGCCAGAGAATCGCCGAAAGCGAATCTCCGACTGACCGTCAGCTTGAGCAAGCGAAGCATGAGCTGGGGCTGCCCAACACACCGAGATACAGGGTACCAACTGCCAGAATGCGAAAATTCAAGCGGCATTGGCCCAGCGAGCCGATAGCCATTGCTGGCCGGAAAGCCTGAAAATCCCAACTTCGTTCAATGTTAAACGGCGGGTCTCCTGCTATTATTCGCGCTATGGAAAAGATTAAGGGTATTAACCCATCCCGAATTATCTGGTGTTGCGAGGATCTGGGCATTTCCGTTGAGGAACTGGCCCAAGAGACTGGTATTGCCCTCGCTACCCTCGAAAAGGCACTGGACGGGAAAGAAGCGCTTTCCGTCAAACAGTTACAAAAGCTGGCCTCCCACTTTAACCGTGGACTGCTGTTCTTCCTCGAGGAAAGTTCTGTCAGTGAGGGACGCGTCCATTCCGTGCAGTTCCGGACACTGAACAATCAAAAGCCACAACTAAGCCCGCGTTTCCGGGCTTTGGTTGAGCGAACAGAACGCCAGCGTTTGACTTACTTGAGTCTCCGGGAGGACTTGGGAGAGCCGGTTGATCCGGCTTGGTACCCGGAAGAAATTGCAGGGAATGCTCCGCGACCAAAGCGCGCAGCGCAGTTGGCTCGCGCTTGGCTTGGGCTTCAGCCGGGACAGAGTTTTGCTGAAATGCGGACAGCTCTAGAAGCCAAAAACATTCTGGTATTTCTGAGCAACGGATATGCCGGCAAGTGGCAGATCCCCAAGGAAAGTCCCATCCGGGGCTTTTCTTTGTATTTCGACAGTTTCCCGGTTATTTTCATAAAAAAGCAGCTTTCCGAGGGAGCACAAGCGTTCACCATGATGCATGAGCTGGGGCACCTCCTGCTCCACCGCGAGAGTTTTGTCGACGACGAAAACGATTTTTATAGCAATAGTTCCAATGAAGTGGCGGCTAATCGGTTTGCTGGGAATCTGCTTGTGCCGGATGAGTTCCTCGAAGTACTCGACCTCCAGCGGTTTCCTGCGGATGACGTAACAGCGTATGACCTGTTCCTTGAAGACTATTCCCGTCGCTGGAGTGTCAGCCCAGAAGTCATTCTGCGGAGGATGACTGATTCCGGGCTCCTTTCTCAGGAAGACTACCAAGCCTACCGTAAATGGAAACAATCGTTGCCCGTGCCTGAGCGTAAGGGAAGTGGCGGCGCTCGCTATCGTTTCAAGGAGCCGGTTAGGGTCTTTGGCAAAAGCTATGTCGGTACGGTGTTGGACGCTTTGCATGAACAGCGCATCACTTTAGCCAGGGCCAGTTCCTATCTGGATAATTTAAAAATAGCAGACCTGCGGCAGCTGGAAGACACGCATGCCTCTATTTGATGCGTCGTCGATTATTCACGCCTGGGACAATTATCCACCGGAGCTGTTCCCACCTCTATGGGATTGGTTGGGCAAAGAGATTGTAAATGGAAATCTTGCTATCCCAGGTGTGGCGCTTGACGAAGTGGGAAAGAAAACTCCGGAATGCGCGGAGTGGTTGAAAGGCAACGGCATCACCGTATTACCTTTGACGTCCGACGTGTTGGCCGAATCCCTACGAATAAAACACTTGCTTGGTATCGAGGAGGACCAGTATCACACCAAGGGTGTTGGTGAGAACGACATCTTCATCATTGCCGCTGCGAGCGTTAATGGCTTAACGCTCATCTCTGACGAAGGACGTCAGTTCGGAAAACCCGATATTCTCGCCAAGTACAAAATTCCAGCGGTCTGCGAGCTGCAGGATGTAGGGGTAACTTGTATTAAGTTCCTGCAGCTTATTCGCACCAGCGGTGCCGTTTTCAAGAGCTAGTGCAGTCGCCTGCGGTAGAGGATCAAGCCTGCCAACGCTGCAACGGCTCATAGATCAGTATCCGGGTGCTAGCGAGGTCAGCAAGCGTACCTTCAATTCGCGGTTTGACCAGTTGCCAGTCCAGACCACCAAGACCGCACCCAAGTGGCGGTATGGCAACGGATAGGATCTGGTTCTCGGTCAGAATTTTTTTGAGATCTGCCAGCCCCTGATCTATCCATTCCAGCTTCGATGGAGCACGCCAATGTTGCTTGGTTGGAAAGTTGATGATCCAGCGCGGGCCGAGCAATGCTTGTTGCTCGGTTATAAACATCTTTCCGGTCTCTACCTGGCCGGACTGGCAGGCCTGGGCATAGGCTTGGAAATTTTCCGGAAACGTTTTTTTGAATGCCAGGGCAAGCCCTTTGCCCATGACTCCCTGAGTATTAACCGTATTCACCAGGGCTTCTGCGTCCGCTTCCAGTAGATTCCCTCGACAATACTCAATCATGAGTTGCGCCTCAAATCAGATGCCTCTTACCCATCAGCCGGTTTTGATCCACGGATTTTTTAGCCGATTCCTCCAGCCAATCGTCTTTCTGCCGGGCCCCCCTTGGGAAGGACCGGGCGATACTGATCGCCGAAATAGGCGGCGGCCCGTCAGGGGCGTCCGGTGGAGGCCGCAGGCCGGCACGTACTGAATTGACTTGTATGTGGTTTGCCCCCGTTTAACTTAATACTTGAGTCAACTGCAACGGACGCAAACGACGTAAGGATCAGTTTTTGCAACCGTTTTTGCCGCATGTGATCCTTTGAGACGATGAAACCCAGTGGTGGGGATTGTCACGGGTATCAAAACCGCAACCGGTTTTACCGCTTTTGTTACCGCTGTGAACTTCACTTGTAGGTGTGTGCTTGACAGCCATCTTGAACCCTCCTCAAGGGTGCGAGCATTTCAGGATTACCCTGACTGATTGGTGTACGATTTTTGTACACACGACCAGCCTACACTTCGCTCAAAAACTGTTCAAGTATACAGGCTGTATAAATACACATAACAGCAGGCCTTTTACATGCTCATCGTCCCAGACCCAGCCGCGCTGGAAATCCGGGAGCTGAATCTTGCCGTTGGTGAGGTCCTTGAGCAGGTCGGGGAGAGAGCGTTTGGTGCTGTCGAAGGTGGTCATACTGCATCCTTGAGTAGAGGGGTGACTCGAACGTTGCCGGTGAGGAGGTCGTCCATCAGTGCAGACTTAAGAGATAGCAGCTTTTGATGCTTTTGAGTTTCAGCTTTGATCGTCCGATCTTTCATTGACGAAAGCGCCATGATTTTTTGCTGTTCTTCTTGATCGGGAATGACTAGCAGGAACGATTGGAAATCCCGTGCCGGTAGCTGAGGCTGTGCTGATCCAGACCCCTTTCTACTATTCTCGCGATCAAATAGGTGTTCTTTCAAAGATAAGTAAAGAAACTCGGGAAGGAGGTTCGATTGAGCGCTTCTTAGAATCAACATTCCGGAGTTAATCCGGATATGGTCAAAAGGGATCGAGTGATTGTAATGCGCGAAATTACCCACTGTCCCACGGGTAGTGACGATTACATCGTTTCGAACTAACTTACCGGTTCCCAGAACTCGGTCTTTATCTTTGGATACGAATTGGCGTGTGTCGAAACGAAAGCCAGAGCGGGTCACATTTCTTGCGCTTAAAAAGACGCAATGGCCCGATCCAGCTGTGAAATCCTGATCCGATGGATAGTTTGCCCCTCTGTCTCCATCAATCAATTTTACTCCAGACTCGGCGATTGACCGTATTTCCCACTCCTTCGGAATCAACCCCAAAGCCGACTCCTTATAAAGCGCCGGCGCCTGCTCCGGCGTGGGGCGTAGCTGGCCGTTCTGGTCGATGCCTCGGGTGAGCAGATCCTGGAGCAGGCCTTCCTTGATTTTTTCCAGCTTGGCGATCAGGGCCTCGGTTTTCTGGATTTGGGTGTCCAGGGTGTCGAGGATCTGGGCGATTTTTTGCTGTTCGGGTATAGAGCACGGCACGGAGCGGGTTATAGTTGAAAACTCCCGCTTGTTCACAATTGGAATTACCTGAAGCCCTGCTAATTTCTCAAGCGTGGTTCCGAGCGTATCGCAAAGATAGTACAGAAACTTAGGGTCAACTTTTGATGGATATGGAGATATAGCATTAATCTGTTGATTGAATGCCATGCGGTGTTTTGCCTGCCCTGTTTTTCCCAGTATTCCTATGCAGGAGACAAAGACGGTATTTGGTTCTACCGTTCTTGATTGGCTAGCACCAAACTCCGTGATCCTTTTCGAAGAGAGCGTTACAGATCGAAAATCTCCTAAATCTCCCGGACCAACGAACGGAATCTCTCCGCCGTAATTCTTGGGCATTGATGTAGGGGGCGTTGACCCAGTTGTTATCTCGCCCAGTTCCCCGAGCGGAGAGTGCTTCCAATCTTCTGGGAGTCGGCCTTCACGCATAACCAAGTCCCTTGAGAAATCCTTTCAACGATAGTGAAGTTTCATCCCTTTCGGCCTCAATATCAGCCAGAGTCACCCAATATTTATCCCACCAGGTCTCAAACGCAGCAATCACTTCCTGCCGTTGCTGCAGAATGTACCTGTCCAGTATTCCCAGCATGTCGTTATGTAGAATCGTCAGCATCAACTCTGCGGCCCCGGCTTCGTCCAGTGCATCCACCGCTTCGTTCAGGTGCGCGTCAAAGCTCGCCTGTTTAGCCTTCAGAGTCTTGGTGGCTTTGGTGCGGTTAGCCTTCCAGCCTCTGATTTCCGCCTCAGTTGGTGCATCTTCATCCGGTTCGGCGTCGTCGTCTTCGTCCGGCTGGGCGGTGGCGGCTTTGATGCGGGCGTCCAGCTCGGCCTTGCGGGCCTGCAGATCTTCCAGTTCGGCCACGTAGTCAGCAAGCAGGAAGGTCACCAGTTTGTGGTCCAGCGGGTTGGTTTTGTTCTGGTCGTCGTCCAGCAGGGTGATGATGCTGACGCGCCAGGCATCCACCACGCCCAGCACGCCACGGGCCTGCAGGGTGCGGAATTCGTTTTTGTTCTGGTCCCAGAAGCCGGCGATGATGCCCCGCACGGCAAACCTGTCCAGCATGCCGATGGGGTCCAGGGCGTGGGTGAAAGTGCCAATCAGTTTATCCCGCAGGGTGCTCAGTTGCTGGCCATTGCCGGAGAGTTGGGCAATGTGGGTACCCCGCTGCTGCCACCAAGTTTCGAAAGCATCCTTGAGCCGGGCCTCTTTGTGCTGGACGCCGGTATTCTGTTCGATGGCGGGTTTCAAGGTGCCTTTGTCGGTGAGGTCTTCCCGAAACTCCATATAATCTTCTTCGTCCGTTTTGGGGCCAAGCAGGTCCATTGGGTCCAGGCCCAAGGCTTCAAACAGACGTTGTTTGGCCTGAACTTCTTTCAGCGGGATGCCGCCTAGCAAGTGAGCCCGCACATCCTGGGGTTCCGGTGGTGGGGCGTTGTCCGCATAGCGGCGGATATTCAGGTTGTAGTCGTTCTCCCGCAATTCCTCCAAGCTGACGATTCGCGAGAAGCTGTCGGCTTCGGTAAAGGCCTCGTAGGTGCTGACAATCTTTTCTATGTGTTCCGGCAGCAAGTGGTTCTGGGCGCGGCCCTCGTAGTATTCCCGGTCGGCATTGATGAACAGCACCTTGCCTTTGCGTTCTGGTGCTTTGGCACCTTTGTTGCGCAATACCAGAATGCAGGCGGGGATGCCGGTGCCATAGAACAGGCTGGACGCCAGGCCGATGACGGCTTCCACCAGGTCGTTCTCCAACAGGCCGGCACGAATGCGTTTTTCATCACCACCCCGGAACAGCACGCCGTGAGGCATGACGGTGGCCAGCATACCGTCGGATTTCAGGCTGGCGACCATGTGTTGCAGGAACATCAGGTCGGCTTTTTTGGCACCTTCTGGTACCTGGCCGTACTGGAACCGTTCCGGGAACTGGTTGCTGGGCGTGAAACCGATGGAGAAGGGCGGGTTGGTGAGGATGCGGTCAAATCGCATCAGCTCACCGCCTTCCACATGCTGGGGATCTGTCAGGGTGTCTTCGTTGCGTAAATCAGCGCTGGTGATCCCGTGCAGGAGCATGTTCATCTTGGCGATGGCCCAGACGGAGCCGGAGGCTTCCTGCCCAAACAGTGACAGGTGCTTAGGATCGCCGCCCTGTTCCTCCAGGTACTCTTTGGACAGGATCAGCATACCGCCGGAACCACAACAGGGATCGTAAACGCTCTGGCCTTCTTGGGGGTTAGCCAGGCGCACCATCATTCGAACCACAGAACGCGGCGTGTAGAACTCGCCGCCTTTCTTGCCGGCAGAATCCGCAAATTCACCAATCAGGTACTCGTAGGCTGCACCCAACAAATCCGGGAACTCGAAATCTTCGTTGCGCAGGCGGTATTGGCTGAAGTGGACGATCAGGTCCCGCAGCTTCCTGTCTGGCAGGGTGGTGGAGCCTACCTTGCGGGTAAAGTCGATATGCTCCAGCACGCCCGCCAGGCTGACGTTGTGCTCCTCCAGCCCCGCCAGTGCTTTGTTCAGGTAGTTGCCGACGCCGTGATGGGCGTCGTTCATCAGGAAGTCCCAGCGGGACTGTTTGGGCACGTAGAAGGTCGACTTGTACCAGTTCTCCATGTCCGCGATGGCTTCCGCTTCAAACTGACCCTTGCCTTTGGCCAGCTGGTTTGCGACCACCTCCTGATAGCGTTGCTCGAAAACGTCGGAGCAGCGCTTGAGAAACAGCATGCCGAAAATGTATTCCTTGAATTCCGAAGCGTCCATCTTGCCCCGCAGGATGTCGGCAGCTTTGAACAAGTGGCGTTCGAGTTGTTGGAGCGTTAATGCCATGGGTACTTCCGTGATGAGGTTTTTGAAAACGCTATTCGATAGGTGCGACAGGGAGCGTCGGAGGATGTCGCGAATGTCACGTTTGGTTGTGCTGATATTGCCCGCTCATGGTGGGATGATCAACTGGTCAGGTTGCTAAGGGATCAGGTCTGGCCTCGCAGTGGCGGTTGTTTTCATTTTGCTAGGTGCCACGGGAGCAGCTCAAGGCCTCGATTGCCGCTTAAGGATTCCTGTAGGTCTTCGCCAATTCTGGACACGGAATACTCTCGCTCATAACGGAGATCATCGTTCTGGGAGATTCGCGAGGGCCGGAATGGCGTCCTCTGGGATCTATGCACGACCATTGTCTTCACGCCTCTCATTTGTTCAGCGATGTTCAGAAAGGTGGGGGCATCGGGGTAGGGATATCCAGTTTCGATCATCCTTGAGACCTTCCTTTGCAAAATATCCCGGTCCCTTTTTGTGGCTGTCGGTATCACGCATGATTCTACGCCGGGCCAGTTCTCCGGGTTGGCAGGCTGAACCCAGTCCCGCCTGACTTGTTGAGCCAGTCGCCCTTCGGCTTGTGCGTTGAACAGGTTTCGAGAAACGTTTGCGATACATGTGAATGTTGGTGTGACTCGGGGCTTCTGGTCTTCTAGTTGATCTGCCTCCAGCGTCAGGAGTCGCAGAGCGGTCTTGATGTTGTATCGCCAGAACGGGTGGTTACTGGCGATAGATAGGTGCTCGATTAGTGTCCCAAGTTGATTTCTGAGCGCTGAAGCGGCGCACGGCACGCCTGGTAATGTGATTGCGACCCAATGGGGCCCCAGCCGTGAATCGGTCTTAGATGCCGGCATGGATTCTTCGTCGATGACGGCTCTTAACGCCGACCCCCAGTTTTGAGCTCGCCTTCGCTGGCAATTGGGGCAGAACCGGTGATGACAGGCCAGCAAGTATGGATTGGTTACGACACGCTCAAAAGGATAAGTCTTCACTCTTTGCCCACACTCGCGAACCATTCTGGCTTGGTAGTCCGTGTGCTCATTTCCCTGGAAATACGCCGCGACTTCCGCAGCCGTTGGCGGTTGGTTTGGATTGTTTTTCATGGGGATGCTCTTCTAGGCAACGTGGTGAGGTAAGGAGGGGCGGAGAGTAAGTGTCTACTCAGCTGCTCGGTGTCCTGCTCGAGCCGAAGTTGTGACTGGCTAATCCAAACCGCTTGCTGGCGAGCTTTGCGAAGTAGCTGAGGCGGTAGAAGAGGTCGTCGTACCGTTCCCCTCTGCTGATCCGATAGATAGGGCTTCTGGGGATGCTTACGAGCCCGTCAACCAGATGCTCTTCCATTCCTAGCGCACTGGCCCAGGCGCTGCTGATCATGCCGTAGAGGCTTCCTGAGTACGGATTGAACTCGCCTAGTCCACGAAAAGTCTGCTTATTGAAGAAGAGGGCGCAGTGATAGTGCGGTTTACCATTCTGGCCAAACTCTCTGGTCCAGATGAAATGGACTTTAGTCGGGTGGAACCTTTTTCCATCTCGTATTGCCTGCGCCTGCCTTGCTTTTATTTTGGCCTTCAATGAGGCAATGAACCTGCTGAACAAAGGGCGCCAATCTGATTGGGCCCTACAGTCGAACTGAAAGGGAAGTCTAAGGTCGACCCTGACGGCCATTATGCTGGTGTGTTCCCGCAGCGCTCCCTGAATCGCTTCATTAATACGCTGAAGGTAATTGTGAATGAACGGACCCTGCTGCCAGACGATTGGCATCCCACTGTATTCATACCCGTAATATATCCATAAGTTAGGGTCCATGTGATGTCTTTCCAGATAAGGGATGTTAGTCATGGTGTTATCCTTTTTACTCGACTAATAGACACAGCTATTCCTAGATGACCTTTCTTATAGGAAGGTCTCTATTAATGGTTTATGTCTTTGTTAGATTGGTTATCTGTTTTGTATTAGATGTGTGTGATGCCGGTAAATAAATACTATTTAAAGCCTACATCTAGTTTGCCGATGCGCCCTGAATGTTGGGTTCAGCTTGCTCGAGCGAGCATGAGAATTTCAGAGCGGCGTTACTCTGCATAAATATCAAGGTTATTTTGAGAAGCGCCAATTATTTTCGAGAGAGTCAGTTAAGCAACTGAATTACGGTTCGTCGGGTGGTTTTGGATATCGCGGTTTTCAATTCTTTCTGTGATCCACCCGTGAATCTCTGCATCTACCCATCCAACGGAACGACCGCCAAGGGGTATGGGTTTGGGGAAAGTGCCTGCGTCAACGTACTTATAAATGGTCGAACGGGCTAGGCCGGTCATGTCGATGACGTCTTTTATTCTGAGGACGCGCATGGTTTGTTCTCCTGGGTTGTTTGTGTCCAGAAGATCTGTCCGACCCGTAAAGAATAATCCATAGACGGCTATCACCGTCCCTGCCAGCCATTCCTGCAGCAGTTGTGGGGCTTGTTGATGGCTGAAGGGGTTGGGAGGTTAAAAGGGCAGAGGTCACATTCTGAGGGTGATTCGTTCAAGCCTGATCTCTGACCGTTGACCGATACCAGAAGGCAATATCCGATAGGTGATTGGTGGAGTGCCCATAGGGCTTGCGTTTTTGGGCAGTTTGCCTATTTTCAAGCACAGCGAAGCAAGCTGATGGGACAGCTCTTCCAGATCGGCGCAGAGGCTGTAGAACATGCGAGTGTCTTCATAGCTCCTTTTTACTGTAGTAGTGCGCCCTCCTGTCAGTTCATGCACAAAATCCTGAGTGGCGTGATCTTGGGCATTCCTCCATTCTGAGACAGAAAGGATTGAACAGGGATTGCTTAGCAGTTTCGCGGCATAGCGTTCGATTGCACACTGGGCATACAGTTTGGCAGCAGGGCGCTTTAGGAAGTCAGGCGCATTCTGCTCCCAGGACCCTGGACTTATTCGAGTTCTTTTCATGACAGGGGGCGTGGCGGCATTCTGTGCGACGGAGGTGAGTCGATCATTCCGCCCGGGATGGCCGAGTTTCACTGCGACTTGATTGATCTCAGTTGAGGCACAGCCTTTACCACGAATCGGAATTTGATCAGCTCGAATTCCAGTGTCTCTTAGGACTGGGTGGTTGAGATCAAGGAAATAGATAGAACTCGGCTTTCCAAGAATGGCGCCCTCGACAAGCCCCGGAACGATTTCGGCAATGACTCCGAGCTCTTGCAGTTGACTAATTCTTCTCTGAACCTGAGATCTTGGGATTCCGGCGTACTCGCTGAGCTTGGCTTGGCTGGATGTCGCAACCACTCCTGAGCGATCAGCCCTGGTGAGCATTACCAACAGCAACATGAATAGGGTGTTGTTCATTCCGGCCTGCTCAACGAGTCTCGGCTTCTTGAGTCTGTTGCTGATTAGTTTAAAGCTTTGTTCGAGAAGCCCGGCTTGGAAAGGGCTCCTGTCGCGGCTCCCTTTCTCCCAACTCATCGAGCCTATGTTCCTCAGTTTTCTTGGTCGACCTTTTGGGCCTTGTTCAGTGATTTCACTGAGCAGTTCCTGATCCTTGAGCTTATGCAATGCTCGAAAAGCGGCTTCCTTGGTGAAACTGAAACGTTTCGCGAGTTGAACACCGTTTTCTTTTATCAATGCAAAGCTTCCAGAATGAAGTGCACTTTCCGATGCGAAGAGGAGTAGGATAAAGAATAGCTTTTCATCGGCTTTCAATGGGGGATTTACTGACAGAGCGTAGCGGAGAGCTGCCGAGGTAAGCATAGAAATACCTATAAAAAACCAGAATAAATAAAGTCTAGCGTATTTCTATACCTGTGAAAAGTCAGAATAAAGTATGCGTATAAATGCCAAAATTACGTTTTTAAAGCGTTTTTAAAGCGTTTTTAGGCGTTTTACATGCGTAATTGTTTAATTTTAAGTTGGTAATTACTCTGTTTGAAACAAATTTTTACGCCTTTTTGTATTAGTTTCAACTATATTGAAATGACGCCATATATAGCCTTGATAGCAAGCTATCTGTTTGCTAGATTTTTAGATAAGTTAGCATTCACATCTATTTTTGACTGTTATGGCTAAAAGGGAGGGAGAATGAACGGGCATGGGTCTACGTTGTCAGGAATGGGAGGGGGTTCGCCTGCAGACCCAGTCAAAGTGTCACAGTGGCTGGAAGGTGCAGATGAGTTTCAGTGTAAGTGGGCAGTGAAGTACTTGTGGAATCAAGCGGTCCCAGGAGGCTCTCTCGACCTCTATTTGGGCGAGTGGAGCCAGAATCAGCTTGCTGGCCTGGTTGAATGGATGCTTTGTGGTAATGGGGGCAGTTACGGAGGGTCGACTTTTCCTCTGCCAATTAATGGAGTGCGTCAGCACGGAGCAGAGTATTTTGCCAAAGCAAGGAACGCATGGAATCAGCGTATAAACCGACAACGAAAGGCCGAGCGGGCTGCGAATACAATAACCGTGGATGCCGACACTAAACGCAAAATTCAGAAATTAGCTGCTGAGCATAATTTGAAGGACGATGAGTTCCTGTCGATCCTGATAGACCTTATTGCGGAGCGACGTGGAGCGGTCGAGGGTATCTTGAAGCAGCGCAAGGAACCTAAAAAAGCTGCACTTGCTTCGGACCTTGGTTGGTTGTCTCAGCCAGCCAAAGGAAATCAATCCTCTCTCTGACCAGAGTGGGTTTAGGTAGAGCAGGTTGGTGTGGAGGATAACCGACGACATTAGCCTGCAGAAGCTTAATGCTTGGACTTAATAGTAGTGAGATAATCTGCCCATGCCTGCATCATTTCTCGGCGATCTTCGATGAACTCGGTTCTGTTGTAAGCCCGCCCGTGCATATCGGCAGCGCGATGGGCTAACTGCATTTCAATCAGGTGAACCGGGTACTTGAGTTCCTCTTGTAATGGCGAGTGTTGATGGCGGCCTAAGTCAGCCTCCAGAAGGGCTGTCACAGCAGCAGCGTTCTGCTGCATGGGGAGTATATTGGGTAGTAGGCAGAATGTTTTTTGTCGTTTTAAATCACAAGATGTTGAATGTTAGATTAATTTTTTTACTGCTCTATTTTCAGGTGCAGAACGTCGAATAAATGCCGCGGGGTGCGGCATCGGTGCAAAGACCTTATAATCCCGCCTTTGCAAGCCACTCCAATACACATTACGCGGAAGACGATCT
>Ga0307973_1000952_pt1 | contig 13917 bp, 15 predicted proteins | sample OrgLakmetagen782_FD_201837 | JGI IMG/M metagenome (GOLD analysis project Ga0307973, IMG submission 201837) | Saline water microbial communities from Organic Lake, Antarctica - #782 | ecosystem: Environmental > Aquatic > Non-marine Saline and Alkaline > Saline | place: Antarctica: Organic Lake...
TCTTGACTTCATCTCTTCCTTCCATTTTGATGAACAGTGGCTGTCCTTTCTTGACTTTTCCTTCGTAAATACGCGCCACGGCTAGTCGTCCAAGAAAATTATCAAATCCTAGGTTAAATACTTGCGCACGCAAAGCATCTCCTTCGTTATACCCCTTGGCAGCAGGGACCGTTTCTAGGATTGTGTCGAGCACTGGTGCCAAATCCACCATCTCGTCCTCTTGCTTTCGCTTGGCTAAACCATCACGCCCGATAGCGTAGACCACTTCAAATTCAGACTGGTCGTCATCAGCACCAAGCTCGAGGAACAGTTCTAATACTTCTTCTTCACATTTGTCCGGATCAGCAGCTGGCTTGTCGATCTTGTTGATGATCACAATTGGCTTGAGGCCGAGCTCGAGTGACTTTTTGAGTACGAATCTGGTTTGCGGCATTGGGCCTTCTTGCGCATCAACCACCAACAGCACGCTGTCGATAGACCGCAATACTCGCTCTACCTCTGATCCAAAGTCGGCGTGGCCTGGCGTATCAACAATGTTGATTTTGGTATCTTTATAGGTCACTGAGGTGTTTTTAGCGTAGATGGTGATTCCGCGCTCTTGCTCGATGGCGTTGTTGTCCATTGAAGCATCACCAATCCGATCACCGGTAAACTCCATCAGACCGTCGGTCAGCGTCGTTTTCCCATGGTCAACGTGGGCGATAATAGCGATATTTCGGATTTCTTGTGGCATAAATACAGGTAGATAATTTGAGAATAAAAAACCCACTCTCCTACAGCGGGAATAACGGGCACAGTATGCCCTGTTTGACCTAATTGGTCAATTGCAACTCTCCTAGAAACGCGAGTAATTACCAAAACCAACCTTTCACTACTTCATCAAATTCAGAACCTGGTTCGAGGATCATCACTCCAAAATAGAACAATCCAAGACCAAACAACGCTATCACGATTAATTTAAGCAGCATCGCGTCGAATGAGGTGACGATAGCTCCAGGTTTTGTAGATAGCGAACACTAATAAGGCGATCCCGATTGGGTAGTATACGTATGACGATTTCAACATCGAGAAGAAACCGAAGCCAAAATACGCTTGTGTCTGCCTGATTGAACCGAGCGTTGCAAAATACCCTGGTTCAGTTTCTTCTTCACCGACTGATAAGAGAAAATCGCCGACATTTTCAGGGCTGCTGACTTCGATCCGGTAGGAACCCGGCTCAACGGGCTCACTAATCTGTGGTGAAGTAAGTAGTGACAGTCCGAGTTTAGAGTCTGTGTGTCTGGTCCACTCGGCTGGGTCAGCATTCATACGCGCTAATTCCGTGACTCCACCGCCCCGATCATTCTTGCGGACCAGTAGTAGCGACAAAGGTTGTGCTTCACTACCAGCCAGCTGTGATACCTGCGCTACAAATCTAAATGGTTTGTCCGAAGTAATTTCATACATGACTGGATACTCTTCCAGTGTTCCCAAATAATTATGCTCAATCGGTGGCGTCGCTTCAATCGGGACTATCTCGTACGGTTGACTGATATCGGTTTCAAATACGGTATACGCCTGGGCAAACACAGGCAACAGTACGAGTGCCAAGACAGTGATAATTTTCATACGCTAATCATACCAGAAATATAACAGTGGGCACCTTTGGTGCCCACTGTTATACTCTTCGTATTCCTAACCTACCGCACCCGCTTCCCTTTCTCTTTGAGCTCAATCCCCGCCTCGGCAAATATCGCCCGCACAGCATCTTTGTCATTCGCTTTATGTGCGATTTGGAGCGCTTCACGCTGCTCGTCGGTAAGCTGTTCACGTGCTGCCGCCCTTGATCCACGGTACTTATTGTGGTGTTTATGCTTATGTTCAAGCTGATCAATTCCTAGATCAGCAGCCAGCACAGCAGCCGCATCTGTATTTCCCGCCCGACGCAATTCATGCGCCTCGACAAACTGATTAAAGTCAGCCTCGGTTGTAACCAGGTCTTCTAGCGGTGAATCTACAATCGCTCGCTTGAAAGTCTCATAATCACCGTCTGCAACTGCGTCTTTCACTGCCTGTTTAGCCTCTTTAGCAACCTCACGGATGTGCTGCATGGTCTCTTCTGTAATCCCTGCTGCAGCTAGGGTTTGCTTGGCTGCAACCATGTCACCAGTTGCTTTTAGTTCTTGAGCTTCTTGGACTGCCACCACCTGCTCTTCGCTCAATCCTGCCTTGATCAACAATTCAGGACTTGAGAACGCGTGCACCCCTGATGCAGTAACAGCAAACGCTGCTACTGCAATAAATAATGATGTCGATTTTGTTTTCATACTACGTAAATAGTTTTGTTGGTTCAGAATAAATCTAGCTAGCGCGCCAGCCTTCTTCCTGGCACTGCTTATTAATACGACCAAACGATCACGGCCTTTCACGTCACGACACAGGTATAGCGATACGGCAAGATTTCTCTTTACCAAACGACAGCTTGTGCTGATCTCACCCTACGCACTACGCTCAAAATAGGTCCAGATATTGCTTAGAGCCTGCCACAAAGGACTTTCAGCCACCACATCAGTACCACAAGAATCGAGGGTAAAATCTACGTCATTTAATGACACATCGTACTGTACGTCAATCCCATCTACAAACGATTCACAAAACACTGGCTCGATTGAGCGACTTTGATCCTCTAAGGGTGGTTGCACAACGTGACGATCGAGCTGCTGTTGTAATGCTAACGGCAACACACCCTCACGCATCACCGGTTCATCTGTACCAAGTGGAGTGTAGAAATACCGATACGAACCATCGTCAGCGATATTAAAGGTCGGACAATTATCTACCCGCTGACACCCTCCGTAGGCTTCACCGGTGATAACCAAACTATCAGAAGCTTCTTCGATAGCGGTTGATACCCGCTCGGTAGTAGGAGCAAATCCTGCTAAGTAGACATAAAAACCAAGAATGGCTCCCATGGAAAAAGTGATTAGTATCGTCAATAAATCTTGCCGCTTCATCAAAAAAGTATAGCACTTTTAGTAAAATGTTTGTTATTGCTGAAAAAATAAGTTATTTTTAATCTACTATCACCTTATGAAAGGATGGATGACATGATCACCCGAAGAAGAATTTTGACAACCTCGGCGGCAGCGCTTGCTGTGACGATCAGTATGCCCGCTGTCGGCGCACAAGCCAACCCTGTAGCGCATGCATGGCAGGCAAAAATTGACAGTGCGTTCCAGATTTTCGACACATACGGTTTTACGCACGGAGAACGCTGCCGAACTTTGTACATTCAGCCACTTAACGAAAAACTGGCCGGTGACAATTCAATCAGACAGGTTCTTGGTCGCCAGATCGAGACTTCAGCCTTCAAGCAGGAGCGGCTGGATCTGATTTTGACCATCGGACGGAACCTTGAAGTTCGCCACGGCCATGACGCAGTCCGACATCGCGAGTATCTTGCAACCAAGTTTGCTGGACACCACGGACTGACACTGCGCCAACTCATGGCCAGCGGTAGTCGCCATGACCTGTACTTGGCCGCTCGCCACACCAACAGCTTCAGCTGAGAACAGCAGTTCTTAAAACAAAGTCCACCATAGAGTGGGCTTTTTATATGGTTAAAATAGAGGCTCTGCTTAGGCCAGGTCTGGGCAGAGCTCTTTGTTTAAAAGCTTGTGTCATTCCGAAGGCCGGGCCTTCGGAGTTACTAAGTGCTCTCGACCCCGACTCAGCTGTTGCAAAGCAACATCCTTCCGTCTTTCGAATCCCCACGTAAGCAAAGCAGTTTGCTTACTCTCTCTCCGCTAAAAAAATGACCACCTAAACGGTGGTATTTCTAAAGCGGGCTGTCTCGAGTTAGAACCGTGGTTGGTTAAGGTGGGCTTGGTATATTTAGATGTTTTCAAATTTTGATTCGATAGTGTCTCGTGCACTTAATTATTCTCGCGAAATATCGAACGCAATCTCTTGCGGTTTATCTGTCACCACTATAATTTTATAGTCACCATAAGCACTTGGTATATTTGTAAAAGCGTATCCAGCTCTTGTGCCAGATAAACCAAACATTGCCATACCGCTTCTCTGTGGACAGACCCTCATGCTAATTATTCCATCTGCGTTGGCTTGCACATACAGGTTGTTGATTGGTGTTGTTGTATCAACTTTGAGTAGAAATTTCGATTGATATCCTTGCTCATGGGCTTCATTTCCTAAGAGTTTTTCTATTGAAATTTTTGCATCAGGTATGTTTGTTACGTTAATTTCAACCCTTCCGGCTGTTATACCGCCTTGTTGATTTTGGCTTTCTACATTGTATGTACACTCTTTCTTATACCGAATACGTATCGAAGAATAAGACCAGCAATAACAGCTGCTCCTACTGCGATAGTCCAAGGGTTTGTTAGGAAATTTAAAAACATATTAAGTTCTTCGAGCTAGCTCGAGGATGCGGGCTGTCTCGAGTTAGAACCGTGTGATGCTACGCCCTGCTTGACCGGTTCAGCAATATTGCAAAACAAATTTGATAGTGTCTCGAGCGCTATCTTAAGTTTAGAAATCAGTAGAAACCACCTCTGAAGTAAAGATAATTTCGTAGTCCTTATACTCAATTGGAATCGCGATCGGTATTCTCTGGGTTCGCATCGGTGCACATGTACCAATCTCGGTAATTTCAATATTATAGTTCAAAGTATTTTCATTCAACGCTATAAGTATTGGTTCAAACAATGTATTGCAGCCAGACCCTGCCGCTCCATGATTAGCTACAAAATGAGTATCGAAATTGACCGAAGCTAATTCTCCATATACTTCGATAGCATCATCATTCCACCATTCAGGCTTTAATGCATCCAGCTCAGCTTGTGTGTATAACGCGCTTGCTGGCGCAGTACCGATAAAACCTTCAATTTCATAGAATTCAACGCTGTAACGTGGAAGAAGACTGTTTGGATTGGATTGATACAGATATATTGCCCCAATAATTACTACAGCAATTATGATCAAAACGATCGTAAATAATTTCCTCATACTTTCAGTATAGCACACTAGCATGAGATGGGTATCTCGAGCTAGCTCGAGGATGCGGAGAGAGGGGGATTCGAACCCCCGAAACGGTTGCCCGTTTACATCCTTTCCAAGGATGCGCGATCGACCACTCTGCCATCTCTCCGTAGTTATTTGATTTTAGTTTTACTTTTTTGAACTGCGCAGCGTTGGTGTATAAACCATTAATTCACAATGGTCGTTTCCAACCCCCTTATTCATTGAACACTCTGCCATCTCTCCGTGGGCGGTAGTGTAGCAAAGTTAGGCTGATTATTCGACACCTAATGCTGCAAACACGACCTGGATCGCGCTTGGTCTTTGCGTAAGTGAACTACCAATCGCTATACTATATTCATACCGCGCAGGCGAGCCACACGTTCGGCTGCTGGTGGGTGAGTTTGAAACATACCGCCGATCTTTTGCCAGAAACTCCTTTTCTCGCCGGCAAACGGATCGGAAATGAACAAGTGTGCGGTAGCGTGTGAGGCTTTTTTCATGGGGATGCCGGCACCAGAAATTTTCTCTAAAGCTGAGGCGAGTCCTTCTGGATAGCGAGTCAGGAGTGACCCGGTCGCGTCAGCCAGGTACTCACGTCGTCGTGATACGGCCATCTGCATCAGCTGGGCCGCTAAGGGTGCCAGAATGATTCCAGCGATCCCGATGACCAAAAAGGCTGGGTGCCGATCTCGGTTACCGCCAAACATCATGGACCGCATAAGGAAATCAGCCAAAATAGCCACAAATCCGGCCAGCACTACCGCCACTGTCATCACTAGCATGTCGCGGTTCCCAACGTGAGCTAATTCGTGTGCCATCACCCCCTCGATCTCTGTCCGGTCGAGTATCGCCAGCAAACCAGTGGTCGCGGCGACCACGGCGTGTTCTGGATTACGTCCAGTTGCAAATGCGTTGGGGGCAGGGTCGTTGACCACGTAAACCTTTGGCATCGGCAGACCAGCTGTAATCGAGAGGTTTTCGACAATATTGATCAATTCGCGGTGTTGTTGTGGATCGGCCTCAACTGCGTTTGTCATACGCAATACCAACTTGTCACTCGCCCAGTAGCTGTAGATGTTCATACCAATCGCAAATGCGACCGCTACATACAAGATAATTGGATTGCCGATATACCACGCAGCCGCGTACCCAACTGCAATCACCATAATCAAGAAAACACCCATCAAAAGGTAGGTCTTGAAAATATTAGCCGACTGGTGCGTGTATAGATTACTGGCTGACATGAGTATGATAATTAACCATTGATACCTTGCGGAGTTTCATTACTCTTATAATCAGTATCCGCTGACCAGTGAAGGAAATGACGATTTTTATATAGTCCTTTACGCTCTACGTTTTCTTTTATTGCAATCTGGATGTCAGCCTCTGACACCTCTAGTTGGGCTGTGAGTGCGTCTAGCACCACCATCAAATCAGCGTACTCGTCCAAGAATTCACTTCGCGACCGGACCATCCCTAACGCAGTCGCTTCTTCGGATACTTTTTTTAGTAACTCTTGTTGGTATTCTGCATCATCAGTGACCTCACGTATTTCACATGACTCACCCTTTGTTTCGATTTTATCTTTGATGCCATCACGAACTAATTTGTTGTAAAAGACTTTTTTATCACTCATAGTTAGTGACTAGAATTCGACCTTAACCACTTCTCGTTCGACGCTGTTTTCTTCTAGGTCAAAGTAATCCATCTCGGTGAATCCAAACATGTTTCCGATAATGTTAGACGGAAACGACTGCAAGGCAATCATGAGGTCACGCACGTTGGTGTTGTAGAACCGACGAGCAGCTTGGATCTTGTTCTCTGTATCTGACAACTCGGCTTGTAGTTCACTAAAGTTCTGGCTAGCCTTAAGGTCAGGATACGCTTCGGCAATAGCGAGCAAGTTCCCTACTGCGCCACTAAGAGCCGCCTCTGCTCCGGCCATAGCTTTGATTTGTTCTGGAGTAATATTTGAGGGGTCGACGTGAGTCGCAGTCGCATTGGCTCGGGCTTCAGTTACCGCATTAAAAGTCTCTTGCTCATGTGCTGCGTATCCCTTGACTGTTTCAATCAGGTTGGGGATCAAATCATACCGTCGTTTGAGTTGTACATCGATATCCGCCCAAGCTTCAATTGCTCGCTGTGTCAGCTTTACAAACATGTTGTACAGGTACACGCCATAAAAAGCCGCTATAGCAACAATAATAATCAACACCAACATTCCAGTTCCTAATCCAAACATAATTGTATTTATTTAAGTAGTAATTATATTATACAACATTTATTAACATAATAGTAGCAGCAATGACTGTAGCCATTTCCATCGATACTATCAGATGCTGCTACTGTTTGTCTTTGTCTACAAAAAAAGCGCTAGCTCGAGCTAGCGCCTTTTTTCTGTTGCTACATCATACCTCCCATTCCACCGCCCATGCCTCCCATACCGGACATATCTGGCATGCCACCACCGCCAGCTTCTTCTGGCTCATCGGCGACAGCTGCTTCACTCGTAAGTAGGATGGCAGCCGCTGAGACAGCGTGCTGTACACACGATCGTTCAACTTTTACTGGGTCGATAATCCCTGCTTTGATCATGTCTTCTACCATAGTGCCGGTAGCGGCATCATAGCCGGCGTTGCCACCTGCTTCTTTAACCTTTTGCACTACTACTGCTCCATCAAGCTTTCCAGTGTTATCAGCAATTTGCTTCAACGGTGCTTCGAGTGCCTTAATGACAATGCTGTACCCGATCATTTCTTCTCGAGTCAAACCGGTTTTCTTTTCCATAGTAGCCTCTACTACAGCGGCCGCTCGAGCGAGTGAGGTTCCGCCTCCGGGCACAATTCCCTCTTCGATTGCTGCGCGAGTCGCATTGACCGCGTCTTCGATCTTTAGCTTGAGGTACTTCATTTCGGTCTCGGTCGCTGCTCCAACCCGGATCACTGCTACTCCACCAGCCAACTTGGCAATACGTTCACTGAGCTTTTCTTTGTCGAACTTGCTAGAAGCCTGCTCGAGTTGAGTCTTGAGAGTCGCTACGCGATCATTAATAGTAGCCTTAGTTCCGCCACCGCCGACAATTGTTGTATTGTCTTTGGTTGCCACCACCCGATCGGCTTTTCCAAGCTGCTCAAGCTCGACAGTTTCCAGCTTCAGTCCCAGATCTTCTGAGATCACCGTTCCTCCGGTAGTAATTGCGAGGTCATCGAGGATTTCTTTCTTTCGATCACCATACCCGGGAGCTTTGACCGCCAAGACAGAGAACCCACCTTTCAGCTTGTTCACGACCAGTGTCGCAAGCGCTTCACCTTCAACGTCGTCAGCAATGATCACCAACTCTTTTTTTCCGGTCTGAGCCACTTTTTCAAGCAGCGGAAGGATTTCTTGCACTGAGGCGATCTTTTTGTCGGTCAGGAGAATGTGTGCGTCTTTGTATTCTGATTCCATCCGTTCGGAATTAGTAACCATATACGGTGATACGTAGCCTTTATCAAACTGCATTCCTTCGGTGTATTCTGTTTCGATACCAAATGACTGAGATTCTTCTACGGTCACTACTCCGTCTTTGCCAACTTTGTCGATTGTTTCGGCAATTTTTTCACCCAATTCTGCGTTTTCAGCCGAAATAGTTGCCACTTGCTTGATCTCTGCCAGACCATTGATTGGAGTAGCCATGTCTTTGAGCGCCTCTACCACGTCGACTGAGGCATGCTCCATACCAGTTCGTACTGCCATGGCGTTGATTCCCATGGTTGTTTGTCGCAATCCTTCGTGCACTAGTGATTGTGTTAACACGGTTGCGGTTGTGGTTCCGTCCCCGGCCAGGTCATTGGTTTTGCTGGCTACTTCTTTGATGATTTCAGCCCCCATGTTTTCAAACTTGTCGGCGAGGGTGATTTCTTTGGCGATACTCACACCGTCATTAGTGATAGTTGGACCACCATACCCCTTATCAAGCACGACATTACGACCACGAGGTCCAAGCGTGACTTTAACCGCGTCCGCAACCGTGTCGATTCCTCGTTTTAATTTCTTTTTGACGTCTTCTCCGAATAATACTTCTTTTGACATATAGATATTTATTATCAGTGATTTACAATACACAGTTCCTGCAGCTTGCTAGAGCTAGATTCATCCAGCAATCTGCGGCGGGCTAAAGCCGCAGATCGGGAAATAAATTCAGAATAGTCGCTTGTGCTCGTTTCTTTATTCATCCCTTGATAGGTCGAATCATAGCAAAGCAACTGACTACGTTCGCAACAGTCGACCTAAAGGTCTCCTTTGCTCACGCATTACTTAGCCTTCTCTGAAGATAGAATGCCTAAAATGCTGGTTTCTGCCACGATGTAGTATTCGTTTCCATCGAATTTCAGTTCGTCAAAACCGTACTTAGAAAATACTACTCGATCTCCTTCTTTGACCTCCATTGCGATGCGAGCGTCTCCGTCTTCATTCCATTTTCCTGGCCCGACTGCAATAACAATTCCTTGTTCCGGCTTCTCTTTCTTGGCTGTTTCAGGAATGATAATCCCTGAGGCTGATACTGTTCCTAATTCTTCATCGGTTAATGGACGAACGACAACTCGGTCACCCAGTGGTTTAATCGGACTTGTGCCTGACATATAGTAAAGGTTAGAAATAGTAATTTTTATAACTGCAAATTCCAGTTGCGACTGACAAAACCGCCAATCACCTCCATCGCGGGCTCATTATATCTTAGGTAGACAAGTTTGCAATTTTCTTGGTAAAGAGCGTGATTTGTATATGGTATTGCATTATTGTGGCGAGCTTTTCGGGGTTACTCTCGAATCGCATCCGCTCCCTGAGTGCAACACCCAAACACTCGCTGTGAATGCATCTTTATTTTGCGATGCTAAATATAGTCTAGTCTTTATAACTATACTAATCTCAAGCTGTTCTTCACAGATAATTACAATTGAAAAGGCCGCGCAGAGTTGTTCTGCGCGGCCCATTGGTTTAGCGTGCGATACACGACAGCTGTTCGTCAAAAGAGCTGAATGTTTGTGCAGCAATTGCACAATAAGTAGCATACTCATCGCTCTCATGGTCAACGTCATCGCTCTCTTCAAAGTCAGACTTCATTTCCTTGGCTGCATTCAGCATACTTCTGATGAAGTGCCGCAGGCCAGTGATACTGATGTCCATCTCAGAAAAGCTGATTTGGTACCTCTGAGCACCCTGAATGACTGCCCAGATCATGCCATCAGCATCCTCTAAGCCATCGTCATCATCAAAGCTCACAGAATCCAAATCAGTCAGAGCAGCGCGAAGGCGATCTGTGTATGACCTGAACTCATGCCAGTCGTGGCACTTTTCACAGACTTTCATGAGTTGATCAAGGGTTGCCTTCAAGCCGTCATTCGGCGGCTTGCTGGCCAAGATTTCCTGAAAAGTCAGTTCAGCGCGAGCGCGATGGTTTTCAAACCACAGGTCGTATACTTGTTCGCGCGACATGCCGATTGCAGAAAAGCTGGTTGACTTTTGGGCAATCAGGCTGTTGAAGTTGTCCAGACTGCCCATCGGTACCGACTTGCCATTCTGCAGGTCGGAAAGCCAATTTTGGATACGGGTGTCGATTTGAGTATGTTGCACGTGAAGATCTCCTTATTGTGCTGCGGGAAGCAGGATGCGTCCTTTTCTATCTATAATCATAGCACGATATACATAAAAGTCAAGTTAAACTGTCCAAAGCGAGGCTTTGGCCTGTTTAGTCAGCAGTAAAGAGCGATAAAGCCACCACAACGGTCGTTTGGCGTGTGCACTCAGGGACGCGAGGAATCGAGTGTGCTACCGAAAAGCCCGTCAGTCTATTTCTCACCCAGCCCGAACGCTTGCCAGCCACATTCCAGTCTGATACACTTTCCCGGCATGAATCTTATAGATACAGTACTTAATGTACTGCCCTACATTCAGATTATTCTCTCCATTTTGCTCATCGCAGTTATCTTGCTGCAGCAAAGAGGCTCAAGCCTTGGTGGCGCATTTGGTGGAGACAACTTTAGCTCAGCGTTCAACAAACGACGTGGTGCAGAAGAATTCCTATTTCGACTTTCAATCGGACTGGCAATTCTCTTTGTATTTTCAGCGTTCTTGAACATCCTGCTCTAATCTAATCTAAGTTTCTACGAGTTTTAGGATGACTAAGTGCTAGCAGGGCTATCACTTCGACACTGACTATGAACCGCTTTTTTTCTATTTCTACTGTAATTAAAGTTATCGAAACCGCTAAAACCAGCGATCGTTGGCTGCTGCGCCTGTTACTGGTGGTAGTGTTTGGTGCACTCGTTTGGTTTATGCTAGTACTCAACCAAACAGTGTCCGTTCCAGGCATTTCTGCTGGAGGTAGCTTTACCGAAGGAATTATAGGAACTCCTCGGTTTGTCAACCCAGTTTTGGCTCTCTCGAGAGCTGATCAAGACATGACTGCACTGACATATAGTGGACTAATGAAAATAGGCAATGATGGAACACTCGTTCCAGATGTAGCCTCAACAGTCGAAGTATCACCCGATGGCACAACCTACAGCATCGAGCTAAGAGAAAATGTCAACTTCCATGACGGTGAAGCGTTCACCAGTGACGATGTCCTTTTCACGATAAACCTCATCCAAAATAATGACCTTAAAAGCCCGCTTCGAGGCAATTGGTCTGACGTGGTGGTCGAAGCGGTTGATGATTACAACCTTTTGGTGACAATATCCGAACCATATGCTCCATTTATTGAAAATTTTACCGTGGGCATACTACCAGCGCATATATGGCGTGACATTCCCATTGAACAAGTGCCATTTAGTGAATTCAATACCACTCCGGTTGGAACTGGTCCGTATCGAGTCAGTGACGCTACCTTTTCACGCAGTGGGACGGTCGAGGAGTATCATTTAAGTGCTGCTAACAACTATCACCAGGTACTGATTTCAGAGATGGACGTACGTTTTTATAGTAACGAAGCGGCACTATTAGCAGCTATGAACGAGGGTGACGTAGACGCAACCGCCTACCTGAGTGCAGAACGCGCAGACCTACTCGAAACCGGCGACTGGAATATTACAGAACAACCCCTGCCACGGATGTTCGGCTTGTTTTTCAATCAAAACCGTTCTACCGTTTTACGTGACGCTGCAGTTCGCGAAGCGCTTGAAGCTGCCATTGATCGCACCGCACTTATTAACAATACACTTGGTGGTGCCGGCATCCCCAGCCCAAACGCTATCGCTCTTTCGCAAACTGCGATAGAATCTGGTGAAGCCACCACTCAAATGGACTCGGACGCTCGTCTTACACAAGCCCGTTCAATTCTCGAAGCTGCTGACTGGACACTAACCGAACAAGGATTTTGGGAGAAAGAAGTTGATGACGCAACTGTTCCGCTCGAGGTAACGGTGCGAACAGCAAATACTCCTGAACTTAATGCAGTACTACAAGAAATTACTACTGCCTGGAGAACATTGGGTGTGGCTGTAGAAACCGAACAATATGAACAGACCGATCTAGTACAATCTGTCATTCGCCCACGTGAATTTTCGATCCTGCTATTTGGGATAGATATGAGTCGCTCTCAAGACCTCTATCCATTCTGGCACTCTTCACAACAAAATGATCCCGGACTCAACATTGCCCAGTATGCCAACATTTCAGTGGACGAGCTACTAGAAACCGCCCGCACCAGCCAAGACAATGCGGAGCGTCTGGAAGCACAAACCGCGGCCAGTGAAATAATCACAGAAGAGAGACCAGCCATTTTCTTGTTTCAACCAAGCGGCCTCTATGTAACCAGGAACGATTTAAACACCACCCTTGTACAAAATATCGGACGTGATTCAGATCGGTTTAGTTCCATCGAAAGCTGGCACACGGATACCAGTTCGCTCTGGCCAATTTTCCGCAACGAAGCAACCAGTCCCTAACAACATTTTCATATTGCAAATACAACGCAAGACTTAAACTAAGAAATTAAACATGAACGAAACAAACAACAATCAACCAAATAACCAAGGTCAACCAGCTCGCAAACGAACTCGTCGACCTTTTGGTAACAAAGATGCTGCTAATCCAAATGCAGATACAAGAACTCCAGCCACACCAAGTGCTCGTCCACCTCGAAACAACGGACCCCGCGGCACTACCCAGCGCCCAGGCGGCGGCCGGCCAAACAGCGGACCTCGCACTCGCCCACAAGGACGTGGACCGCAAGCCGGAGGATCAGGTAACGGTACTGGTCGCCCAGCTCGCAGCAAAGGACGTCGACCGCAGCAACGTCGTCGCCCAGACAAAGCTCCAGCCCTCACCCACCGCCTCGGTACATTTGAAGCACACAGCAACTCTAAAATCCCAGAAATCACAGACGAAGATACCGTCCGAATTATTGCTGTCTCTGGTGTAGAAGAAATCGGACGAAACATGAACATCATCGAAACCAAAGATGACATCATTGTCGTCGACGCTGGATTTCAGTTTGTATCAGAAGAATCAAATGCCCCAGGAATCAACTACATCCTGCCAAACACCCAGTACCTAGAAGAACGGAAGCACAAGATCCGAGCACTGGTTGTCACCCACGGCCACCTCGACCACATTGGTGGCATTCCATTTATCATGGAGCGAATTGGTAATCCACCAATTTACACCCAGTACCTCACCTCACTGATGATCCTCAAGCGACAAGAGGAGTTTCCGCATATGGAGCCAGTTGATATGCATGTCGTCAAAGAAGGTGAAGCATTTACCGTTGGATCAACCCGAATCAAAACCTTCCCGGTAACCCACTCGATTCCTGATGCAATGGGTATCGGTGTTGAAACCAAGCACGGTGACATAGTGGTAACCGGTGACATCAAGCTTGTTCATGAAGACGGAGAAGTTGTTGTCGAAGAA
>Ga0307973_1000968_pt1 | contig 13773 bp, 11 predicted proteins | sample OrgLakmetagen782_FD_201837 | JGI IMG/M metagenome (GOLD analysis project Ga0307973, IMG submission 201837) | Saline water microbial communities from Organic Lake, Antarctica - #782 | ecosystem: Environmental > Aquatic > Non-marine Saline and Alkaline > Saline | place: Antarctica: Organic Lake...
AGTGAAATACGGCTTACCAACACAGCATGGGATTATCTGAATGGCCTCGAAGACAACTACGACAACGCCGCCTATCAAGGGAATCGAGGACAATAGCCGAGTTAAGGAAGTCGGTTCAATATATCGGCGGCTGGGGACCTCAGACTGGCGCATTAATATCAAGCTGGACCCGGGCCAGAGGAAACAGAGCTTCAGCCTCTCTCAGCTGGGACTGATGCCGAGACGGCGTCTTCTGAATGCGACCGAGACAGGGGACCCGAAGCTAGCCGGGTACGAAAAGAGAATACAGGTAGACAATGCCACTATTTGGTTATATTGCCGGATAGGTGACTGTCCGATCAAGAATGTTCGTGAGCAGGAAGATTGGCAACAGTGGTGTTTCAGCTTTGAATCTGGCGGTACTCGTTTTTTCTTGCCCCAAATAGAGTTGGCCAGGGTTCTCTTTTTTCACTATTCCTACATGACCCGCCTGGCGATGATACCGAATGGGTTAAACGAGGAGTTCGATATTCAGCCAGGTGATGAGCCAGGCAAAACAGAGATTCATATCTTACCGACCAGCACACTTCCGATGATGGCGCGTAGTAACCCCGAACAGCGCAGAGTGCTGGCCTGGATTCTTTTGGATCACGAGGTTCGCCATTCTTTCAGCAGCATTGCTCAATACCAGTTGCGAGAAGGAGAGGGTTTACATGGCCACCGGCACTGGCAGTTCCGGTTTGACCCTCCGCCTTTAGCGAACGTGGAGATGTCGGTACGTGGCCAGTACGTCCAGGAATCCGAGATTTTCTTCGTGTATGAAATCGGCAGCGTTGAGAACTTGAGCTCCCAGAGTTCGAAAGAGGTTGAATTTTTTGACCCTAGATTTGCAGAGCAAAAAGCGGGTAAAGGTGGGAGCGTTCAGGAACCGGTGATACCTGACGATCAGCCACAGATTAACGATGACGAGATACCAAAAGTCGACTCGGGTGAGTATGTGCTTCAGGTTCCATCGGTAATGCTGTCGTTCTCCGAGCCTGCTTATACCACTCGTAAAGCCTCTGACGGCCGACGACGATCCGGGGCGAGACAAGGAGGCTTGGAAGAGGGTGTTGAACCGGGTAATGGCCAAGCAGAAGTGAGTACCGATGAACCGACCATTTGGGGGACAATACCAGCGGGTGTATTTGATGGCATTGATGATCAAAGCGATGACGCGCACCTGTATACCCATAAATTTGAATCGTTTATTTCCATGGTGGAGCTATTGGAAATCAAAGGATGCCGAATTTTATCTGGGGACGCTCTGCCGCTTCCAATATTAAACGGCTACTCGAAACATCGGCTCCATGATGGGAATCCAAGATGCCTGCTTTACCGTGTACTGAGCTACAGGCATCAGTATTACGCGCTTGTGGAAGTAGATACGTCAGACATCGAAACCGGACTTTCAACGCTTCTTCTGAAACAACCAAGCCAAAATTATGATTGGCACCTGACGCTTGCAGGCCTGGGCAAATCGCTGGTGAAGAATTCATTACGTTTGCCCAAGAAGAAACTGGAAAAAGAATTTCCCGGTGGCTACCAACTAATTTCGCATCAACAAACCACCTCTGCAAGCACAGATTTGCTAGACCCTACTACACTGAGTCGTTGGGCAGGGCGGGTTTATGCTTTTCTGGTTAGATTATAAGCCACCCGGTTGTTATAAGTCCCCCAACCTAACCTTGACCCTGTGCTGGCTCTGCATGAAGGAGATCAATACAATGGCACGCTCTTCACCATCGTAGGCCTGGAAAAGGCCCTCTATCCCGCGGAAGGGGCCTTCCTGAATCTGTATTGTTTCTCCTTTCTTCAGGCCCCCTTTTGACCCGATCGTTTTCAAGGAGTTATTGATATAGTCAACGACTTCATCCGGTATCACCCCGGGTTTCCCGCCAAAACTCACCACTCGCAACAAGCCGCGTGTAGAGCGCAATTTTCTCCAACATGGGTCGCTCGGGTCTATACAAATGAAGATGTAGCTTGGAAACAGCGATTCCATTCGGGTAGTTGGCTTGCCAGCAATAATACGCTCCACTGCGACCTTCGGATGTAAGCATTGAATGTTCTGATTCTGTAGATTTGCCAGCGCCCTGTCCCCTTGAGAGCGCTTATGCTGGACTGCATACCAAGGCATTAGAATATTTCCTCTTAAAATTTAAACCTGACCAGCAGGGCCTGCGGTGGTTTACACTCCGATAACAAAAAACAAGACAGAACCTTGGGAGCCTGGTTTCTGCCACTTAGATGCCAAGGGCGGGTCACTTTTAAACTGACGTTGACACTGCTGGAACCACCAGTAAAATTATTGTCAACAACGGAATCGTCGTCGGAACCAGCAGTGCGAAATGCCTGGTGGCGCAGTTTGCGATGATGTGCGCGCATCCTTTGCAACGGCCTTTCTCAAGGAGATGAAGGAGCCCTTTAATTTCTCTCGTTTTGCCATCTCCTAGCGGGACAGCCGACAGTTGCTGAATGGAATTCGGGTTGAAACACGCAAAAGCCTGTAGCACTTAGGTATTGAGCGCGCGCAGGGCGGGCTAATTATTTAAAATAAACCTCCTCGATTTTCATATACTTGCAAGTCTTCTATACTGTCAACTTCCAACCAGCCGCCTTTAATAGGGGCCGCCTGTACCTGCCATCCAGTATCAATCAGGTTTTGAATAAAACTGGTCATATACATATTGTCAAAGTCTTTACCGTCATAAACCTGGCTCTTATCCATCCCATGATAATGCCGTATAAAGTCTGCCACTTTTGTACCGGATACTTTAATAAGCCCGATATACTGAGCTTGCGCATCTTCTCGGGTCTGTGGAGTTCTGCCAAGTTCTGTGACCCGCCCCTGCTCGGTCATTTTAAAGGTTTCGGCATCTTCAAGCGGCTTTTCCATACGCTGCTGCCACAGCTCAAACCAATCCAAATCCGCTGCAACCACCAACTCACCATCCGTTTCCAATAGAGCCTGCAAGATATCAGCACGATAGACAATATCACCGTAAGCAATGATCAAATCTACACCTGGCTGCATAAAAGCTTGCGCAGCAAACAGGGTGGTGACCATATTAGTGGATGCATAGCGCTCGTTACGCAGTTGCTTAATACCCGGAGCAACCAGCGCCTCTTGCAAATACCCCGCAGCCAAGGCAATGTCTTCCTGGCCAATACCCGCAGCCTTGAGCGTATCCAACTGGTGGTGCAGGAGAGGCTTACCTTTGAGTTCTACCATACATTTAGGCCGGTTATCTGTCAGCGGCCGTAGCCGAGTACCCTGTCCTGCGGCTAAAATAATTACTTTCATGTTTTATGCCTGCCTTTAAAATGTTGCTGTATTAATACCGCATCCTGCGGGGCTACAGATGGCTCACGCTCTGGGTGCCACATAATACCTAGCCAAGGCAAGCTTTTATGCGCTACTGCCTCAATTACCCCATCGGCAGTCCAAGCTAGCGCCCTAAGCTGCGCAGCTAAGGTTTTTTCCGTGATGGCAAAATCATGGTAGCTATTCACTTCCCCATAGCCTTTATTTTCTGCCCAAAGGCCCAATAATTGATGCCGGCTGGCCACATGGCCTTGTACAGACTCCAACCCTCCACCAAGATAATGGTTGATCATTTGCGTGCCACGACACAGCCCCATTACCGGCAGCTTTTCTTTTTCTGCATAGGTCAATAGCGCATGCTCCAAGGAATCACGATGCGGATGCTCACCTAAATTATTGCCGCCACTAATAAACACACCATCGGGTTCCAGCTGCCGAATATAGTCTTCGTGCTGCTTAATATCACTGCACAAAGGCACTGGCAAAAACCCTAAGTTAAATAAAATGGCTGGCAAGCGTACATCCAAGGAGTCGCGGGTCTCATCCCGCCCTGCAACTGGGTCGCGGCGCTGACTGATTAAAATACGTTTCATTAGCGTAATACCCTGATAATTTGACCAGCTGGATCCAACTCAAGGGCTTGCGCTTGCAGATACTTATTATATAGCTGTGTGCCAACCCCAATAGCCGCTGGTAGACCAAACTCAGCAGAACGGATAGCCATATGTGAATTTGCACCACCATACATAGTGATGAGCCCACCAATTTTCTGGCCAAACAGCCAATCGTAGCCAGGGTCCGCCTGTGGAATAAGCACAATGCAGCCTGCCAAAGATTCTGGAGGAGCACTGCTGCCATCAAGTTTGACAACGTTGGCCATAATGCTCTGGCTACCAATGAAGTTGGGCTTATCTTCCGTCAATATAAAGGTTGAAAAATCTTCCAGTTTTGTGAGCAGCGGGGGCAGCTGGCAGGCAAGGCTAACACTTCGCTCATATTCATTGTGAGCCGATTTTACTCGCAGTTGCTCGTGTATAACCGACACTGGCAAGTCAGAATGCGACGCCTGACGAATGTCAGTAAAGCACAGGTTAGCCAGCTGCTCTGGAGCCAAACTCAGACGAGCACCTTCGTTGACCAACAGGCTCAGCGCCGCTGATAAGCTTTTACTAAAAATAAACTTGGCTTTTTCCCGACCCTCAATGGCATTTTTCAAGAAGTACTCGAAATGCTCATCTGTTGCATCTAGGCCCATAGCACGCAAGCGTGTAAAAAAACTGTTTTTCTCACTCAGCCACCGCTCGGTTCCCGCGGAATCGATTTTTGGCTTATCTGCTTGTTCTAGCAACGGCCGTAAATAATGATCTGGGTCATCCCAGTAAGCAGGGCTAGTAATCTCATATGTGCCTGGGCGCAAATGACCATAATTTTGAACAAAGCTCTCCCAACATTTCTCACCTTGCGCTGTGCGCCTAGCATCCGCAGAAAGCTCGTGAGATACCGTTTCTAAAGACTCCATAAACCCGTCTTTAGCCTCTTCACTCAGCCAGCCAGCTTCAACACCTTCGCGTAACAAGGTCACTGCCACAAAACCACTACGGGCAAGATGAGCAAATGGTAAAGTGCCGTAGATTTTACAGTCTTCCAGCAACACCTGAACTTTTTCCATCTCTGGCAAATTCTTGCTGGCGATGACAGCACTGAAACGCTCTTCCAGAACTGACAACTGCTGTAAATCCCTATCTGTACGCGTTAAAGCCAGCTGCGTAATACGCTGCAGCCCCTTCTTAAGCTGAGAAACCTCCGCAGTGTTCAGTCCAGCATGCTGCTGCAACCGCATTTCCCACTTGGAAAACTTAGGGCCAAAGCAGGTTGGCAACACATCGAACTCAACCTTATCATGCAGCCAAGGGTGTTTAACTAACCAGCTCAGGTAAAAATCCACCAGCTTTGTCGCCAATTCAGCAGATACTTCCGCAGGTACAAAGGAGTTAAAACTGGCGCGCACATCAATATAGGGTTTGCCGGCAAAACACCTCAATAACGGCTGTGGGCGCAGGTCGCGATAGCCATATTCAGCACGCTGCTGTGCCCAAACGTCATTTAGAATCAAGTGTTCATACAGACTTACCGCCAACTTACCGGGGTTCGTGCCAATGATTTCCGCCGGGTTCCAGTCAGGCATCACGCCAAATATTCCCAGCGCTCCTTTTACGTGGGGCGCCGGCACCTGCAATTTTTGCCACTTGAATGCCGCCGCCTTCTGCAACTCCAGAACATGCTCGCTTTTTACCAAAGACCCTTGGCCAACAACCGTGATAGGGCGAGCCTGCAGTAAAAAGACCTGTCCGGATTTATCGAGAGCAAACTCGATATCCAAAGCGTCATAGTTCAGCAGAGTTTCAACTTCATTCAGTGCGGTTATCAAGGCGCGCAGGTGGGGCTTATCAACCAAGGAAACAGCCGCGTCTTTTCTAAAATACAAAGCCTTGTGAGTTTTGGAGTTACCCGACGTGATACTTTCTGTGTCACCACTTTCATCATAATTTATGACGTAAAAAGGTGCGCCTTGTTGCAGGGTGCGCGTAAAGGCCACACCACTAAGCCAAACGTCTTCCAGCATGGGCTGTACTAACACCTGATCTTCAGGCTGGCAGTCTACGTACGAAGCAATCACCTCTTCAATCGCCGCGTTTAGAGCGTGTGATTGGACAGAAATATTTAAAATGCTGGTATAGGCTCCCGCATTGGAATGAGTAAAAGCGTCTTCACTTTTAGCGCTAGAGCGCACCACCAAAGCGTGCCCTGAAAATTTCTCTGCGATACGTTCCAACAGTTGGGCAGGCGCTTCCCGCCATTGATCAACTGTAAAAGCCACCTGCGGCAACACATAAGAATGTTTAACAACCTTGCCAAGCCGAAGTAAAGTTTCTGCCTTGGTGCCCAATACAAAATGGGCAATATCTTTTGGATCGTTAAGCTCGGCCCAGTCACCCTTGGCGTCAAATCCAGCAATGGACAAACCCTGCAACCGCAACCATTCAACAAGATCTGACATGCTCAAAGATTCAAACTCGGCAAGATCCTGACTTTGCAGTTGCCGCAAAGCCCGCAAAGCGGCGCTGTTGAAAAGCACCAAACCGATAAATTCGCCGTGCGCCCAAGCAGCCGGAACACCCTGGCCAGAGCGCAACACCTCTCCATCCTTTATCATCAGTTTTTCTGCACGGCTTAAATCATTCGGCGTGCGCCCAACAAAACGCTGCCGCCAAGCACTGTCATAAGCCAGCACCACATCGGCTTCTATTTTTCGTAAGTGCTGTACAAGCTCTGGCTGGTACAGAATGTCCGCGTAGCTGGCAAGAATGCGCTCACCCGAAAGCTCAGCGCACAATAGGCTGTAGCCACTCCCTGAACTTTCCCACTTATCGTTAAAAGCCAAATGAGCTCTGTCCTTAAACAGGCTGAACTCGTCAGCCGCATAACCCACCACCAGCTGCACCTTGGTACTGTCATCACCGATAGCAATACGCTGCCAATCGAACAGGTTACGACCACTGACTTCCGTCAGCAGCGCAGGCTGGCTGCCAGCGTGCGGCTTACCTGCTGACAGAAGAATAAAGCTATCTAACATGATCATTCCTTTTCTAAAAGCATTACTGGCGTTCAATCACCAGCTCGCGCACCGCCAATCCCAGCTTACGGCAATCTTGGGAGTCACTCATCTCACAGGGCGCATTGGGCTCATCAATAAGAAAGTCTACCTGCAATGGCTCGCCTGTTGTTCTTGCAACATCTGCCGGGATTAGTGCTTCATGCCAAGCTAACTCGCCCACTTGCCACTCGGCCACCTGCTGGCCATTAATCACAACCTTGACCAGCTGATACCCTTGCTCCTTGGGCGAGAAGCCATTAGCAAAAAGTTTCAATCGCAAGGCTATGTTTTCAGCCTTTTCAACGGGTAGTTGTAGACGAGCCATGCCACCCTCAGTCCAGCGGTGGCTCCCTTCCTGAGCACTCCACCCAGGCATCACATAACGCTGTGACATTCCGATTGATGAAAAATCAACAACTTGTCCCAGCCTGATAGGGAGCGCTGACTCACTAGAGGGCGACGCTATAGATTCATACTTTTGCTCTGGTAGCGAACCGTTTTTAAAATTAGTAATCACCAATTCACGTGCTGCAAATGCGAGCTTACGGCAATCTTTGGAATCACTCACGTCACAGGGTGCTGTGGGATCTTTTATTTCAAACTGAACCCTTACTTCGCCCGTTTCATCAATCAGCCCTTGCGGAATAACCACTTCATACCAGTCCAACTCACTCATCTGCCAAGTTGTTAGGTGGCTATCATTAATAAGCACATTAACAGCTTGAGATTTTTTATTGGCAGGCAAGAAAGCGTTTGCATGCAAACGCATCAGTAATTGGGATTCAGAGAGATTGGGAAGAAAAAACCTGACAGAAGCTAAAGAGCCAATTGCCCAACGATGCTCTAACTCTTTGTCAGACCAACCACCAGCGGTATAATTGTCAGACTGCCCTGAAAGGCCGAAAGCTATTGCTTCATTAGTATCTAGTAATGGATGTAAATATTGCTCATCCATACCCATTGCATAGGCCATATCCGGGAAGATAGAACCAGAAAACTTCCTAGTTTCCCAATATTTATCCAAACCATCGTGAAGCTTATGAGCGCCATCTGCATCACGCATGTCACTGCCACCTAGATATAACCAAAACTCTCTAACCCTACTTTCAATAGATGCGGTGGCAAGGTCAAAGCCTTGCCAGTTATCTTTAGCACACTTAAGTACTGCACATACGGTCGGGGCAATATCAATCAAGGATGCTGGTATTGAGCTAAATTCAAGCTGCTCATTTTGTCGATCGGGGTATTTTATAAACAGAATTGGGTTGTAAGCTCCTACAGGCTTTATATTTCCCTCAAGTCCAACATAACCACTGGATTCTGTAAAATAAGTACTATGCATAGAATTCTGGGAATAATTATTTATATTCTTTTCATAGCCGTGATCGGAATATAGAATAATCAATGAGTCCTGATAAGCATCGTGACGCTTTAAAGTACCAATGAATGTATTCACCTGTTTTGCAAGGCACTGCATTTGTAACACCGCGCCTTGTGGATTCTGATACGTATCAATAACAGCATCAGGCATTACCTGACAGCTCGCATCGTAAGTAAAGGGTTGATGAGTAGCTAAAAAGTGCATAAAATAAACGGAAGATTGTGATGAATCAATATAGGAATTGTTAACTAAGATTTCAAAATCATCCATATCGTGCTTCCAAGCATGTATTGAAGTATCACCTAAGAATGCTCTCTTTGATGATGCTGGGAAATAGCTAGCAACATCGCCAATATCCATGCCAAATGCTAGATTAATAGCATGCCTAAGTAACTCATAGCTCTTTTGAACATTAAATCTTTTGTTAAGGCTAGAGCATGTCAAGCAAGTATATTTTTGATTAGCTCCGTATCGACTGGTATATACCTTAACTCCTGCGCGGTCTGCTTCAGCAAGGAAACCAACATCGGAAGCTATTGTCGAACTATAAGTCTCTGCTGCATTTTCTGCCCTTCGTCCTAGCAAAACAGAAGCTAAAGAATAATTGGTATTTGGATAGGTCGAAGCAGTATCTGAATAAAAGGCAAAGTTCTTAAAGACTTTACGTATTGATTCATCTTCTTCAAGCAAACCCTTGAAAGAAGTCCCCTGAATTTGGTCAAAGCTAATGACAAACACATTTTTTTTAGATGATAAAGGTAGCTTATAATCACCATCTACTCCTGTCAAACCAAAGATATTCCCAAGGCCAAAAGCCGCATAACCAAAAAAAACAAGTACATATACGGCTGAAAAAGAGCTTAGCACCTTAACCTGCTTGTCAAATCGTCCCTTCAAAGTGAGTTCATATAAGCTAAATAAGACAAGAACAGTAGCAAATAAAATAAAAGATTCACTACGAATCAAAAAAGCCAGCTCATCACCGCCATCAATAGCGCCTAAATTTATAGGCATAACAAATACAGATATAACACTAATAATTAACAGCATCCTTGCGACATTGAGCAAAATACCTTTACTCAAAAAAAACCTTATTATTAAAGTAAAACTATATATTACAGCTGCAATAATTACTGCCGAAATAAAGTACTCAACACCGCTCAGGGTAAAATATTCGCTGTTATATTTAATGAGTCGACTTATAGGTGCTAGAAGTGCTAATAGCAATATAATAAATAAACTTAATTCAAACTTTAAAATTTTCAAGATAATCCCTCTAAATTGCTATCTGCTTTTTTAAGGCCTCTAAGATTCTGCTCAATCAACTGCAGCACATTGGCTAAAAACCAATAAAACGTCATCGCAGCAGGAAAAGGAAAGAACAAAATCAAGAACACTATGCCCATATAAACAAGCTGTTTACGCTTAGCTTTCAGCGTAGCGCGATCAACGTGCTCTAGTTTGTAAGTCAGAGCAGCTACTATCGCGACAACCGCCATTAAAAATGGGGTTAAATTAAAAGTATTGCCTAGCCACGGAATGGTAAACCCAAGTGAAAACACAGCATCTGGGTAGGCTAAGTCTTTTATCCACAAGAATTCTTGCCCAACAAACTGCGGCATTTCACCCAGAGCATTGAAAATCGCAATAAATACCGGCACCTGTATAAAAAAACCAAGAGAGGGTTTAAGGCTATAAAATGGAGTGACACCCAGTTCTTTATGTGCAGCCATAATTCGATTATGAGCTTCTTCGCCTTTGTAGGATTTTTTAATAACGGCAAGCTTTGGGTTTAATTTCGATTGCACATAAGCAGTTTGGTTTTGAAAGCGAGTAGTCAACCAAGAAGCGGGAAACAATAAGACCTTGATTAAGACTGCAAAAACAGCCAAGCTTAGCCCCCAGCTTAGATGGGTGGCCCAATGAATCTTTATCAGCAACCATTCAACTCCTTTGGCCAGTTGTGCAATTGGCCACCATAGTTGCGTATAACGTAATTCACTTATGTTTGCATCAATTGCGGATAAGTTATTTTTTCCTGTCAAATTATCTTGAACTGAAACGGTTCGATCAGAAGTAGAAGTGATCTTTAACCGCTCATCGACCTTCTCGATTCTAACTTCTGAATCTTTTATCAGTAGTATATTGAAACGGCCGATTGCAACAAATTGCTCTCCCTTATTTAGAATGAATTCATTCTCAAATTTTAAAGGGAGCAGCTCTCCGGCATCTAGTAAAAAGTAATTAACTTGATTCAGATAGCTGGCCATCCCAAAAAATGGATATCTATCAGCAAGCTGATTTTCTGTATCGCTTTGCACGACTGTCGCAAAAGCCGTATTTAATAAAAATAAGCTCAGACAAAGAGTTACTACCCACTTTATGAACATATAACCCTACTCTATCCAATTATTTTCTTTGTTCTTGACTATTTTCGTTCTTTTCAGCACTTTCAGCTTCTTCGTTTTCAGCTGTATCTTGTTTAACAAAAAAAGACTTTATTTTGTACCAGTAAGTCTTAACAGTCATGCCGATAGCAACAAAAGCACCTATAACGGCAGAGACAATAGCACTACCAGAACCTGGATCAAGATATGCGAAAGCTGGAGCGCTAAAAGTTAGCGCAGTGAGTAATACTAGCCATTTCTTCATAAGTCACCTCGGTTAGTTTATTTTTTAATCGAACTCATTACATAATCAGCAGCTATCTTACCACTGGAATTTAGGTTAAATACGGTTTTTTTCCTCACATATGAAATATTATTCTGCCATTTCTCACTATTGCGCATAAGTTCTTGGGCTATCTTGCCTATCAGTCCAATATCTTGCTGTTGTATAACCTGCCCAATATCCTGTCGAATACGAACCTCTATAGGCTCTAGCTCCAACTGTGTATAAGCCTCATTCTGTATTTTTCTTGGCACATTCACAAAAACAATCGGCCGTTGGTAAGCAAATGCAAACTCCAGCGCTGCACCAGACCAATCGCTAACCATCAGTGCGGAGCGTTGCAGGCTAAGATACGCATCCATATTATCATCCAACTTAAACTGTGGATGCTCACCAAAGCGCGCAACAATTTGCTCTAGCACAGGTGCGTTTAATTGCCGTGTTCTAGGGTGTGGCCGCAGAACAACTTTAAACCCTGCGTCTAATAGAGACTCTATTGCTTGCAGTCCGCACAGATTGAGTAAGCTGCTATCACCCCAAGACGGGGCTATCAGCACCTGTGTTGGATCAACGCAAACACTGCCGTCAGACTGTTGCACGGTTTGTAGCATGGCATCTAGCCGCCCGTAACCGTGCTCGACCAGTGTTTTAGCTGGCAGGCTATGTAGCTTTTCTCGCTGACGAATCTCTTTCACATGATGTGGCCCGACACAAAGAACAGCGTCGAAATGATCAAAAGCTGCCGGCCGGTAAACCATGTGGGTGCTCACAATGGAGTGATGCAAGTACACATAACTAACTATATGGGGCGAACGCTTGATGTGAAAGCTGTGCAAATCCGGCATAGACATCAACAGCACATCTACATCCAGTGTGGCAAAAAACCACGTGCGCACCAAACCAGACCCTATATAAAACGGTTTCAAACCAGCTGGAGGGTTTGTATATATCGGATCGTGCAAGCTTGACGTTACATAAAGAACCGGCTGGCTATAATTCTTCTGTAGAGCGTCGAATACCGGTTGAAAATGAGACCAGTAGCCTGGTCCTTCAGAGTAAAAAACAACGGTACGTTGTTGACGAGGTAACGCCTTAAAACGCGCTAACGCTTTCCGGCAGTTCAGGAAATCTTTTACTTTTTTAAACATTGCTGCACCTAATTTACGCTGTCCTCTATGGTTCGTGACGACTCCCGGCTAGCGAATCAATTGCTGGTAAACACTAATAGCCTCAGTAGTACAACGTTGCCAGGTGAATTGTTTTGTTTGCTGGTTTGCGGTCAAAATCAGACGTTCTCTGTACTCATCGCTATCCAAAACCAGCAAAAAAGCTTCCGCCAAACCCTCAAGATCATCAGGGCCTTTTAATAATGCAGCATCCCCCGCCACCTCCGGTAAAGAAGCCCGATCCGAACAAACCACAGGCACGCCCGACTGCATGGCTTCCAGCACCGGAAGCCCAAACCCTTCATAAAGCGAAGGGAACACAAAAAGTTTCGCCCCTGAGTACAGCAATGGCAGTTCTTCCGCTGGCAAAAAGCCAAGGTACTTAGCCCAGCCCTGGCGCTCCGCGTCTTTAATCCGAGCGTGAATGTCGTCACTCTTCCAGCCCCTGTAGCCGGTCAGAATCAGCGGCCACTTCTGCCGGATGGCCTTTGGTAACAGTTCGTAGGCGTCCAGTAGGCAGATGATGTTCTTGCGCGGTTCAATGGTGCCCACAAACAGGCTATAACCCTGATAGGTCAATCCATGAAGTTCCAGTATCGGTCGGACTTCGTCCTCTGTTCTGGGCCGAAATTCTGGACCAGCGGCCAGAGGGATGGCATGGATTTTTTCCAGGGGCCAGCCGGCAAACTCTGCCAGCTCTCGGCGGGTGTATTCGGAATCGGTGATGAGGGCGTCTGCGGTATCCAGGGTTTTACGAAATTCCCGCTGAAGGTATTTCACCTTAACGGGGTCAAAACACTCAGCCCATTTAAACGGCGACAAGTCATGAAATGTGGCTACTTTTCGGCCTGAAAACGGAGGCAAGAAAAAATTGGGGCCGTGATAAATAAAATCATCATGGCCTTTCAGGGATTGTTTACGGAGTATAGGCATCAACTGCCGATAGGCTTCCATAGCAAGCCCGCTTTTCTGGACCAGCTGTTTCAGCCCATGCGTTCCATCGGATGTACTGGCGGGTTCCGGCAAGCCTGGCAAAAACCGGGTTCCGGAAAACAGCTTGAGCTCATCAACCTGTTGGCTGGCCTGCATACCCTTCGCCAGTTCATAAGCGTATCGACCAATTCCGGTTAGCGGAAAGCGAACTGGCTCAACGGAAAGAATAACCTTCACGCATCACCCTTTAGCATCCAGCGAAGCGTATCGACCAGTTTTGGGGTGTCCCATTGACCAATACACTGCCAAAGCTTTGAAGAATCACCACAGAGCGTTTTTACTTCATTGGCCCTTACAAAGGCTGGATTTACTTCAACCTTGATGTCGTAGCCAGTGATTTCTTTACACATGGCTAACACTTCCCTGAGCGAGTGAACTTCGCCGGAAGCGACATTGAAGGTTTCACCAACTGGCTGCTTTTCGATCAGCTTACGATACGCCTGAACAACAGTTCGCACATCACTAAAATCGCGCCACACATCCAGGTTACCGAGCTCAATCACGTCTGCCTTTCGCTTGAAGTGAGACACAATTTTTGGCAACAGAAAGTTTTCTGTCTGGC
>Ga0307973_1000980_pt1 | contig 13685 bp, 17 predicted proteins | sample OrgLakmetagen782_FD_201837 | JGI IMG/M metagenome (GOLD analysis project Ga0307973, IMG submission 201837) | Saline water microbial communities from Organic Lake, Antarctica - #782 | ecosystem: Environmental > Aquatic > Non-marine Saline and Alkaline > Saline | place: Antarctica: Organic Lake...
TTTATAAGCGTACTCGGCGTGATGTTGATGGAAACAAAGTGCAGCGTGCGGAAGTGCGGTTTGACGATGTTGCTGGTTGTTTACGCACCCCTGCGGGTGGATCCAGTCGCCAGCTTATTTTGGTAGTAGATGGCAATGAGGTTAAATCCCGCCTTATTTCGACTCGTGAAACCGCGAGACTGATGGGGTTGCCTGACGATTATGTGCTGCCCGAAAAATACAACGAAGCTTATCACCTGACCGGTGACGGAGTGGTGGTGCCAGTGGTTAGACATTTGGCAGAAAATCTTTTGGAGCCTTTAGTGACGCAGAGAAAGCAAATGGACAGGAGTGCTGCGTGAGCATAATACCCTGCAAGCAAAATAAAGAGCTTCGGAAAAAGATCATAGATTATGCCGAAGCTCTGAAAGTCGAAGCCCACCAAATTGGTGATCACGGGTTATCTGATTCTGAGTTTTATGATTCCGGCCTGTTTCGTGGAGCCATAGAGCGCGTTCGGGGTCAGTTTTCCGCGACGATGCGGGAGAAACGGGATTTTGTGAAGCGCGTGCTTAACCATATGCAAGACGAGGGCTACATTCAGGAATGGGCCTCCGCAGGGGAGGCGAACCGTCACGATTACTCAGTCACGCTTAATAGCGGTCGCACCGCAATTATTGAACTGAAAGGGTGTCTTGATGGGAATAATACCAACATTTTTGATCGTCCTCCTCACGCTCAAGAGTTTATCGTTTGGAGCGTTTGTACTAATCCTGGTGCGGATCCGCGACATAACGCCTGGTCTGGAATCCATACTCGACTGAGTGCTGAAATCATTTCGCGAGATCAGCAGGTGGATGGCGTGGTTGTTTGGGACATGGTGTGCGGGACCATTGGGCGGCCATGCCCAAAAGTGACTAATGAAAGTGATCGATTGACGGTTGTTGGTCCCCATGAGCTGCCGCCCCCTTGCATTTACCTGTTCCCGGGTACGATCCCTAGTCCGAGAAACAATCCTCACCCTGCGGCTCAAGAAATCGGCCACGTTGAAATCCTTAAAGCGTTTCACGATTGCTTTAAGGGCCGCGATGAAGAACTCAATAAAGTAACTTTCGAGGTATCGCATCAAGGTGCTGACACGATGAGGAAGACTCGGGTTGAGCGTAACGGGGAGCTGGTGAGGGAGTCTGAAGCGACAGCTATCCGGAGGTCTTAGGTTTTCGCTATTTAGCGTAGGGTTTTTTCATTGACAAAAAAAGGATTCTTCAATATAAAAAGTCCTTTTAATTCAGTTATTTGCAAATAAGCAGAGAAGCGTTGTAAAATTGATGGATCACTAAAACGACAAAACCCCGCAGAGCGGGGTTTCGGTCGGGTGCCACAAACTTTGCCGGTTTGTGGTCACCACGGTCTCAAGAATCTGGTTGCTTTGGCGGGCATCGGATTGAGACCGGAGAGTTACATTATAGCGCGCCAGCGCTATATCTCAACCTTCTCCGGTCCCTTGAGCCTCTAAAAATAACAGGCAAGGAGCTGGAGAATGACGTGCAGTCCCCGCAACTAAACTTAGACTTGGGCTTTAACGAAGCTCTCAACTACCTATCGCCAGATCGCTTTGGGTTTTGCTCGATCTTGTATGACACAGGTCAGCGCGGAGTCGATGAGAAAGGCCGGTCGTACCCGATCAAGCGTCAGCGCTCCTACAAAATGAGCAATTTGGAAGAAGCTTTGAAGGGCTGGTCTGGAACAACCGACACCTGGTTAACGCAAAATAGTTTTTATAAGCCGAACCGGCGCACGGTTAATCTCAAAGCCCTGCACATGAACTACGTCGATCTCGATTACTATAAGGTCGATCAGTATAAGCGTTCGTCACCGGATGCGATGCTCACCAGGGCACTCAGAATCATTGAAGAAGCGAAGATCCCCCTGCCGAATGTAATCGTCGATTCTGGACGCGGGTTACAAATCAAATGGTGCTATCCAAAACCGATCAAGGAAGAGGCGCTGCCTCGTTGGAGACGCGTACAGCAACAACTGATCTCTTTGCTTGCACCACTCGGTGCTGATACCTGCTGCAAAGACCCCAACCGCGTTTTGAGACTGGCAGGAACTTTCAATTCAAAATCTCGCAGCATGACAACCGTCCTGCACGAAACCACAAATAAAGTGCCTTTCGATACGCTTGCAGACGCTATTTTACCATTCACTCGTGCAGAACTGGCACAGCTCAGAAAACAGCGAGCCGGACAAATGGAGCTGGTCCATAGCGAGTCCAGTAACAGCAATCTCAAGAAAAAGACCAAAGGCACTCTGAACTGGTCTCGCTATCTCGATCTCAGAGATCTTTGCACAATGCGCCAGGGGATTCCCGAAGGTCGGCGGATGAAGATGCTCATGTACATGACCAACTTCTATTGCTTGGCCGGGAATCACCCTAACCAGGTGCGTGGTGAAATCAACGGCATCATCAATTGGATCGACCCCCATTGGCTGCCCGAAGAGGGCACACTGACAACAGTCTACGAAAAGGCAGAAGCGCATTTTCGCGGTGAAACCGTGTTGTGGAACGATGAGCAGCGGACCCCGCTGTACACACCGACCAATGAAACGCTCATCAATCAATTCGGCATAACGCCGGATGAAGAACGAAAGCTCCGCACTATCATCTCAAAAGACGAGGTGCGCCGCAGGAATACAGCGGCCAAGCAGGCAGCTCGACGCGCCGAAGGGATGATCCCGAGAGCAGAGTACGAACAGCGTTCAGCGAGCAATCAAAAGCCGTGGGAACAACTCGGGATGTCCCGCGCCACCTGGTACAGAAAAGGGAAACCGAAGGTCGAAACTGAAATGAGACAAGTGTGTCCTGTTACCTAGTGGGGGGGACCCCCTGGGGTTGTTGTTTTAGCAGTTATCTCTTTAGACCAGAGGTGTACTCTCATTAAGAGTACAAAAAGTCTTTTAGTTTTAGTCATTTTGTACCCTCTTAAAGGGTACAACTACGATATAGAGAAAACAGCAAACAGCCTCAGTAGTGCTAAAAACGATGCTTTAAGCTGGTTTTACGTGCACAAACCCCGAGTTTTCATTCCATATAAAGAATTATCAGATTTAGCAAATTCAGCTCGTGAAGGAGGCAGGATCGGAACGATCCTGCCGTATGAGGGAGCCAACAACGCCGAAGGCGGCGTTAGTGTTTTTGATCGCAAACTGACAGGTAGTGGTCAGAATATCCAGGTCCGCTTTGCTTCTTGTAGTTGGTGTTTGAGTTGCCGACCAATATTCCCGCAGAAGGCGTTTTAAAAGGCCTGTGAATCGTTTTCGGAGGAAACGAATAGACAGGTAGCAGTATCGGGTTTGAGGGGCTTTAAACCCTTCTTTTAGCGGCTTCTCTAAAACATACTATTTATTGTATGACTACAAAAAGATGCCTCCTTAGTAGGCAAACTTTAAAATGTATGACTGCTCATACATTTTAGTGTATGAGCACATACAATTTATAGTGTGTCGTCATACACTATAAGGTATGACGTCACACAATATACTGTTTGTTAATTTTTGTTAATCATACTCATTTTTGTTTGTCGTCATATTGACTTTGGTATGTCTAGTCTGTACAATGGTGTTATTAACTTAATGAGGTAATAGCTATGCAGATTAGACGTCGCGGGAAAAAGATTGAGTTTCTGAGATCGGTTTATCAGCCGGAGAAAGGTCGATCAACGCAAATAACTATCGGCAGTCAGGATTATTTTTTGGATCGCCTGGAAGCTGATCTGAAAGAAAAAATGACGAATGAAGAGGTCATTGAAGCGAAAGAGTTTTTCAAAGAGCAAAAACAAAAAAGCCAGGAAGTAGGTAATCGTGTTGCAGTCAACAGCGTTGCGTCCGAAATCCGCAGAGCTGCTAAAGCCCTGGAAGCGGGTCAGGAAGTGCGTGACGAGGATCAGGCAGCGTCGATCTATCAAGCCATGAGCGAATTAGCGAAACAGCTAAAACGCGCAGGCTTTCCGAAAAGCGCGGTTGCGGCAAAGAAGAAAACGACTGAAGCCGGGTGATTCTGGTTTCGGTTTTTATTTGATACAATTTCGCTAAAACCCGAATTAGCTTTTTAGCGAAAAGGAGTGAATGTGATTATATCTGTAGTAAGCCAGAAAGGGGGTGTCGGCAAATCAGCGCTCGCCCGCACTATTGCTGCTGCGTATGACAAAGCTCATTGGTCGGTGCTCCTGGCGGATTGCGACGATGCGCAATCGACCAGCCAGAGCTGGGCAGATCGACGCACACAGCATCGAGACACAAAGTTAACGACAAAGACGTTTCGCAGCGTTTTAGATGCGATTTCCCATGAATCCGATTATGACCTGGTGGTGATCGACGGAGCGCCGCACGCAAGCCGGGGCACGTTGCAAGCTGCCGAGCAATCGACACTAACGCTCATTCCAACGGGATCAAGCATCGATGACCTCAAACCGACTGTGGCCCTGGTCAACGAGCTGCAAGACGCGGGTGTCGATCCTGAGACGATCCACGCCGTTTTGATTCGCGTGACCTCGGATTACCAGGCAACTGAGGCGCGAGACACGTTGATCGGAGCTGGAGCCCAGGTCATCGAGGGGTCGATATCGATGCAATCGGAGTACATCAACGCCCTGGACGCCGGTAAATCTCTCACCGAAACGAGAGTGCAGTCGCTCAATGATCGCGCTCGTGCCGTGATCAAATCAATCAACAAAATTATCAGGAGCAAGTCATGAGCAAAGATTTAGGAATTGGCAAGCCGCCAAGTAAAAAAGAAGAAGATAAAAATAAAAAAACAGCGACGAGGAATCTTAAAAAACCCGAGTCCAGCGCATTGGTTGATCTTAATTTTAAAGTGTCACCAGAGTTCCGGAGAGAGTTTAAGATGTTTTGCGCATCGAATGATCTCAAGCAAAAAGAGGCTTTAGAGCAGGCTTTCGATGTATTTAGGAAGAGTTTTAGCTAAATAGCGTTTTAGCGAAAAAGCGAATTTACTAAAGTTACGCCATGTCACAAACAATCACAAAAAAGTATGACAACATACAATAAAAAGATATGACGACATACATATAAAGTGTATGACCACATACATAAATATGTTTGCGTAACATTCAAAATAATGTATGACTATTTCTGGCGAGCAGGAATCCAGGACAGACAAAAAAGTGTATGACCACGAAGGGCACAAGAAACACCGCCCCTGGCGATTTTGCGCCGATAGGCGCGGACCCTTTCAAGTCGCTGTACCGGCGTGACCTGCATCGGGGCTCAAGATAGCTTTAATTATTCGTTCTTCGGTGGAAAGTCGAAAAGCTCTCGATCCTGGTCTTTTTCTAGGAACGCATCCATCATTCTTTTAAGTTTGTCGCCGTTCCATCGACCCTGCTCAACCTGATGCTGTACAGCAGCTCCGATCAGGATTTTTCGGCGCGTGTCGTCTTTCCGGTTTTGATTGAGAATCTTCGCTTGCTCGCGCCGTTTTGCACGGACGATAGCCTCGCGTTCCGCCTTGTGTTTTTCTTCGACTTTAGCTCGCTTTGCATCCAATTCGGCAATTCGCTGTTCGGGTGTCTTCTTAGTCATTATCTATCACCATCTGAGATTTGATTGATTTTGGTATCATATCAAATATGGCGTGATCTCAATTTGAGTCCAACGATCCCGCAGCCTTACCCCCGCTCCGGCGGGGGTAAGAAAAGCGAAGGGCGCACTTAGGACTCACTGCGTGAGTCGTGCGGTTCCTGGTCTGCGACCAGGAACAAAGATAAAAACAGCGAGGTGCCACAGTGGCGATCTATCATTTTTCAGCAAAACCAGTGCAGCGATCCAAGGGGAAATCCGCTGTTGCTGCTGCTGCTTATAGATCTCGCTCCAGCCTCCGCGATGAACGCCAGGGCATGACGTTCAGCTACACCGCTGCACGTGACCTGGTGCACGACGAAATCGTTGGTTTTGATGGTCCGCGATCATCGCTATGGAACATGGCTGAGGCCATGGAAATCCGACACGATGCGACCACGGCAAGAGAGTATGAGATCGCCCTGCCGAATGAGTTAAGTGAAGCTGATCAGATCGAATTGGCTCGCGAATTTTCTCGCTGGCTGAATACCCACCAATACTGTGTTGTCGATTTTGCGATTCATTCCGGCGATGGATTGAACGGCCATGGCCACTTCCTGACAACGACAAGATCGGTGGATGAAGATGGCACGATGTCGAGCATCAAGATCCAACGTGAGTGGGCTGATAAAAAACGCAAGGAACATGGCCTACCGGGTCGTAGAGCTGAACTCGTGAATGCACGCAAAGCCTGGGCTGACATGGCCAATTGCGCTTTGGAAAAGGCTGGTTTTGAAGAGCGTATCGATCATCGCTCCCTGAAAGACCAGGGTATTGATCGCTTGCCAACTTCCCATATTGGCCCCGCAGCATCAGCGATGGAGCGCGATGGAATCGAAACGCGAGTTGGCGACCACAACCGTATGATCGGCCAGATCAACTTGGAACGTCAGTTTGAGCTGGACGATCTGCGCAAGCATGAGATCGAAGCCAAGCGCCTTGAACAGGAGCTGGCCGACATCGATGCGGAGATCGAATATATCCGTAATGAGCCTGCTCCTGTTCCGAAGCAAACGACTGTCGGCACTATCGTTCAATCCAGCCATTCAGATGCTATCGCGGCTGTTGCCGAGCGCGAATCCGCTCGCTACTCAAAAGGCCAAGCAAAGAGCATCGGTGAGCTTTTCAAGTCGAAGTTGTTCCGCGACACCTGGAACGCGGATCTTGATCCTGCGATTTTGAAACAACTACGTTGGGTCGATGTGAATGCCAGGGCGCTCACGTTGAAAACTGGCGAACAAGTTCGAGACCAGGGCGATAAAGTTAGTCTCAGCAAAGGTTCAGATGATGGTATTGAGGCTGCAATCGCCATGGCAAAAGCTAAAGGTTGGAAGTCAGTGAACATCCGAGGTTCAGATGATTTTCAGCTCCGAGCCGCTTTGGCATTAAGGAAAGCAGGCATCAAGCCCCGTATTACTAGCGAAATCGCGAAATCGCGATTTAGCGACGAACTGCGCAAGCTTGATACAGCTGCTCAAAAACCAGAGCCAGAGCCAGTGCCGGAGCCAGTGCCGGAGCCAGTGGTCAAGCTGGAAGACCTGGTTCGTGTAGCTGCTGCTAACCATATATTACCGCTGACGAATGACTTCCGGGATGACACGCGGAAACTTCGGAGTTGGGCGCGTGCGGTTTGGGGCGAGCTAACAGAGAATGGTGAGCTGGATGGCTTGGACGACACTTTCATGGAAGTGCTTGAAGAGCAGGCGCTGATGGCTGGTTATAAGCCGTATGAAATAAAAGACGTCGGTCTCGATAGCGATTGGTCAAAAACGCTGTCGGATCAAAAGCCGGAACCGACACCCTCCCCTTGTTCGGAACCTGAGTCCGGAACGCGCCGAAACTGGAAGCGTGGCGAAGGCGACAAACCGCCAGGAACGTAGTCATCTCGTGCTGATCCAGATCGCCTACACTGTGTACTGTGTACTGTGTCTGCATGTAACTCCAAAAAGTCCTCTGAAGAATGGAGCAAGATTATGATAACAACCCTCGCGGAGGCCCGTAATGTACTCAGCTCCACAATGATGAGCGATTGGCTTGATAACCCAGACGAGGGGATTGAAGGCGAGAAACCCAGCCAAATAATCGACAGGATGGGTTGTCTGCCGGTGATCGAGATTATCGCAACGCTCCTGGACATTGAGCCGGACACGCCAATAGAGGAGCTATGTGATCAGACCCCATCTGAGCTGTATGAGCAGAGAAATGGAGAGGAAATGCTGCTGGAGGTGCTTATGATGCGCCTCTCGCATCGTCTGTCCAGATCCTGGTTTCAAAGATCTATGAGTGCTTTCCAGGGTCTGACGCCCGACAAAATGTTGGCAAGTGCAGAAGGAAAAGCCGCTGTGATACGCCAAATCGAGAGGCTCGCCCTAGAGCAACTGAGACGCCCGCCTTACGAACCAGAGATGGAAAAACCTCACGCAGATGCAGGGGCATAAATCCGATGACCGCTGATCAAGTTTTGGACGCCTGGGGCCTGGACGATCAGCAGCGAGCGCAGCTGATCAATCAGCCCGATCCCGACCAAATCATCACCATCCACGACGGATTGCACAGGATTTTCGCGGGAAACCCAGGCCATGCGGATGCCTGGCCCTTAAAACCCAACCGGGCTTTTGGTGGCCGTAGTGCGATTGAAATTATGCTCTCTGGCGACATCAAAAAAGTGCGACAGTACGTGATGTATCACGTGTATAACGCCTGAGGTGCCTGCTATGGACGATGACGAAAACCATGAGCTGCGCCAGAAACTTGCCCACAAACCGCCCGGTGAACCGCTGTCGCTTGCTGAGATCCGCGAGCTAAAAAAAATGGAAACCGAGCGCGTTAATCGCTGCATCGAGCGAGGCCAGAGGCCAGAGGATCAGTCGCAAGTGTGGCAGCAGCTTTTTGCCGAAGGACGGTGTCTGCCTGTTGGCCGATTCATGGATCGCTCAACGTTACGGGCCTCCCTGCTGCCTGCATCGGAGAGTGCCGTGGACACCATCCGGCGTGAGCGGGATGAGTTAACGACAACATACGTCACCGGGCTCACCGCTTTGAATATACCCTGGCCGGATTGTCACATGGCCGATTGGCATAGCCAGGTGCTGACTGATCCCAAGTACTGGTTATGGTCCGGTCGTCATCTGACCGCGACTAACCACTTACTTGGTAACGAAGATGTGTACGACGCCACTGAGATCCTGCGACGTTATGCGCTCGATACGCCGGATAACACCTTTGCAGCAGGATATGATCGTGCGGTTTTCGATCTGATCCATCACTTCACCCAAAAGGGAAAACCTGTTCCAAACATTCAATATAAGGACATCGATGACGCTATCGATGCCGAGCGGATCAAACGCTGGATCGAGGTTGTCGATTTGCCAGCGGCCCAAAAGGCAGCCATGCTCGATTGGTTCCGGCACTGCGAGTAACTCAAGTCATGGTAAATAAGGGTTCTAAGACTAACTATTACGTCTACGTGTACATTGATCCACGGAATTTCGAGGAGTTTTACTATGGAAAAGGTAGAGGCTCCAGGAAACACGCTCACCTGAATGACGATTCAGATAGTGAAAAATCTAGACGGATAAAGGCCATCAAGAAAGAAGGGTTGGAGCCAATTATCAGGGTGATCGCTCGCAACCTATCCGAGCACGATGCATTGCTGGTTGAGAAGACGCTACTCTGGAAGCTGGGTAAGCAGTTGACGAATATTTCCTCGGGCCACTACGCAGAAAATTTTCGTCCTCACGATTCCTTGCACAAGCATCTTTCGGGGTTCGATTTTCAAAATGGGCTGTATTACTACAACGTTGGGGAAGGCCATCATCGAAACTGGGATGATTATGTTGCCCATGGATTTATTTCCGCAGGCCAAGCGCCAAGATTCCGGGATGCCATGTTAGGTTTGCAAGCAGGGGATTTTGTCGCAGCGTATCTCAAAGGTCGGGGTTTTGTTGGGATTGGTCAAATCACTCAGAGTGCGAGGCCAGTTCGCGACGTTTTGATTGATAACATCCCACTTTTACAAAAAGAACTGGTTTGCCCAAATATTGGTGAGAACTCGAACGATCTCGAAAAGTCGGAGTATGTGGCTCTCGTTGAATGGGTCAGGACTTTTCCCCGGAATGAGGCAAAGTGGAAATCCAAGAGCGGATTGTTCACGTCACAGCTAGTTCGAGCTTCGCTGGATGGCCAGCCGGAAACGGTAAAGTATTTAGAGCAAGAGTTTGCCGTTGATTTCGAGGAACTTTTGGCATGACAATTTGCGCCACACGGATCTCCTTTACGCCGCTCCGCTCTGTAAAGGCCACCGGTGCGCCCTGAGTTATGGCCATATGGAGCATGAATGAAACTGATTAGTATCGTCTTGCTGGCTTTCGCTAGCTTTACCGCTTTGGCGGATGACTCCGAGACTTTGGCCGATTCAGATGGGACTCTTGATCGAATTGAGGCCTTCTGCAAGCAGGAATACAAACGCGAGCCCTCACTAATTCATGCGTGCATGAATAACCAGATGGGCAGTCTACGCGACATCGAGAGCTACCAAATGCGAAAGTGGCCTGACATAGCTGAAGATCATCCAGTGACCCGGCTGTTAAAGGATTCTGCAAAAAGAGCGGCTGTTGTCGTAGACGGCAAACCATGGGTCAATTGGTCGCTAGCGAAGCTGTATTTCAAAAGATCAATGCAAACATGGCTAGAAGCTGAGGGTAAATCCGACCCTGACCTAGACTATGGGCTTTAGCCATAAAATGCCCAGACACGGCGACGCCTTTTCTCGTTCCGGTTTTTCAGTGTCCGGATACGGCTGTTTTTCGTCGAACATTAGTGCGAATAACAGGTCTTATGGTAAATGACCATTACTATTTTGGCAGTCTCCACACTCAGGTCACCTTGTCATGTCCAATTTATTCCTTTTCTTATATAAAAATCAGTGCCAATACTTAGAAAATTGAAAACGTTTTCCTTTTGTTTTAATCATTAAATTTCTGATTTCTAAGCAACTTTTAACATGATTACTGTGGTCATTTTTAAGATTTTCTATACAATGCACCGGAGTTTCCGGGTTACATGCTACAGCACCTCTTACAATCTCCGAGTCATCTCTTGAAAGTTTTTCGAGAGTTTTAGTGTCAGTTTTGTTGTCACTAGCCAACCTAAACTTAGCGTGTTCATCCATAGTATTTCTATTTAATAACATTAACTAAAAATTGAATAACGATCTCATTATACTCGATAGTTCAGCACCATTTCTTGGGGCTGAACTATAGGCGAAAGTCAGAGGCGACAGGCAATATCAAATTGGGACCGTAAGGCCACAAACTCTTTTTGCTGAGAAAACCGCTAAGCACGGCACAGGTTTTGATTCCAAGTGCCTGGCCGACCTGGATGTCTTTGCCAGTGTCACCGAGTATCCAGTCTTGCGGCCCTACATCCGGTAAGTCCGCGATCAATTCTTCCTTTCCTCGGCTTTGCTCCGTCACCATAACGCTATCAAAATGACCTATAAGGCCTAGACGATTGAGCTGGTCAACAGCCATATGACGGTGTTGACGAGCCGTACAGACATGGAGCCTAGCCTTTTTACCAAGTCTCTCCAGAGCCTCGTGCATGCCTGGAAAGTTTTTGTCGAGTAAAAGGTACTCAGGAGCTTCTATCCGTTCCATCCAATCAGCAAAGAAACGCTCGATAGCAGCTTTGTCGTATCCGAACTCTTTGGCCAATATGGCTTCATTGGAAACCTTGTTCCGCTTAAATTCCCAATAAGACTCATAGCTCAGTTTTGACGCAGGAACCAGTTGCTGAAAAAGATGATAAAGGCGTGGTCGAGAGTCGATCAGCGTACCATCAAGGTCGAAGATTAAATTTATCACGGTTCCGAGTTCAGGCTTTCAATATGTCGGAATTCTGCCTGTAGTCCGGCCATGAAATCGCTTTCTTTGGGAAGCAAATAGTGCTCAAGCTTGGCGTTGTCAAACACCAAGTCGCGCGTAGGACCGGAAAATTCACGTCGTACAATGCCAGTGTCGTGACCGCCGATGGAGATAAGCTTATCAAGCAAGTCGCGAATCGAGATTGCATTGCCACCAACCACATTGATGACGCCTGGTTCATCCTGTAACTCAACGGCCTTAAGAATGGCAGATACTACGTCGTCAATGTAAATAAAGCTCCGTAATTCCCTGCCTTCACCCCATAACTCTACATCCTTACCTGCCACAATGTTCTGGATAGCTTTAGGAAGAACTTTTGCGTATTTTTCTTCACCTGGGCCATATACATGCCCGATGCGCAACACTTGGTTTGCAATGCCGCGCTCGATCGCATACAAGCTCACCATTCGCTCGCAGTAGAGTTTGGAAAAGCCGTAAAGCGAGGCTGGCCCTGTGGGGGTGGTTTCGCTGATGGGACCGGCGGCATTGGCGTACACATCTATAGTGCTGAGGAAGACGATCTTCTTTAAGTTATTCCAGGGTAGGGATATCAGTTTTTCCGTGAATGTTATGTTGCTGTTGCAGCCTTCGAATTGATTTGCATCGGATCCTCTTTTTGGAATGAAGGCACCTGCGTGGATCAGTACCTCAGCTTCTTGCACCAAGTTCTGCTCTTCCCGGTCCAGGCCGAAACCGGACGCGTCACGGTAGACAATGTGGCTACCCTCGGCAGGGTGCGAACTAAATGCCGTCACGTCGTCGCCATAGACTGCGCGAGCGGCTTGCAGCAGGCGACTCCCGATAAAACCTGATGTCCCTGTGATAATCGTCTTCATGGAAACTGAATCTCCTGCGATAGGGTATCCTGAGTTATCAAACGCGGCTTTACATCCATGCCACGCAGCCACAGCAAGCCGTTGGGTAGTGGATTTATTTTCTTTTCAAGCTGTGGGAATTCACCGTACAGGGCAATATCCTTAAAAATTTCGGGTAGGTTTAATCCAGCCTCTGTAAAAAATAATACAGTTGTAAAAAAGCGAGAGATATTGATTTCGGTAGGATTAGGTACACCGTTTTTATCATAAGCCATATCGACACCAAAGATCCCGTGCGGCTTCTTGGATACGGCTTTGACTGACTCAATAGCGATGCGTGTGACTTCATCATTGCTGCAAGTGACGCCAACCTTGGTCACACCAGTAACACCAGAAATACTACGATTTCCGTGGGTCCAACCGCGCCGCTCACGCGACTGGGCAACGATGAGTTCGCCTTGGTGCCAGATTGACAGCCAAGTAACGGTGTCGGGAGTGAGCATACTGGCCGCAACGAAATCTCCCCAACCCTCATAGTGATCGATCCAAGCCTTCGCCATGGAGAAATCTGCGGTTGGTATCGCGCCTTTGCCACCACCGCCGATAGAGGAAGCACGTAACCAGATCTTACCGTTATTATCGCCAAGGTTGGCGAAAGCGGCATGCAAATCCTCCTCACTGTTAATAATCATATTGTCGGGAACTGGCACGCCAGCTGCTTTGAACGCTAGATAAGATTTGTATTTGTGCACACAAGTATCTATTACCTCGTGCTCGGGCATAAAAAGCTTCGTACCCGTGGCCGTTATCTCGTCGCGGATAAGAGACGCATGGAATATTTCTAAATCGTTTTGGAAGTGGACGAGATCTGGCTTTTCCATATTCAGGATCTGTAGCAAGCGTTCCTTGTATTCCAGGGTGTTAGCGTAAGGAACATAGAACTTTTTGCTGGCAGCAGTTAGGGCCAGATCGGTGGGTTCAGAGCCCATGCCGATTACAGTTTCCTCCTTGCGTCCGTGCAAAATGGAATTGATGACACCTTCCGATGGAGCACCACCGGCACCTGCGATCAAGATTTTTGACATCTGTGACTCCTGCGTATGGAAAAAATAAAGAAGCTTATTAGTGTGACTCGTCGCCCATAGGAAGCATTTCAGGCTTTATATACATGATAATTGAGCATTATTCGCAAAGCTTATCGGATTTATGAACACATGCGCCACTACAAACGGTCGTTTATTGGACGCTCCTTATTACTCTCAAAACGCCTCGTTTTGCCTTGTTTTTCGTCCAACAATCACGTACAACAATCTATGACTAGAAAAGG
>Ga0307973_1000989_pt1 | contig 13601 bp, 15 predicted proteins | sample OrgLakmetagen782_FD_201837 | JGI IMG/M metagenome (GOLD analysis project Ga0307973, IMG submission 201837) | Saline water microbial communities from Organic Lake, Antarctica - #782 | ecosystem: Environmental > Aquatic > Non-marine Saline and Alkaline > Saline | place: Antarctica: Organic Lake...
CCTCCAACGGGCCTTCGTACAAGCGTCGAAGTACCTTTGGTAAGCTTAAAGTATGCATTAGCAGTCATGTCCTCTACTCCTCATCGAATGACGGGAGAAAGATCAAACTATGCCGAATAGGCTAACGGCAAGTCCGGGGAATATAGGGTTTCGAATGAGGGATGCGGCATAGTTCTGGGTTCGGCATAAACCGCTCTATGCCGCATGCGGCATAGAGCAGTCTCGACGAGGGAATAACACGTGGCACTGGCGCGGGCGCCTTGCGAAGTATCCGCAAAAAGCCATGCCCTTCGGTCGAGAGCGAACGAACGGATGACGTTTTCGGCTGGCAGGTTGCTGATCTGTAAGTCGCCCCGTTCGCAGCAACCCCCCCCAAGGTGGGCCATTGGTTCAATGCACTGCATCAATGGATGCTGGCTCTCCAACAGAAAGTGCCGGATGGCTCCGGCACGGCCAAAGCTCTGGATTACAGCATCAAACGCTGGAAAGCGCTAATGCGCTATCTAGACGATGGCGCGGTGCCCATCGATAACAACAGGGTGGAAAACCAGATACGTCCGTGGGTGCTGGAACGTTCCAACTGGTGTTCGCAGGTTCACTCAAAAGTGGCCAACTCGCGACTGCTTTAATGCCCCTGATCTAATCTGCAAAACTGAATGGGCATAATCCCTATGTCATTCGGGGGTAGTTGTGGAGGGGCGTCGGATTTCTTTACATGTGTTTTGGCTAGTCGCGCCTCAGCAACCCCAATGGTGGTGATTTGATTGAGCCCCCGGCGAAGCCAGTTACAACGAACCAGTTTGAGCGTCCAGTCCATCATCGATCGCGTCGATAACGGCGTTAGCCCCCAGTCATCCGGGATCAGCACGTCTACTTTGGCGAGGTTGGTCAGGAGCTTGGAGTACTGGACTTCTCCCTTGGCAATGGCCAGTTCCCGTAATAGAAGGGGCAGGCGCACGTACTGTGCGGTGTAGTCTTCCCGGGAAGCCTTGTGCGCAGCCTCGCCGTAACTCTGGCTTAGCCATAGGATGCTTGGATGTCAGAAAAATTTACACTTAATATTCCGAATACTATTTGGAAAATTATATTCTTTAAACATCGGCAAAGTAGTATACAAAGACTACATACGCACTATCGAACACTACTGGCAAGCCCCCGATACAGTAGACACCTGGCGTTGGTGAGCGCACTAGTCCTGAATCCGTCGATCATGTCACTCGCGGGTATGGGTTCTATCCCGTTAATTCTTACAAGCGCTACGAGCCGATGCCCACTGGGCTCTGGCAACAAACGAGTTTGCTGGCATCTGACCACCATGTTGTTTGTAAGTGGTGTCAGAGGACATCAAAGTTTGAGAAAAATGGCCAAATTTGGGGAGATCTTCAGCGTCACCAAATCCTAAAAGTTTGATAACTTTCTCAGCTAACCAAAGCCATTTAAAAATAGGCACTTACATTAAAGCTTAATAAAACCTAGATCCTATCCATATTTCTCAGCTCTGCCTATTTCGATGACGGGATCTACTTTATCAGGGGCTTGCCAGCCTCTCCTTCAAATTTGCACTGTAAGACCATCTGCCGCCCAAGCTAGGTTGCTACTTAGTTTACACTTAGTTTCCATTTGCCAGCGATCGACCTCGTGAGTTAGGTGGGTCAACCAGCTTTTCTGAGGCCTGACCTTGTTTATGATATCCAAAGCTAGGTTATAGTCATTGTGATTGGCTGGACGGTTAATCTTTGGGGGGTGGCTACAATCAATCGCCATACTGAAAGGTCGCCAAGACTTGAGAAACTGCATGCTGTCTTCTGGCAGGCCCACCGTATCGGTCAGGTAAGCAAATCGGCTTCCGGACTCCGTTTCAATTGCGTAACCGTAGGTCAGTTTTGAATGGTTCAAAGGCAAAGGCGTGATTTTCAAGTCACCTACCTCAAATGACTTTAGAGCCTCAAGATGTAGAAAGTTCAGTATGCCTGAGTTTTTATATAAGTCCGCACAGCCTTCCGGATCCGGAGGGCAGAATATCGAAAGTTTCGCACCTTTGCCCCAGCGCAAATGAAAAAGCCCTTGGACATGATCCGCGTGAAAATGGGTCAAAACGATGGCAGTCAAGCTGTTCGCAGGAAACCGCTCATGAATATCCATCAAGCCAGCATCCAGTAATAACCGCACCTGATCCGTTTCAACCAGTGCCGAGCAGGGCCGGCGCTGGTGTTCCGGTTGCTGCCTTGCGCGAACACAGGCCATACATTCACAGCCGTAAAGTGGAACGCCGCCGGCGCCGGCGGTCCCGGTGAAGGTTATCTGCATAATGCCGTGCTTCTGACCGGTTGGTGAATTGCATCGATAAATGCCCGTGATGCCTCAATCAAAGCACCCTCATTATTAATCACTATGCAGTGGTCAATTTGTGACTGCATGTGTTGATGTCGCAGCAGACGGGCCTCAATTTCCCTGGCAGACTCCCTGCCCCGCTTCTTCAGTCGCTGGCGCAGTATCGAAGGAGACACATGTATCAAAACCGGAACCAGGCCCGGATAACGCGCAATCGCTTCCGCAAGCCACTGTCTTGAGCCGTTCACCACAACGGTGTCGCCATGGCTCAACCAGGTATTAATCTCTACACCAATACCATAGTCGTGCCCGTTACCTGACCATTGCATGGCGAAAAGACCCTGCCGCGCCCGGGCGTTGAAAGTATCCCTACTTATTGGCAAATGGTTTTCCCCATCCGGGTCAGCCGAACGGGTAATAAAGCGCCGGGCAAAATGGATATCAGGCTGGTCCGCCAGGGCATTTTCCGCGGTTTTGATCAGGGTGTCCTTGCCGCTTCCTGAGGCGCCAATCACGTATATCAGTCGTCCCTTCATCGCCCCGAACTTTGCCATCTTTTGTACTTCTTTCATCCCTCAGCTCCTCTTGCGGCAAGAGAGTAGGTGCTTGTCGGTGCCATTCGCCGGGCAGCGATCACCGCGGCCAGTCCACCGGACAAAATAGCGCCAGCACCGATAATTACCGTGTTATACCCAGCAAGCTCCGAAATCAGTGCCGCCGCGGTAGGTCCGAGCGCAAATCCCATCATGAAGGGAATCGCCAGCATCCCGAAAACCGCGCCGAAACTCTGCCGGCCCAGCAACTCCGCAGTCATTACCGGCCTTACAATACTGGCCACGCCGTATCCGGCGCCGTGGAAAGCCACAAAAACAAAAGCCATCCAGATATTGAGCCTCGTTGCCAGCAGCGCCGCCAAGGCGATTATCATCAGGCTGTAGCAGGCAATCGCGACACCAAAAGTGCTGACCCGACCCGCCGTTAACATCATGAACACCCGGCCCACTACCTGCATTGGGCCAATCATCGACACCACCACAACCGCAAGCCATGCCGGTAAACCGTTCTCCTGAAGAATGAATAACAGGTGGGTCAGAATGGCGCCATGAGCCAGCCCAATGGCACAAAAGGCAACGCCAAGCATCCAGAACGTGGGTTGCGACATGATTCTGCCAGATGCACCGGGCTTCGCGGGTTCCAGTGTTTCGGTAAACGGTCGAAGGCAGGTCAGACCGAAAATGGCAAAAGGCACGCTGATAAACAGCACCACTGTTGCGAATAGTCTTACCGCTGTCTGCCAGCCAAAAGCTTCCGCCATCAGGTGTGCCGCGGGGAATGCCAGGGTGCCGGCGAAACCACCAAGCAACGTCACCACGGTAATCACCTGGCGCGCCTGGCTACCAATGATCCGTGTTATCACCATGAAACAGGCCTCATAGAGGCTTGCCGACATGGCCAGGCCGATACCAGCCCAGACCAGATAGAATTGCCACACCTCGCGCACCGCCGGTAAGGCCATAAGCAGCAATGCACCCAGTGCCATTCCACCGGCAAGAACTGCGCGGCCATAGCCGCGATCAATCAGGGCGCCGGCGAGGGGCGCTGCAACAGCGGAAACCACCAATGCAAGCGTAAAAGCCCCGGACAACTCTGATTTCGACCAGCCCAGCGCAACCTGCCAGGCCGGCAGCAATGCCGGAAAAATATAATACAGCGAAGCCCAGGTCAGCGTTTGCGCAATGGCCAGTGGAAACGCAGCCCGCTGAAGCCCGTTCAGCATGGTTCCGGCATCACCGGCGCAGGCGCCTTCAGCCTGACGGTCTGATCCGCCAGGCGCCGAACCAGCTCCGGATGATGGAATATGGCAAGTATGCCAACGCCTTCCTGTTTGATGGTTTCGATCAGCTCGGCCACGCTCTCTGTGGTACCGGAATCAAGGCTGGATGTTGGCTCATCCAGCAGCAACAATCTTGGCCGGGCGATCAGCCCCCTCGCCAGATTGATACGCTGCTTTTCCCCACCGGAAAAGGTCGCTGGTGGAAGGCCCCAAAGGCGCTCGGGCACCTGCAGCTGTGCCAGCAGGTCCCGCCCGCGGCTCTGTGCTTCCGACTCGCTGACGCCCCTGGCCAGCAGAGGCTCTATGGTGATGTCGAGCGCGCTTTTACGGGGCAGACAATGCAGAAACTGTGTTACAAATCCGATATCCCGGCGACGAAGCTGCAAAATCCGGTATTCCGACGCCTGAGCCAGGTCGGTGACCTTACCCTCCTGATCGCGGTACAGAATGCGCCCGGAGGTTGGCAGGTAAGTGCGAAAAATACATTTAAGCACGGAAGACTTACCTGAACCGGTCGGGCCGGTCAGTGCCGTGAGTTGACCCGGATAAACCGAAACCTTGACGGCGCTACAGGATGGAATCAGTTTTTGCTGCTCGTGCAGCTGAAAATGCTTACTCAGGCCGTCAATATCAAGAAGAGGCTTCATAAAGAGACTTTCCTTAGAGGGCAGACGCCACTAGCCGTTGGGTATAGGCATGCTGGGGGTCCTCCAGCACCTGATCGGTCAGGCCGCTTTCGATAACCTGCCCGTATTTCATTACCAGTGTTCGCCCTGCCAGCAGCCTTATAACGCCCAGATCATGGGTGACCACAATCATGGCCGTATTCAGCTCATGCTGGATTTCCAGAATCAGGTCCAGAATGCGGGCCTGCACGGAAAGGTCCAGCCCGGTGGTCACCTCATCCAGCAGCAACAGGGGTGGGCGGGTTGCCAGGGCTTTGGCGATCTGTACACGCTGCTGCATGCCCCCTGAAAACCGCCGAGGCGATTCATCCATCCGCTCGCCCAACACTTCCGTGCGAGTCAGCAGGTCCCGGGCGCGCTGGCGGATACTGGCGTAGTTCGCCACATCACTCATCAGCAAACGCTCTGCAATATTGCCACCAGCGGACACGTTGAAATTAAGACCAAGGTTGGGGTTCTGATACACCATGCCGAACCGGTGGTTGCGCAGCCAGCGCTGACGGGCGGAGTTCAGTGAAAACAGGTCCAGCTGCTTATCGCCATCAAAGAACCGCGCTTCACCAGTACTGGGTTCAGCGTCGAAAAACAGGGTTTTCACCACCGTGGATTTACCGCTGCCAGATTCGCCAACAATACCGAGGATTTCACCCTGATGAAGGTCCAGGCTGACATCCCGGGCGGCCACTACTGAGCCGCAGCTGGAACAGACGTTGGTTTCCGCCTCAGCACCGGTGTTTTCGAAGCACAATGGGCAGCCCGGACCGTGAATCCTGGTCAGCCCTCTTACTTCCAGTATTTTTTTCATGACCTGACCTCCTCGGGCTGCCTGCTATGAAGCTGCGCGCACCGGTCATTGCAGTAGCCGGTGTCGGAGCACTGCCAGTGGCGAGATCCGTCAGGGTGGATTATTTCGTCCAGATAGGAGATGCGGCTTTTGCAGCGATCACACTGGCGTCGGTTACCCTGCGAGTCCAGAAAGGCTTCTGTGCGGAAGGCAACGTCTTCGAACGCCAGCGGAACTGCATCGGTAAAGGGTGGCACCGCGTAGATCTTGCGCTCCCGCCCGGCACCAAGAAGAATCAGTGCGGCGGACTGGTGCATTTTCGGCACATCGAAACGGGGGATTGGGCTGGAATCGATCACATAGTGACCATTGAGCCGGGTTGGATAGCGGTTAGATATGGCAATTTCGTCAAACTGGACGATATCTTCGTACAGCCTGGTCAGAAGCGGCGCATAGTCACCCTCGCCGTGCATTATTTTCCGACGGGCCTCGGACGGTTCTACAATCGTCAGCGGGTCTGGCGTTGGCACCTGCAGCACCAGTATCTGGTCGGCGGTCAACCGATCTTCCGGTATCCTGTGGCGGGACTGGATGATGTTGGCCTCGGCAGCTCGTTCCGTGGTGTTGGCGCCGGGGCAGGTCAGCTCTACAAACTGTCTCAGGTTAACCGCGTTAACGGAATCATCGGCGCCCTGGTCAATCACTTTCAGAGTGTCACCGGCCCCGAGCAGCGACAGTGTCAACTGCAAACCACCAGTGCCAAACCCGCGCCCCATTGGCATTTCACGGGATGCATAGGGGGTCTGGTATCCGGGAATCGAAATCGCCTTCAGAATGCTTCGCCGTATTTCACGCTTGGCGAATTCGTCCAGGAACGCAAAGTTGTAGCTCACTTCATCAACAGGCAGTTCGTAACCAGGGTTCATGATTCAGCTCCCTGTGCGTTTGTGTGCGCCGCATCCTTTTCCCGGGTGGTCCGCAGGCGGTCCACTTCCGACTGAAAAGTGACGTAATGGGGCATTTTGTAGTGGTTGGCAAAGCCCATTGAGTCCACGCCATCCACATGCAGCAGCACAAACTCAGGGTCTTCCGAGGGGCAGTCAGGGCCGTCCTGCATGCCTTTTTGCAACGCCCGGTCCAGAATGGCCATGGCAATAGCTTTTACTTCGTTATGGCCAAAACAGGCGCCATAGCCCAGCGAGAACACCGGTGGCGCGCCTGATTCACCAGCTTCCTGGGTAGCCACAACTTCGCACTCCGTCATCAGAACTTCACCGGCCTCGGTGGGCTCGCCGGTCACCGGATGCGGCAGCATCACCGGCACATAACCCACACGCAGTTCTGCAATGGTGGGGTGGACGTTGCCGTAACCACGCACATTTGAGTACGCCAGCGCCAGCAATGATCCGGTTTCCGCCCGCGCCATCGTGGCCAGCGCGGCCGATCGCGGAACCGGAAAAACCAGTGGCTCCCTGGTAATATCAAAAGGAGTATCCGGCCGGTCAGGTTGCGGGGGCAGCAGGCCTTCTTTCCGCAAAGAAGCAACCACTTTCGGAAAACTGTCGGGAAGGTCACTGTCGGGCGCGTCCCTGATGAACTGGCGCGACACTTCTCGAAAGGTTTCCGGCGCTTCATCCGCAAGGTCCAGCCTGAGCAGTCGCAACGCATAATCCATGGTCGGTCCCAGCATCTGCCCCCCCGGAATATCCTTGAAGGCACTGGATATGCGCCGGATAAGCCGCATTCCTGTGGTGGACTGGATCGGGGTTTCCATCAGCCGGGGCTTGGTGGAACGATAGGCCCGCAGCGCGAAGGCCGCCTCAAGAGTGTCACCGTGCATCTGTTTGATCGCCAGGGTCGCAAGCCGCGGATGATACAGGCCACCCTCGGAGACAACGCGGGATGTCAGCAGGCGCAGTTGATGCTCGATAGAGGCCAGCGATAACGGTGATCCGCCCTCACCTTCGGCTGTCCGGAGGCTCTCGACGGCAGTATGGGCGCCGGCAATGGCCTTGCCACCTCCTTTAATAGCTACGTAACCCATCAGTTCGCCCCCGTATCTTCAATCAATGTGGTGCGAGGCAGCGCCAGACAATGCTGTTGATCGGTAAGAATCAGATCAACACCCAAGGGAAAACCGCTGCACCAGTTATTTCGTGCGCAGAGCCAGGATGCATCCAGGCCTCGAACCCTGATGTGCCGGAATTTCTCGACACCAGGCCCTGAAAGTCGCCAGCAATGACCTCCAGAGAGCGAATCAACAACGATCACAAGGGTGGCGCCGGACTCCGGCGATTCCAGGCGGCCCAATTTTGGCGAAAAGTCGGGTTCAAGATCGCCCCGCGCAATCACATAACCGGCCCGCCCGGGATCAGTCAGGGGGGCATTAAGGCGGGTTCTGGTCAGGTCACTTAGCAGCTGGTGAGGATCTGAAATAGTTGTTTCCGCATCCACCAGTGTCGCCAGTATCGCCACGGCACCGTCTGCATCCGCCAGCCGGGCTGGTTCACCGGGGTAGCTGAAGGCTTTCAACAGGGTCCGGAACATAGTCTGTTGCATGGCGGGCTGCCAGAACCGCAAAAGATCCGGCCCCATGTCCAACGGTTGCGACTGTCCGACAGGTGATGGATCAGGCATGGTCGTCTTCCTCGTAGTGGCCCAGCGTCGAGAAATTTACCCGGGTGGTTTCCAGTAGCGCTTTGCGCTCTTTCGCCTGCTCTTCAAGATTTCCCTGCCCCTTTTTTAATAACAGGGTAATGGCCTCGTATCCGGGTAGTTGATTTGCCAAAACGCCGTCCAGCACAGCAATGACCCGGGCAAGGCTGGCGCGGTCGTCCATCACCTGGGCGGCACCGTCAAATCCAGTTCCGTCTGCCGTATAAATTCGAACCCTGGCCGTGGCCAGTGGTATTTCACCGGGGAAATAGAGTTCCCCCAATGCTCCGTCACGGATTTTCATCAGGCCCAGCCCGGATTGCGGCAATTGCACGTCCTCAACACACAAGGCCTGCTCGAACTGTTCAGCCGCAGTTCTGACCTCCCGTGCATCCAGTGCAAGCAAACAACGCGGCCATTGGTGACGCGGCACTGGTGCCCGGTTGTCTCCCGAGGTTTCATGCCCTGTCATGACGCCATCATCCCGGCTGCCTGGGGTTGTTTTTGCCGCCGGCCATCGCGCTGATATACCGGAGTTCCTCCTACAAACGTTGCCTCCAACGACAAAGGCGAACCATCCAGTGCGCTGAGCAGCAACAGATCAGCGTCATAACCCGGCGCGATTTGCCCTTTCCGGTCACCCATGCCGGCTGCCCGGGCTGGGTTTTCGCTGACGATTTTCCAGGCGTCGGCCAGCGGCAGAAGATTCTGCTGGGCCGTTACAAACGGTGCCGTAAACAGGCTGGGGTAGTGGTAGTCGCTGCATAGAATATCCACCAGGCCAGCCGCAATGGCATCCCGCACACTGATGGCGCCAACATGCGAGCCACCGCGAACCAGGTTTGGTGCCCCCATTAGTACCGAAATACCGGCTTGTCGGCTTTCCTGAGCGGTTTCCGCGTCCATCGGGAACTCTGCAATGGCGGTGCCCAACTGAATGTTACGGGCAACGTCCTCTAGTCCATGGTCATCGTGGGAAGAGAGACTGACGCCCGACGCCAGCGCCAGGCTGGCCAGCGCACGGGTCTGTTCTTCGCCCAGCTCCCGGCGCCCCTGGAGGCTGCTGAGAAATTCCTGGGTGGTATCGTCGTCCATGGTTACCCGGCGCTGCAGCCCGGCAAGGTAACGCTTCACCGCGCGTTCATTATCAAGCTGCGGCAGATGGTCATTAAGAGACAGCATGTGAACACGGCCATTACGTAACCAGTCAGTCAATTCCTCGTGGCCTTCGGTATTCACCTTCTCATGGCGAATGTGCACTTTTGCCTGGCAGCTGAACCTGGGCATCAGCTCTTCCAGCGACAGCAACAGTTTGCGCACGGTCTCGCGGCTGCGGGGGCCAGGCTCGAAACCGTCGGTGATGCTGTAATAGAAGGTGGTGATCCCATTGGCAACAAGACTGGCATCGTTAGCGGCAAGTGCCAGTTCAAGCGGGAATAATGTACCGGCACGAGGGGTGATATGGCGCTCAAAAGCATCACCGTGAAGATCAATAATGCCGGGCAGCAGATAGCCTCCTGCAGCATCAATAACCTCGGCTTCAGCATCCACGACGTCGTTTCCAATGGCAGTAATAACGCCGTCAGTAACCTGCAAGCAGGTGTCCTTTTGCCAGCCGTCAGACATCAGCAAATGCACATTTCTGATGATCGTGGTGTTACCGGAATCCGGACCTGTCTGTGTTGAATTCTTCATAAACTTCACGTCCTATCGAATTTGGTTAAGCAGCCGTTCACGCATACGGGAGGAAAAGTGCTCAACCATGTAAACCAGAATAAAGATTACGAAAATGATGAAAGCGGCCTGGTCGTAGCGGAACATCTCCATGGAAACCGCCAGTTCGGCGCCAATACCACCGGCACCTACCAGTCCGAGCACAACCGATGAGCGGACGGCTTTTTCAAGGGAGAACAGGCCGGTGTTGATCATGCTGGGGAGTGCCCCGGGTATCTGTACCACCGCGATCCGGTCCAGAGGCCTGGAGCCTATGGAGTCCAGCGCCTCCGACGGGCCCGGGTCAACTTCTTCGAAAGCCTCGGCAAAGAACCGACCGCAGAAGCCGATGGTGTCTACGATGATGGTCAGGGTGCCCGCAAACGGACCAAGGCCAACGGACACGACAAAAAACAGCGCCCACGCAAGATCGGGTACCGTGCGCACGAAGCTGATTATTGAGCGGGTCACATAGCGCACCAGCGGGTGGGGCGAGGTATTCCGCGCTGCCAGCAGCGCCATAGGTATACTCAGAATCACGCCAATGACAGTGCCCACTAACGCCATCTGAAAGGTGACGAGTATCGCGGCGAGGATGGGTTGCGCCCGGTCCGTGGCAGGCGGGAACATTTCACCAACAATGGTTCCCATATTGGGCAGGCCCTGGATAAGAATTTGCAGGGACATACCGGCGCCCGCCAGTGACCAGAGAAAAAACCCGAGAAACAGCGCAAAAAGGCCACTACTCAGCCAGGAAGGCCGCTGAAAGCGCCCCCTCAACAATGGTGACGCGGTATGAATGTGACTTGGCTCAGGCATAGAATTCTCTCAAGCTGGCGGTGCTTTCTGAATGACTGGCACTGTCCAGCTGAAGTTCTGATGAGCGCAGCCCCAGAATGCGATCGGCGTAATGCAGGGCGTGCTCAACATGGTGGGAAACAAAAAACACCGTCAGATTGCGTGACCGCGACAGGCGGGCGAACAGTTCCATGACCAGCTCGCCGGATTGCGGGTCAAGACTGGCAGTGGGCTCATCGGCAAACAGGATGCTCGGCTCCTGCATTAAAGCCCGGGCAATAGCAACACGTTGTGACTGACCACCGGAAAGCTGGTCGCAGCGCTGGTAGGCAAAATCCGCCAGCCCGACCTGTTCCAGGCAGTCCATAGCCCTTTGCCGATCTTCCTGGCGCGCCAGACTTTGCGCCCAGTTGCGGGGCCCGGAACAATGGGCGAGGTTTCCATGCAGCACGTTGGTCAGGGCTGTTAGGCGCGGCACTAGGCAGTGCTTCTGGAATACAAAGCCTACCCGGTTACGGGCTTTTTTCAGGGCCCGGCCTGATTTTCCAGACAAGTCCTCACCGGACAGAATGACCGTTCCACTATCCGGTTCAATCAGCCTGACACAGCATCTGAGCAGTGTGCTTTTTCCAGCTCCGTTAGCGCCAATCAGAGCAACCGACTGGCCTTCATTGATGCTGAAACTCACATCACGAAACACAGCTTTGTCAGTACCCTTGAAGTGCTTCGACAAGCCTTCAACCTGGAGGGAATCGGATAGCATAGACGGTGTAATAAGGTTTGATTGCACCAGAGGTTGAGCGACAGGGTTCATAGCGGGTGTCCTTTAAAACGAAATATCTGAGGCAAAAACGGGCGGGGTCGCTAGCGACCCCGCCCGTTCGGGTTATGGGCGATCAGTCGCCAACAAAATCAGAGTATTCCGGGTAGCCGATCGTGGCGTACATGGACCGTACATAGTTGTAGTCGCTGTCTTTGATATTGCTGATGAAGCGCATGCCGGTGTATTTGTCGACATCAGTACCGCCGCCATTAACGATGGAATTGATCAACTCATCAGAGTGGTTCACGAAGCCATCACGCAGAGCGCTAATCATCTCATCGCTTACATGGCTGCCTGCCATCAAAAGATCGTTGGGGAGGTCCGGGCCGCGGGCAATTACCCGGAAGGCGCCAGGCTGGTGACCGCCATTTTCCATTTCCTGGGTACGAAGACGACGGAACTCTGTATGGTTCATGCCAACCGCAGCAACATCACCGCGCTTGAGGGATTCCCAAAGTACCGGGACTTTGGTGTGTACCAGCTCTAGGTCTTCCATGGGGGTAAGTCCACCATCGGCCAAGGCCTGAATCGGGCCAAGGTGACGAGAGGTCGACCCAACACTTCCCATGGCAACACGCTTGCCAAAGAGATCTTTGACGTTGGTAATGCCTGAGTCCGCCATGGTGACAATAACCGGGAAGTAGTCAGGACGTGAGAAACCTACAACTACCTTTGCGTCCGCACGTTTCTGCATAACGACATATTCAGCGGGGCCGGTCAGCACAAAATCGACCTGCTTGAAACGAAGCGCTTCTACAGCCGCCGTGCGATTGGTAACTGGGGTAAATTCAATGTCGTAGCCGGTGACTTCCGAGAGTTTGTCACGAAAGGCGCCAAATTCACGCTGCAGTTCCTCCAATCCGACCAAGTCGGTAACTGCTAAACGAACAGTTTCAGCGTTAGCAACAGGGACGATAAAGGATAGTGACAACAGAATAGAGCTTGCGAGTAGCTTGAAACTTTTAAACACGAGGTTATATCTCCATCACTCAGAATTTAGGAGATCTCAGATTGGCGGTATCATGTGACATTCAGGCTAAGACTGGATGAATAACTAATGACACTATTGTTGAAGGGCTACTCTCGCAGTGTGACTGAATCATCACCCATCTGCGCGCCTCCCTTTACGTGGGTTCACGCGGCTGGGCCGGAAGCTGTCCACAGCTTTAAAATCTTCCGTGAAATAACCCATCCGCTCTTTTTCAGGATTAAGCGGTGGGACCCTCGACGCAAGGGCTAGCGTTTCGAACCCTGTTGTTTAAACCGCGGTCTGTTTTAAAACATTCGCTCTGGCCCTGAACCTGTAGTGGTTCAATGATTCCGGACACCAAAGTAGGTGATAGGATCGCCACCATAAACGAGGTGTCTGATGACCAGAAACCACGTTCCTTTAATCCCAAGTTAAAGCAGGAAGCAGCCCGCCTGGTTCTGGATCAAGCCCACACGAATCCCCAAGCTAGTTTGTCCCTGGAGGTCGGTGAAAGCGCTATCCGGCGCTGGGTTAATCAGCTGACGGAAGTGCGTGAATGCATCACCCCGAAGGACAAAGCTTTGACCCCGGAACAACGGCGGAATCAGGAGCTGGAAGCCCGCTGCAAGCGGCTTGAGATGGAGAAAGACATACTAAAAAACAGCCTCCCCGGCGCTCCGCAGCCCACTACATTAGAAACACCTCCATCAACCGCTGCGCCAGCTAGACATGATGTTTTGACCTGCCCTTCCCCAACGATAACCCACGATCGTTGAGGACGGGCAGGTCAAAACATCATGTCTAGACGATGTTGAAGCAGCGTTCTGGTTCCGGAAATCAGCCGAACAGGGCTGGGGACCTTCTCAATTCATGCTCGGGGCGCGTTACGCCAATGGCGAAGGTGTCCCGCAGGATGATGTCCGGGCAGTGTACTGGGGTTCTGGGGATTATCCGTCCTAAAAAGACATAATCCTCTACAGCCTTTATCAACCGTGGCCTCCAGAGGG
>Ga0307973_1001003_pt1 | contig 13456 bp, 9 predicted proteins | sample OrgLakmetagen782_FD_201837 | JGI IMG/M metagenome (GOLD analysis project Ga0307973, IMG submission 201837) | Saline water microbial communities from Organic Lake, Antarctica - #782 | ecosystem: Environmental > Aquatic > Non-marine Saline and Alkaline > Saline | place: Antarctica: Organic Lake...
TGAGGGGGGCCCGTGAGGGGGGCCCGTGAGGGGGGCCCGTGAGGGGGGCCCGTGAGGGGGGCCCGTGAGGGGGGCGGCGCTCCCCCCCTTCGGGGGGGTAGGTTCGCTCCCCCTTTGGGGGGAGTCGGACCCGTGAGGGTGGCGTCCCTCACGGGACCCGCCGGTACCGGCGGACGGTCTCCCTCACGGGTTGGCGTCCGCCAACCCGTGAGGGACGCCCCGTGAGGGACGCCAATTCCGACCCAATTCCGAGCGCGTCCCCCGCCCCTGGCGGGGGACGCGTCCTACGTCGGATTTTTGTAGGTTCGCTCTCCCCCCGTAGGGGGGTCCCCGTGAGGGGGTCGCTTACCCCCCCTTCGGGGAGGGACGCTAAAGCGTCCCTCACGGGTAAGCGCTAGGATTTTTGTAGGTTCGCTCTCCCCCCGTAGGGGGGTCGAGGTCGCTTATTACGCTTTAGCGTAATAAGGTCGCTTCCCTCACGGGTACGGAGCGCTTGTCGAAGGGATTTTCGCGTCAGGCGCGAAAATCCCTTCGAGCAACTCGCAGATCTTCGAACCCCCTTTATCAAAAGGGGGTTCGAAGTCTGCGACTTGCGTCGGAATTGTCCCCCTCCCCCCTGCGGGGGGGCGGACAATTCCTAGCGCTTAATTTGTCCCCCCCCGTAGGGGGGAGGGCAAATTAAGCGACCTCTGCGAAGCGCTCAGTCGGAATTCGCGATCGCGAATTCCTAGCGCATAAATTGCCCCGTGAGGGACGCAATTTATGCGCTCGGAATTGGGTCGGACCCGTGAGGGAGGCCCCCGTCCCGCCAGGGGCGGGGGAGGCCTCCCTCACGGGTCCGCCGGCGTCCCTCACGGGTTGGCGCCCCTCACGGGGCCAATTACGACGCATACGCCAATTCCGACTCTCCGAGCGAACCTAGCCTCGCGAATAGCGAGGCTATTCGCTCGGACGTCCGCAAAAATCCTAGTGTCGGATTTTTGTAGGTTCGCTCTCTTGCCCATATCCCGCGAGGTCGCTTACCCCCCCTTCGGGGAGGGACGCTAAAGCGTCCCTCCCCGAAGGGGGGGTAAGCGACCTTACCCGTGAGGGACGCTTTAGCGTCCCTCCCCGAAGGGGGGGTACCCCTCACGGGGACCCCCCGTAGGGGGCCCGTGAGGGGGGCAGGAGACCCGTGAGGGGGACCTACGGATTTCGCCTCCCTCACGGGTTAACCCGTGAGGGAGGCGAAATCCGACCCAATACCGACTCCCCCCAAAGGGGGGAGCGAACCTACCCCCCCGAAGGGGGGGAGCGACGATCCCCTTGTCGAAGAAATTTCGTACGAAATTTCTTCGACAAGGGGATCGTCGCGAGTACCAGCGTCCCTCACGGGTTGTCCTGGACGACCCTATACAAATAGGGTCGTCCAGGCAACCCGTGAGGGACGCTGCATACGCCAATTCCGAGCGCATAAATTGCCCCCCCCGCAGGGGGGAGGCACGCAATTTATGCGACCTTCGCTCCCAGATATATGGGAGCGAACCTACAAAAATCCGACGTAGGTCGCATCCCTGACGGGTTTGCGTCCCTCACGGGTCAAACCCGTCAGGGATGCGCTAGGAATTCCGTCCGCCGGTACCGGCGGGTCCCCCCCCCTACGGGGGGAGGGTCGCGATCGCGAATTCCGACTGAGCGCTGCCCTCACGGGTCCTGCCCTCCTTCCTCCCCCCTACGGGGGGAGGGAAGGAGGGCAGGAGACCCGTGAGGGGGACCTACCAATTCTAACTATAATCGCAAACCTAGACTCGCGCATAATAGGATTAGTTACACCCTTAGGGTGTAACTAATCCTATTATGCGCGAGTCCGCCTCTTTGGCTTACACCTATAAGGGGACTTCCTACTTTAGCTGAGTGCAAGCTGTCCTTCGTACTTAGCAATTTTTTTGATACGGTGTTGTTCGCAAATAGCAAGCGCTCGTCTACGCTTTTAAATCTAGTAATAGTCTTATGAGATCATTACTCTATTTAACTATAATAACGTATGAAGTAGTGGGTTTAACCTTAGTCGTTTTTGCCCACTACTTTATAGCTTAATATATTTAATAGTCAGGAGCGGTTGTGTTATGCGAAGCGCTCCTGGCTCTAGATTTTTTTCATTTATTTTTATATTAATAATGAGTTTTTAATCATTACGAGCGGACCCCTCACGGGACCCGCCGGTACCGGCGGACGGAGTCTCGTCCCCCTCCCCCCTGCGGGGGGGGTTGGATCGTCCGAGCGGACTATAGCTTTTAAAAAGTTGAATCGTCCGTCCCCCCGCTTGGGGGAGACGATTCAAGCGGACGAGACTCGAGAGTCCGTCCGCCTGGGCTTACCTCCCCGCACGCCCGCAGGGGGGACAGTTTTAAATATCTTCGATTTCCTCCCGAGGATATAAGGGGGATAATCTTTGATTTTTTATTCGATGAAAAGTTTTACTGGTAGTTTATCCTTTTGTTTTTTAAAAGGCGGATACTTTGCGGTCTTAGTTTTATAGGACGAGTTAATAGACCCGGTAATATTGAAGCTGCTCTATAGCGGACCTATCGTCCGCTAGGACGATCCTACCCCCCCCCCGCAGGGGGGAGGGGGACGAGACTCCGTCCGCCGGTACCGGCGGGTCCCGTGAGGGGTCCGCTCGTAGTTATACTTTTTTTAAGGTATAAAAGCAAAGCCTGTTACCTTTTTATAATCTTTACCCTAATCTGCTTACTTTTTTACTGTCCGAAGCCCGGCCCGTGAGGGGCGCTTACCAAACGCAGCACGGCCGCTTTTCTATTATAAATACATTTAATGATTACATTCCTCACTACATAATTTCATAATTACATTAGATCTTGATTATTATATCCGTACATTAGATTTCTATTATTTATCAAAAATTTATTGCGCGTGTTACCGGTTGGTTTAATTGTAATGCATATCCTTTATTTAGTCTTATGCTATCCGGTGCTTGTCCTATTTATTTCTTTTCCCCCTTTTCTATATTAGGGGTAGTAGCAAATAGGCTGCGCACCTAAGGCACTATTAAAACACATAATCTATAGAAACATCTTGTTTGGTTCCATAGTATTTACTCTACTATTAACAGTAATATGTTATTTGGTCTAAGATGACCCATATATATATATATATATATATATATATGGGTCATTTATCTTGTTAAAGAATACGTCGTATTCTTTAACAAGACTTGGTTGTTTGTCCTCAGACTTCGTCGCTGATAGAAACGCCTTATTCCAACATCCCTTTATTTACACAATGTTTGGCTTTTGAGGCTTGGCTTTTACGACTAATCTATTAGGGTAGCGTGTTGAACCTGGTGTTACGAACCTCCCGGTTCGTAATAAATAAGAGGATTGTAATCCTGGGGTTGCCTTTTTTGGAGGTTGCTTAATAAGTGCATACCAATAAAGTGACCTCCTCACCTACCCAAGAATCGTGAGATTCTAATCACAATCTACTCATATAATTGATACGTTACAAGTTGTAAAGAAAAAAGTTTAGTAACATTAACATAGGTCACACGATAATTGTAAAGTGATGTGTTAATAATCATTACGAGCGGATTCCGCAGTCTCGTCCCCCCCCCGCAGGGGGGAGGGGGACGATTGTTGACATAAAAAGTGATAATAGGTGAAAACGTAATTATTGTAAAACAGGCTTAAATACCTAGTCTTTTGTTGTTCAAGTAATACGTAGGAAAGGATTTAAACTTAATATATTCTAAGTTTTAACTATTTATCATAGCCCGTAGGTCGTATTTGCCCGGGGTCAAACATTCAAGTGGCGAGCTTTCCATGTCAAATAAAGTTGACACAGTGCGAAGCCCGGCTGGGCTTACCTTCCCCCGAGGGGGGGGGAGCACGGCCGCTATGCTTTATATATAATAAAATGCTATAGAATTTTAATTAGGTCCCCCTCCCCCCGTAGGGGGGGGGTCCCATATATATGGGAGCGGAGGTGGGATTTTAGCGTAGTCCGAGCGAATAGACTCGCTATTCGTGAAGCTAGGTTCGCGAGGAGAGTCGTAATTGGGTCGGACCCGTGAGGGCGCCTCCCTCCCCCCGTAGGGGGGGGTTCCACCCGTGAGGGAGGCTAAATCCGTAGGTCCCCCTCCCATATATATGGGGTCTCCTGCCCCCCTCACGGGCCCCCGTAGGGGGGTCCCCGTGAGGGGGTCGCTTCCCTCACGGGTACGGAGCGCTTCGCATAGCGCTAGTCGCAGACTTCGAACCCCCTTTTGTAAAAGGGGGTTCGAAGATCTGCGAGTTGTAGGTCCGCTCTCCCCCCGTAGGGGGGTCGAGGTAGCTTACCCCCCCTTCGGGGAGGGACGCGCCGCCCCAGCGTCCCTCACGGGTAAGCGCTAGGATTTTTGCGTCCGTCCGAGCGAATAGCCCCGCTATTCGCGAGGCTAGATTCGCTCGGAGAGTCGGAATTGGCGCACGCCAATTCCGAGCGCAGAAATTGCGTACGCAATTTCTGCGACCTTCGCTCGCTGAGCGAACCTACAAAAATCCGACGGAGGACGCGTAATTTGCGTACGCAAACCCGTGAGGGACGCGCTCGGAATTGGCGTCCCTCACGGGGCGTCGTAATTGGCGTACGCCAATTACGCCGGCGGATTTGGCCGTAGGCCAAATCCGACCCAATTCCGACTCTGCGAGCGAACCTACCCCCCCGAAGGGGGGGAGCGACTAGCGAGGCTAGTTCGCTCGCACTCGAAGGGACCCGTGAGGGACGCGCCTCCCTCCCCGTGAGGGGGGCGCGTCCCTCACGGGTCCCTTCGACAAGCGCTCCGTAATAAGGTAGCTTATTACGCTTTAACGTAATAAGGTAGCTTATTACGCTAAAGCGTAATAAGCTACCTGAAGCTTCGGACTTTAGCTTAAAATGCTAGCTTATTAAGCTAAAGCTTAATAAGCTACCTCAGGGGCAGGAGAGCGGACCTAAAGAGTTCCCCCCCTTCGGGGGGATATATTCGAGATTTAAAACTTCGACGTTTTTAAATTGAAACTCTATTTGATTTGTACTTTTCAGATTTAAAATCTAAGGCGTAGTGTACCCTCTTTAATAGTGCGTAAGTTATGTCAGGCATGGCTTGGTTTTTTCCGAAGTCGAAGTCGTCAAAAAAACCTATCGTCCCCCTCCCCCCTGCGGGGGGGTCGGACGATCCGACCCCTCCCCCCGCAGGGGGGAGGGGGACGATACTTGCGAGTCCGCTCGTAATGAAGCACGAAGTCCCTTTTACCGTGTTGAGGCTTTAAAATTGTATTTATCCTAACAAGCCTATTAGGCATATAAGAAGCTACTTATTAGGTAAGGTAGTATCTATGGAGAGGAGAAGGGTTTATTACCTAAAAACCCTTATTGTAGTTAGGAGACTTGTTATATTGTAACAAATAATTTTACAAGATAATTGTTATTATTAATACATAAAGGTCTTTGAAGCCTTTGGTTTATAGTAATATAATCAAACGTTCTTACTAAAAAGAGAGGGTCTCTTCCAAGGTAAAAAAAAAGAATTATACGTCTACAATAATACCAATAATACCAATAATACCAATAATACCAATAATACCAATTCTACCAATAATACCAATTCTACCAAAAAGTATACAAATAAAGTCTAAAGTCTAAAGTCTAAAGTCTAAAGTCTAAAGTCTAAAGTCTAAAGTCTAAAGTCTAAAGTCTAAAGTCTAAAGTCTAAAGTCTAAAGTCTAAAGTCTAAAGTCTAAAGTCTAAAGTCTCCCCCATCTTTTATGTGCGAAGTTTCCCCCCTATATATATAAGCCTATATATATAAGCCTATAATATTATAGATAAGCCCATATATATAAGCCCATATATATAAGCCTATATATATAAGCCTATAATATTATAGATAAGCCTATATATATAAGCCTATATATATATATATATAAGCCTATAATATTATAGATAAGCCTATATATTAGAAAGAAGCCTATATATTATAGATAAGCCTATATATTATAGATAAGCCTATATATTAGAAAGAAGCCTATATAGAAAAGATAAGCCTATATAGAAAAGGTCAAAATGAAAGGAAAACCCCTCTAATAAGGGGAGTAAAGGTCAGATTTTTTCTTATTTTTTTTTTGAACTTTCCCTTTAATAAGGGATAAAAAGTGAATAATAATAAAAATAGAGTAAATAGGTCAGACCCATATATCCCGTGAGGGGGGCCTGACCTAGCCTAGAGAGGGGGGCCCCCTATATATAGGAGGGGACCTAGCCTTCCCTAGAGAAGGTCAGGCCTATATATATAGGCCTGACCTTCTCTAGGCGTAGGTCAGGCTGCGCCCCTCCTATATATAGGGGGTTTGGAACAATCGCGACCTTTATACTCTCCGTGGCCCCCTTATATATATAGGGGTTTGGTACAACCTACACATTCCGACTCTATATTGTTCCTATCGAACAATTAAGAGAGGTCCAGGTTTATATTTAGTGTGCTTATTTGCGTTCTGTTGAAAAAATCTAAATACCCCGACTACGTATTGTTATCTTGGAACTACACAAAAGTGGGTATATAAGTATAGTACCATAAGCAACACAAATGAAATGTATTATCTTATAGTACTATACTTATATATGAAAAAAAAAGCTGTAACTTAGTTACCCCAACGTTGAAGTAGAGCGGGATCCGGTATATAAGGTTGTGCAATATAAATGTTTTCATTTTGGTGATCCGGATCATATAAAAGTCCGCCATATTTTGAATTGTTAGTCGACGTTTTCTTTTTCGAGTTCTTTCTAGAATACGCGGACTTTTCCGTCGATTTTTTATGCGCAGCCCTTACGGGTCTTTTTCCTCGTACTTGCGGTAGTTGAGAATAAATTCATTTCGAAGAAAATCCTATATTTATAGTATTTTCTTCGAGATCTCTAGGTCCGCTCTCCCCCCGTAGGGGGGTCCCCGTGAGGGGGTCGCTTATTACGGAGCGCTTGTCGAAGGGATTTTCGCGTCAGGCGCGTAAATCCCTTCGAGCAACTCGCAGATCTTCGAACCCCCTTTCTCAAAAGGGGGTTCGAAGTCTGCGACTTGCGTCGGAATTGTCCCCCTCCCCCCTGCGGGGGGGCGGACAATTCCTAGCGCTTAATTTGTCCCCCCCCGTAGGGGGGAGGGCAAACCCGTGAGGGAAGCGACCTCTGCGAAGCGCTCAGTCGGAATTCGCGATCACGATCGCGAATTCCTAGCGCATCCCTCACGGGTTTGCGTCCCTCACGGGGCAAATTATGCGACCTACGTCGGATTTTTGTAGGTCCGCTCTCCTAGCGGACCTACAAAAATCCTAGCGCTTATTACGCTTTAGCGTAATAAGCGACCTGAAGTCGGATTTGTCCGCGGACAAATCCTAGCGCATCCCTCACGGGTCCGCTGAAGCGGAATATGCGACCTTCGCACTAAAGCGTAATAAGGTCGCTTATTACGGAGCGCTTGTCGAAGGGATTTTCGCGTCAGGCGCGAAAATCCCTTCGAGCAACTCGCAGATCTTCGAACCCCCTTTATCAAAAGGGGGTTCGAAGTCTGCGACTTGCGTCGGAATTGTCCCCCTCCCCCCTGCGGGGGGGCGGACAATTCCTAGCGCTTAATTTGTCCCCCCCCGTAGGGGGGAGGGCAAACCCGTGAGGGAAGCGACCTCTGCGAAGCGCTCAGTCGGAATTCGCGATCGCGACCCTCACGGGGCGAATTCCTAGCGCATCCCTCACGGGTTTGCGTCCCTCACGGGGCAAATTATGCGACCTACGTCGGATTTATGTAGGTCCGCTCTTAGAGCGGACCTACATAAATCCTAGTGTCGGATTTTTGCGTCCGCAAAAATCCGAGCGCTTATTACGCTTTAGCGTAATAAGCGACCTTATTACGCTTTAGTGCGAAGCTTCAGCGTAGCTGAGCGCTTCGCAGAGCGCAAGCGCTCCGTAATAAGCGACCTGAAGTCGGATTTGTCCGCGGACAAATCCTAGCGCATCCCTCACGGGTCCGCTGAAGCGGAATATGCGACCTTCGCACTAAAGCGTAATAAGGTCGCTTATTACGCTTTAGCGTAATAAGCGCTCGGATTTTTGCGGACGCAAAAATCCGACGGAGGTCGCATAAATTGCCCCGTGAGGGACGCAATTTAAGCGCTCGGAATTGGGTCGGATTTGGCCGCCCCCGCCCCTGGCGGGACGGGGGCCAAATCCGCCGGCGTCCCTCACGGGTTGGCGCCCCTCACGGGGCCAATTACGACGCATACGCCACCCTCACGGGTCCGACTCTGCGAGCGAACCTACCCCCCCGAAGGGGGGGAGCGACGATCCCCTATATATATAAGGGGATCGTTCGCTCGTACGCGTTTTTCCTATATATAGGAAAAACGCGGACATTGCACTCTTTTGGCGACATAGTACGTAGAGTTTTCGATTCTCCACCAATTCTGGAAATCGACCAACGGTCAATCGATAAAAGACTAGGTTGCGGTGGTAAAAAGTTCGACATACAAATAACATTTGGAATAGCGGTAATTACGTCGTTACTTTCGTACTTACCAGAAAACATTAGCCCATTTTTTATTGTTTCGATCGTAGAAAAGAGTTGGTTGTAATCGACAAATTTTGGCGTCGATCGAGTAAAATCGAAAAATACAATATCTTTATCTTTGTTCATTCGCCGCGCGTGGAACAAATCTCTTTGAAGGTCCCCCCTACGGGAGAAAGTATATGTGCGTTTCCTTTGTAAACCTGATACTTGACGTACGAGGACTTCCCTGTATTCCCCGTGGGATCAAAGATCCAATAAATACGTCGCGGATCAGCTTTTGATTCAAGGAATTCATTAAGTTTTTGCTGCCATAATTATGGCTTATTGATAACGTCGTTTAAATCTTCTTCACGATAAGTTGGAGAGATGAGACCAAGGTCCTTCGACCCTAGTCTCCTCCTTCTGGCAATAGCGGATAAGAGCTTTTTCATCAAAAGCCGAAGTTACCTCGATTCCGAAAGCAATTGGATTAAGCATTTTCGCAAGTTGCTTAGAGCGAATTTTACTTGGGAGCTTCACGTATCCTTGAAAATGTAGCTTTTGTGTAATTTCTCCACGTTCAATTTGGAAAGTGAACTCGGAAGCACTCAGTGCATGCAATTGTTCTTCGAGTAGTTCAGGAGAGTCAAATAAATGCTGATTTTCGGGATGTTGAGTAATACGGAAAGCATGTCTAAAAAGTGGATTAGTTGAATAATTGTCATTGCATGCTTCCCACATATCAAATGAAATAACGGTTTTTGTTTTTTGTGTAAGTGTTTTGTCTAGTGAAGACGTTTGTGTTGTCGAATAATAGGCAGCGCTTTCTGTTTCTGCGGTATTGCCAAAACCTTTAAATTCGGGGTTATTGAATTGATCAGTCATTAAATACCCCCCTTCAGTTCAATTCCCATTTTCAATTTGTCCAAGGTCAACTTGACCTTGCTCAACTTTTGGTTTTTGAGCACTTTGAAGAATTTGCTCAAAATAATAAACAGATTTTAGCGAAGACTTTTTGCCAATACGAATATCACAGAATACGCCAATAGGCGGTTCCGGTATTTTGTTAAAAGATTGGTAAGTCTTATTATCTGTTATTGAGAAACTAGTAAGAGAAATCCCCTTACCAGTATTCTCTTCTTCGTGCATAGGTACACCATCAGTAAAAAGAAATGAAACACCTGCTATAGTGTTCTTTGACGTGGGGTCCAGGAAGCTATAGCTTCGCGCAGATAGTAAAATGTACGCAACCCGTACGGTATTTGCCGGCATTGTAACCGATTTAAAACGTTTTCAAACTGGATCTGAATCTGCGATTTTGATAGAATCGCGAAAACTCTTAATTATGGGGTTAATAATCATACTGTGAAATTTATGTTCTATTTTTATTAAGATATATAGTATATTTATACCTTGTGAATTGTTCCTCCCCCCTTATATATATATAGGTATATATAGGTATATATAGGTCTATATAGGGGGGGAACAACCGGTATATGTCGACCCCGTTATGTTCCAATGAAACATCCTCGACGGGTCTAGTTTTACACATATCTTTTTTGTCATTTTCATTAAATTAACTAAAGAAATTACTCATCCGCTTCATAATAGGTGTGGCTTTCACTGGCTTTGGAACAACCCAGAGATCTCGATCTTCTTATGTTTTTTTTATCGAATAAAATTCTATTGACGATGTTTTATACGAAAACATCGTCGATCCCTCCCCCCCGCGGATATAAGGGGGGGAAAAATTCCTTTATAAAGGAATTTTGTTACGGTATAGAATTTTCTTTAGGTCCGCTCTCCGCCCGTAGGGGGGTCCCCGTGAGGGGACCCCCTACGGGGGGAGGGATATGGGCAGGAGACCCGTGAGGGGAACCTACAAAAATCCGACGGAGGACGCGTCCCTGACGGGTTTGCCCCGTGAGGGACGCCAACCCGTCCCGCCAGGGGCGGGGGACGCGCTCGGAATTGGCGTATGCAGCGTCCCCCGCCAGGGGCGGGGGACGCTGGTACTCGCGCCGATCCCCTTAGGGGCCCCCCTCACGGGCCCGTGAGGGGGGCGGCGCTCCCCCCCTTCGGGGGGGTAGGTTCGCTCCCCCTTTGGGGGGAGTCGGAATTGGGTCGGACCCGTCCCGCCAGGGGCGGGACGGGTCCGCCGGCGTCCCTCACGGGTTGGCGCCCCTCACGGGGCCAACCCGTGAGGGAGACGCCCCGTCCCGCCAGGGGCGGGGGACGCCACCCTCACGGGTCCGACTCTCCGAGCGAACCTAGCCTCGCGAATAGCCCCGCTATTCGCGAGGCTAGGTTCGCGAGTACGAAACTTTGTTTTGGACAAAAAGTCGCGAATAAATTTCGCGACTTTTACTGCGAAACTTTGTTTTGGACAATAAGTAAAGGGACGGTTTTTCCCCTTCAGGGGGCACCGTACCTGTGCGGTAGCAAGACCGTAAGGTTAAGGCACAGCCTGACCTTACCTACCCGTGAGGGGAGCTATAGAGTGAGGTCCCCTCACGGGTCCCATATATCCCGTGAGGGGGGCCTGACCTATATACCTATATATATGGGAGAGTGAGGTAAGGCTCAGCCCCTATATATAGGAGGGGACCTAGATAGTAAAGAAAATTCTTAGGTCAAGCCTTAAAGGTTTAAGGCTTGACCTAAGAATTTCATCTCAGAGCGGGTCACGTCTGAAGACATGAACCTCACTTTTCTAAATTCATACCAGATTGGGTCACGTCTTCAGACGTCACCTTCACTTAAAAAAATGAAGAAATGAACAAAAACTAATCTCTTAAATCTTTACCTACTTCTGTAAAATCTTTACAGAATTGGATATCATGCATTTTCATTTCATTTTTGGTAAGATTTATAGGAAGCAGGTTTTTCATAGTTATATTTTACAAACGTACAAAACGTTTTCCTGACGCATCACGCGCACTAACTGAAAGAGTTCCCCTATTAAAGAATTGGGTAGTTATTTTGTTAATGTTGAAATAGAGTTGAAGAATGAATTTAGGGTGAATTTTTTGTGTTGGGTAGTTGGTTTTTAACCATTTCAAAAAAGAATCTCTGAACACGCTTATGGAGTATGAAGTTGCCTTGTAATTTGAAGATTTAAAAACACAATTTTCTTTAATAAAATTTTTTAGGTGTATTGTTAATTGTGTAAAAAGCTCTTTTTCTTGGGCTGCTTCGTCTTCCACCGCAGATTAAACCTGCGGTTTAACCACTTGAGCGGGTTCTTTTGCCACCGCAGGTTGAACCTGCGGTTCAACCACTTGAGCGGGTTCTTTTGCCACCGCAGGTTGAACCTGCGGTTCAACCACTTGAGCAGCTTTTTCTTGGGTTGCTGCGTCTTCCACCGTAGATTGAACCTGCGGTTTTACCACTTGAGCGGGTTCTTTTGCCACCGCAGATTGAACCGCAGGTTCAACCACTGGAGCAGCTTTTTCTTGAACTGCTTCGTCTTGCACCGCAGATTGAACCTGCGGTTCAACTATTTGAGCGGGTTCTTTTTCCACCGCAGGTTTTGTGAGACGTTTTTCTATTCCTTTTATTGTGCAACTATCATAATGAGAATTTGAAGCTAACGTTTTAGTTAAGAATAATTCATAGTTATTCTTCATATAACTCCCGTTATCAACTTCAGACTAAATTCGGTCAAAAAATTTCTCTTTTATATGCTTTATTACATTTGGGTCAAAAATTTTATCTTTTATATACTCCATTACATAAGAGTTTTTTCTGACCTTTTCGTCTAAAAGGTCCTCCTGACCCGTGAGGGGGGCCATAAAATATTACGTTCTAAATCTGTTCTGTTAGAATCTAACAATTTTATGTCCAAAATAAGGGCAGGAGTATTAGGCATTATTAATTTTTCAAGAACCCTAGAATGCATTATATAAGCAAAACGCCCCCCTCACGGGCAGGCGTGTTTGGGAATGTTTTTTTTGCAGGTTTATTTTTTTCAAACCACTCCGGATGTTGTCTATCTGCGAACAACCAAGTCAACATTTCGTCAGCAGTCGATTGGTCGTAAGCAATTCCAATTTCTTCGTCACGAATCCAACCCACATGACTTGGTAAATCTTTATTTGTTGGGTAATTATCTGGATCTTCCCAACTAACGCCCTAAATATATTCATCTAACGAGATGGAGTAATGTTTTTTACGACCATTATCAAATTGGTCTTCTGTTTCACAATCAGGATAACGATAAAATGCAAGGTCCGGGTTAAAAACCCCAACATCCTTGTACCTATAGTAGGGCTTAGAAGAGTTATAATAATAGTCTATATATTGTCTAATAAATCTTGTTGGCATATTTCTAAATTTATAAATATTTATATATTTATATATAATTTTTTTTAACTAATTGTGTGCTAGTACTATATTATCATTATCTGTCAAAATAGTGAAGTATTGGTTTTAAAATACAAAATTTTTAAACTACACTACTTCAAAATACTTTCATCTGTTTATAAGACCTAATCTTAAGGAAGAAATGAGGGGGAGCGCGCTAAAGCGCGCTCCCTTTAGGATCCCCTCCTATATATAGGGGCTGCGCCCCTATATATAGGAGGGGACCTCACTCTCTAGGCAAGGTCAGGCCTATATATATAGGCCTGACCTTGACGAGGGAAGGCTAGGTTTCGACTTTGTTTCGGACAAAAAGTCAAAAAGTCCAAAAGTCCATTCCCGGGGCAAGAGACTAGCGCAAGCGGCCTAGCGCAAGCGGCCTAGCGCAAGCGGCCTAGCGCAAGCGGCCTAGCGCAAGCGGCCTAGCGCAAGCGGCCTAGCGCAAGCGGCCTAGCGCAAGCGGCCTAGCGCAAGCGGCCTAGTGCTACGAAAATGCGGAGTCCCTCACGGGTGGTCGCTTCCTACGGAACCCGTGAGGGGGGCACCAAC
>Ga0307973_1001016_pt1 | contig 13386 bp, 19 predicted proteins | sample OrgLakmetagen782_FD_201837 | JGI IMG/M metagenome (GOLD analysis project Ga0307973, IMG submission 201837) | Saline water microbial communities from Organic Lake, Antarctica - #782 | ecosystem: Environmental > Aquatic > Non-marine Saline and Alkaline > Saline | place: Antarctica: Organic Lake...
ACTCATAATCATTACGTTACAAGTAAATTTATCGGGGAAAAAATCAACAAAAAGAATTACTTGGAACTGAAAAATAACTTCTGGGGTCAGACGCGAGAGAAAAACGATCCGTGAAGTTCCGAGTGGTGACGCCCGATAAGTGTTTTCCTGACGATATTAAGGGCACAAAAAAGCCCTCGGGGAGGGCTGGTTAATCAGGCGCTAAGGGCGTAAATCGAAACATACGCAAGGCACAAAGTGATTAGAATGACCATTGATCAGAACTCCTTTGGTGGTTAACTCACCGAAGATACGAGCAATGCAAATTTGCAGCGGCACGGCGGGAGAGAAAACGCGGTTAGTGCGGTCTAAAACAGCGAGAGCTGGCCTTCGACGGGTTCAGTAAGTGAAGGCTTCTGAAAACTTGCCTGTACAGACTCCTCCGCCAGGGACACTAAGTCAGTGCGGTTAATCCCGTCTGGAATTTTCCCGGAGCTTGATATCTCCTGGAAAGTGTTTCGAGCCTCTGAATCTGTCATAACCAGGGCACCGTCGATATGCAATGTCTCCATCCCAACACGGCCACACTCACGGCATGTTCCAAAGCTCAGATAGCATATCTCGCTCTCTGCCTTCAGCATCGCTGACCCAGATGCCAGCGATGTTCCTCCACATGGACATGGCATTATTCTCTCCTTCCCCTCTCATTGTTCTAAACGTGATGGGTGTAAATTTCGGATCAAACGAGCGGGATTCTTGCTACTCAAAAACAAACGGGGCCCTGAACTCGCGAATGACTTACGCAGGGCCTCGCCCGAAGATTTCAGTTACTAAGCGGCTACATCCGCATCTGCATGACCACGCACATGTAGTTTTCATCGTTAGCGCTTTGGATGGTGACAGCTGCCGACTCTGCGCCCATGCGGATTTCACAGTCGTCCCCGTCCACGGACTTCAGAGCATCCATGAGGTAAGACCCATTTAAGGCAATGGTCAGGGGATCGTTTTCCCATTGAATCGGGAGGCTTTGTGTCGAGTGTTCATGTTCAGCGTTTTGCGACTCGAATTTCAGGTTTTCACCAAAAGTAATCTTGAGCCCGCGTGTAAGCTCGTGACTCGTGATCAGGCTGAGCTTAAGTGTGTTCAGCATCTCAGAACGAGAAAGGCTGGCTTTGTGAGGCACGGCCTCAGGCTTCGGAATCACTCGCTGGTAATCAGGGTATTTGCCAGCAATCACGGCTGTGATAACCCGGACGCTGTCACCTTTGAGCTCAACATGGTTTTGCGACATCGAGATAGAGATCGTCTCTCCGGACTTTCCCAGCATCTTTGGCAGCTGATCAACCACCCGGCGATGTAAAATGCACGACGCAGACTGATCGCTTGAGACATTGATCTTTGTAGTGGCCAGCCGGTGGCCATCGGTGCAGACAAAGCGCAATTCACCACCTTGAAGCTCCAGATACATACCGTTGAGCGTTTGACGCACGTCTTTGACAGCCTGGGCAAAGCCGATACGGTTCAGACTTGATAGAAAGAGGCTTTGATCAACCTGCAGGTCACGAACCAGCCAATCTTCTTTCTCGACGTCCACGTTCGGAAAGTGCTCAGCGGGCAATGACATAACCTTGAACTTGCTTCGCCCGCACGAAAGCTTCACATCGCCGTTTGAAACAGCCAGAGTCACGGTGTCGTCGTCCGCCAGCGTCTTAATGAGATCGGAAAGTTTTTTGGCTTCAACACAGATCTGCCCCGAATCCGAGACAGACCCGTCCGTTTCAATACTTGCAAACGCTTCCGTTTCACCATTTGTGGCAGTAACACTGAGCGTTGTACCTTCTGCCTGGATCAGGACGTGAGAAAGAACAGGGACAGTATTCTTGCGCTCAACAACGCCGAGTACTCGATCAAGAACTGTTTTGAGCTCTAGAACTGGCATTTTGATTTTCATAGTCGTTCTCCTCGGTCGCCGAATCAGGCAAATAATTGGTCTGCATTACTTACGGTATAGGAGAAATTGGCTCGGGTTATTCAGGACCGAATACGCACAAAAAAGCCCTCAGGAGAGGGCTTATTCATTATTTAGAAAAGGATTTCGATTCAGGAGGAATATCGGAGAGATTGGCAGACCAGACATCTTTGATGATGCAGCCGGGGAACTCAGCTGTGACTTTATCTTCAGCTGAGTCCGTATCGTCGGAAATGACGAATCCAACCATGAACTCCTTGTCGCCTTCGTCTTCAAAGTATTCAACTTTGAAAGGGCGAGGCAAAGACAGTTCTTCCAGAATGTCAGCTTCGGAAAGCTCCTTCTCCAGAAACTCCAGTTGCTCAGAGAGCCCTTCGTTGTTTATACGCGAGGCGACTTTGCTGGCGGTGTCATGAACAAGACTGTCCAAATCCAGGCTGTCGAGACCCTTTGCTTCAATCAATTGCTTTAGTGATGGCATAACTCTTCTCCAGTTGATTTAACTCAAGAAGTTTACGGGTAGTGCGAAATTAGAATAGCTGGAATGATTGAAAGCGTGACTGGGGCTGCCCGGTTGCAACCCCGCTGCTGAAAGGAAAGTCTTCTCTAAGCTGAAAACGGATACTTGATCGCCGAGTGATGCTCATACCCCTCAACCTGGAAATCATCAGTCGTCACCCAGGTCTCAATGTCTTCAAGCGACTTGATGTCCGGGTTGATATGCAACGTCGGCGCGGCGAATGGCTCACGCTTTACCTGGACATCACGCATCGTCTCGTACTGGTCTTCGTATATGTGCGCGTTGACGACGTGGTGCGCGGCCGTGGCGGGCTTGTTCCCGGTGATCTGAGCCATCAGTGCCAGCAGGGTGTAAACCTGAACCTGATTGAAATTACCCCCGAGAGGAACATCCATGGATCGCTGGGTGCTCGTCAGGAATAGCTGGTCACCAAGCAGTGAGAACTGATGGCTGTACATGCAAGGCCGCAGGCACCCAAGATGAAACTCCCCAGGGTTATAAAAACTCAGGATTTCGCCGCGATCGTCGATCCCCTGTGACAGATCATCAACGATGCCTTTCAACAGGTCGATTGGAGGACCGTCGGGGCGTGGCCATGCGCGGGCGACGGCGCCGTATACCCGCCCCATATCGTCCTCGCCTTTTCGCGCAGGGTTCTTGAGCCAGCTTTCATTCTCGTTCGCGTTGGCGTCCCAAGTTTTACAACCGATCTTCCGAAAGTCCGCCGCACTGCTATAGCCACGCAGATAACCAATTAACTCCGCGATTGCCTGCTTGTAAAAACTCTTGCGGGTTGTGTCCAGTGGGCAAATTCCCGCCCCAACGTCGTATGTCATCGTCGCGTTTATGATGGTTTTGCAGGATTTGCCCGTTCGCTTGTTGGTCGTCCAAACGCCGTCGTTAATGATTCTTTTGTTTAGATCAATGTATTGCGTCATTACCGGATACTCCTGAAATTGAACTTAATAGACTTACGGTACGGGAAGAATTGGGCTGGAGCCGATCGCCTGCCCGGTAGAGGGAATTCGCATCTGGCAGACAGTACGCAGTCTGGTGACGTGGTCTTCTCTAAAACCGGTACCTCCGTAGCTTCTTCGAGTTAAACAAACCACGCAAAGGAGTTACTTATGGACCGTTACCTCATTCTTGACGATTCTCGGGACAAGCACGTTGAATGGCTCGCACGTCGGGTGCAAGTTGGCAACGAATACATTGTCCAGAACAACGGCAAAGCTGAGACGCGTGTAGCTGAAGAGGACTACCCTACGGTAGAAATTGCAATTCGGCTGCGTAATGCCCCTGAACTGCAACAGTGGTGTCCGGTTGGATCTGCCCAGATTAAGCAGAAAAAGCAGCTGAAACCTCAGTTGGCTTACAACCGCTTCCCACTGAACCTCCATCCGGAGCAAATCGCCCATATAATGGCCTGGGCGTCAGCAGGGTTTCCATACGGCACACGTCGTGAGGAACCCGCCCGCTCTCAGGAGCAGTTGGTCATTAAAATCTTCGAAGAGTCCGGAGAGACCAAAGTTGAACGGCTACCGACGATCAGCTTTTCCGGATACCGCTCGACAGGTCGCTATGTGGAATTCACCACAGATGCACTGAACCGAGTGGTGCCCGAGGAGCTCGGTGATAGCTATTACCAGGCGCTTCCGATTGAGGACAACGCGAAAGGTGACGAAGCATTGATTCGACACTGGGATTATCTCAAAACCAGTGCTCTCGAAGACAATGACTATTACGAGTCCGCCTAACTGACAAACCCCTCACTGAGGGGTTTTTTATTGGGAGCTTGAAATCGTTGAAGCCAAAAAGAAGGCTCCAAAGCCATATAGCAGTGGAGCCTTTAGTGGTTACCAGGGCACTTGCCTTAAAGGCGTTCGGCGCCTTCGGCAGCCAGAGCCGAGCGGGGTGAGCCCATCAGCTTTATATGCGCTGAGATGCTGCTGTCTTGGAAGCTGTCGATAACGTGGGTGAGCCCTGACGAATAAGCGGAAAGGTACGGGTTGTCGATTTGGGTGAGGTCCCCGAGCACAATCATCTTCGATCCCTGCCCCACCCGCGTTACCAGCGTTTTCATCTGAAGAGGGGTGAGATTCTGCCCTTCGTCAATGATGAGCAACGTATTCTGAAAGCTACGCCCTCGCATGTAGTTGATTGACTTATACTGAATATACTGCTCCGCATAAGCGACAGAGCCGTAATTGGGATCCGCATCCCCCAGAAGGACTTCAAGGTTGTCCTGAATACCTCCCAGCCAGGGTTTTACCTTCTCTTCCTCCGTTCCAGGAAGAGCTCCAATGTCGTCATCCAGTCCGTCACTTGAACGTGCAACGATGATTCGCTGGTACGGCCGGTTCCGGGGATCAGCCCCTGCCATCATTTTCTCCATGCCCATCGCCAGACTGAGAAGGGTCTTGCCGGAGCCAGCACCCCCGGTCAGGATGACCAACGGAACTTCCTCATCCATCGTGACATCGATCGCCATGGCCTGGCGCAGGTTCTTTGGCTGCAGGTCAAACGGCGACTGAACGGTCCCCATGTTCCGATGCATGCAGACGACTTCAGCGTCCGTTACGCTGGTGACTCGAAAGAATTCTGCATCATTGATCGCGATCATCAGGTGCGGGTGAATGCTTAAACCGAGGTCAGCTTCCAGATCCTTTCGATTGAAGCGATAGTGAACGTTATCGCAGGTCAGCAGGTGGACGTCGATAAGCTCTCGGTCGACTTCAATGACGCCGGATGGGATCTCTTCGTTGTCGGCCTTAACCTGGGCCCCTTTGAAGTCTTCCGCCAGCAGGCCGTGTGCTCGGGCCATCAATCGGGCATTTAGATCTCTGGAGACGAAAATGGTTTCCAAATCGTCCGGTGCCGGGGCCTTGTCTGCTTCACCGGCCAACTTCGCCATGCACTCTTCAGAAGACCCAGAGGCCGTTCTCAGCAGTAAGGCATCACGAATGATTCGCTGGTCGTTATTAGCCGCCCTTACGCCCTCAACCAGATCAAGGCCTGCTTTCAGTGCCGGGATCATTAGTCGACCGCCAACTTCATTGCGCTCTACGCCTTTTGATCCCAGAAGCTTCGGGTCAGAACCCTCCACAATGGATTCAAGCATCCGGATAGCCTGGCGAGCATCCGGAGAAACCATTCTGGACTGAGATTTGATGGCGTCCAGTTCTTCAAGAACCACCGGGGAGATGACAATTGTGTTGTCATCGAAACCCAGAACGCAGCTGGGGTCGTGAAGCAGAACGTTAGTATCCAGAACGTAGTGTTTTATAGCCATTGCGAGCACCTAATAACGGGAGTGTTAAAACCCATACGGCGCGTACGAAATTAAAAAGATGGGAAAGGCTTTAAAGGAAGAGTTTTGAAGCAAAAAAAAAGCCCTCAGAAGAGGGCTGGTGATCATTCGACAAGATAGAACTGGTCCATGGTTCCGCATTGCGGACATTTCTCAGTTTCGTGTGGGATCGTAATAAAGTTGGTAACAAAACGTCGCCCTAGCGCCCATTTATGCGGGCGCCTTCGCCCACATAAAAAAATAAAGTTGGTAACTGAAAGGTACCACCCTCCCTTCCGGTGTGTTTTTCATGCTAATAAAGATGGTAACTTTTCACTTTTTTCACGCTAAGCTACATCCCCAAGGCAAGCATCCAAACCCGTTCCGTCCTATTTTCGCGCGAGAGGAATCACTTGACCACCGCTACTGTGTTGCGAGTTCGAGCGTTGCTGAGCGCTCGATCTCAAGCGCAGTTCAATAACGTTGCCAGTGTTATCTTGCTCAAAATAGCCTTTAGGGAGATTACAAAGCTCTTCTATAATACTCGCAGGCATTCCCAAGACTTGGCGTAAGGTATTTTTCGCCAAGATTTTATTCTCAACCAACATTTTGACGCTACGCTCAAGCAATTTAGGCTCTTCAGGCACTAACGTTTCGTCAAGTGGTTCACGTTGTACCCACCCGCGGGCCGAACGAGCTTTCCACAACCGTAAGGCCGTATCCTCACCTATGATTTCCAAATCCTGACAGCGGCGAATCATCGCTGCAGCAGATGCCTTCCATTTTGGTTTGAGTATCAGAAAGGTTTCCAGGGTTGGGTAATGCACATCCCGAGAAAATGAGGCCGCAGGTAATAAAATAGCACTAGCAAAGCGGTGTGCCTGCTTTTCTAATAGATGGTAGTGTTTCTGGTAGTCTACATCAGTAACTGCTTTATGAAGCACTATATGACCTAGCTCGTGCGCAGAGTCAAATCGCGTTCTAAAGCCATTAGCTTTATCCATACAAAGAAATGTATAAGGACGTGCATCCGCCTGTGACCAGCGTGATACTCCATCCATTTTAGCAAAACCCAAGCTACCACGAGTGACTACGATGCCATTGCTTTCCATGGCGTTGATCAAATTATCAACAGGTGACTGACCGAGCTTCCAAAGTTGGCGGCATTCGGTAGCTAAATTCTCTATCTCATAGTCCGTCAGCGCTTTGAAGTCACCTTTGTGCTCCGGCACATTGACAACTGGAAATTCTAGGCTTTCCTGTAATTTGTAAGAAATCTCCTCAGCCCAATCCAATCGAGTTCTGGCAACCTCTCTTGAAGCTTTTGGAGTCTGGTTTTGCGCTCTAAAGAAGCTGGGTTGCGTTTCGCGACTAGCTATCGGTGCTTCCAGAAGCCACGTTTCAGATACCCCGAAGACTTTACAAATTTTTTGAAAACTACTGATTTCTGGGCTACTTCTGCCCTGTTCCCATTTAGAGATGTTACCTTTAGCGCATTGAATGAGGTCGGCAAGTTCAGCCTGAGTCATTGCCAAACTAGCGCGAAGTTGCTGTAGCCGCAGTGACTGGAAGCCTTGGATTCCAGATCTCATGATCGTGTGCACCCCTTAATCATTCTGTTCGTTACTTTCATCACTTTCTGCTTGGCGCATTTGCTTACGTAGTTTCGGCCAAGCCTGATCTTCAGCCTCAACGGATGGCTGGGCTGTAGCAAAACCAGCCAGTAGTTCATCGATACCAATTCTCAAATGGTATCCCTTGTTGCTCTCATGAGGCACAAGTATTTGGATATGAACAGGCCTATCCTGTTGTTGCTCAGGAGACGGAGCTTGTGCAACAACTATGAGGTTGAGCTTCTCGAAATTTTTCGTTTTCTCTGACGTCGGTTTTGCGTCCAACTGAAGAGCTAGTTGCTCACAAATACCAATATTGTAACGAGCATTTTTAGCTCTGTTGTAGGCTCTTAATAAAGTTGGTAACAAAACGCCGTTATAGTCCCGCATTTTCCGTACTGTAAATTCCAAAATAAATAATAAAGTTGGTAACTTTTGGCAAAAATCGCTATTTAGGTCCCGGAAAACCTGAAATCCGTACTAATAAAGTTGGTAACTTAGCACTACTCTTTTCCGTTATGCGTTGTCTTCGACGCGCCACCCACGAATGAAATTTTTACATCGTTACCAAATAATTTCGTCGTCATCCGGGTCTTCCTCTTCGTACCGCGATTCTTGATCCTCCAAAAACGCAGTCAGCTCTGCACCTGTCTTGACACCGAACTCTCTTTGAAGATCCTCTGGAAGAATGTCGTCTTTGTGGGATTTCTGGGTGGACTTGCGAATTTTGCTGTAATGCTGACGTACCTCGTTAATAGTGAGCCCGGCGTGACCTGTACTTTCATACTCTGCCAGAATGCCCACTAACCATAGATTAAGCTGTTCGTAGCTATGCTCAAGCTCTTGAACATACCGATCATTTTCACCAATCTTTTGAGCTAAAATATCAGTGCTTTCGTTGCGCTGGTGCAGCATCATCGCGAAATTAGCTACATCTTCAAACGTGCCATCGTTCCCTTTCGCCAGGTGTTCGATCAGAAGATCAGCCAAATGTTCTCCGCTACATTGGGCTCTATCGCTCCACCCACCCCGGCCTTTTTTGCGGCTCTTGGCAAGCCTGGCTTTCATAGCAGCGGCAAACCGGTCTACCGCCAAATCATCAGGGTGAGCTTCGTTTTGAGTTTTAATTTCCATAATTCTCTATTCCTTAGTTACCAACTTTTTTACGGTGTTACCAACTCTATTATCACACCACAACTCCTTACTCATATTGCTCACAACCTGCTCCCATACGATTACATTTGATATCGAACGACGGCCCCGCGTGGTGTTGGAAGGCGTCAAAGTAAAGCGACCTGCTCCCCCACGGATGCGACGTTCTCCGGACGGGCTGGGACTTTGTAGCCCTGGGACTTCAGGTAAGATTTGGCCAATGTCTTGATACGATCAGGGGCCTGTTGATGACTTCCCTCGTCTTTGCCGGGGTCGGCAATGCCCTGGTTCTGACCGCTCTTAAGACCTTGCATGTCGATAATGACAGGATCTGAGCCATAGTTGGTCACCACGTAGATCACAAACACTTCTTCCAGTTGGCCGTCCCTGTCCAGTCTACCAACGCACTGTTTGTGGATCTGGGGCGACCAGTCCAGCTCCCCGAAAATAACGGTTGAGCAGCAATGCTGGATGCCATCGGTACCGGCGCCGGAGCGGAGCGACATCACCAGTACCTGAGCATCACCATTGATGAAGTCTTCTTTGCTCTGGGCCTTCTGGGCAGGGCTTTCGGAACCGGTGTACCAGGACACATTCAGGTCCGCCAGCTCTTCCGCCCATATTCGGTAAACCTCCCGGTGCCAGCCAAACAGCAAGACTTTTTGTCCGGACTCCACCACCATCTTGACGTATGCAGCCACCGAACGAGCTTTGGCGATCCCTGTCATTTCGCGCATCTTCATGTCGAAGTCGCGGGAAGCAGCGCCAGCGGATTTGAAATCACCAGTTAGAGCTGTCATGGCGAGAGAAGCCGCCAGATCCTCGCTGTCCTCAACCATCTTCTGATTGGGCTCAACCCACTGCAGGTCCGGTTTAAGCTGGCGAGCTTCTTGCCCAACGTCGGCCTTGGATCGGCGCAGGACCATGTGAATCTCTCGAAGGTACATTCCGAGGGCGGACGGGTCTTTCACAATGCCCTTGCCTGCGTTGTCGGTCGTGCACCACTCCCGGATAAACTCCGATCGCGTGCCCAGGCAGCCCGGCCTGATCATATCGGCAATGTTGAATATCTCAATGCCATAGTTATAAATCGTGGTGGCGGTCATCCCGACCCGGATTTCCACGTTGTTGCAGATAGCCGCTGCAGCGGTGCCTTTGGCGGATTCGGTACCGCGCCTGAGCTGCTGCACTTCATCGAACACAATGGCTTTGACCCAGCCCTGAGAGAGGACATCAACCCATCCCGACAGCTGGGTGTACTTTACAATGAAAATGTCAGCGTCGTCAGGCAGGTTATAGGGCTTGGTGCCCTTTACGGAGTGGACCCGCAGATCGATGTAACTTTTGGCTTTCTCTTCCCACTGCTTCTGCAGGTGTGGCTCAACCACGACTACCATCGGGAGCGATCCAGGGATAAGTCCGACTGCGAGCCCTTCATACGTCTTGCCCAGACCAATGTCGTCGATGAGCATCAGCGAGCGCACCTGCTCCACCAGATTGGTGGCCACCGCCTGATAGTCACGCTGGACCTGCCCCGGCAGGAGACCGCCCCTGTGTAGAGGTTTCGCCTTGGGGGTGAGGATGCGCTCCGCTTCCGCCTGATCGTCAAAGAATTGCTTGGACTGGCTTCGCAGGCGCTTCCGGTCTGCCTTGGACAAATCCATGGGGTAGCGGGTCATGAACCATTCAAGGTCTGCCGCCATGTCGGAAGTGCCCTGGAGTCTGAACGGGGCGCTCTTTTCCTTGGGAATTCGAGGAAATAGCTGTTTCAGGCGAATGGCGACGTGCGGCTCCACCTCTTCGATGCGCCACTGATCGTGTTTCAGGTCGTAGGAAACCCGGCCATAGGTACGCATGGCGGCTGTCATAGAAAAGCCTCTCCCAGGGCCAATACCCGCACAGGTTTGTCGTTGATCGTTTCGGGGAGCGCCTGGCTTCGCCCGGTTGCAAGCACCAACCCCCGTATTCGGTCATCGTTGCAGTAACGTTCACACTGGCGGAACACTTCTCTGCGGCTCCAGTTCTTCCCGGCTTTCACCTCGATACCCAGGCCGGAACGGGGAAGGAAAAAATCAATGATGCCGCCTGAAACCTGAAACTCACGCTCAAACGGTAATCCTACCTTGGCCAGGTAGTCGTTCATCAGGCTCTGGCACTTTTTTTCGTCGGCGTAATCGAATTGACCACCTTTCAGGACGTCAAGCAGTGCCTTTATCCGCTTACTTGTGTCGATCGATTCAGGTTTCGTCATCGTTACTAACCGTTTTTCACCATTCGTGGATGAAGTGACCTGCTAGACCCGTTGTCAGGCTGGGACTGGTGAATAACGGTCGTAGCAACGTGCTTAGATTTACCATATTGGTGATTTGGACTTCGCTTGGGTCCTGTCCACGATAGCCGTCAGATGGATCGGGCATTTGTTTTGGGCGAATCGTCTGTTTGATGAAGCCAATAATGTCTTGAGGCGCCGTGGCCGAAGGAACTTCGATAACCGCTTCCATGAGGTCTGCCATTGTGTTGTTGCGCAGTCGGTAGGAAACAAAAACCTGACTCGTCGCCGCCGAAATTGAACTCATACATCCCCCAGGGGGTGATCGTTTAAATAGGTATGAGGTTCTTACGGAAATGAGATAATTCAGGGGATCTTGAAGCCTTTTAGATATGGGCTGTCGAATAGAGCCTATTTAAACCGGCCAAGTAAAAAAGCACCCGCGAACGGATGCTTAATTCAGACACTCGTTCCATCAAAGGATGGGTCAGAGAAAATCGTTGCATTCCAAAGCCATCGTGTCGACAACTTCTGTGTCGTCACTGTTCCAGACATCAACGATCAAGCCTTCGTCGGTTCGATTCAGGCGAACGGTACCGAGGCCTTCTACCTCAATGTACATCCGATCCGTTTTCTCTTCCTGAACTGCTTTGAAAGGCGTTTTTGCTTCATTGGACATAACTGCTCTCCGTAATTGAACTCTGCGTCGTGAACCAGTTCATCGACGATGCGCTTACGGCAACAGTAAAGTTGGGGCGAGAGCGCCGGAGCACTGGAACGCTAAGATAGGATGTCCACGGAGTAGAACGGCACCGCCACGCCGAAGTAGTGCTCAACCTTGCGCCTGAAATCATCCCACTCCACGACCGTAGGCTTTTTGTGAGTGCAGTGGAGGCACTGAGGGGCGCCATTCATTTGCTCTGTGACACTTCTATGGATGTCCATGCCGAACCGATTATCAAAGCGGGCGACATTGGATCCGTCGGGGCCATTGATCCATATCCTTCGTTTCAGGGCATCAAGCTGAATTTCATAGTCTTCGGGAACGTGCATTATTTAGAGTGCCCTATCTGGTTTTCCGAGTTCGCAACAGGTCGAGAGATAAGCGACAAACGAGCCTTGGCAGCTTGATTGACCATAGCTTTTTCTTTGTCCGAGAGCACCTGCCAGCTACCCACGTCGCGTCCGGTGCGGCCGCAACCAACGCATACCCCTTCTTCCAGCTTGCAAAGGCTCACGCAAGGTGAGTCTGACTGGAACATATCAAGACTTACGATCTGGGGACGTTTATCCATGACTTTGCCCGTCTTTCCGGTCAATAAGGTCCAGTGCTTGGGTGGCTGACAGAAGCTGGCCTCGGGTCGAGTTCGCCCGGCGATCGTGGATAATCAGTCCGCGACTGCTGCCACGTGGATTTTGGACCCACTGACTGTCAAACCCCAAACGATCCAGAGATTGCTGAATGGTCTCTGCTTTAGCCTTCGACAAGGAAGGGTTCTCAGGCGCCGACCACAGATTAATCGGCGGAAGATTCGGGCCTGCCCAGTGAATACCCATTACACCCCCTAAAATAACAATGACACCTGACTTACGGGGCGCAAGAAATTAAGGCGTGGCCTTGTGTGCTGGAGCTTTCGGCCCTTTGGGTCCAAAAGTTTTGATGTGTTCGTTGTGTTGCTCAGCCGTAATGAAAACTCCCTCGGCCATCGAGCCAGTATTGGGCCGACGATCCGGATCATTGTCAGAAGAGATCTGACCAAAGGTCTTTCCCAAGCAATGAAGCGCGAGATAGCCAATTATAATGAAGGGAGCGGCGGGGATAATAACGCTCAGGGGTGCTTTCCCAGCCTCAACCGCTGAGTGGATATCGAACCCGGTCTTCAGTAGCACGCAACTGAAGAAAATCGGGAAGATCGACCGCTGCAAGCCAGCTCTTTACGCCAATACTATCGTTCCACGCAAAGCCCTGGGTTCGCATCGTTGATTTTTTCGTAACACTTTGGGCAATACCACTTCATGGTGGAGGCGTTATAGAAAGTCGCGCCGGGGGCCTGGCACGCTGTTCGGTTGCAGTTACCACCTTCGACACCCTTCTGTGATTTTTGGATGCCGCCAGTCATGGCGTCGAAGAGGTTTTGAGCGGCCTGCCCTCTTGCCCGAATCGACGTTACATTCTTTCCATGCATCACGCTTACACTCGACATAATCAACCTTCCTCGTTTGGTGGTTCTCTGCAGGCACAAAAAAGCCCTCGCATGGAGGGCTATTCATTCTGAGAAAAATTATTCCCAGTTTCAGTCATCGTCCTCTTCCTCGGCTTCTTCATAGAAAAAACCTTGGTCAGGACAATTCTTCGCAGCAGGAAGGTCTTCGTACTTCGCATCAGGATCAAAGCTGAACTTTAACGGATACGGGATAGTGACAACCTCAGAGATGTCTCGTTTCGCAAGACGTCCAGATTCGACCAGAAGCTGTTGTTTGGCGGAACTGACTTCATTCATAAAAGTGCTTTTCTTCCATCGGTGTAATCGGTTGCCGGTGAACTGTTCGCTCAGCCCACCAGCATGCTATCGGTGTCTTCGGCAATGGCCCACA
>Ga0307973_1001066_pt1 | contig 12886 bp, 11 predicted proteins | sample OrgLakmetagen782_FD_201837 | JGI IMG/M metagenome (GOLD analysis project Ga0307973, IMG submission 201837) | Saline water microbial communities from Organic Lake, Antarctica - #782 | ecosystem: Environmental > Aquatic > Non-marine Saline and Alkaline > Saline | place: Antarctica: Organic Lake...
AAGGACGGCCGGGTTCCCACAGTGGAAGACCTGAAAAACGCACCTTATGTTTGGCCAGGCTTCATGTACAACATGGTTCGTGTACACGGAACACCTGAGAACGACCCGTATAACAAAGAAGTCATGGTGGCGCACTATGAACGATACAATCGTGAAGTCATGGAGTATTTCAAAGATCTTACTGATGATTTGCTGGTGATCAACGTGGGTGAAGGAGGCGCGTATCAGAAGTTTGCGCAGTTCCTGGGAGTGGATTCGCTTTTTGATGACTTCCCTTGGGAAAATCGCACGTGAATATCGGTCTTAATAAATGAAGGAAATGAACCGGAAAATCGGAGCAGGGGTGTTGTGGAATCTGGCCGGCCTACTTATGACACGGGGTGCCAGTACGCTGTTTATGCTGTTCCTTGCTCGCTTTCTGGCACCGGAAGCCTTTGGCCTTATAGCAATGGCTACAGTGGTGTTTGAGCTGGCGAATGCTTTTATCAACTCAGGGCTTGGCGCGGCGTTGATTCAAAGCAAAACAGTTTCCGATGCGGACCTCAACACCGTGTTCTACACCAATCTGCTGCTCAGCGGGTTCGCCTATGCGGTGCTGTTTTTGGGTGCACCCTATGTTGCTGGGTTCTATAGCCAGCCAGAACTGACCACTTTGATACAGGTGATGGGTTTGGTGGTGTTTATTAATGCTGCCAAAGTAGTGCAAATGGCTGTGCTCAGCCGCAGCATGGACTTTAAGTCACAGATGAAGGCCAACACTCTGGGCGTTGCAGTGTCCGGCAGTTTGGCCGTCACTGCAGCGTGGCATGACTGGGGTGTGTGGAGCTTGGTTGTACAAATGCTGAGTGCCGCGCTGGTATCCGCGCTTGTGCTATGGTTTGTTAGCCAATGGCGCCCGGCACTTCAATTCAGCACTGAGTCTTTTACCAGGTTGTTCCGTTTTGGCAGGAATCTGCTGGCAGAGGGAGTGCTTGATGTTCTTTTTCAAAACTCCTTTATCTTGGTGATTGGCCGTTTTTTCAGTGCTGAAGTTACGGGGTTGTACTTCCTCGCCAAAAAAATTAGCAACCTAGTTTCCCAGCAGCTAACGGGTGCAATACAGCAGGCCACGTTCCCCGCATTGTCCACACTTCAGGACGACAACGCGGCGCTCAGGCACAAATATCGGCAAATCATGCAGTTAATGATGTTTTTGATTGCTCCAATTATGGCGTTGCTGGCTGGGCTCTCGCCTGCGTTGTTTGCGTTGTTATTTGATGAAAGATGGACGGCAGCAGTGCCCTATCTGCAGTTGTTGTGTGTTGTTGGAGCTTTGTACCCATTGCATGCATTAAATATGAATTTGCTTAATGTAAAAGGCCGCCCGGATCTGATATTAAAAGTTGGTTTGGTGAAAAAAGCTGTCAACCTGACGTTGCTCTTTTTGGCGATACCCTATGGTGTTTTTGGGATTGTTGTTAGTCAGGTGATTGGGACGTTTTTGGCGCTGATTCCCAATACATATTTTTCTGCAAGGTTGGTTGGCTATTCGCCCTTTGATCAAATTAAAGATGTTGTAAAACCACTATTTACTGCGCTTGTCGCAGGGTTTGGTTCTTGGTTTTTGGTGGGACAGGGAGAAGGATATTCATTTTTGGGATTGGTTGGCGCTGGACTCATGGGAACGTTGTGCTACGTGGTTATGAGCTTTGCGATACGAGCTGAGGGGGCGTCTATGCTCTTTATTAAGGCGAGAGCCATAAAGTACAAAAAGCTCAGAACCAAAGTATATGAATAATTATTTATTATTGGGTTGTTACTAATACATGTCGAATCAAGATTACAAGAGATTGTCCTTTAAGCCCGGCGACCCTGTTCCAAAACCTCCACAGCCCCGATCTGAAGAAGAAGTAATGAGTGCTTGGCAAGGAAGCTTGGATGCACCGTTGGTATCTGTTGTGTGCCATACCTTCAACCACGAGCAGTTTATAGAGGACGCTTTCAACAGTTTTCTCATGCAGGAAACGAAGTTTCCTTTTGAGATAATTGTTCACGATGATGCATCAACGGATAACACACAAAGGCTTATTAAACGATATCAGAGACAGTATCCCAAGATCATAAAGCCGATTTTTCAGGAAGAAAATATTTATCAGAAAGGCTTGCGACCACTTATGTTTAGCTTCCCGGCAGCAAAAGGAAATTATATCGCGTTTTGTGAGGGAGATGATTTTTGGATTGATGTCCAAAAAATACAGACACAGGTAAGTTTTCTTGAAGAAAATCCAGATTACGTTGTTTGTTACACCGCCGCTATCCCCTTCCAAAACAATGTCGTAATTGACAGAGACTTTGGCGGTGCATTGCAAGACCTGGCTGCCACTGAGCTCCAGAAAGGCCCTGCAATTTATACCCTAACAACCTGTTTTAGGAATGTGCTCGACAGCCCGCCTGAACTTGTTTTGGTGAGATATGGTGATAAGTTTATATGGTCGAGACTGGGCAAGCTCGGCAAAGGTAAATTCCTAGGGAGCATTCAACCATCGATGTACCGTGTGCACTCGGGTGGAGTGCATTCCAGTTCTTCTACCCTCGAAAAGAATATGATGTATTTTCAAACCTATACCGCAATGGCCGCCTACTACAAGCGTCTAGGTGATGAGCAGCTTTATCACTACTTCCTAGAAAAACTCAAGCAGCAAGTCTATAGCTCAGACGGAGTAAGTCCACGAGTAGTTTCAGCTGTAACGTCGATTTCTAATTTATTGAGAAAACTAAAGAGACTTGTAGGGGGTAAACAATGAAAATTTCGATAGCTATGGCCACTTACAACAGTGCCAAATATCTCAAAGCCCAGCTCCAAAGCTTCATCGACCAAACCCGTCAGCCCGACGAGCTGATAATCACCGACGACTGTTCCACCGACGATACAGAAATCATCGTTCATGAGTTTGCAAAAGTCGCGCCCTTTACAGTTGAGTTCTACCGCAACGAAAAGAACCTAGGCTATTGCGGCAATTTTAACGCAGCTTTGACGAAAACCACCGGAGACCTGGTATTCCTGAGTGACCAGGACGATGTTTGGTTTGCGGAAAAAATCGAATACATGGTCGGTGTTGCCGATCGTAACCCAGAAGCGTTAGTGGTAATGAATGACGCGGTGCTCACCGATGGTGATTTGAATGAAGTAGGGCTGACCAAAGTGGGGCAGATTCGCTCTGCAGGTATGAGTTTGGATAGCTTTGTTATGGGTTGTTGCTGCGCGGTTCGCCGTGAACTGTTGGATTTCTGCATGCCAATACCGCATGGGATGAAAGGGCACGACAATTGGTTGGTGGAGCTCGCTGGTGGTTTGAACGCAAAGGTCGTCGACATACGAGTTCTGCAATACTACCGGCGCCACGAGTCCAACGAGTCGCAGTTTATTGCTAACAGAACAACCAAAGTTACGCGCACTGATGTGTTCATACTCTCGTTGAGGAATCTGTTTCAAAAAGACTCTGCTACCCAAACAGCGGCGCATTTAAGTCAATTAGTAATGTTTGCAGACGGTGTCCATGAAGTCAGCCTGAAAGCGCCAGAACGTTATCGAAACCAGCTAGTGAAACTGGAAAGCAGCTATCGCCAACGGGTAGAGACAACGAAAAACCGTGCCGCTGTCCGCGAAAAATGGCTGCTGCCGAGAATAGTCGCCGCTGGTGGTTTATGGATGCATGGAGGCTATCGCAATAGCAACGGGCTGAAGTCGATTGTTAGGGATATTGTGGGTTGAATTGGAGTGGTCATGAGCTTTCAGTAAAAAGTGAGCCCCATACAGGGTCGCAAAACCCCCATGCGCAGATCAAAATTATTGGCTATGGCACCAAATTCGCACAGTTGTGGGCAGACAAACCAGGTGATCCGCGAAAGGTGAGGCTTTCGGGTTCAGTGGTAGAGCTGACATATCACGGCACCCCAGCTGGAGACAGGCAGCCGAAGGTGCATTTGAAGGCGCAGACCGGTTACACAACGTTAATAGATGACAGCTTGCGACTACCTGCAAGCACCGATGTTCCAGTCCCTTTATTCGCTTATGACTGCGGTTATAAAAATCAGCAAAACACAGCAAATCCTGTCAAGAACAAGGCCACATCGTATCGACAGGCACTTTGGGCTACGTGCGCGTGGACTTCTATCTGGCCAGCGCAAATATGAATGTGTCAGCTTTTTTTAGTTCGATGTACTTTTTCAATTTTTTCTTCACGCAAGATTATTTGGCTGCGGCGACAAACCATGAGCTATCAGGTGGCCAACTGATCGCACCGATTGAGTTACTGCGCATGGGCGATTATTTGCTCATAGTGCGCCGTTCAGTCTCGCGGCACAAAGGTAAGCCTCAGCTGTGTTTTTACAGCAATAAAGACTACTACAACAAGTTTATGAACCGCCCGGTGGCACGAACAGGCGCTGATGGATTAATGCAGTGGTCTACTATGGCGAAAAGGGATGAGAGGATGCGACAGGAAAGGGCCTGCAGTAAGGCTCTTGATTTAGAGGTAAAAAAATAATAGCCGCTGGTGAGTAAAATTAACCTCACGAATAAAGCCAGATAAGGCTAGTTGTGCAATCTTGCAAACCAATCATAGATGAAGTGGTTAAAGATCTGGCCGCCGTTGCAAAGTTTCTAAAATGGTCCATTAATGCCCCCCCCCTGTCTGCCAACCTGTGGTGGTTAGTGATCGGCGACACCGAGCAAGCACGTGCACTGTTGGAAAAGCTCAATAGTCAATATTATCAACCACACAGGGTTGTAGTGACATAGTGAATTTGGGCTGACTTTATTGACGGCGGGAAGCTAGCGCCAAAACTGTCTGAACACAATACTCATTAGGGATAGCATGAAGTTACTCATAACCGGCGGCGCCGGCTTTATCGGCTCCGCAGTCATTCGCCACATCATCAACAACACTTCCGATGAAGTTGTTAACCTCGACAAGCTCACCTACGCTGGCAACCTTCAAAGCTTGGCAGGGGTAAGCGGTAGTGCACACTATAACTTCGAACAAGTAGACATCTGCGACCGCGCCGAAGTGGACCGCGTACTGGCCCAACATCAGCCAGACGCCATCATGCACCTGGCCGCTGAAAGCCACGTAGATCGCTCCATAGATGGCCCGGCGGACTTCATTGAAACCAATATCGTGGGCACTTACACTTTATTGGAAGCCACCCGCCAGTACTGGCAAGCCATGGGAGCTAATAGAAAAGCACAGTTTCGCTTCCATCACATCAGCACAGACGAAGTGTACGGCGACCTGCCGCACCCTGCGGAAGCGGGTAATGCCAAACAGCACCTGTTCACTGAAACCACCCCTTACGCACCAAGCAGCCCTTACTCCGCCAGTAAGGCCAGTTCTGATCACCTAGTGCGTGCGTGGTTACGTACCTACGGACTGCCAACACTGGTTACTAACTGCAGCAACAATTACGGCCCGTATCATTTCCCGGAAAAGCTTGTTCCCCTGGTGATACTGAACGCCCTTGAGGGTAAGCCGCTGCCCGTATACGGCAAGGGTGACCAGATTCGGGACTGGCTATATGTGGATGATCACGCCCGAGCCCTCTACAAAGTAGTTAAAGAAGGCAAGCCCGGTGAGACATATAACGTTGGCGGTCACAACGAAAAACAGAACATCGAAGTCGTGCACACCCTGTGCGATATACTTCAAGAGCTACGCCCGCAGGAAATTAGTTACCGGGGCTTAATTACCTACGTGAAAGATCGCCCTGGCCATGACATGCGTTATGCCATAGACGCCAGTAAAATCCAGGAAGAACTTGGCTGGGTTCCGGAAGAGACCTTCGAAACTGGCATCCGCAAAACCGTGCAGTGGTATCTAAACAACCTCGACTGGTGTCAGCGGGTACAGGACGGCAGCTACCAACGAGAACGGCTAGGGGCAGGTCAATGAATATCTTACTCCTGGGTAAAACCGGTCAGGTCGGATTTGAACTTCATCGCACACTCGCTCCCTTGGGCGCCATCAATGCCCCGAGCAGAGAAACGCTGGATTTGATGAGTGAAGAATCCGTGGCCAATTACCTGGCTAGTGCCAAACCAAACCTCATTGTAAACGCTGCAGCTTGGACCGCCGTAGACGCCGCCGAAGATCATCAGGCCAGCGCTGAACGGCTGAATGCTGGCCTGCCCGCGCAGCTTGCCGACTATGCCGCCGCCAACAGTGCACGGCTGGTTCATTACAGTAGCGACTATGTTTACCCCGGCGATGGTGAGCAAGCCTGGCAGGAAACCAGCGCAACCAGCCCGCTAAGTGTTTATGGTAGCACCAAGCTACAGGGCGACCGGGCCATTGAACAAAGCGGTGCGGACTATCTAATCTTCCGCACCAGCTGGGTCTATAGCGCCCGAGGCAACAACTTCATGAAAACCATGTTGCGCTTGGCAAAAAGTAAAGCCGAGCTCAATATCGTGGCAGATCAGGTTGGCGCCCCAACGCCTGCTCGCCTGCTCGCCCAGATCACCACGCTGGCTATCCACAGCCAGCTGGCAAGAGGCCTTTACCACTTAGCACCTAGAGGTAAAACCAGCTGGCACGGTTTTGCACAGGAAATTTTTCGTCTGGCTCAGGAAAATGGTGAGCAGCTAGCTATGGGCCCGGAAAACGCTTACCCCATTCCCACCAGCGATTACCCCACGCCGGCAACCCGGCCGCTGAATTCGCGCATGGACGTAAGCAAACTCGAACAAACGTTGAGCATCCGGCTGCCGGATTGGCAAGGCCAGCTGGCAGTGACCTTAGACGAGTATTTGGAGATACAATGAAAGGTATTATTCTTGCCGGAGGCTCTGGCTCCCGTCTCTATCCCATCACCCGGGGCATTTCCAAACAACTGCTCCCCGTGTACGACAAGCCAATGATCTACTATCCGCTGTCGGTGCTTATGTTAGCGGGCATCCGGGACATACTTGTGATTACTACCCGGGAGGATCAGGATGGCTTCAAACGCCTGCTTGACGACGGCAGTCAATGGGGCGTTAACCTCAGCTATGCCGTGCAACCCAGTCCAGATGGTTTGGCGCAGGCGTTTATCATAGGTGAGGACTTTATCGGCAATGACAGCGTGTGCCTGGTACTGGGGGATAACATTTACTACGGGCAGGGTCTTAGCAAAACGCTTCAGAGCGCCGCTGCGCGGAACACAGGGGCAACAATATTCGGCTACCAAGTCACCGACCCGGAACGCTTCGGCGTAGTGGAGTTTGATGACAATCAACGCGCCGTCTCCATCGAAGAAAAACCCCCCAAGCCAAAATCGGACTACGCGGTAACCGGCCTGTACTTCTACGACAATGACGTAGTTGAAATCGCCAAGCAGGTAAAGCCCTCAGAACGGGGTGAGTTGGAAATCACCAGCGTTAACCAGGCCTACCTAGAGCGGGGCGACTTGAACGTAGAGTTGCTGGGTCGCGGCTTCGCCTGGCTGGACACCGGCACCTTCGACTCTCTTCATGACGCAGCCGGCTTTATCGAAACCCTGGAAAAGCGCCAGGGCCTGAAAATCGCCTGTTTGGAAGAAATCGCCTACCGCATGGGATTCATTGGCGAAGAACAGCTGTTGATGGAAGCGGAAAACCTGAAAAAGAACAGCTACGGCGCCTACTTGAAGAAACTGGTCAAAACCAAATGAGCGATTTTTATGATAATTACTGAAACCAGCATTCCAGACGTAAAGCTCATCGAGCCTAAAGTCTTCGGCGACGAGCGCGGGTTCTTCATGGAAACTTGGAACGAGCGGGCCTTCCGTGAGGCCGGAATAGACGCCACCTTCGTTCAGGATAACCACAGCCGCTCTGTAAAAAATACCCTGCGTGGCCTGCATTACCAGATCAAACAACCCCAGGGCAAACTGTTGCGGGTAACACGAGGTGAAGTGTTCGACGTGGCTGTAGACCTGCGCACCAACTCACCCACCTTTGGCCAGTGGGTAGGGGAGTATCTCTCGGAAGACAACAACCGCACCCTCTGGGTGCCACCTGGATTCGCCCATGGTTTTCTGGTAACAAGTGACACTGCGGATTTTCAGTACAAATGCACGGATATCTACTCTCCAGAGCACGAGCGCTCCATCCGTTGGAACGACCCAACACTAAAAGTAAACTGGGAAGTAGCCAACCCGGGCGACCTACTTCTATCCGGCAAAGACAAAGGCGCCCAAAGCCTCGAACAGGCCATGGCTGAACTTAAAGAGCACTATTGAATGATTCCCGTAACCAAGCCCTACCTCCCTAACCGGGAAAAGCTAAAAAGTTACATAGATGGCATTTACGAACGCCAGTGGCTCACCAACAACGGCCAACTGGTACAAGAGCTCACCCAACGCCTGGAAAAATATCTGGGCGTAGAAAACCTGTTGCTCGTCTCCAATGGCACCCTGGCCCTGCAAATCGCCTACCGCGCCTTGGGCATTAACGAGCTGGTAAATGGCAAACCGGCGCAAGCCATCACCACCCCGTTCACCTTCATTGCTACTGCCAGCTCCCTGAAGTGGGACGGAGTGCAACCGGTCTTCGCAGACATAGATCCACAAACCTGGTGCCTGGCCCCTAAGAACATTGAAGCGGAAATCACACCGCAAACCCGCGCCATCATACCCGTGCACGTATTTGGCAACGCATGTAACGTAGAAGCCATCGGTGCCATCGCCCAACAGTACAACCTGAAAGTGATCTATGACGCCTCCCACGCCTTTGGTGTGACCTACAAAGGCGAAAGCCTGCTCAAACATGGCGATGCATCTACCCTCAGCTTTCACGCCACCAAGCTCTTCCACACCGGAGAGGGTGGAGCGATTGTTTTCAAGCGCAAGGAAGACCTTGAACGAGCTAGGAAGATGATTAACTTTGGCATTACGGGGCCGGAAAGCATCGAAGAGCTGGGTATCAACGCCAAGATGAACGAATTACAGGCCGCAATGGGTTTGTGCGTGTTGGACGAAATCCAACAAAATCTAAGGGCACGAGAATATATTGGGCAGCACTATGAGAGGGGATTAGATCAACTGGTCGAATTGCAGACCAAAAGTAGTGAACTGATCTATAACTACGCCTACTTTCCAATAGTGCTTGAAAGCGAGACGCAAGCAGTGGCGGTGGCTGGCCACCTGAAAGAAAATGGAATTTTGGTCAGACGATACTTTTATCCTTCACTGGAGTCGGTTCGAAGCCTCGGTGCGGGGCAAAAGCAACCTGTATCAAATGACATCGCGAGCCGAGTCCTTTGCTTGCCAATATTCTCCGGGCTCTCGGAAGAGAGCGTCGACTTAATTCTTGAAAAAACGATAGAGGCTCTATGAATATTCTGGTTACTGGCCAATGCACACTACACTGGGGCAGGATGGAGTTCGGTAACATCGGCAACTATTACATTATAGAACCTTTTTTCCGTGAGCTAAGGCGAGTATTTCCGGCATCTACGATAAAAACAACCTTCCAGATGTCAGATCGATTCTGTCGGAACGAATCCATTTCGACATTGCCCATGGAGCTCTATTATGGCTGGAGTGGCAACGACCTAACGCTGGCAAAGGAAGAAGCCGCGATAGCCAAGCAACATCAAAGCAAGGGAGAACTGTCAAAGACCACTCCTTACATTGATGAACTCTTGTGGGCCGACTTGGTTGTCGACTTCAGTGGTGACATCTGGGGTGATAACGCTGACTTTCTGGGTGCAGACCGGTTCGAAGTGGGCTTGCTCAAGAACAGAGCCGCGCAGTTGCTTGGTAAAAAGACCGTTATGTTGGCGGGCTCGCCAGGCCCGTTCGCTAATCCAGCACTCAAGCAAATGGCTAAGGAGGTTTATGGCAGTTTTGATCTCGTCACCAACCGAGAGCCTTTGAGTACGCGTTTGCTGGAGGAAGAGGGGTTTGATTGCTCCAATACTCTGACATTGGCTTGCCCGGCCTTCCTGTTTGAGCCTTCCTCGCAGGACGTCGTTGAAGAGACGGTAAAAAATATTTATGATTTCGGTAGCACAGAACCTAAACCGGTTGTCGGTTTTATCGTGTGTGGCTGGAATTTTGAGCAAGGCCCCTTCGACAAGTGGCCCCGAAGTGATGAGGATTATGGCGTTTTTGCCGAGGCGGTAGAGTTCATTTCTGAAGAACTTGGGGCTAGGGTATGCCTGATATCGCATTCCAATGGCTTTGATATACCCCCGGAACCTTTCCGGCTAAAGCACGGTCGTGATTACCCGATTATAAAACAGCTCCAGAGCGTTATCGAAGATCGGGGAATCGCTAAAGATGTGATCGCATTGGATGGAATCTATGATGCCTGGGACACAAAGGCCATCATCAAATCGTTCGATATGCTCGTGAGTGGCCGGGTGCATGCCGCAGTAGCGGCGTTATCCCAGAGCATACCAACAGTCGTCATCGACTATGGCCATGAGCCGAAAGCGCATAAGCTCAAGGGTTTCGCCACCATAGCGGGTTCAGAAGAGTTTGTGGTGGACCCATCTTCCCCTGGGGCTCTGAAAGCCGGCATCAAGGATTGCTGGAGCCGTCGGGAGCAATATTGCAAATTCCTGAGTGCTCATATCCCGACGGTGCGGAAACAGGCAGAAACCCACTTCGATTTGTTGAAGAGCTTGTAAAATGTCTGTCGGCAATCGTGTAGCTATCATGCAACCGTATTTCCTGCCCTATCTAGGATATTGGCAGCTAATGGCAAATGTGGACGAGTTTGTAGTGTACGATGACATACAGTTCACAAAAAAAGGCTGGATTCACAGGAATCGATATCTTAACGGCGGCAAGGATCAGATGTTCACCTTACCGCTGAAAAAAGATTCAGACTACTTAGATGTGTATAAGCGTCGTTTATCTGACTCCTGGCACACAGAGAGGGAAAAGCTCTATCGCAAATTGAAGGGCTCTTACCAAAAAGCGCCATATTTCCAGGAAATTTCTCCCCTTTTGGGTTGTTGTCTTTTTCATGACTCAACTAACCTGTTTGATTTTATTTTTAACTCTATTAGTAAAATAAGCCAGAGTCTGGAGATAAATACAAATCTATCAGTCTCGTCTAGGTTGGCTGATACAACCGAGTTGAAAGGGCAAGATCGCGTTCTAAAAGTCTCTGAATTGCTAGAAGCTACTGAGTACGTAAACCCGATTGGTGGAAAGGAGCTTTACAAAAAAGAAGACTTTGCACGCCTAGGTATCGATCTTAAATTCCATGAGATAGACCAGGTTGTCTATGATCAGTTCGGTAAAGAGTTCATTCCGAACTTGTCTATTATGGATGTTCTGATGTTCAATGGCATAGAAGAAACTAGGAACCTTCTCTTACGCTGTAAAATTCATGAATAATCTCGTTATTGAAGAATCTTGCTCAGAGATGCGAATTCTGGATTTCCTGTCGTCTGTGGATCGTGAATTCACCCCCTTTCTGAGCGAAAAAATAGATTTGTCAGAATACGCCTGCAAACTGGCCGATAGTGCCAACAGTGTATTCCTCGTGATGGAAGGCCACGATGTTGGCCACGCAGCATACTATTCCAATGACTTGCAGAGAAGAACAGCGTTCCTTACATCCATCTGTGTAAAACCGGAATTCAGAGGAAGCGGGTTGGCAGAAGTCTTGTTGGAGAATGTGATTCAGGGAGCCATGAATAATGAGATGGAAAATCTCTCGTTGGAAGTTGATGCGAAAAATCAGGTTGCAGTTAGGTTTTATAGTAAACATGGTTTCAATGAATGCGGTAACAATCAGATGGTGCGTTACATAGCAAAAGAGGGATCGCTCGGGACAGCTCCTGGTGAAAATCGAGCTGGAAAAAGCAGCCGGCACTCATGAAGGACATCAACCGGAAAATCGGGGTTGGTGTGCTCTGGAACTTCGCCGGCCTATTCATGACACGCGGGGCTTCCACGGTTTTTACCATTTTCCTCGCCCGCATACTAGCTCCGGAGATTTTTGGCCTTATCGCCATGGCAACAGTAGTGTTCGAGTTGTCGAATGCGCTGATTAATTCCGGCCTCAGCCAGGCACTGATTCGCAGCAAGTTCGTCACAAAAGTAGATCTGAACACGGTATTCATAACCAACCTGGCATTGAGTGGTTTGGTATATGTAACACTGTTCTTCGGCGCACCCTTCGTAGCCGTGTTCTACAGCCAACCAGAGCTGACAGGCCTTATCCGGGTAGTTGGGTTGATTGTATTTATTAACGCCACCAAGATTGTGCAAACGGCCATACTCAGCCGTGAAATGAACTTCAAGGCCCAGATGAAGGCAAATACCACCGGTGTAGTCATATCGGGCGCTCTGGCAATTTACATGGCGTATACAGGTTGGGGCATCTGGAGCCTTGCAGCGCAAATGCTAAGCTCAGCCCTGGTGTCGGCCATCGTCTTGTGGTTGGCGAGCAGTTGGCGTCCTGCGCTGCAGTTTAGTCTAGAGTCATTGGCGAGGCTATTCAGGTTTGGTAAAAACCTGCTTGTTGAAGGGTTCCTGCAGATTCTTTTCGACAACTCTTATGTGTTGGTTATTGGCCGATTTTTCAGTGCAGAGCTGACCGGTCTCTATTTCTTCGCACAAAAAATTACTCAGTTGGTATCCCGCCAGTTGACACTTGCCGTCCAGCAGGCAACCTTCCCGGCGCTCTCAACTTTACAGGATGATAACGCCGCTCTGCGAACCAAGTACAGTCAGATTTTGCAGGTCATGATGATCATGATTGCCCCTGCGTTGGCGTTACTGGCCGGGTTGGCAACACCATTGTTCAATCTTCTGTTTGATGAGCAGTGGCAAGCTGCGGTGCCGTATCTGCAATTGCTCTGTGTAGTCGGCATCATCTATCCGTTGCATGCCATGAACGTTAACCTTCTCAACGTTAAAGGTC
>Ga0307973_1001080_pt1 | contig 12743 bp, 15 predicted proteins | sample OrgLakmetagen782_FD_201837 | JGI IMG/M metagenome (GOLD analysis project Ga0307973, IMG submission 201837) | Saline water microbial communities from Organic Lake, Antarctica - #782 | ecosystem: Environmental > Aquatic > Non-marine Saline and Alkaline > Saline | place: Antarctica: Organic Lake...
GGAAATAATGCGACCGATTACTGAAAACAGTGGAGATATCTAAGTTAATACCCCTCTGAAGGCCACGACTGATATAGGCTGTAGAGGTTTATGTCTTTTTAGGACGGATAATCCCCAGAACCCCATTTTCGAAGGGCACGACGATAAAGCTGTACCACTCATCCGTGGGGAAAATGTTTACCTGAGCTGCATCGTCAAGACCATTCGGGCTGTTGTCGCCAAACGGACTGACCATCACCAGGCAGGGACTGGACAATTCTGTGTCGTGCTGGGACTCAACGGTGAAAACAATGTAATCGCAGCCGGCCCCGGTTGAAATCGCATCAAGGCCCTTGGGCTGAGCGTAGGAAAGCACTTCTGAGTTTATATTCATGATACTTTGAGCGAGATACCCGTCTCTTCAGATCGGGGAGGGATAGCGCGTCGGCGTTAGCCGACCCTGTTCCCGCTTACTCCTTTAATTTCTGCTATCAACAGTTGGATAAGATGCCGGTCTTTCCCGGCTGTCAACCTGTAAAAGTCTGGTCACGCTTGCTTTGCTATAGTCTGCAAAGCAAATCTCCCCTCGCCAATGTCAACGACCGGTTCCCCTTTCGGGCGACTCCAACCTTCGGCGCTTTACCTTTCGCCAGCGTGATATTTACAAGCAGAAATAACCCCTTTAAAAGTACGTTATCATCAAAACTACACGCCTTTAGGCACTATACATACCTTTAGGGCGGGTGATTGACTAATGCTTTTAGATGTTCAGTCAGGATTCTTTAGCAAAATCCGCGTAAACCCTCGCCCAGCCGCGGGCGGGGATATAAGCGGAGGGTCGCGCAAGCGACCTTATTCTGGTGTTTTCTGGCCATTAACGTATGCCTTGAGGGTTTCAATCGTGGCTCCCCCTGCGCTACATGCAAAGTACGAGCGCGACCATAGAGCCGAGCTTTTGCTAAGGCGCGGAAGATCGACGTTCAGGAAACGAATCTGCCGGGAGGATGTCGATTTCAGGTTATTGACCAGAACGCTGATAGCCATCTTTGGCGGATACTCAACAAGTAAATGAACGTGATCTTCTTCGCCATCGAACTCAATAATACGACATTCAAGCTTCTCACACGCTGAATCGAACGCCTCTCGAAGCTGACCGATCATGCGTCCGTCAAAAACCTTTCTACGGTACTTTGTGGTAAATATAAGATGCACCACTAAGCGGGTAACGCTGTGTCTTCCGCGCCGATAATCATTTTGCACACTCACTTGAAATACCTATGTGTAGACCTTAATATAGAAGAACTATAGCAGAGCACACTGATATGATGAAGGCCACAAAAATACGCATATACCCAACCTCTGATCAGGCGGAGTTTCTTAACCGCCAGTTCGGCTCGGTACGGTTTGCGTACAACGCGGGCCTTCGCATTATGTCTCATCGTTACAGGCGGCACGGCCAATCCTTGAGCGCGAAGCACGATATAAAGAAGCTGTTGCCAGTCGCCAAGAAATCACGCAAGTACAACTGGCTGAAAGAAGTTGATTCGATCGCGTTGCAGCAATCGTGCATCAATCTCGACAAAGCCTTTCAGCGGTTTTTTGACCCCAAACAAAAGGCGGGCTACCCACGCTTTAAAAGCAAGCGTGGCAAGCAGTCCAGCTATCATTGCGTGGGTATAAAAAACGGTGATAACTGGATCAAAGTGCCAAAGCTCGGCCCTATCAAAGCCAAAATACATCGCCCTGTAGAGGGCAAGCTAAAAAGTATCACTCTGTCTCGTTCCGTCACCGGAAAACACTACGCCTCGCTGCTTTACGAGACAGAAAGGCAGGCACTTACGCCGATCACCAGTGTCAGTGCAGCGAAAATTGTTGGGTTGGATATGGGCATTTCTCACCTGGCGATTGACTCTAACGGCTGTAAAACCGACAACCCACGGTTTATCAAGCGAGCCCAAAAGAACCTGAAGCGCAAGCAGCAGGCGTTATCTCGGAAGCAAAAAGGCAGTGCCAATCGGGCCAAGGCCCGGTTGCTTGTCGCCAAGGCGCACGAGCGGGTGGCGAATGGCCGCAATGACTTCCAGCACAAACTGTCTCGGCAGATCGTTGACGATAACCAAGCGGTGATCGTTGAGACATTGAAGATCAAAAATATGATGAAAAACCGGAAGCTCGCCAAGCACATCGGCGATGCTTCGTGGCATTCGTTGATCGTAAAGCTGGAATATAAGGCCAAAGAGCAAGGCAAACACTTGGTCAAAATCGACCCGTGGTTTGCCAGCTCCAAGACCTGCCACGCCTGTCACCACAAGGTCGACACGATTCCGCTGAGCGTCCGGTCGTGGCAGTGTCCGGCCTGTAGCTCGCACCTAGATCGCGACATCAATGCGGCCTTAAATGTCAGGCACCAAGGGATTTTGAATTTAAAGGCCGAGGGACTGTCGGTTTCTGCCCATCGAGGCTCGCGTAATTCCGGCATGTTGCCGGTTGCTGCCTAAGAAGTGGGAAGCTTCGCCCGGTTAGGGCGGAGAGCAGTCACAAAGCAGTAGCCACGCAGTGGCCGTGTGAATAGCGGTATTCCTCAACCCGCGCATCGGACCAGGACGCGTGAACTTCCTTGGCTTCCCGGATCTTCACCGGAAGCGGGGTCACCCCGAAGACGCCGTAATTTTTGTTTTCAACCTTGGTCTGGCCATGGCGGTCGCGCTTCGGCGCACCGTCCTTGTCCGTCACAATCACGGCGTTTTTGTCCGCGTGCTTCTCCAGCTTGGCGGCTTCGAGATCCACCCAGTCTTCCAGATCAGCCGGGAAGAACCGGCGCAGGTATTCAAGCTCTGGCAGCGACAAAAACGGACACGCTTTGCAGTTGCTCGGGATTACGTACATGCCCTTGCTGTGCAACAGGTCCTGGCAGGCGGCCCGATCCATGCCCAGGTCAATGAGTGGGTAGACCGGTTGAACAGACTCACGGAACCAGCGCTTGGGACTGGCGTCGGGGTCGGACACCCGTTTTTCTTCGCCCTTGGCGATACCGATCAGCATCTGGATCTTGCCAAAACGAGCCGCAAACTCGCGAAATCCCGCCTTGCGGTTACATTGGACGCCATAGCGATCAGCCAGCCACTGCTCAAGGAATCGGTAGATCGGTTGGATCTTCAGTCGGTCCGAGCAGGATTTCGGGTACGATTTGCTACCGATCGTGCCTTTTGTGCGATAAAAGTGCCGCAGGCTCTGCCAGCTCTCCGAGTGGTAGCCCATATCAGAGGTTATGAAAACGAACTCGACGCCCGCCGCTTTGCACCGCGCCTGGGTGTCACGAATGTGTGCGAGGGTACGGTCGAATTCGTCGCCGGTATTGGACATGACGACCAGAAAATCGTTGGGTGCGTACTTCGCTCGAAACGCGGGATCGTCCAAGTACATCTCAAGCAGGGCCGAGCTGTCCTGGCCCGCTCCAAAAGAAAGGACCGTGAGCAGCGAGCCTTCTGGTGCGAACAGATCGTCCATGCTCATGCCGCTAGCCGCCTTCTGAAGCGACTCAGATCCGTCTTGGTGCTGTTCAAGCGACAAAAGTGAACACATGGGTTGCGATGGCAGATACCGCCAAAGAACAGGGCTGATTGCATGTTGAGCCCCGCAAGCTCTTGCAGCGGAATGCCATAACGCGAGAGATCGGCTTTGATGTTGATCTTTTCGTCCAGGGAAAGCTGGCGCATGAGTAGGCCCTCGTATCGGTTGAGTTACCTCCAATCTCGCATGGGCTTCACCAACAGCAAGCGCCTACTCCATCAGGCACACACCAAGTGTTTTAACGAAAATTCGACGCCACGCCGCTCGCACAACTCCCACCCCAAGCCGCGTGCGCCATAGTCGTAACCCGACGCGCAAACCCAAGGTAATTTTATAAAGCAGCCCGGCAGCCGCCGCCAAGCACCCCGGCAGCAACAGAGGCAACGCAAAAGCCAGCACAAATGCCGCGCAATGGTAGCCGTTCAGTAATGTTTCCAGATTGGTGTCCATCCAATTTCCCGCAGGGTACCCACACAGAGCCAGGTGTGGGGTGAATGCGGTGCAGGGCAAAAGCCCTGCTTCTTTTGAAGGCGCATTCAGAGGTTGGAAATAATACTCCGACGCACTACGCTGTATGCATGAACAGTATTTGCAATAGTCAATGATCATACGCCAAGGCTTTAAATATCGACTCGATACCAGTGACGCACAGAGCGCCCGCTTGCGGGTGCTGTGCGGTCATGCTCGGTTTGTGTGGAATCAGGCGCTGGCACTGTGCAATGAAGCGGCTCAAGCCGAAGGTCAGTTCGTTCCTCGCTACGAGTCGATGGCGAAGTGGGTGACGGGCTGGAAAAAAGACGCTGAAACGGAGTGGCTCAAAGAAGCCTACACCGACAACCTCCAGCAGAAACTCAAAGACTTGGATACCGCCTGGCAGCGGTATTTCAAGAAAGTGGGTGACGCACAGCGCCCTCGCTTCAAGAAGAAGGGCCGTTCTCGCGACAGCATCCGCTTCGTGAATTTTCACAAATACTGCAAGCTGGAAGGGCGGCGAGTAAAGCTGCCGTCCGGGCTTGGCTGGATCACATTTCGCAAGTCTCGCGAAATCCTCGGCACCGTCAAAAACTGCACCGTCGGATTCGACGGTGGCCACTGGTTTATCAGCTTCCAAACTGAGTGTGAGATCGAAGACCCGAAGCATCCGTCCACTTCCATGATCGGCGTCGATGTCGGAATTGCCCGGTTCGTCACGCTGTCGGACGGAACGTTCATCGAGCCGACCAGCGCCTTTAAGAAACACCAGAAAGCCCTGGCCCGAGCGCAACGCGCTCTGGCCCGCAAGGTGAAATTCTCGGCCAACTGGCAAAAACAGAAAGCCCGCATAAACCGGATTCACACCCGCATCGCCAATGTCCGGCGAGACACCCTTCACAAAACCTCGACCACGATCAGCAAAAACCACGCAATGATCGTGATTGAGGATTTGAAGGTCAGCAATATGTCTCGCTCGGCCAAAGGCACCACGGAAAATCCGGGCACAAATGTTGCCGCAAAATCCGGCTTGAACCGGTCGATACTGGATCAGGGTTGGCACGAATTCCGGCGACAACTGACCTACAAGCAGGCATTCCGGGGCGGAGAAGTGCTGGCCGTGCCAGCGCATTACACCAGTCAAACGTGCCCAGTCTGTCAGCATATCAGCGCCAACAACCGCAAGACGCAGGCTTGTTTTGAGTGCGTTGAGTGTGGCTTTTCGGAGAACGCGGATGTGGTGGGTGCGATCAATATCAAAGCGCGAGGACATCGCGTCTTAGCCTGTGGAGAGACGGCGTTAGCCGCTTGACGAAGCAGGAACCGGCTGCCCGAGCAATCAGGTAGCACCTTCTTTAGGGAATCCTCTTCCTAAGCCGCGTAGCGCGAAGGGAGGGGAGGATGTCAACGTTTGACTGCATGATGATCCGATTGCTTGAGATCCTGACGTAAACGATACGCCGTGCTGATTTGAGCAGTGCTCCAATCAAACCGATTCCTCCTTGCTCGCCACCGACATAAACGGGATAGCCTGAGTGTGTCCAGTTGCCAGATCAATCATAACCCCGTTGAAGGGAATTTGAGCCGTCCTGAAAGCCTGCCACAGTAGATTAATGGCTGCCCCTGACACCGCTGAGTTTATCATCAGATCCTGCCTGCGGATGCTCTCTGCCGCACTGCAGGATGGCCTGTCATCGTCCTCACGCTCCATAACGTCAGGGAAGTGGGCAACCACGTTGGGAAGGTCATCGGTCAGCTGGGCGTCGCGTTGGGCTCCGAGGACTACTTGGCCTTGTTTTTGGTCGCACCCCGTGTCCAGCCAAAGCGGATTACCAATGGCTTCGGCTTGAGCGATGGCCTGACGGGTGGCCACATTGTCCACGGCAGTTATCAGCAACGAGCCGGAGCGATCCCTGGCAGGATCAAAGCGTCGCGGCACGGAAGTCCAGGCGGTGCCCATCAGCATATTCGTGCGTTGAACCAGCGCATCTGCCTTTAGCAGCCCGATCTCGTGGGGCCAATACCGTTGGCGAACGATATTAGACGGGCTTACCGTGCGGTCATCGTAGACAGTAACATGCAGGCCAACAGCCCCGAGGGCAATAAGGCCCTGGTGAAGCCTCATTAATCCGTCGTATAGTTCACTGCCGTTCCCCCCAGCGCCAATCAGAACAACGTCCAGAGGCCGGTTCTGGGCCATGAAATGCAAAGGCAGGGGACGAGAAGGAAAATCCATATCAGTACCCCCCAGAAACGCGGTTGATCCAGTGTCCGAGCGTCAGATCAGAAGACTCCAACGTTTTGGTCGGGAAGGTGCGTTTACCCTGCAGTGACTCGAACCAAGTAATCATATCGGTCGCTCCACCGGGCAATGGTTCGCTGCCAGCATGGGTGAACGGGCTCTCGAAAAACATCGACTGGACTCGCTCTATGTCTCGCTGCGACGGGTGAGAGGGCAACTGGTTACCCCCGGAACACCATGCGCCCTGGGCGTAAAGGTTGGGCAGGCCAGCGGAATACAGGTCGGTCCCTTCGTGGGGCCTACTAGCTCCTTTGTATGCCTTCACATAGAGCTTGCCCTGGTGGCACAGCAACAAAAGCGATGGGAGCGGTACCGTGTAGTCTACCCCCGCAATGCACAGCTCGGCGCTGGCGCGAGGGCGATACCACATCAGGGTTTCTAGGTTGGCAACAACGCAATGCTCATTAAGCAGCTCAATGCCGGTATTAAGGTCATCGACCAAAACGCGGGCCAGTGCAGCCTTGTCACTGGAGCTGAATACACGGCCAGGGCCAAGAGAAGGCCCTGTATCAGTTTGTCTGAAGTCGTGTGTAACAACAGACAAGGACTCGCTATTGATGCCCGCCTGGAGGTGGTGAAAAACGATGGCGGTTGACTCAATTTGCATAACGCTTCCCCGTGTATGGATTTACATCCAACATCTCACAACAACCCCGATCAGCAAGCGATTCTGTCATCCAGATCCGAGAGCAATTCGTTACCGGCACGAATGCCCTGCGCAAACTCCTCAAGCAGGGCTGGGGAAATGTCCCACCCAAGACTCCAGAAGCTCTCCTCGGCATCGCTCATAAATACCTCGAAGGCAGGCTGAATGGACACCTCGGCAAAGGCCGAATCGTCCTCAAAGAACACCGGCAACATCATATCCAGTGACCCTTCACAGTGAGCCAAACCACGAATACGACTCAATGCAGAGTCTCCCTGCGACGCCGGCATCGCCCTAATCACAGTCGCCAGCCATTCAGCACCGATCTGATCGAGATCGCTGGAGGGCGAAGGCAAGTCAGCCACCAGCGAGACAAACGCTTTCACGCTCAACACATCTTCTTCAGCCAGCCAGCGGGCCTTCACATCTTGTGTAGTCTCATAGCTCTCCAGGGCATACTGGAACGAGCCAAAACATTCGACCATGAACGATTCAATCTCCCCGATGGCCGCTTCCACAGCTTCTTCATCGTTATTGTCTTGTCCTCTTTCTTCCAGCAGCGCCAGAACCGCTTTAACGTCGTCCGCCTCCTCCTCCATTTGAGCCGGAGATACATCAATCATTTCATCCGGCGTCATCATCGGACGCAGGCACGAACCGATCAGGCGAAGGCCATGCACCATCGCCCGCCAATAGGCCGGGCTGAAGTCTACGGAACTCACCGCGTAGTTCAGTCCAAGCATTTCTCCGCAGCCCACGGCCAGTGGAGCGCAAGAAGCATCACACGGCTCCGTCAGGAAAGTCAGTGGCAGCTCATTTGCCAGGGCATTACCGGGATTGTCACATAGACCGTTCAGGTGATTAACGATCCGATCCTGATTGCGCGAGAACAGCGCGGGGAGCTGCTCGCAAAATGCCTCAGAGGCTTGGCTTCCGGTTCCGATGTTTGGCATCTGCACAATCTCGTTCAGAGCCTCTACCGGGATAACGTCCGCATTCTGCTCATGCCAGTCCAGCCAGTACCCGGCAAGCGCCTTCAGCGGCAGAACGTCTGCGATCAGCGGGGACAGAAGGTGGCCAGTGAATAGGCGACAGTCTTCGACTACAGAGTTGAATCCAGCCTCAACATAGCCCCAGACCATCAGATCATTCAGAGAGCCGTCAGCGACTGCAATCAGAGCTTCGTCGCCCAAAACACCCATACCGTTCAGGGTTAACAGGCCGTTCACCAGGTCGTGGCGGTCAGGCCCGGAAAAGCCTCCTTTGTCAAAAAAGGCGCACTCGTAAAGATTGACCGACTTCGGGATAGAAGCCGGTCGCAGGACGCTTAGCGCGGGAGAGGGGGCAGGAAAGCGGAAGGCAGGGGCGCACCCGTCGCGTTCGCGGCGATCCTGACGAGCTGGCGCATCTGTTCCTGTTGCAAGCATGACCGCTCTCCCTTGGGATTGTTGGCATCTGCCTGAGCGGGAGTTTCCGCCCAGGCCCTGAGTTTACTGATGGCGTCGGATTTATCAGCCATTTGGCTTGAACTCGTTTGGCCGCATCTCGAACACCAGTGAATCGCCCTCGGACGCACCCTCGGACACTTTTCCGTACCGAAGCTGAGGGTACATGGAGGAAAAGTGGGACAGCACCTCTGCTGGCTCCAGATCAGGGTCTGGATCGGGGAAATCGGTCGCCCCGAGGCGAAAGACACGGCTGAGCTTTACAGTGGCCATATTGTCTCCTTACAGGCTGAATGGCTTTGATTTCGACTCGGAATTCCCGGTGCCCTTTTCAGGCTTCGCCGACTGTGTGTCAGCGGCGTCCGTCTTCGACTCACCGTTTAGCGTACCCTCGCCGGTCGCCCCGGAAGCCTTGCCGCCGGACTTGGTGGCATCCGCCTTGGCCCCAGCAGCAATCTGAGCTTCCAGTTGCGCCGCCCTGGCGTCCCACGAACTGCGATAACTCGCCTGTTCGGCAATAACATCGGCAAACTCTTTCTCGATCACATCGGGCGTACCGATGATTTTGATCGGGGTAGCCAATGCAGCGCAGAGCTGCTTCAGCTCCTCACTGGCGTTATTGGCTACCGGGCCAACCACCGGTCGTGCCACGACCACCAGTTCACCCTCTGCTTTGGGGTTGGCTGATATATCCAGCGTTACTTTGCCGGTCTTGCTCCCAAGGATGGGGCGTACTGCGTTGATCAAGCTCACAATTATTCTCCTGCTATATTTTGTGTTGCAATCAATGTCTCACGAGTTTGAAAATGCGCAACCGGTGAGATAAGGGTCACCCCTCACATATTTCTGAGTCCCTTGGGCAGGTAGCCCTTGAAGTTGAACTCAGACTCACTGACAGCGGTGAGGATGTCGCCTTTTTTCCCGTTAACCAGTTTTTTGAACGCACTCTCACCATGGCCGTTGTCGTAATCCTTATCGAAGCCAGAGTCCATCAGGATCTGTTCCAAAACTGGCTTGGTGTGAGGCTTGAGGTACTCCGCGTCCATCACGAAATACTCGGTGAGATCGCACTTGCGGCTCTCAGCCACCCACTCAGCCAAAGAGCCGAACGTGTCAGTGCCGTTAGAGCCAGCCCCGAACTTCGTCGCATTAAACAGCACCCTGGCTGCCAACTCCCGCTGGAGTTCGCCCAGATCTTCATCACTCATCTGGTCAAGCACTCGTGCCGCCTTGGCCCGGTCCTGGCCGGTGATGTTTTGCGGCCAGCCTTGCGGGGCGCTTTTAAAGGAAATACCGGAGTCAGCCAGCAGCGACAGGATCGATATAATCTGCGCCAGTCTTTGCTCATTAGTCACGGTTTTGCTGGCCGCATCCCGGCGTACCTGATGGTTGCGCTCCAGAATCACCTTCGGCGTTGCGTCCGAGGCTACCGTTGCCTTCTTTGGCTTGGACTTTTTGGCGTGAGCTTCACCAGACTTGCTCGTGTCGGTGGGCAAGTCCCCCTGAGCGTCAGAGGCAGACTCGGTTTCTACCAGAGCCCTGTATTCAGCTACCTTCTCGGCGTTACACTTCGTGTTAAAACACACATTGCCGGTCACTCGGCCCTCGTTACCGAGCTGACTGCCGACCAAGGCCCCGTAATGTTCACAGGTCACACAAGCCTGAACCTGATCTGAGCCTACGCCAGAGGCACCGGTAGAAGTAATAATGGCCGTTGTACCCTGAGCCACATCTTTATCCATCGCTACGGTGTTGTAGCTCTCAGCCAGATCGGATTTGATGGACTGAAGCTGATCGAGAGTCTTCTGGTCGAAACAAGACTTGTTCAGGCAGCGGCCATCGGATGTTCCTGCATCGAACAGCGAAGTCTGAACGGAGCTGTTATGGGGGCATGCCGCACAGTCGTTGGTGTCGAAAATAGCGTTTGCCAGCTTCAGAGCCATGCCCTCAATCATGGATCGCAAATCGTCCACGGATAGCTTCTGATCTTGAACCGCAGCCAACGCACCTTGCTGAGAGTCCGGGCGCAAGCCAGAGAGGAGCTGGGCATGGCCGATAGCAATTTCTTCATCGCACAAAGCCTGAGACACGGAATCAATGCAGTGAGTCAACTGAATGCGCCCGTCGAGCTTGGCCCGGCTCCAGCCCATCTTCTTGCACACCTCATCCTTGTCCTGATATCGGATCAGGAGAGACTTGGCAGCATTTCCTTCATCTACCGGTCCCATGTCCTGCCTTATCACGTTTTCGATTATCGCGAAGGTCAGAAGGTCGTCATCGTCTATATTGCGTACCAGTGCCGGGATACGGGCGTGGCCCACTTCAAGGTTCAGATCAAAACGAGTCTCACCTGCCACCAGCTCATACTCACCATCCTGCGTCGGATGTGGACGAAGCAGAATGGGCTGAACAACGCCCTGGGTGCGAATAGATTCGCGCATGTCGTCCATCTTGCTTTTCGAGCGAACCTTGCGGGGGTTGTGGTTATTTCGCTTGTGGATTAGGCCCATCTCTACAATAGAGGCGGTGCCTTCTTGAGGTTCAGTGATGGTGGCTAGTGCAGTCATGCATGTTCTCCGTGTGTTGTGGTATTGCTTGCCAACAACGTCTCACGGAAAGGAAAAGTTACAAGGGAGAAAAGTGAAGCGGGGTTATCGCTCTAGCGGGAAACACTCCCGCCAGAGACTGAATGATTCGGATAATTTACACAGCTTCTCCAGTCTTCTCCTTGTGATTGCTCTGCACTGGAACGATCTGCGACGCAAACGGCCCCTTTTTGGAGCCTTTAGGCTGAAAGTTAACATCGGCACCTGGTTCAATAGCCTGGTCACCGACCCACTGATCGCAACCGAACGGAAACTGTGCTCCACGGACATCTTCAATCATGCCCGCGCTCGCCTTTGCATCAAAACCCACAACGGTTCCCTTCATAATCCTTCGTCCTGTTCTGACGTAGATTCAACGATATCCGGCCAGCTTTTGCGCCGGGACCGCATGTGTAAGTCGCCACCGCACCGCTTGCACAGACTGTGATTGCTCGCGCAGTCCAGACACAGCGCATCGGTAGCCGTGCTGCCGAAGACCTGGTCTTTCCCACACCCCGCGCACTCACGGTTAGTAATCGCGGCCCCGCCCAGCTGGGTGAAGTAGTAACAGGATTTGCACAAACAGGCGTCAAGTCGGTCTTTTTTTTCGCTATCGGACTGAAGCCGCTCGGCCAACGCCAGGTGAGAGTCCACCCGCTGCTTGGCCCTGGAACTGGCCCCTACAATGGCTGCCCTCGCCAGATTGCCTTTACGTTGTCGCATGTCATTATCCTTTCTGAGCTGCTTCGTGATCGTTACGCACCACCGTCTTTGAACACCGCGAACAGACCATAAAATCTGTGCTGTCGGTGATGCCGCCGTTGCTTGTGCGCCTCTCCCTGTTGCACGCGGAATCCTTCGAGTCGGCAGGGAAGAAGTGAGCCGTGTTGGTGCTGGGGTGGCGCTGATACCCTGCTCTCATAGTCATACATCACTTTTTTCAGCGCACATCAAGGCGCTACCGCCAACCAGCGCAAGGTAATCCGACTCGGACAAGATCGTGGTGCCGAGTTGTTCAGCCTTGTTGAGCTTGGAGGCTCCCACTTTCTCGCCAGCCACTAGAAAGTGCGTTTTGCTGGTTACGCTGCTCTGGCTTGTAGCTCCAAGGGATTCCGCCTGAGCAATCATCTCGCTGCGAGAGCCGTGCATGGTGCCGGTAAATACGATGTGCTTGCCGTTGATAGGGGAGTCGGCAGACACCTCGCTCCGTGACGGGGTGACGAGAATGCCGGTCAGGTTCCGCTCAAGGAAAACCAGATCGTCGGATACAGACGGCAGGGTAGAGACAATGGCATTGGCCGTCAGATCGCCGAAGCCGGAGATCGCGTTAATATCTGCCACGGTCAAGCCCGGAACATCTTTCAGGGAAAAGTGCTTCAGTAGGCGTTTGCTGTCGCCTCGGCCCAGATGTTCAATACCCAGTGCGGCCAGCACCCGGAAATCATCAACGGATCGACGGCGGGCCTCTCTCAGCTCCCGGCAGAGATTGTTCGCCTGCCCAGCGCCAAAGCCCATTACTTCGAAGTCCTCCGCCGTCATCGAAAAGACCTCGCGGATGGACTGGATGCCCGCCTTAACAAGCCGCTCGCAAGCCACTGGGCCGAACAGGTCCACCGTTCCAAGGTACAGTTTCCACGCAGCCTGTGTACATTTGGCTTAAATGTTTGATTATTATGTGAAGTTCAGGACGATTCGAAAAAGGACGTGTATACACTCATGTACCTCTTTAGTGTGGATAAAACGGC
>Ga0307973_1001087_pt1 | contig 12667 bp, 14 predicted proteins | sample OrgLakmetagen782_FD_201837 | JGI IMG/M metagenome (GOLD analysis project Ga0307973, IMG submission 201837) | Saline water microbial communities from Organic Lake, Antarctica - #782 | ecosystem: Environmental > Aquatic > Non-marine Saline and Alkaline > Saline | place: Antarctica: Organic Lake...
TTTGGTTGATAATCATAAAGATATGGATAATATTCAGGCTATTCGACTGATAATTATATTGTTATGAACATTTTTATTAACAATGTATTTCTCTCTTAATAAATCAAAACAGTTTCTTAGTTTATAGACAGAAACTATTTAGTGACTTTCCATAAATTCCTGATGTGGAAAATCAGTGATTATCATTGTTAGAATTAACCGGGAGAATGATTTTTTACAGCTTACTCTTCTCAAAATCATTGGGAAATCAACTGTTGAAAATATTTCTGAGCAGGAGAGCAGGTTGTTTGTAATCTACTAAAATTTCGCACTTTAAAGCCGGAAGCATAAAGTGCTGTTAATAAAGAAGGTATTAACAATCATTGAATAGCATTGTGTTTTTTAAGACCTGGAGTCTTTATGGCAATGATAGGAAATGCCACAAAGGCACGAAGGCTCAAAGGTTCACAAAGAGAGTTATATAGTGGAAAATATAAGGGATAGATATACAAATATAAATGAAGGTACTGATTTAATAAATGGTTAATGCTCATGTTCTTAAAAGAGATGCGAAACTATAGTATTTTCTTTCATCCCTGTTCCTGTAAATCAGCTATCCGGTAAAAGACACCCCGCTGCTGAAATACGTGTTTTATTTTTTTCTCCGCTTCCATCACGTCCAGATATTTATTGATTTCGTTGATATGGGTGCCGAGGGTGGCACTTAGATCCTGTGCGGTGCATGGCCTGCGTTTGATGGTTTCGAGTATGGCGGTCTCCTTATCCGGACGATATGAAGAAATTGTTTTTCTTTTTCTGGGTTTGGCGATGATTTCCACGTTATCTATATCCCATTTTTTAATGATATTGCGGAGCTGTGCCACAGGGGCACTTTCCAGGTCTTGCTCGGTCCCTGGCCTGTCAAGGGTGTTCAGCTGCACCCTGTCGGGGGCTATTTCCATGATAGCTTTCTTAAGGAGTTCCAGCTCGCGGGCCATATCATTGTAGCCCGGCAGGATAAATACCTCCAGCCATATTTTTCCCGTAAATTCACGACTAAAAGCTGCGAGTCCCTCAATAATAGTGTGGATATCGAGATCCGGGGCAGGCTTGTTGATTTTTTCAAAAATGCTGCCTGTTGCGGCATCCAGCGATGGTAATACCAGGTCGGCATCCATAAGATCCGCTCTTACATCCTGGTCGGTAAGTAGTGTGCTGTTAGTTAAAATGGCTATGGGTACTGAGGGGTTCTCCTTTTTAATAAAACGGATAATTTCGCCTATCCTGGAATTCAGGGTAGGCTCTCCGGAGCCTGACAAGGTGATATAGTCCGGGTTGTCGTAATTGTTAAAATAGTGGGTGAGCTCCTTCACCAGTTTGTTGTATGGGATATATTCCATTCTTTGCGTGGTAAGCTTGGTTGTTTTGCCTACCTCACAATACACACAGTTGAGTGAACATACCTTTGCCGGCACCAAATCCACACCCAGCGACATGCCCAGCCGGCGCGACGGAACGGGCCCGAAAAGATACTTATACATGATTTTGTGGTTTTGTTTTAACAATAAACAAGATAACGAAGGTGGTTTTCAGGATGATTCCGGAAACCAGCAGTAAGTATGGATTTACCGAACATGCCAATTCGGTGGAGCGGCTCCAGAGCCCTGTGAAGAAAAGAGCCAGCCCCGTTATTAACAAAAACACTTCAATACCTGGCTTATAGTGGTGCTTCCTGACCATCAGGAAGAGAAACCATATTTTGTTCAGTGCCCCTGCCAGAATCAGCGCTGTGGGCCACAAGTCGTCGGAAAGGTAGTGTCTTAGTATTATTCCTGTGGTTAGCAGGATGAGTCCGGAAATTAATGATGTTCTTGCATCCATGCCGCAAAAATAATCATTATGCAAAGACGTAAGCATTGAACAGGCAATTTATACCTAAGTTGAGCGGTTTGAACAGCCTGTCCCGACTTTTTTTCCGGGAAAGTGAAAAAGCGCTTTACTTAGGTTTAACCCCGATTTAGAAATTGTTGTATTTCACCGAATGGGTAACCTGTCCCGCAGAATTGCGGGAAGGTGAAATGCTTACAATTTCTTTATCGTGAGCGAGAATCGCACAATTTGGGTTATACCAATAGTATTTTAAAGTGAGCTTCGGCGAAGCTTTGAATTATCCCGAAGACGCGGGAGTTAATTCCAATATACAATTGAAGAAACTTATGGAGCGAAGCACCTGCCCTGCCAAAGGCCTTGAAGAATTAAAGGCTCATTTCAATTGATAACAGGTATTAAACCTGAGTTGAGCGGTTTGAACAGCCTGTCCCGATTTTTTTCAGGAAAAAGAAAAAGCGCTTTACTTATGCCCGAAGTCTTGCGGCAGGCTGTGAGCGAGAATCGCACAATTTGGGTTTTAGTTGTAAGACGCCTATTCAGCCAGATTTTTTTCCTGTAATTTTCTCTGTGGTACGAAGGGCTTGTTCAAAAAATGTCATCACCGTTTCGTGCTGTTTTTCGCTATTGCTAATTACTGCACTTAATGGCAAAACACTTCCTTTCCAGCCGTTGATTATCCACTTTCCTTTGCTTGGTGCCGGCAGTTCAGGATATTTTTCCAGGGGTTTTTCAAGCCAGTGATTAACGTAAAAATAGGGTTCATTAACCATGTCATCGGCTACAGCCAGTCCCAGTCCGATGCTGGCTGTCATGGTTCCCTTCTTGTTGTTTACCGGTATAAAGGTGCCTGTGTCGAAATGGTGGGGCCAGATTCGGATATGGGATGCCTCCGGGTAATCAGCAACGATCTCTTTAAGGATTTCCCTGATGTTGCTACGCAGTGATGCAACCTGTTTCGCGGCCTCATTATCGGGTTTGTCGAAAAAGGACGTTTCGTAGAGGTTGTGGTTGGAAATTTCGTAGTGCAGCGTCGGTTTAAGGTTTCCGGTATCTATATTGTTGGCCTGCAACGCTTTTTCCAGCCAGTCATATAGTTCACTCCAGGTGTATCCACTCATTTCCATTGCTTGTACCACGAAATCTTTCTCATCATAGATACATAATGAAAGGTCTGGCAGGCGTATAGCTACGCGCCGGTATTGTGGCAACACATTTCCGGTGTAGCTGTTCAGGGTCTCATTCCACAACATATTGGTGTTGCTGTCGTCGGCTTTTTCAGGAAGCAGGTGCTTACCCGCCAGTGCTATAAACTGAACGGCCTGGTGGTGCAGGTTGTTTTCATGGTTTAGCCGGGGAATATCGATTTTCTCAAGTGTTTTCCATTCCATAAGATATTATTTTTTGATCCAGAGCGCATCTGTAAAATGATTACGGACGTCTGTAAATGATTTATAAGGATAAAATCCGCATCGGAGCGCCAGCTGCTCAATCATAGCGGAATTGTATTTTTGGGAGATTTCTGTAAATATAAAGTCCCACTGGCCAAAGGAGATAGACATATCAGCGGCAGCAAAGTATACTTTTTGTGCTTTGGTAGCTATCAGGTAGCTTTTGGCTGCTTTCTGCTCTACGTCGTAAACTGGTTGATGTCGCCAGCAGTCCACGTTAAAGTTAGCTTTAAGCTCCCTGTTAATGCGGTGCAGCAGGTTGTAGTTAAATTTAGCCGTAATATTTGCGGCGTCATTATAGGCCTTCAGAATAGTATCCGGGTCTTTCACCATATCAAAACCTATAAAAAGCATGTCATCGTTTTTCAGGTTTCTATTCACCATGCGTAAGAAGTCTTCGGAATGCTGCGGTGTAAAGTTACCAATCGTAGAGCCCAGAAACAATACGATGTTACGTGCGCCGGGCTCTTGCCTCATGGTATGCAGTCCGGATTCATAGTCCTGAACAAGCGGATTGATTTTTAATTGCGGGTAAGCGCTGGTGAATTCATCACTCAGCCTGTCGATAGCTTCATGCGAAATGTCGACAGGAATGTATGAAAAGTCTTTGTTGCTGCGCAACAATGCATCAATGATAGTACGTGTTTTCATCCCGTCGCCGGCGCCAAGTTCAATGAGGTTGAGCCTGGTGGCGCCCCTGGTCATCTCCGCAACGATACTATCGCGGTGTTGACGGAGAATATCCAGTTCCGTGTTAGTGAGGTAGTATTCCGGCATCTGCATAATTTGCTGGAAAAGAACACTCCCTTTATCATCGTAGAAATACTTTGAGGGGATATAACGCGGATCAGAAGTCAGGCCTTCTATGATTTCACTATCCGTTTTTGCTAAAGGTGTATTTACGTCCATGTATTAAATCTACTTGGTTGCCTTTGAAATATGGTACTAATATAAGTAAAATAACAGCTTAACCTAATAATACCAATTGTATTTCAAAGTGAGCTTCAGCGGAACAATGAAATTACAATGCTTAAGGCCAATATACAATTGAAGCGACTTAAGGAGCAAAGCGCCTTCCCCGCCAGAGGTCTGGGGAAAATAAAAGCGCATTTCAATTGATAACCGGTATAATTGAGCATATCCTGAAGCATGATAGTTTACTTGCCGAAACTAAGCCCTGCCGCATGTGCTAAAGAAAAAACACAGCTATGCCGTAATTGTTTGGACATATTAGCGGCAGGGGTTATCATGGTATTACTATTTCATTTATAGTGTTTCCGTAAGTTCTATAAAGCGCCTGTAAGGAATAGCAGGCATGCTTTTAGCCTCCAGAGCCCCGTATTGCTGACTGATGATGCTTACTTTAGCGGCCATTTCATCATCAGGGGCTTCATAGATATCAAGAAAATCATAATCACCCAGCAGTGCATAATGTGACAGAAATTTTACCTCCGGGCATTTTTCTTTTACCTTTTCCATCCAGTTGTGGCCTATTTGTTTTCTGTTTTTCATTTGCTGAAGCACTTCCTGCGACAGCTTGGTAAATAGAATGTAAGTCTGCATAACTTATCGTTTTTAATTTTGTCGATAAGATACAAAATTTTAACAGGAAACGCAAGTAAAGCATGATCTGATGCCTTTCAGTACCACAGTGTTGCTTTTATTCTATCCGCTGCAGCACCTCCAGGGTAAGATCCCAGAATTTCTCTACAGACTTCACCTCAATGGCTTCATCGGGCGAGTGAGCACCGGTGATTTCAGGGCCTATGGAGATCATGTCCATACCCGCATATTTCTCCCCTATCAGTCCACACTCCAGTCCGGCATGGATAGCCAGCACTTGAGGTTTCTCTTTAAACAATCCCTCATAAGATTGTGCTGTAAGTTTAACAATTTCTGAGTCGGGGTTGGGAGCCCAGCCGGGATAGCCGTCACCATGTTCTATTTCGGCTCCGGCAAGCCGGAAGGTAGCTGCCACCATATTTTTTGCGTTATTTTTTGCGCTCTCAACAGAGCTGCGGTGGCTGTTCAGGATATGGAAATGGTCTTTTTTAGTCTTTACAAGGGCCAGGTTGGTAGAGGTCTCCACAAAATTCTCTATATCCTGCGACCAGGCTATAACGCCATGGGGGCAGGCATGCAGCGCATTCAGCAATTTATTATGCGCCTGTTTATCCACTACAAATCCAGGACTTGTTGTTTTCTCTGTAGTTACCTTTACATTGGGTTCGGTAACGTGCAGCTCTTTTTGGATGGTTTTTTCCATCTTTGCGATATACTTGCCGAAACGGCTGATGTTTTTTTCGGAAACCCATACTATGGCAGCGCCTTCGCGGGCGATAGCATTATGGGCTGAGCCGGCATCGAAATCCGAAAAGCGGATATCAAATTTGTCGGTACTTTCCCAGAGCACCCTTGCCAGGATTTTATTGGCGTTGCCATACCCTTTATGGATGTCATCGCCGGAATGCCCGCCGCGCAGGCCGTATATCCTTAAACGGAATGCCTGGTGATTTTCCGGGACATTTTTCTTTTGGAATGGCAGCTTGATGCGGGTATCTATGCCCCCGGCACATCCTATAAAGAGTTGTCCGTCATCTTCCGAGTCCAGGTTCAGCAGGATATCGCCCTTCAGGAAATTGGTGTCGAGGCCAAAGGCGCCGGTGAGGCCGGTTTCCTCGTCCACCGTGAAGAGGCACTCCAGCGCGGGATGGGTGATGTCTGCTGATTCCAGCAGAGCCAGCTGCGTAGCCATACCAATGCCATCATCAGCGCCCAGCGTAGTGCCCCTGGCTTTCACCCACCCATCTTCCAGGTAAGGCTCTATCGGGTCGGTATCGAAGTTAACATCCACGCCTTCATTTTTTTCACAGACCATATCCACGTGGCTTTGCAGCACTACGATACGCTGGCTGGAGCTGCCAGAGGATGCCGGTTTGCGGATGACCAGGTTGCCTGTTTTGTCCTGCTCATATTCCAGGTTATGGCTTTGGGCAAATCCGGTAAGGTATTGAAGGATTTTCTCCTCATTTTTCGATTTTCGGGGAATTTTTGTGATCTCCAGGAAATAATGCCATACCCTTGATGGCTTTAGCTTTGCTATTTCTTTTCTCATAATAAATAAATTTATGTGGACAAAAATAAGTAAAGTAATCATTTATTCCATAATCACGGCGGGAATTCCGTGATGGATTCCGGGATAATGATTATCTTGTAAAAAAAATGCCGCGGTAATATTTTTTTCCTGATGGTAAACTTTACACGCATAATTATGTTTAACAAAATATATCGATAAAATTAACAAAAACGGATGGAGACCAAGAAAGTAATCGTGATAGGGGCCGGTTTTTCCGGAATATCAGTGGCAAGTTCCCTTGCACAGAAGGGTTACAATGTTGAAGTATTTGATAAAAATATTAAACCGGGAGGTCGGGCCTCGCAGTTGAAGGAAGCTGGCTATATTTTTGATAAGGGTCCCAGCTGGTATTGGTTGCCTGATGTTTTCGAAGATTTTTTTGCCAGATTTGGCAAGCGCCCGGAAGATTATTATGCTTTGTCGCGTATTGATCCTTCCTATCGCGTATATTTTGGCCCTGATGATGTGATTGATGTACCGGCTTCGCACAGAGAGCTGTTTGACCTTTTTGAAAGTATTGAGCCAGGCAGTGCGAAAAAGCTGAGGAAATTCCTGGAAGAAGCCGCTTATAAGTATAAGGTGGGCATGAAAGAGTTTGTCTATAAACCATCTCTTTCTGTTACCGAATTTTTTGACCTCCGCATTTTGAAGTCGCTTTTCAGGATGGGGATGTTTCAGTCTATCCGCGATTATGTTAGAAAAAACTTTTCTGATCCGCGGTTAATTCAAATCCTGGAGTTTCCTATCCTTTTCCTTGGCGCATCGCCTAAAGATACGCCATCGCTGTATACGTTGATGAACCATGCCGATCTTACCCTTGGCACGTGGTATCCGGATGGCGGTTTTTACGCGGTGATTAGAGGTATGGAAACACTGGCCATTGAGCAGGGCGTTAAGTTCAACTACAATGCTGCCGTAGATAAAATCACGGTGGATGAAGGTAAAGCTTCGGGGGTGATGGTGGCTGGAGAGAAAATAGCTGCTGATGTGGTGGTAGGAAGCGCCGATTATCACCATGTGGAGCAACATCTGCTGCCAAAGCAATACCGCACCTATTCCGAAAAGTATTGGCAGAAACGCAGTATGGCGCCTTCGGCACTGTTATTTTATATGGGTTTTGATAAAAAGATAAAAAACCTGCTGCACCATAATCTGCTGTTTGATGAAGATTTTGGAAAACATGCCGCGGATATTTATGAAAATCCACAATGGCCTCAAAAACCCTTGTTGTATGTTTCGGCCACCTCCAAAACCGATAAGCAGGTAGCGCCGCAGGGGCATGAAAATGTTGTAGTGCTGATACCTGTTGCCCCGGATATGGAGAGCGGCGAAACGGTGCGGAAAAAATACCAGGACCTTGTGATAGCCCGGATGGAGCAGCTTACCGGCGATACGCTGAGCGACCACCTGGTATACAGCCGCTCGTATGCACATGAAGAGTTCCGGGGCGAATACAATGCCTTTAAGGGCAATGCTTACGGGCTTTCGAATACGTTGAGGCAAACAGCGATATTAAAACCCTCGATAGTGCATAAAAAGCTGCCCAATATGTTTTATACCGGCCAGCTTACTACGCCCGGACCCGGAGTGCCTCCGGTGATCATTTCCGGGTTGGTGGTTGCCAGTGAAATAGCTAAAAGATATAAATTATGAAAGAGACTTATGACAACGTAGCATTGAAGACCAGTAAGCTCACTACTAACGCTTACTCTACCAGTTTTTCTCTGGGCATTAAGGCGCTGGCGAAAAAATACCGCAACCCGGTTTATGCCATTTATGGATTTGTGCGTTATGCCGACGAAATTGTTGACACGTTTCATGATTATGATAAGGAGAAGCTGCTCGCCCGCTTCCGGAGCGATACGTATCGTGCCATTGAGGAAGGCATCAGCCTGAATCCTATTTTGCAAAGTTTTCAGATGGTGGCCAATGAATATAATATTGATGATGAGTTGATTGATACTTTTCTGGATTCCATGAAAATGGATATTTACAAGCACCGCTACGACCGTGAAGGGTATAAGCGCTACATCCTGGGCTCTGCAGAAGTGGTGGGGCTGATGTGTCTGAAAGTTTTTTTGGAGGGCGATCAGAAAGAGTATCAACGCCTGAAGCCTTATGCTATGAGTCTGGGAGCTGCCTTTCAGAAGATAAATTTCCTGCGTGACCTGCATGCCGACGTCAACAACCTGGAGCGCACCTATTTTCCCGAGCTTAGTGGAGGGAGTTTTGATGAGCAGACCAAAAAAGCTATTGAAGAGGATATTGCACAAGACTTTAAAAACGGCTTTGAAGGCATCAGGCTTTTACCCAGATCGGTGCGCTTTGGGGTGTGGCTGGCCTATGTGTACTTTAACGCGTTGTTCAGAAAAATTAAAAAACTACGACCGGAAGTTATTATGAGCGAAAGAGTACGCATCCCTAATCGCAGAAAGTACCGGCTGCTGTTTACCACTTTTATTAGGCATAGTTTTAATATTTTATGATACCAAAAGGTGTGAATAATGCTTTCGGGTGTTTTTTTCAGGGTATGAACCTGACGGATTACAAAAATCTGAAAAACATCACCGGTAAACCGGGTTACGACGGAGAAATTCGAACAAGGAGCCGGTTAGCGGGTTTAAATGCTCAAAACAACAAATGATGAGTACAAAGACTGAAAATGTGGTTTTGGTCGATCAAAACGACGTAGAGATAGGAGAGATGGAGAAATACGAAGCACATCGCCGTGGGGTGCTGCACCGTGCTTTCTCCGTTTTTGTCTTTAACCCCGAAGGGGAGTTGATTATGCAGCGGAGGGCGTTCACCAAGTACCACTCGCCCGGTAAATGGGCCAACACTTGTTGCAGTCATCCCCGCAAAGGGGAGGAAGTGCTCCATGCCGGACACCGCCGCCTGGTGGAGGAGATGGGCTTTGATACCCGCCTCCGCAAGGTCTTTTCTTTTATCTATAAAGCAGATGTGGGGCAGGGTCTTATAGAGCATGAGCTCGACCATGTGATGGTAGGCACTTTTGAGGGGGTGCCCAAAATAAATCCCGGGGAGGTAGAGGAATGGAAAGCAGTGAAGATGGAAACCCTGCGCAAAGAGGTAGAGGCAAACCCGCAGGATTATGCCGAGTGGTTTAAGATTATTTTTGAACGTGTGTTAGAGTTTTATCAGTCTAAATTCCCAACAGATTAATTTATGACCGCAGTAGCTTACGTTTTAACGGGTACGGGCGCTTTTGTGCTGATGGAGTTTTTTGCCTGGTTCATGCACAAATACGTCATGCACGGGGCGATGTGGGGCTGGCATAAGGATCATCACATTCCCCATAAAAAGAAACTGGAGAAAAATGACAGGTTTGTGCTGCTTTTTGCCGTGCCGGGCATAGCCTTGCTGGTAGCCGGATTTGCCGGAAATGCCCCTTATTTACTTGCCGCCGGAACAGGGGTGTCGCTCTATGGCATAGCCTACTTTTTGTTTCATGATGTATACGTGCATCAGCGTGTGAAGCTCTTCAGGGTAGCTTCTAATAAGTATCTCCGGGCTACCAAAGCGGCTCATCTCGATCATCATAAGCCAAAGGCCCAAACAAATTTTGGTTTTCTACTGGCGCCGTGGAAGTATTACCGTAATAAGTTTTTTAAATAAATTACATGCCGACTGTGTCAACTTATCTCTGGATAAACCTGCTTTCGCTCAGCATCCCCTTGCTGTTGAGTTTTGAACCCCGTTTTTCTTTTTACAGGAAAGCCGGGGCGGTATTAACAGCTATTATTCCTGTGGCTCTGTTTTTTATTATCTGGGATATCCTGTTTACACAGATGGGGGTATGGGGTTTCAACCCGTTGCATTTACAAGGCATCTACTTTTGGCACCTGCCGCTGGAAGAGGTGTTATTCTTTGTCACCATTCCTTATGCCAGTCTGTTTACCTACGAGGTGGTCAACTATCATTTTCCTGCAGATTATCTGCGCAAAGCAGCCACTCCTATTGGTTACACGTTGTCGGCGCTGCTGCTGGTGGTGGGGTTACTAACCATCGGACGGTGGTATACCTCTGTTACTTTTTTGCTTACCGGTGCCTATATTCTGTTTAACCTGAGGGTTTTGAAATCCAGGTACCTGGGGCAGTTTTTTTTCGCTTATGCCTTAATACTAGTCCCTTTTCTTGTTGTTAACGGAATTCTTACAGGTTCGGCTATTCCACAGGAGGTGGTTTATTATGATAATGCCGAAAACCTGGGTATTCGCATATTTACTATCCCCATAGAGGATGCGGTATATGGTATGCTTCTTATTTTGATGAATGTTAATATTTTTGAAGGGATGCTCAAAAGGCAGGGGCAGCCCTTTCCCCGTTATGCATCGTCCTGATCTGTCGCTCTCCCAAAAGCATTTTTGAAATCTTCGCCGCTGGGGTTTTGGAAAACCTTGAGCCCAAATTCCGGGATAACGGTGAGGATGTGGTCAAAAATCTCAGACTGCACTTTTTCATACTCCACCCACGCCTGCTTTGCCGAGAAGCAGTAAATTTCCATAGGGAGCCCCTTTTCTGTGGGTGCTAACTGACGCACCTGGATAATCATATCCTGGTTGACATCCGGGTGGTGCTTCAGGTATTCCAGCAGATACTTCCTGAAAACACCAATATTTGTCTGGCGCCGCATATTTACGATCTCGGAGGTGTTAATATTGTGTTTTTTGTTAAAGGTTGCAATATCGTTCTCTTTTTCTTCGATGTATTCTTTCAGCAGTCGTATGCGGCTGAATTTTTCTATCATTTCGGGAGTGCTGAAGGCTATGCTTTTCATATCGATATTTACTGATCGCATTACGCGTCGTCCTCCGCTCTCCTGCATCCCCCTCCAGTTGATGAAAGAGTCGGAAACCAAAGTATAGGTGGGAATATTAGTGATGGTCATATCCCAGTTCTGCACCTTCACTGATGTGAGGTTCATATCTATCACTACTCCGTCAGCGCCATGTTTCTCCACCACTATCCAGTCGTCAGGCCTCACCATATCGTTGGCCGAGAGCTGAATACTGCCAATAAAACCGAGTATGGGATCGCGGAACACAAAAAGAAGTATGGCGGTGATGGCTCCCAGACCCGTCAGCAAGGTTCCGGCCGAGCGTCCTATCAACGTGGAGACGATAAAAATAGTTCCCAGGAAGTAAACGAGGATTTTTATAATCTGTACATATCCTTTGATGGGTTTTGTCTTGGCGATTTCAAAATCTTTGTAGATATCGGTAAAAGCATTCAGTAAGGCATCGATGGTCAACAGAATAGTAAAGATGATAAAGATGTTGATAAGGTTGCTCATAAAACTGATCCACCACGGATAGTCCGTAAAAATATCCGGAATGAAAGCCAGCAGGATGCCTGCAGGAATAAGGTTGGCAAGTCTCCTGAAGAAATGTTTCTCTACCAGAATATCGTCCCAATCCGTTTGGGTTTTTTTGGAGATGCGGCTTAAGACGTTAATCAGGATATATTTGGCGATGTGATAGGAAATCATGGCAATGATAACCGCACCCGCAAAATATATGAAAACGATGAGTAAATCATCATTATCAGAACTGACCCCTAACTGGCTTAGCCATGATTTTATAAGTTTGTGAATATAAGCATCATCCATAATTCCGGTTTGTTATTTTTGTGATGGTCAAAGATAAAGATATTTATATGAATTTTCGTTTAAAAACCAATCTTCACGAGAAATGCTGAAACCTGTCCCCATTTTGTTTTGCGGCGGGCGTTTAAGGAAGCACATCTTGAAAATCAGACATTTTATGCCCGTAAGTGTTTATTGCGCCCAATTGTTTATGTGGTTAAGTTGAGTTGATAAGTAGTATTTGTCTATAAACTAAGCGTGTTTTGTTCAGAATGTTCAAGATCAAAGCCTGCCCCGCATTTTATCGGGGGCGTGCGAAAATTTTAAACCGCAGTATACTAACGTATTCGAGGATTTAAAATTTGAGCAACAACGCAGAGATTGGACATTATGGACAAATTGCGCCAAGCAAAACCCGTAATAAGGGGATAAGAAGCGTTCTTTGAAACTTATTTTGAGAAATCAGTAGGTACCCAATCCTACCGGGAAAGCCTAACCAGCACCCGGAACCGCGTGTTGCGTAGTCGTTAGAGATGGTGGCACGAAGCGTACACAGGGAATGCAAAAGCCGTGTGATTGAGCCTCGAAATTAAAGCTAATGTCAGGGTT
>Ga0307973_1001094_pt1 | contig 12582 bp, 9 predicted proteins | sample OrgLakmetagen782_FD_201837 | JGI IMG/M metagenome (GOLD analysis project Ga0307973, IMG submission 201837) | Saline water microbial communities from Organic Lake, Antarctica - #782 | ecosystem: Environmental > Aquatic > Non-marine Saline and Alkaline > Saline | place: Antarctica: Organic Lake...
ATGTTGACCCAAGCCGGGTTGTCGAGTGTTTTATTTCTATGGATTGGTCTACGCCGTTATCACAAACCCTCTTTTGTTTATCGGCACTCAGAGCTTAGAGGATTCTATAGTTTTGGTTTGTATCAGATGGGCGAACGCTCCATTAACTACATCAGTGCCAATGCAGATAAAATGCTGATAGGTAAGTTAGTAGGATTGAACGCTGCGGGTTTCTATAATTTAGCGTGGCAGCTCATTATCTTTCCCCTAAGCAAGATTAATCCTATCGTTAATAAAGTGGCTTTTCCGGTTTATTCTAAAGTTCAAGATGACTCCGCTGCCCTTAATCGGTACTACACGTTTAACGTAAAGGCACTCGCGTTAGTCACCATGCCTCTTTTAGCTTTCCTGTTTTTCTTTTCGACTGAGATTGTGCGGATTGTATTCGGGGAAGGATGGGGCGCTACCGCAGAATTGCTGCCAGCACTTGCACTTGTAGGAATACTGAAAGCATTAGGGAACCCTGGTGGTGCAATTATTCTGGCTTTAGGGCGCGCCGATGTAGGGTTTTGGTGGAATGTTGTGTGGGCGACCACCATCGTCACCGCCTTGACGGTGGCGCTAACAATTTCGCCTTCCGCTAAAACGGCTGTGTATGTGCTTCTGGGGCTGTCTGTAACACTGGGGATGTGCTGGCACGTGCTCATTGCGAGAATCGCAAAAGTTCAATATTCACCCATCGTAAAGCACTTTTTTAAGATTTTTTCAGTGGTAATGGTAATTGGCTGGTCAGGTGCTTCTATGGCGAACATCGCAGGGTATGAAAGCGCCTTGGTTCGCGCGGCCGTTGGTGGTGGTGTATGTCTGCCGTTATATATGGGTTACTTTTTTTTGTTTGAGAAAAAAATGTTCCAGATGATTAAGAGCGAAAAATAAATGCCAGGTATCTACGGTGTAGCTAATAGCAGTAACCCAAAAGAAAATATAGAAAACATGGCAAAAACCATGTTTCTGTATGATCATTTCATTCAGGATGAGCATTTTCATGATGCTAATCTTTCAGCTTCTAGAAGTCATACTGGTCAAGTAGGATCAAAAACGTCACCGGCATGTCTCGATAACTATAGGGTGTGGGTTGAGGGTGAAGCTTATAATGTAAATGACGTTGCGTTAAAGCTAAACCTAAACCTGAGTGTACAAACACTGGCAGATTTACTGCTTGTCGCCGAACAAGGCGGGCAACTGAATAAAGCCCTGAATCAGCTGGATGGATACTTTTGCGCAGCTTTGTATAACGTTGAGCAGAAAAAGGTCAAACTCATTTCTGACCGCTACGGTATGCGTCTTCTCTACTGGTACCATGAAAACGGTGTGTTTGCCTGGGGCAGTGAGGTAAAGGCCATTCTAGCCGTTGAAGGCGTGGATAAAAACCTGGACTCAACCAGCTTCGACTGTTTTATGGATCTCGGCTACCTGATGGGGGAGCACACATGGTTTGAACACATCAAACTCATCAAACCTGCCACGGTGATCGAGTACGACATGCTGGCCGACAAAAGCCATCAGTATCATTACTGGAAATGGTCTGAAATCAAGCCATCGAATCTGAGCTTTGATGAAGCGGTAGATGAATTGGGCGAGCGGTTTATTGAAGCTGTCTCTCGGCGGTTCGACCCAAATAAACGAATCGGTATTTCTCTAAGTGGAGGCCTCGATTCCAGAGCCATCTTTGCCGCTGTCGATCATTTGTATCCAGATTATGAAGGTTATGCTTTCACGTTTGGAATTCCGGGCTGTAGTGATATCACGATTGCAGAGCGAGTCATCGCGCTTTCTAGTTGGCAGCACGAGAAGTTTCATTTTAGTGCCGATAATTGGTTTGAGCCTCGAATAGAGAAGGTCTGGAATACTGATGGTATGCTGGACATGATGCATATGCATGGGAGTGAGTTTGCTAGTGAGATTTCTGAGAATATAGATTTAAACCTTAATGGTTATCTAGGTGATGCAGTTTTTGGGGGAAGTTACCTGACAAAACTAAATCGAGTTAACACACGAGTCGATGAGAGCATTGCCGAAAGTTACTATCTAGAACATGCAGAAGGCTATGATGACGATTTTTATTCGATAAATCATTTTGATAGCTACCTGTATATGGTGAGGGGCCGCAGATTTATCAATTACGGTACGGCTAATTTGTTGCCTTGGATTGGTCAAATAAAACCCTTCTTTGATAATAAAGTGATTGAACTGGCATTTAGTTTGCCGGACGAATACCGAGTGGGTAATCATCTGTATGCATTTATGCTACAAAAGTTTTTCCCAAAATATTTCCGAGATATTCCTTGGCAGCAAACAGGAAAACCGGCTGGGGAAATAAAAAAAGCAAGTGTCGCCATCCTCGCCGCCAGAAAAGGGGTGAGAGTCTTGAAGCAGATGGCTGGCATCCAATCAACCAAAGGTTATACCGATTACCCTGCCTGGATTCGTGATGAGGCCGTTGCCGCTAAGCTTAAAGAACTCCTTAATTACGAAACCGCGCGTTACCGGCTTCTGACAAAAGATGATTTGGCCCAACGATGGTTACAGCCCCATCTCAGTAGTAAATTAGTTAATAACAGTAACCAGATTCTGAGAATTGCGACTCTAGAGATCTATCTGCGTAAGGTTTTTGGGGAGAAGAGTTCGGATAGTTGAGGTGTGTCGAAGCCGAGCACAGTCCGTTTGAGGATCTTGCGTCCGGTTAAACTGAGATTTCAGGTCGCAGCAAGCTTCCCAAGGATATGTATGGCCTCTTCCGATTATTTCTGGGAGCTGCATTAATAATGCCTATACGTTTTACCCAAAAACCGCTGACATTGAAGAAAGAACAGCTTCACTCGTGCCCTTTAAGGCCAAAGGCATTATGGCCGTTTTTCATTAAACGCCTGCACTCCGCCAAAACTGGTAAGCAATTCGGGCGCCTTGCCGGAGAAGAGCATATGCAACGACCGAGAGTGAGCTGTTTCTGCAGCTGCCAATCTGGTACGACATGGATAAACGGGCCATCGAATATATGGCTAAAAGCGTAATGAGATTTTATTTATGAGAATTAGCCAGCAACACCCAAATCGCAAGTCGCATAACTGGCTCATCTATGATGTTGGCGACCGCGACTTACTCAAATATTCCCAACATTACAAAGGCACGCTCTACGACCTCGGCGCTGGCGAATCCCCCTACAAGGACTTTTTCTTGGGATTCGCTGATCAATACATTGCCGTAGACTGGGCGGGCAGCTTTCACGATACCAAAGCTGATATCGCTGCGGACCTCAATAAACCATTGCCCATAGAGTCAGAAGCGGCTGATACCGTCGTGTCGCTCTCTGTGATGGAACATCTGTGTGAACCACAAATCATGTTGAATGAAGCCTATCGTATACTCAAGCCGGGGGGCAGGATTGTTCTGCAGGTGCCCTGGCAATGGTGGATACATGAGGCGCCTTATGATTTTTTCCGCTATACGCCTTATGGTCTCAAATACCTGTTTGAAAAGGTTGGCTTTGTCGACGTGGTGGTTGAGGCTCAATCTGGGTTTTTCACGATGTTGACTCTGAAAGTGAATTACTTTAGCAAGCGTTTTATTTGTGGTCCGCGGCCCCTGCGCTGGTTGATAAAGGCTGTTTTGTTGCCCTTTTGGTATCTCGGTCAAAAAGCAGCGCCACTGCTGGACAAACTCGACAGAAATTGGGCGCTGGAAACATCGGGGTATTACGTGACGGCTAAAAAGCGGTGACCCTGAAGCACCTTACTCTTTTGCTGTCCACTGGATCGTTTTGCCAAGGCCAGGTACGGATTCTATCTATGTGCATTGGCATTAGGAGCAGTTCTTTGTCTATTTTAGTAGCAGTGATTGCGTTTATTGTGAATCTGGCGGGGTAAGGAGCCAGGGAAAATGCATGAAAAACGGCGCTGTGACGGGGTTTTAGCGCATCACTGATTGAGATTATTATGGTCATCTAATGATTTTACTCATGGATGCCCCTATGTCAGCGCCGTCTCTTCTTCACTATTTGTCCATCATTCCCGACTTTCGCCAATCCTGGAAAGTGAAACATTAGCTGTCTGATATTCTATTTCTAGTGTCGCACTGCGTGAAGACGCTTGTAAAATCCATCGTGGTTATGCCGCTGAGAACCTCGCGAGGGTGCGCCACATCGCGTTGAATTATCTAAAAGGTGAAACGAATTTTAAAGGCGGCATCCGGCGCAAACAGAAGAAAGCGGCACTGGATGAAAACTACCTTGCTGCGATTCTGGCGGTGTGAAATGTTTCATGCGTTTTCCCTGCAAAACGAGCCTGTATGCGGCCTCCAATATCTTGAACGGTGAGGTAATCGGGCGGATCACCCAACGCCATCGCGCCAAGGAATTTCTCGACTTTCTACGACAAATCGACCGGGAAACTCCGAAGGAGCAAGATCTCCACCTGATTCTGGACAACAGTTCGACCCATAAAACACCCAAAGTAAAAGCCTGGCTAGAGAAGCATCCTCGTTTTAGGCTTCACTTCCCCCCCGACCAGTGGCCCGTGGCTGAATGCCGTAGAAGGCTGGTTTGGCCACCAACTAGAACGACGCGCGTTATACCGGGGCATTTTACCAGTGTTGATGATCTCAAAACGGCCATTCGTCAATACATAAAAGTTCATAACGAAAAACTAGGGAAGGTCTGATTAACTTTTCAAAATCAGCGATAATAGTGCCATCGCCAACCGCATAGGATTCGTCGCCGCCATGGGCCAGATAACCTTCTCCGAAGCCGAGTACCAGAACAAGAAGCGGAAGACACGCCGCGAGATCTTTCTGGAACGGATGGACAAGCTGATTCCTTGGAATCAGATGGAGAAGAAGGTGACTCATTACTATCCCAAGGGCCAGAACGGCCGACCACCGTACCCGTTGTCTTCCATGCTGCGGGTTCACTGCAGGCAACTCTTTTACAACCTCAGCGACCCAGCGATGGAAGGTGCGCTCTATGAGGTCGAATCCATGCGGTGCTTCGCTGGCCTGAAGCTGGATCGTTTACCGGACGAAACCACCATCCTCAAGTTCCGTCATTTACTGGAACGCCACGGCCTTGGCAAGATGTTGTTCAAAGAGGTGAACAAGCACTTGGAGAAGAATGGCTTGATGCTGCGCGGAGGCAGCATTGTGGATGCCAGCATCATTTCGGCACCGAGCTCCACTAAGAATGAGAGCGGCCAGCGTGACCGCATCGGCGGACCGCCAAACATGCACCAGACCAGGAAGGGCAACCAATGGTACTTCGGCATGAAGATGCACATCGGTGTCGACGACACACTCGGGCTGATTCACAGCATCGACACCACGGCCGTCAACGTCCACGGCATCGAACCCGCCGACAGGTTTCTGCACGGTGATGAGCGGCGGGTGTTCGGCGATGCCGGTTACCTGGGCATCCAAAAACGGGCTGAGCATAAGCATCGTAAAGATGTGTCCTGGTTCATTGCCAAGCGCCCTGGCACGCGCAAGAAGCTGGATGCGGACAAGTTAAAGGCCGAGAAAATCAAAGCTAGTATCCGAGCCAAAGTGGAACATCCGTTCCGATACATTAAGCAAGTCTTTGGCTACAGCAAGGTGCGCTACCGTGGCCTATCAAAAAACACCAATCGGCTGCACCTGCTGGCCGCCTTCACCAACTTGATGATCGGTGAAAGATATTTACTGGCGTAGGGCTAGTGCGCCCGAATTTCGCCTAAATGGCGGGAAACGGGCAAAAAACGAGCAAATGAAGGGGGCAATGACGCCTAAATATAGGTTGACTGTCTTTTTTTCGAGCTGAAAAGCGATTCAGCAGGAAAGCGGGCATTAATCAGACCTTCCCTAGCAAAGCTCAGTGTTATTGATAATAAATAAGTCAATTAAACAAACAAAATCCAGCCATGGTTTATTAGGTATGTTTTTTAAAACTACGTTCGGGTAAAATGTCGAAATTGGCTATGGAGAACTATACAAAGAAGCCAATTTGCTCCTTACTCTGTCTGATTGAAATTATGGTAGCGTCAAGTAGGAATAGGATTCAGCAACTAAACGTGTAAACGTTGTTGTACATAAAACTTTGAAAAGGAAAAAATAGAACGACATGGAAAAAAAATTAAAAATGCCATTTTTTAGCGTTGTGATACCGGTTTACAACAAAGGTCCTCACATAGCTCGCTCTATCAAGTCAGTGCTCAATCAAACCTTTACTAATTTTGAACTGATTATTGTTTGTGACCCCTCAACTGATAACAGTAATGCCGAAGTCGATAAGTTCACTGATTCTAGAATTCACGTCTACCATCGAAACGAGCCGGGTCCTGGCGGGTATGCAGCGCGTAACCTTGGAATTGAGAAAGCAAAAGCAAAGTGGGTTGCTTTCCTAGATGCGGACGATGAGTGGTACTCGCAACATTTAGAGTTGGCATATAAAAAGTCACATATATACCAGATCAATGTTGTTTGTTTTTCATATGAGGTGTTCGGTGCTAAAAAATATCAGAATAGAGTAAGAAGCATCTGTAATGAGAAAGACTTGGTTTTGAGTTGTTTGGAAACCATAAACTTTCTGAAAGATAGCGATATTTTTCATACCAACGCTATTTTGATAAAGAAAAATGTTTTGAAAAAGTCAGGTTTTTTCCCGTCTGGTAATAACTATAAAAGAGGTGGTGATGTTGACACGTGGTTAAGAGTTGTGTTGTCTGAAAGTAAAATTTTATTTTGTCCAGAAGTTACATCGTTTTATAATTTTGAAAATAGCGGTGTTATAGCTAACAAAGCTAATGCGCTTTCTCCGCAACCTCTAGTCGATACAGTAGCGAAGTTTTTACCATTAATAAATGATAAGTCGCTAAAACGTAATTTACAAATCTTGTCAAATAGAAAATCTATATCTTTAATTTACGATCTAAAATGCTTAAAAGAGTTTAGACGCTCTGAACTAAAAAAGATACATTGTCGGGCGTTAAATTATAAGCAGGTGGTAAGGTTGGTGATTTTAGTTTTTTTCCCTATATCAATTTATGACTACTTAAGTAATAAATAAAAGTTAATTTATAATGACTAATATAAAAAAGAAAAATATTAAATCACTTATCGTCGGGCTAATAGCGCTATCAATTTCTTTCAGCACAAATTCTATTTTAATATTGCTGATGTTGTTTTATGCTTATTCTACCTTTGTTATTTATTGCAACAGAGGTGGTTCCTTATCTGACCCTAGATTATTACTGGTAGGTTTTTTTACATTTTACTCAACATTTTACTCTATAAGAGTTTATCTTTCCGGCATATCAATTTTAGAGATAGATTACGACCTAATTGCATTGAGTTTAAAATATCAGTTTTTGGGTTTGGTTGTGTTTGTGGTTTCATTAAACGCAACAATTTCGAACCGAGAGAGGCTTTCACTAGAAAAATTTTCTGATAGCGCTTGGCTCACAAAAAAACCAACCTATAACTCAGAAATATTAATCTTCTTTTTTTTATCTCTCATCGTATGCCTTAGTTTATATTTTGTTTTTCAATCAGGTTCAACAAGTAAGTTAGAAGCCAATCAGTCGAATCCGATTAAATCGATTTCAGATATTTCATTTTGGACTTTGACGGTTATTGCCATATTCCGATCTGTGAGGCTGAAAAATAAATTTCATTACGATCCAGTTCTGGTCTTTTTCATCTTTTTAGCTTCATTTTACACCCTTGTGACAGGTGAGCGAGATATTGTCTTTAGAGTCGGGTTTATAGCATTGCTTATTCATTTTGATAGGAGGCATACCCAAATTCTGTCAGATACCCGAAAAGCCTCTAGCTTTGCATTTACTATTTGTCTTTTAATTTCTATCGCTGTTTTAGTGCCAATTTCTCAAGGCTTTAAAGCTGTGCTTATTTCAGAAAGTCCTGGTATTCAGGGATTTGCATTTTCCACAATTTTTTCTAATGAATTCTTATCAGCCGGTCGTAATTTTTACTCTTTACTTTTATATAGAGTTGAGAGCGATTTTAGCCATATTGGTACAGATATTTTGCGAGCTTTTTTGCCAAGCTTATTGTCAGATTATTTTGATATAGTAAGTACTGCTTCGTGGTTTGGTTCTGAATTCAGAGTTAATAACGACTTTTCGGGGTCGTCAGGTTGGGGGTTTACGTTGATAGGTCAAGGTTACCTCGTAGGTGGGATATTTGGAGTATTTTTTATAAGTCTTTTATATGGGTTAATTATTGGATCTTTATATAATCAGAGGGTAAGCTCAATCTACTGGTATGCATTTTACTTGCTCGCTTTCACTACTAGCATTTATGTTATAAGAGCTGACTTGGCGAATCTTTTATCTCAGATTTTTAAAGTTGGTGGTTTTTCAGTTCTCATTCTTTTTGTGAGTCATAGGTTTTTTGTCTCTCTAAGGAAACGCTGATTAATTCAGCTTGAGCCCTGAATTTGTTAAAATCACATCCCCGATCATCGAACCGACCAGGAACGATCATGAAGCAGACAAGTTTCGCCCAAGCCGAGTTCGCCGCCAAGAAAAAGATAACCCGACGTGAGCGGTTTTTGGCCGAGATGGAACAAGCCGTGCCCTGGTCGCGGCTACTGGAAGCTCTCTCGCCTCATTATTATCCCGATTCCCGCGGCAAGCGAGGACGCCCGCCCATCCCCCTGAAGCGCATTCTACGGATGTACTTTGTTCAGCAGTGGTATGCCCTGGCCGACGAAGCACTGGAATACGCCATTTATGATAGCCAGGCCCTGCGTGACTTTGTCGGTATCGATCTGAGTGTGGAGTCCGTTCCAGATGCCACGACCCTGCTGAAGTTCCGCCACCTGCTTGAAAAACAGGCTTTAACCCAAGTTATCTTTGAACAGATCAACGGCCACCTGGCCGACCGCGGCATGCTCATGCGCGAAGGCACGATCGTAGACGCCACTATTATTGCCGCGCCGCCATCCACGAAGAACCGGGCCAAGGCACGGGACCCGGAGGTGCTCCAAGCCAAAAAAGGCAATGAATGGCACTTTGGTATGAAGGCTCACATCGGTACGGATGCAGACTCCGGCTTGGTTCACAGCCTGACGGGTACGGCTGCCAACGTGGCAGATATCACCGAGTCCGAACACCTGTTGCACGGTGATGAAACCGAAGCTTACGCGGACGCAGGCTATACCGGTGTGGCCAAACGCCCAGAGTTCCAAGGGTCGGATGTGGTCTGGCACGTGGCTGAGAAGCGCGGCAAGATTAAGAAGATGGAAGAAGGCCCGCGCAAGACTCTAATCGTCCAACGGGAGCGTGTGAAAGCTCAGATTCGCGCCAAGGTTGAGCATCCGTTCCACGTGCTGAAGAATCTGTTCCGGCACCGCAAGGTGCGTTATCGGGGGCTGCTAAAGAACACGGCGCAGTTGTTTACGCTGTTCGGCTTGGCCAATCTGGTACTAGTGTCCCGTTTGGTTAATTAGCTTATTTATTATCAATAACACTGAGCTTTGCCCGCGCCACCGATGTCATAATGGATTCCGCACTTTTATTCCATCGAAATGGCTTTGCCAGTTTTTCGTTATGGACCTTGATGAATCGGCGAATGGCTATTTTGAGATCGCCAACGCTGGTAAAAATACCCCGGTATAACGCTCGTCGTTCCAGCTGACCAAACCAGCCCTCTACTGCATTCAGCCACGATGCGCTGGTTGGCGTGAAGTGAAGCTTAAAACGAGGATGCTTCGCCAGCCAGGCTTTAACTTTGGGTGTTTTATGAGTCGAACTGTTGTCCAGAATCAGATGGAGATCTTGATCTTTCGGAGTTTCACGGTCGATTTGTCGTAAAAAGTCGAGAAACTCTTTGGCGCGATGGCGCTGGGTGATACGTCCAATCACTTCACCGCTCAGGATGTTAAAGGCTGCATACAGGCTGGTTGTACCATGGCGTTTGTAATCGTGAGTGTGGCGCTCAATTTGACCCGGCCTCAATTGCAGTTTGGGCTGGGTGCGATCCAGGGCCTGGATCTGCGTCTTTTCGTCAACGGACAGCACCAGAGCGTTGTCCGGCGGGTTCAAGTACAAACCGACAACATCAAAAACCTTCTCAGCAAAGTCTGGATCGTTGCTGATCTTGAACGTTTTCAGGCGATGGGGCTTCAGGTCTGCCGCTTGCCAGATCTGTTGTACTTGCCAGCAGGTTACGCCGGCATGTTCCGCCATCAGCCGGATGCTCCAGTGAGTGGAACCACGCGGTACCTTGTTAACCGTGTCGTTCAGAATGGCCTTGACTTTTTTTGTATCAAGCTTTCGTGGCTGCCCTGGCCGTGGGGCATCGCTTAGCCCTGTTAGCCCTTGCTCGGTATATCGGTTCCGCCACTTGAATACGGTGGGGCTGCTGACATCGACTGACTCCATGACCTCTTTTGGAGATTGTCCGGCGTTCAATAGCAATAAAATTCGAGCTCGCTGCACCAGATTCTGGCTCAGCGTGCCCATTCGCAGCCAGCTTTCCAATTCCAGTTGATCGTTAACCGTAAGATTAAAAGGTGCAGGTTGCCGAGCCAAAATAACATCCCCATAATTCGTGAGTCTTATGGAATTATAACAGAATCAGGCTAGCGAATTAACCAAACGGGACACTAGCCCGTAGGCTAAATCCGTCTCCATGTTCTTAAAATGTGCCTAAAAGACGAAATTAGGGCAAAAAAACGGCGATTTCATCACTAAAACAGAAATATTGAGTGCTGATCGAGAAAATAGATTATTTCTCAGGCTGAATCTCATTGGTTTTTGATTAGTTGCCGTCTCTCGTTAATTGATCAGTGTGTACCTAGGGCGAGCGCGCCCAGATTTTGACAAAATGGTGGGAAATTGGAAGAAAACAAACAATCAAAAGGAAAAGACTTGCCTAAAATCCCATTGAAGTAGTTTTTTGGGTCTGAAAATTGGTGGTGTTATGGGAAAGCTCAGTAGCGAGCGCCCTTTGAATTCCTGTTTTACTACAAAGTATTAATTTTTACTGTGGAAAAATTTTTATGGTTAAACCCAAATCCTTATTATTTGTTCACGATCATATTTTTGTCACATCCAATAACAATGAAGTTTATTCTCCTGGCGCATTTCCGGAATCACTTTGGTCAAAATATCTTGACCACTTTGATAATCTGATCGTGGTGGGAAGGAATGGAGGGACAGAAAGTGCTCCAGAGTTAAGCTTTGCGAAATCCTCCGCTGACGGTGTGGAATTTATATTTGTCGAAAAAATCTCGTCTCTCTCTCTTCTTTTTAAAAACAGTATTAAATTACGTCGGAGGATCAAAGCCTTGATCAGTGAGGTGGATCACGTAGTAGTTAGACTTCCGAGTGAAAACGGCTTAATAGCTGCACACTATGCTGATAAGCTAGGAGTGAGTGTTTGTGTTGAGGTTGTCGGCTGCGCCTGGGATTCGCTTTGGAACTACGGTGGGACGCTGAGTAAGCTATATGCGCCTATCCGCTACTATAGAATGAGAAAGGCTGTATCCAAAGCCGGCCACGTCCTTTATGTTACTGATAGCTTTCTACAGAACCGGTATCGTGCGAACCCTAACGCTAAAACGGTATCTGCGAGCAACGTTAGTATTTCTGTAGATGATATCCAAACAACCCTAGAGAAACCGTCTTCCTATTCTAAAATTCCGGAACACATTGTTTTTGGGATTTTAGGAAATTATAAGACGAAATACAAAGGGATACATATTGCAATAGAAGCTCTGTCTAAGGTTCATTTTCCAGTAGCGAGCTTCGAACTGAGAGTGCTCGGAAATGGCAATCCTGGCGATTACGAAAAGCAAATTTCCGATTTAGGTCTTGAGGGACGGGTCGTCTTTTATTCTCCTGTGCCGAGTGGTGATCCGGTTTTTCGCTGGCTCGATGAAATTGATATTTATCTGCAGCCAAGTTTGACGGAAGGCTTGCCTCGATCTCTTATTGAGGCTATGAGCAGAGGATGCGTTGCGCTGGGATCTGCAGCAGGAGGCATACCCGAATTGATTGAGAAGCGTTTTATTCATGAAGCTGGAAACGCAAGCGACCTCGCAGCCACAATAACCCAAGTCTTAAATTCGTATTCTACCCTTTGGCTCGAAAGCGAACGTAATATTCGCTTTGTAAAAAACTATGACTACCGTGCCATTGAAGGTAGAAGAAGTCTATTTTTTAAGGAGTTCAGTGCATGCCGGCAAATCGAAATCAGCTGATATACCAATTTCGCTATGCTCTGCCAGTATGGTTTATACAGTTGTTGCTTTGTTGGCTACCGGATAACCGTATTGCGATTCGAACCCGAGGTCTGCTTGTATCTCTGATATTGCCCGGCCGCCCGAAGAGCTTTACTTTGGGTAGAGACGTGACGTTGCTAGGTATAGATAAGCTGAATATCGGAAAATCAGTTTACATAGCTAAAGGCGCATGGATTAATGCTCTAGTGTCCCGTTTGGTTAATTCATTAGTCTGATTCTGCTATAATTCCGTAATACTCACGAATTATGGGGGATGTTATTTTGGCTCGGCAACCTGCACCTTTTAATCTTACGGTTAACGATCAACT
>Ga0307973_1001099_pt1 | contig 12557 bp, 15 predicted proteins | sample OrgLakmetagen782_FD_201837 | JGI IMG/M metagenome (GOLD analysis project Ga0307973, IMG submission 201837) | Saline water microbial communities from Organic Lake, Antarctica - #782 | ecosystem: Environmental > Aquatic > Non-marine Saline and Alkaline > Saline | place: Antarctica: Organic Lake...
CAGTTTGATCACAAAACCCGGCATCATCAATGATGACCAGCTTTGTGTCTTTGTGAAGCATTCCTAAGCCTGAATCAACGACAAGACTGTTCGACCCGTTCAATGTTGCACCATCAATCACGATTACACCGCCGTCGCCTGCAGACAACATGGCTTGTGCAAGGGAAGATTTGCCAGTCGCTGGTGGGCCTTCAAGAACAAACAGCATCGGTAATGCCAATTCTGACCGGCGGCAAAGCCAGTCGCCAAGCGTTGCCAGTAGCTTGCCTGTATTTTTTGAGGGCAATCGGAGAGTTTTCTGCCCAGTGGGCGACTGAATTCTGAACAACTGATGAATTGTATTCATAACTGACTCCATCCTTGGATTAATAAATCGTCTATTCCTTCACGGTTTCTGGCAGTGGCATGAAAGGCATAGCCTGCATGTGACTGGTTTCCAGATCAATGATCACTCCATTGTATCCAATCTTGCCGGTACGGAAAGCCTGCCAGAGCAAATTAATGGCAGAACCCGCCACGGTTTGATTCACCAACAAGTCTTGGCGACGGATGCTGTCGGCTGCGCTACACGATGGACGGTTATCATCTACCCGCGTCATAAGATCGGGGAAATGGGCAACGACGTTAGGTAGTGGATCGGAAAGCAGACAGTCTTTATGTCGCCCCAGGACAACTTGCCCTTTAGAGCCAGAACAACCCATATCCAGCCACAACGGATTGCCAATCGCCTCCGCCCTGGCAATGGCCTGACGGGTCGCCAGATTGTCTACGGCTGTGACCAGCAAGGATCCGGGCCTGTGCTGCAATGGGTCAAACCGTACAGGAACTGAGCGCCACGCGGTGCCAAGGAGCATATTGGTTCGGCTCACCAGCGCATCGGCCTTGCTCATGCCAACCTCATGCGGCCAGTATCTCTGCCTTACGATATTTGACGGACTCACCTCGTCGTCATCGTACACGGTCACATGAAGACCTTCTCCGCCCAAAGCAATGAGCCCTTGGTGCAACATTATGAAATTATCAAATGCAGCGCTGCCGTTGCCACCAGCACCCACTAAAACAACGTCGAGTGGCCGTTCCTGATCCAAAAAATGTAGCGGCAAAGCGCGGGCCAGGTGTTGCATATCAAAACCCTCGGGTTATGCGGTTAATCCATGTGCCAAGCGTAAGGCGTGACGGTATAAGAGCTTTGATAGGGAATGACTGCTTTTCTTGGAGTGTTTCAAGCCAAGTGTCGATAGTTGTGCCTGGGAATGGCTCTGAGCCCGAGTGAGTAAATGGGCTCTCAAAGAACATGGTTTCAATTTTGGCTATGTCCCGCTGCGTGGGGTGTTCGGGCAACCGATTGCCACCGGAACACCATGAACCTTGCTCATACATATTTGGCAGGCTTGAGGAGAACAGATCCGTGTCAAAATTCGGCCTCTTGGTGCCTTTGAAGGCTTTCACAAAGAGTTTCCCCTTGTGACAGAGAAACACGAGGTTGGGGAGCGGTACGTTTAAGTCCTTCCCATGCATGCAGATTGAGGCTTTCGCACGAGGGCGATACCACGTCAGGGTCTCAAGGTTCGATACAAGGCAACACTCGCTTAGAAGCTCAATGTCAGTATTGATCTCGTCAACGAGAATCTTTGCCATAGCTCGTTTATCAGAACTGTTAAATACACGGCCCGGGCCAAGCTGCGGGCCTGACTCCGACTGACGAAATTCATGAGCGACTATCGCCAGTGAGTTGCCGTTAATTCCGGTTTCGAGGTGATGGATGACAAGGGCCAATGATTCGATCTGCATAACGCCTCCTGATGATTGATTCCATCCACCATCTCATCCCAATCGAAATCAGCAAGAGATCCGATTATCGAGATCGATAAGCAATTCATTTCCCACCCGAATGCCCGTAGCAAAGCGCTCAAGCATGTCAGCCGGTATATCCCACCCCAACTGCCAGAATGACTCCTCAGAATCGCTCATAAGCATCTCGTAGACCGGCTGGATAACCGCGTCGGCGAACGCTGTGTCATCGTCGAAAAACACCGGCAGCATCGTGTCGATGATGCCCTCGCATTCCGCCAGATCTCGGACACAAACCATTGCAGAATCCCTCTCAGACGGCGGTAGCTCCTGCACAACAGAGGTGAGCCATTCCAGCAAGGTACGCTCCAAATAATTCGTAGCCACAGGCAAGCTGGCCACCTGGCCCGGGAAGTCGGCTAGAGACACCCAGGCTCTATCGGAGAGCCAGCGCTTCTTCATATCCTGATTGAGCTCGTATCCGCCCAATGCCTCTTGAAAGCCGTAATGGCAGTCAATGAAACAGGGATCGATCTCATTTAAAATAGCCTCAACGGCTTCAACATTATCCGCTTCCTGGCCCCGCACTTTCAGCTCTGCCAGTACGTTGAGAAGGTCGTCCTCTTCTTCTTCCATCATTATTGGGCAAACCTCTGCCGCATCCTCAGGCGTCATCATGGGCCGCAGAAAAGCACCAATAAGACGGAAAGCACTCACCACCGCAGCCCAGTACGCGGGCTCAAAATCGGAAGTCTTCAGCATGAATTTCAGAGCCAGCATGTCACCGCCACCGATGATAAGCGGTGCATTTGCGGCATCCAGTGGGTTAGCCAGAAAGCGCAAAGGTAAGTTGTTTGCTTCATGGTTACCCGGGCTCTGCATCAACGCATTGAGGTGGTCGGCAATCCTTTCTTGGTTGCGATGAAGCAGTGCTGGCAGGCGTTGGGCCAATGCTTCAGAGGCTTCAGACGCATGAGTTTCTGCGCTTAAAGTCGGCAACAGACAAAGATCATCGATAGTGCTGGCGATGACGAGGGCAGGGCGGAGGTCATGCCAGTCCAGCATTGATCGCCCGACAGCTTTCAGCGGGAAAGCCCCGGCCACCAACGGTGACACAAAGTTTCCATCAGGCATTTTGCACTTAGCCGCAAAGTCGCTAAAACCGCCTTCAACCCTACTCCACATCATCATGTCGGTCAGCGAACCGTCTGCGATCAGGCTTAGGGCGTCGTCAGAGACAACGCCCAAGCTGTTCAGTGTGAGCAGGCCGTCAACCAAATCATCCCGCGTCGGGCCAGAGATGGCAGCCATATCGAAGTGTGCAGAATCATAAAGGTTGACCGACGCTGGGATGACCGCCGGTCGTAATATGCTTAGCGCGGGATTGGGGGCAGGAAACCGGAAGGCAACGGGCAACCCTTCACGCTTTTTGCAAGTTGCAAGAGATGACGGATTTGATGTTGCTGCAAGCATGACTCCTCCCCCTGTGCGCTGTTTGTGTGTTCTTGGGTGGGAGAATCCACCCAAGCTCTGAGTTTGTTTATGGCGCTGGACTTTGCTTTATCCATTTTCTTTAAAGGTACTTGGCTTCATCGTAATGACTTCACAATCTCCCTCCACCTCGCCTGGGGATACCTTCCCGTACCGAAGTTGCGGATAAAGAGAACTAAAATGATTCAGTACCTCTTCTGGACTCAGGTCAGCGTCAGGATCAGGGAAGTCGGTAACACCCATACGAAATACACGGTGTAGCTTAACAATGGCCATAACCCCTCCTTAAAGACTGAATCGTGTGGATGATGCGGCAGTAGCGTTTTCGGCGCTTGCCGTGGATTCTTGCTTCTGTGCCTCTGGTTTCGCAGGGCTGGCGGTTTTGGGCGTCCCGCTGCCAGACTTCTTGGCGTCACTACTGGCACCTCCCGCAATCATAGCGTTCAGTGCTGCTGCACGGTCGCTCCAGGAGCTGCGGTGGCCGGCCTGCTCACTCACTGCACCGGCAAGGTCACGCTCGATCACTTCGGGTGTGCCGATGATCTTGATTGGTGTGGCAAGCGCGGCCATTAGTTGTTTAAGCTCCTCGCTGGCGGTTTCCGCAACCGGCCCAACCAAAGGCCGAACAACAACAACCATCTCACCTGCCACCTTGGGGTTTGCGGACACTTCCAGCACGACTTTCGCGGTTTTGCTCCCAATGATGGGGCGAACGGACTCAATTAAATTCACGGTTACTCTCCTGCACTAAGTGGGTATGCATTCACTGTCGCATCTAAATTTCAATGAGCAAGTCTTTAAAATAGCCCCTCTAAGAGGCTTTTAAGCTTTTTGGGAGGTATCCCTTAAAGCTGAAACCGGAATCCGAAACGGCTTTGATAATGTCGCCCTTCTTGCCTGCTATCAGCTTTTTGAATGAGCCTTTGCCGTTGCCTTCGTCATAGTCCGTTGCGAACCCCGAATCTGTCAGTATTTGCTCGATAACGGGTTTTGTGTGTGGCTGAATCCATTCTGCATCCATTAAAAAATGGTCGGAAAGGTCGCACTTTCGTGTTTCTGAAATCCACTCAGCCAAAGAACCAAAAGTATCGGTGCCATTGGAGTCCACGCCGAACTTTGACGCCTCCCGCATCACTTTGGCCGTGAGCTGCTGCTGCAACGCAGAGAGTTCGTCGTCACTCATCGTGTCGAGCACCCTCGCAGCCTTCGCTCTGTCGCTTCCGCTCAGGTTGGAAGGCCACCCTTCAGGCTGGGTCTTGAACGAAACAGCCGAATCCGCCAGCAACGATAGAATGGCGATAATTTGGGTCAACCGTTGCTCGGATGCGACGGCCTCACTGGCCGCAACCCGCCGAACCTGATGGTTGCGCTCAAGGGTGACCTTCGGGGTGGCTTCAGCCGCCGCACTCGCCTTTGCCTTTTTAGACTTTGGCTGTGCGGCCGTTGTGTCCAGCCCGGGAATGGTCACGACGTTGGAACCCTTGTTGTCCGAGGGGGACGCTAACTCGGTATCAACCAGTGCGCGGTAGTCGGCGACCTTTTGTGTGTGACATGAAGTGTTGAAACAAACCCGATGACTAATCTCGCCGATGTTGCCCACCTGATTACCTACAAGCGCCCCGTAGTGTTGGCAATTAACACATTCATCAAATTGCTCAGAGCCCACGCCTGACGAGCCAGAGGTTGCAATAATGATGGTGGAACCCTTTGCAACGTTGGTGTCCAGATCAACGACGTTGCAGCTTTCTTGCAGGTCAGATTTGATCACTTGCAACTGTGCTTGGGTCTTCTCGTCGAAGCAGGGCTTGTTCATGCAATTGCCGCCCGACGCCGCGCCGTCGAACAGTGACGCCTGCACAGAGCTGTTGTGAGGGCACCCATCGCAATCTGGTGATTTGAACACAGCGGTTGAAAGCTTTTGCGCCATACCTTCAATCAGGGAACGTAGATCGCCTATTGATAGGTTGTTTTCCTTTATGGCGGTTAGCGCCCCAACCTGGGACTCGGGACGAAGCCCGGACAGGAGTTGAGCATGACCCAAGGAAATCTCCTCGTCGCACAAAGACTGTGCAACGGCGTCTACGCAATGGGTAAGTAGAATGCGGGCAGAAAGCTTGGAGGCGCTCCAGCCAAGAATTTTGCAGACCTCTGCTTTGTCGTGATAACGCTCCAAAAGGGCTTTTGCCGCAATGCCCTCGTCCACCGGCACCATATCCTGACGCTGAAGGTTTTCCGTGCTTGCCAGGGTAAGCATTTCGTCATCACTCACCTCTCGGATAAGGGCCGGTATCTGGCTCAGACCTACGTCCTCACTCAGGTCGTACCGAGTTTCTCCGGCTACCAGTTCATATTCATTGGCAATGGTTGGGTGAGGGCGCAGAAGTATCGGCGTCAGGACTCCTTTCAGGCGGATAGATTCACGCATTTCGCCCATTCGGCGCTGTGAGCGAGCTTTACGTGGGTTGTGATCGGGCCGCTTGTGGATCTGCCCTAGATTGACAATGGCCAGGGTGTCACCCTGAATCAGGTCTTGTGGAGCGGGTAGTGAGGCTGCTATTGCAGACATAGTGCGTTCCTTCATGCGACTGGTGATTGATACACACCACATTCGCATCGAAACCCGAATCTGCAAGGCACAAAAAAGGGCCTGTTAAAGGCCCGGAGTTCAAAAGCTTTAAAGCGTCACGGTGTAACCACTTAGAGTGGCCTATTAGTTATCACCAGCCCTTGATTCGCGTGTTCGCTAAGGCTTCTTAACGCCAACGACAAAAGCAACGCCAATCAAAAGCACAATAAATCCCGCCATCAACCGTGTTCTCTAGTGACTTCTTTCAGTGAATTGTGCGTCGGAACAATCTGGGCAGCATACGGGCCTTTTTTTGAGCCCTTTGGGCGGAAGTTCACCGCTGCACCTAATTGAATCGGCTGATCACCAGGCCACTGCGCCCGGTCGAAAGTAAATAACGCTCCCCGCTGATCTTCGATCAAACCTTTGCCCGTGTCTGTATCAAATTGTATAACCCTGCCTTTCATAAATTCCCCGTACTACTCTGACGATGGATTTCCTGTCTCGGGCCAGTCTTTGCGCTGAGAGCGCATTCGCAAATCTCCCCCACAGCGTTTGCACAAGCTGTGTTCCATAGCGCAAGTCATGCACAACGCATCGGTCGCCGTACTGCCGTAGATCTCATCTGTGCCGCAACCGGCGCACTCTCTGTTGGTGATGGCTGCCCCACCAATAGATGAGAAGTAGTGACAGGATGGACATAGGCAAGCAGCTAGACGCGACTGTTTTTCGCTGTCACTGCTGATTTTTTCAGCCAACTCAAGATGGTGGTTAACGCGCCGTTTGGCTTGGACACTGGCAGCGGTAATTGTTGCTCTGTTTAGACTGGCTCTACGCTGTCGCATTGGGACACCCCCCACTTTCGTGCTCCAAGCGGACTGTCGCACTACGACACCGGGAGCAAACCATGAAATCTGTGCTTTCAGCGACGCTGCCCGTGGTTCGAGTCTCGCGTTTGCAGGCAGACCAATACGATCCCGCCGCAAAGAAGTGTCCGGTATGCGTGCTTGGATGCCGCTGGTAACCTGCTTTTGATTCCTTTTCAATTCGCGTCGAGTTAGTCACTACAAGCGCTCTTCTGAGTAGATCTCGGAACCCTGAAAAACCGGGTCGTATCGCTCCAGGTTCTCCCACCACCAAACATCCGAGCTTTTACGTCCTGCTTTGTGTAGCCAACGGCCACCACCTCTCCCGGAAATCCGTGGCGGACAGCCACAATGGGCGGTTTCCGCCGGCGCATCCGGCAGATCTCACCCTTGGCTGCCAACGCCATTGCGTCAATGATGCTTTCGGCGGTATCGCTCGCTTTCATTCGCCGCAAATAAAGCTCGCCGTAATTATGGTTGAGCACGCTATCCCTCCACGGTTTCCGTTGATGTAACCTCTTTGTGCAGCGGGCACAGTCGCCATGCCTGCTCCGTTTCCCCGCAGCAACAGTCGCCCCGGTCATCCTCCACTTTAGAAGCTGGGACAAGATCGCGGATCTCACGGTTAAACCTCGATAGTTGGGACTCCAACAGGTAGTGTTTCGCAAGCTGCTCAAGAAAGGCTTGGGTCATCGACCCTGACAAAGCCTCTCGCACCTCCTCCATGAAGTAGCCCTGTTGGCGTTTGGAGAGGTAGCGTTTTGCGACCTTATGAATGTCTGCCTGGGACATTTGAGTGGAGTTCGCCAAAAGCCCTACCAGTGCTTCTGCCATGTCATTGACCACCATAAGCAGTTGAGGCCCGGTTAGCTCAAGGCCCGGTTCGACGCCGCCGGCCTTAACCGCCGCATCTGTGATCCCTTTAGCGAGCTTTTCGGCTGCGGATTCACACGACACCTCAAGCATCGACTCTAACTGTATGCAGACCCTATCCAGTTCTGGTGACTCGGCTCGATCCTGATCGCTTGGAAAACAAAAATTGTCCATACACTCACCTTTTTTCAACAAACCATTGCCGCTCACATGGACGCATTATTAATTGCTCTTACGCATCCTGATGAGGGCGCCAGCCCGGCGAAGAACCTCGTCGCTGTACTCGCTCATCGTCCAGTCATTCCCCTCGCGCTCCGTCTCTCCCAGCCATGAGAGAGATATGTGGTGTTCAGCAAGCCACAGAGCGTCTTTCTCCGACAGAAATCCAATGAGAACCCAGAGCAGAGCGGCCTGGCAGTCTGCGTCCCGAGCGAAGTTAAGAACGTCCTGATGGGACTGGAACTGATAGCTAAAAGCCGCATCTGAATCTTTGGAGACATGGACGGCGATAAGCGGCAAACCCAGCATTTCGACCGGCAACGCCATATGCGGGTCAAGCTCCAGTCCCTCGGTTTCTGGAATCATCCGGGTCTTGCGCAATTCCGGTACTGAAAAATCGAAAACATCCTCGCTCTCCAAGTCAGACTTCAAATCATCTATAGCCGCACTCGCTGAAACGGACATGGCATTTTCGACCTCCCGTGGATCGACACCCTGAAGCTCCTCTGCGCTAAACAAGGCGACGGCGTAGCCCATATCACGGAGTTCTGTCACTGCTTGGAGTCGCTGATTTTCGTTCATGGAATGTTCCTTGCTGTTAACTGACTTTGTTCTTCCAACATACCCCACGTTTTCTATCTGCAAATGGCGTAAAGCCCGAGCCTGCTCCCGAGCTTTACGGTGAAACATCCAACTGGATTTTGAATTAAGCGCCTGCACCGATCAGAGCCAAGTAGTCCGACTCTGACAAGATCGTGGTGCCCAGCTGTTTTGCTTTGGTCAGCTTCGATTCGCCAACGTTTTCACCTGCGACGAGATACATTGTCTTCTTATTCACGCTGCTTTGACTGGTTGCGCCCAGAGCTTCTGCGTTTTTTACCATGTCTGAACGAGACCCTTGCACCATAGTCCCGGTAAAAACGATGAATTTGCCGCTGATGGGTGTGTCGGTCGGCGCGTCGCCTTTGGTTGGCGTTGCGATGATGCCCGTTAGTGTGCGCTCAAGGAAAAGCAGATCGTCGGCGATGGACGGCAGGGCGGCCGCGATTGAGTTAGCTGTCAGATCACCGAAACCCTGAACACGGCCTATGTCGGCACTGGTAAGGGATGGGATGTCTTTTAGTGCAACGATTTTCAAGAGCTTTTTACTGTCGCCCCGCCCCAAATGGCTGACACCCATAGCGGCAAGAACGCGGAAATCTTCTACCGGACGGGTTCGTGCGTTTGTCAGCTCGGCAAACAAATTGAGCGCCTGACCCGGCCCGAAGCCCATCGCCTCAAACTCCGCCGGGGTTTTGGCGAATATCTCACGTACTGTGCGGACGCCAGCGGCAACCAATCGCTCACAAGCTACCGGCCCGAAAAGATCAATGGTTCCTATGATGTTAAAAAAGTGATTCACGCGAGCTTGGCGGCGGCCCTTGCATTCTGTATTACCGCATATAAGGAAGTCTTTTTGTCGTGTGAGATTGCTATCACACACAGGGCAATTCGTTGGCAGTTCCGCACCAGCAGCCGTGGGCTGGCAAGCGACTAAAGCGGGTATCACTGACCCAGCGCGAGTGATAGTCACCGTGGCGCCGGGTGCAATGCGCATCGCTTCGAGAGTGCCGGCGTTGTGGCCACTGATATTTGAAATGACCGCGCCAGACAATAAAACGGATTCAATCTGAACAACTGGCGTGCAACGCCCTGTGCGACCTAAAGACCACAAAATACCCGTAGCTAAAGCATCGGCAGTTTCACCAGCGGTTTTCGAGGCGAGCATCCAAGTGTGCGAGTGGCTAGTTGATCCCAGCAAAGACCGAAGCTCCATTCCTTCGACGACAAGAACAAGCCCGTCAGTCGGGTAGAGACAACCACCAATGATTTGATCTCGAATAGCAGGCAGATTCGCCACAAGTGAGGCCGTATCGGTATAGACAGGCTCCAAAGTGTCGTAACTGACGAAGTGGATCGCCTGATCTCTTAGCGCTTGATTGGCCGCCGGGCGGGGCGTATCAGCGCCTACCGCTCCAGTTACCACGTTCCGGGGATGCTTGAACTCCTCAGATAGATTATCGTCAAAATAGGCTTGCTCCAACACCAGCTCGCCATCACCGCTGCCTATCACCTTCAGGCCTTTGGGAATCATGTGGGTAATGTTATTGCCGTTTGTGCCGTCGCCACGGGACGCCAGAACGCCGTTTTCCAATCTCCCGGCCATGCCGTCCAGCTTTGCATTTATCTTAATTGGCACAGGAATGCTCAGCCCAAGCTCCACTGCGGCGGCTTCAATCCGGCGAACCCAGCGACTCAGATCGTCGTTGGTGTAAGCCTTGGTTGTACTCAACATTGGTATACCGTGAGTTACTTTCGATAAGCCAAAGTCACCTTCTGGCTCCACGGTCGTCAGAAACGGGTGTGCCGGGTTGCGACGGGTTAATTCCGCAATATGCGCGTCATATTCCGTATCGTGCATGACGGAAGTGCCCGTGTTGCGGTAGGCGTCGTTTGCAGCGACCAGGGTCTGCTCAAGCAGGTTGTCACTCATTGCGGCTGGGTTGGTGTTCATAGTCATTCTCCGTGTGATGTTTCGCTGTTAAATCCCATTCTCCGTGAAAATGCGAATCTGCAAGCGCTGAAAGCTGTCGATTACCGGGCATCTGTATGTCCCGGTAATCGAGATAAAGAAAGAGTGTTTAAAGCCTTAGGCTGCGAACTCCATCTCCACCGGGAGTAGGTGAAGCGACCGCGATAAGCTGTAGACCCACCGCTGAACTTGAACGATGGTTAAATCTGTCCGAACGGCCTCCGCCGTCACGTACTCCCACTCGGAACCTGGCCGTGTCGCAGAGATGTGAAATTCGCTCAGGCTTACGCCGTCTGTGGGTCGGTAGAAGACAAACATCCGGCAGGATGGGTCTTGGCATTGGCGAACAAACCAGTTCTCTACGGCGGGCTTAATAAGGCTGTGAACATAAGCGGGTACAGTAATCATCAATGAAAAACTCCGTATGGGCGTTGAATCTAAGTAGATCATCTCCTTGATTTTCTAATCTGCAACGCCCAAAAAAACCCGCATTTCGCGGGTAAAAGGGGACAGCAATAAATTCAGTGTTTAGACTTGGGTGGGAGGGGGTCTCGAAAGCCTATCCCGCGTCCGTGCGGTACTCTTACGCAACAGCTTTACCTGCAATTTCAGAAAGCGTTGGATCAATGTGCGAGGCAGGAGCCCCGTCCCAAGGCCCGTAATGAGCGTATTCAATCATCCTTCGTTTTGCAGTCTCTGGCCGGTAGCGCTCACAAACCCGCTCATCAATTTGACCGATCAAATAATAAAGAACCTGAGGCATAACAATGGGTCTTCCGTTGGAGGCATCAATAACCATCTTAATACCGTCCGCCGTTACACCTTCAACCCATGCGTGTGTGAACCAAAACCCATCAATAGGGCCTTGCCCCGACACAATCCCATGAACCAAAGTTACATTCTTCAACCCCTGTAAATGGTCGCTAACAATGCCCATGATTGGGACAGTCATATCAGCTGCAATTTTAAAGCAATCGCCCAACTCCATATCGTCATTTACAGACATCAGATTTCTCCTTCCGCTCCGTCTTCATAGAAGTAACCCTGGTAGCAGCAAGTGTCTGACCCTAAGTGGTCTTCATAGACCGCATCCGGGTTGAAGCTAAACTTCAGTGGGTATTGCAGCCCTATGACTTTGCTGACAGCCAACTCTTTAAGGCGACCGTCGCCGACAAGCTGGTTCGCAGATTTTCCAAATTCCGGGATAATTTCGGCAAAGTTACCCTTGAAATAGCGACCCTCTATTAGTGCTCGCGAATCGTGAAAAACGTGCCATAACTCACCGCTATTAACATCTTTGTAGACATGGCCAAGCTCCATTTGAATTCCAATTTGGGCAATCTCATCGTCGTCACACCCCGACAACTCAATGCCCAGCGTCTCCGCATTGGCCTTTGCCAGCCACACATAGGCATTCACCACACCAAATCGCCCACGACCCTCGTAACACTCCTCCTTAACCGGCGGTAGACCACCTGGCTGAAGCAGATACACCGGCTTCATAGGACGACCTGACGCGGCGGCCGGAATGCTAATGCCCGAATCGCAAGTGTTCCAGCTAAAAAACCCCATGATGTACCCCTCTGATTGTCGTGTCGGTGTTGCGTTGCGAGCTGCGCATACAGTAAGACTGCCACTACAATCGCGATCTACAAGTGCAGTGAGAACCAATAGAAATCACTCGACCGCCGGGCCATACACCGCCGTAACTTCGGCAGACAGAAACGAAGCGCTTGCCCCCGGAATGGAAAAGGCACCGTCATTGCTTGAATCTTCAAGAAGGTCAGCAACGGCTCGTTCAATCGGCCCACGAAGATCTTCCGGGTCACCTGAACCAACATGGAAGTCTGCGCTGACGGTTATCAGACCTGTCGGCTCTTGATCGCCATGCAGTTCGCTTTCAACATCGCTTGAGGGCTTCGCTTTCAAAATTGCTGCCATCGCATCATGGGCAACTTCTACTTGCCTGTGGCCGGCTTCAATCTGCTCTGGAGTTTCTTCGTTTTCAGCGCCGTATCTGTCGAGATAATTCGTCCGGTCTTGCTCGCCCAATGACACCATCACGGCCAGCGCTTCAATCTGCTCCTGTGTTAGCTTGATGTTCATATCAATACCTCGTGTGTATTTGCGTGTTCATTCAAAATCCCATCCCCCAGAGCATCTACAACCCCCCTGGTGG
>Ga0307973_1001128_pt1 | contig 12310 bp, 13 predicted proteins | sample OrgLakmetagen782_FD_201837 | JGI IMG/M metagenome (GOLD analysis project Ga0307973, IMG submission 201837) | Saline water microbial communities from Organic Lake, Antarctica - #782 | ecosystem: Environmental > Aquatic > Non-marine Saline and Alkaline > Saline | place: Antarctica: Organic Lake...
AAGATCAACGGCGAGAGACATTACCTGTGGCGTGCTGTCGATCACGAGGGCGAGGTCTGGGAAAGCTTCACCGCGACCGCTGTGGTTTCGCCACCGAAGGCGCGGGCCTGTCATCACCCGCGGCAAACCCGCTGATATTCAACTGGACTATGCGCGCCCATCACGCCTGTTGTCGTCCTGACCGACGCGAGGAACGCCCGCCATGAACCCCAAACACCCCGACATCATCGTCGCACTCGTTGGCCATGACGGCAATGCCTTTTCCGTTCTCGGCCGCTGCCGCAAGGCGGCGCAGGAGGTTGGCCTGCCTGAGGATGAGATCGCCGCCTTCCTGGCCGAGGCCGTGGCGGGCGACTACGATCACCTGCTGCAAACCACCATGCACTGGTTCGATGTTCACTGAGGAAGTACTTGTTAACGGTCCTTTGGGGCACCTAGATCCGGGTTTCAATATCGGTCACGCGCTCACCCCGAGCCTTTCGGCCACATCCTTGAACCCCGGATCCGCTGCATAGATGCCCTCGAACTGGCGCCGGGCGCGGGCGCGCTGGCCGGTCTCTTGATAAAGCACCGCGCGGTCATAGCGGATCTGGTGCAGCAACCCATCGGGTCGGTCCTTGCGGCGGCGGTTGGCCAGCGTGAACACGTCGATGGCGAAAACTTGAAGAGAGTCACAATTCGGTTTGCTTCCTCGCAATCGATTCACAGCGAACTGAAAGTACAATTTTTCCAATATGGTCGCCCGCCTCCAGTTCGCCATGCGCCGCGGCGGCATTGTAGAGAGGATGTACCGAATTGATGACGGGTCGTATCGTGCCAGCCTCCAGCAGCGGCCAGACCCGTTCATGCAGATCCGATGCGATCTGTTCCTTGTCTCGCGGGCTTTGCGGTCTCAGAGTGCTGCCGCACAGCGTCTGGCGTTTGCGGATCATGGACTCGATGTCCAGCTCAGCCTTCCCGCCACCGAGAAACGCGATGACCACAAGCCGTCCGGCCACGGCGAGCGAGGCGAGGTTACGGTCCAGATACTCGGCGCAGATCAGGTCGAGAATGACATCGACACCGCGACCCTCGGTCAGCCGGGATATTTCACGCTCGAAACGCGCGGTCTTGTAGTTAATGGCAGCATGCGCGCCAAGCCCGGTGCAGGCGTGGCATTTTTCGTCGCTTCCGGCGGTGGCGTAGACCGTAGCTCCAAAGGCACGGGCCAGTTGGATCGCGGTGGTGCCGATGCCGCTGGCACCGCCGTGGATCAGCACGCTTTCGCCCTCGCCGAGCCGCCCGATTCGGAACAGATTGGTCCAAACCGTGAAGAACGTTTCGGGGACCGCTGCGGCCTCTATCGCCGTCAATCCCTTTGGCCAGGGCAGAACCTGCTCGACCGGGGCGACGCAGTATTCGGCATAGCCACCGCCGGCCACCAGCGCGCAGACATCGTCGCCGGGCGCGTAGCGCGTCACCCCATTGCCACAGGAGACGATCTCTCCCGCGACCTCGAGGCCCAGAACCTCGGTCACGCCGGGCGGCGGCGGATAGCCGCCCTGACGCTGGCGCAGATCGGGACGGTTGATGCCCGCAGCGGCGACGCGGATCAGAACCTCGCCTGGCGCGGGCGTGGGCACAGGGATCGAGCGCGGTTGAAGCACCTCGGGGCCCCCGGGTTCTATGGCGAAGATGGCCTGCATCGTCTCGGTCATGTCTTTCCTATCCTTGCAAAGAAACGAATGTCGCGGTGGCACAGAACAGCCCGACCGTCAGCAAGGCCAGACCGGTCAGCCTCAGGTTGCCCGAGCGGACCATAGGCCCGGCCTCCAGCCCCATGATCCGGCTGGTGATGAGCACGTTGGCGGTGAAGGGCGAAGAGGCGGCGGTAATCCCCCATCCGGTGATCGCTGCAAGCGCCAGCCAGATCAGCACGGGCTCGGGCACGAGAGGATGAAGAACCCCGAGCAGGATGCTGGCCGACACGATCGGATTGATCGCCCATTGTCCGGCAAGGACCATCGCCACCGGAACCAGTGCGACCATCGCTGGAAGCGCCATGTCGGGCGGCGCGGTAAGCATGCCATCAAAAGATGAGATGCCCCTCGAAATCACTGATCCGAGAAATCCTGCGCAGGACACGATCAGTCTTTCGTTCACACCGGTTTCGGCGGTGCCGGACAGTTCCTGATGGAAGCGCGGGGCGACACCTGCCCAAGACTGCAAGGCCCACCAGGAAAGCGCGAACCCCAGCACCGCCACCAGCACCGAGGCCGGCATTGAAAGCCACGTTAGCCGATACAGGGCAAAGGACACCGCCACAAGCAGCACGACCCTGAGCACCACGCGCGCCAGCACCATCAGGTCGGCAAGAGATGGCATGGCCTGCGCCGGGTAGGCTTGGGCGTGGGTCCCCTTTGACAGAAGGTAACCCGCAACAAGGTAAAGAGTTGCGGCACCGATGCCATAGGGCAGCACCTGAAAATAGCCGACCTCGGGCAGGATCGACAAGGTGATGATCGTCGACAGCGCCAGCGGCGACCACATCGGCATGCCTGCGAACCCCCTTAGCATGCCGAGGGAGAGATCCTGAAGCGCGTTCTGCTGGGCGAGCTTGTCCCGGCTTTGGGCCAGAAGCGTCGCCATCAGGCTGGCTGCCCCGAAATTTAGGAAAATCGCAAAGACATGTGTGCCGAACGTCACGAACAGGTAGCGCGCCCCCCGCGGACGGCTGGCCATGATCGAGGCCGCCCTGCGAACGTCAGGCGCCCGGGCGGCCGCGCTGCTGAGCGTGCCCAAGGCGATCAGGAAGGCCGCAAGGAAAATGACACGGCCCATAGCATCGGTCTGGACCAGCCATCCTGCCGTCCAGCCCCAGAGGAACAGGCCAGTCACGAGCGTACCGATCAGCCACGCGGGCCGGTTGAGCCGGTGGCGATTGACGAGCGCGAGCGCGATCAGAGCGAAAGCCACAGGACTTTCCGGCACGGGCACGAAGATCGAGATCGCGCCGGCGCAGAGCACGCAGAACGCAAGACCGGCGTTGATCTTATCCCTGGCAGGGGCCGAAATGGCCAGGATGTCAGCCATCCACGGCCTGCCGGATGCTCGCCGACAAGCCCCCGTCGACCACGATATCGGTTCCGGTGATGTAGCCCGCCCGCTCTGACGCCAGAAAGACCGACGTCTCAGCGATGTCCCATGCCGTGCCCATGCGGCCCATTGGGCATTGACGCGCGCGGGTCTCGCGCATCTGCGCTTCGGTCCTGTCGCCATAGCTTTGCGCCAGGGTGATGCCTATCCGAGGCGTGTCGATCAGCCCAGCGATGATCGCGTTGACCCGAATACCGTCGGGCGCCAGCTCGACCGCAAGGGCGCGCACGAACTGGTTCGCGCCGGCCTTGGTGGCGGAATAGGCCAGATGCGGATAGCCCACATGACGGATCGAGGCGATCGACGAGGTGACGGTGATGACCCCGCCCCCCTGTGCGCGCATCATCGGCAGCACTGCCTGGGCCGCCACGTGCAGAGACGTCAGATTGGCATCGCTGATCCGCCGCCAGTCGGCGGGGCTGGTATTTCCGGAGGGCCCGCTTTTTCCAAGCCCGACGTTACAGTGCAGGATGTCGAGTCGCCCATACCTTTTCTCGATCCCGGCGATCAGCCCAGTGATGCTTGCATCGTCAAGCACGTCGACTGTGCAGGCCTCGGCTTGCCCGCCTTCGTCGTGGATCAGTGACACGGTTTCCTCGGCCGCGGCAAGATCGGCGTCGGCGGCGATCACCCGCGCACCCGAGCGGGCCATGCAGATCGCGATCGCGCGGCCGATCCCGATACCTGCCGCAATCGAACCCGCCCCGATTACAAGCGCGACGCGATCCTGAAGATCTTTGGTGGACGTTGACATCATTTCGTACCCTTTGAACGGATTACATCACGCTTGGCGCGGGTGGCACGCAGTTCGCGCCTGATGCCGACAAAAAGCGAGAATATCGTGATCACGATGAAGATCCAGCAGATCGGGCTGCGGAAGAAGATCATGATATCTTCAGAAATCAGGAAGGACCGGCGCAGGTTGTCTTCGAAAAGGGGGCCAAGGATGAACGCCATCAAGAACGGCGCCGCGGCCATGCCGATCTTCATCATCATGTAGCCCAGCAATCCGAAGGCCAGCATCACGCCCACGTCGAACATCTGGCTTTGCACCGCGTAGCTGCCGAATACACAGAACATCAGAACCACGGGCAACAGGATGTGACGGGGAATATCGGCGATGCGTGCGAAATAGCGGATCGCCAACTTGCCCGAGCCCAGAAGAACGATAGAACTGAGCATGAGACCGATGAAGATCGCGTATATGATGGTGATGTTGTCCTGAAACATCAGCGGCCCAGGCGTGAGACCTTGCAACATGAACGCGCCGAGAATCACCGCCGTCACCACGTCGCCCGGAATTCCGAGCGCCAGAAGCGGAATGAGCGTCGCTCCCGCGACACCGTTATTGCCGGCCTCTGAGGCGGCGACGCCCTCGACATTGCCCTTTCCGAAGGTTTCGGGCGACCGCGATGTCCGCCGCGCCTCGCCGTAGGACAGGAAGGCCGCGGCGGTGGCGCCGGCCCCGGGAATGGTGCCGATGATCACGCCTATGAAGCTGCCCCGCAGGATCGACAGCAGGCTGCCCTTGAATTCCTCAAGCGTGACGCGGCTCTTGTCGGCGGTCTTGACCACGACGGGGGCGACCTTGCGCACGTAAAAGTCGATTACCTCGGGCAAGGCGAACAGGCCAATCAGCAGCGGGATGTAACTGACGCCACCCATCAGGTTGAAATTGTCGAAGGTGAACCGTTGCGTGCCATAGACCAGGTCGAGCCCGACGGTCGAGGTCAGAAGTCCCATAAGCCCCGAGATCAGACCTTTGGTCAGCGAATCGCCCGAGATCGAGATCACCACGGTCAGCGAAAAGCAGATCAGCCAGAAATATTCCGGCGGCCCGAAGGCGAGAGCCAGCCCGGCGATCAGGCTGGCAAAGAATATCAGCGACAGGTTGGACAGAAAATCCGCTATGCACGACGCGTATAGCGCCATGTTGAGCGCCTTGCCCGCCTGCCCCTTCTGGGCCAGCGGATAGCCGTCCAGAAGGGTGCAGGCGGCGGCCGGCGTCCCAGGCGCGCGGATCAGGATCGCGGTGATCGATCCGCCGAACACGCCGCCCTTGTAGACCCCCACCAGCAGAAGGATGCCGGTGACCGGATCGAGATTGAAGGTGAACGGCAGCGCGAGCGCCACCGCCATGGTCGCCGTCAGCCCCGGAATGGCTCCGACAACCACGCCGAGGCAGACCCCCGCAGTGATCGCCAGCAGATTGCTGATGGTGAAGAACAGTTCGAACCCGCTTGCGATGTTTTCAAGCATTGATCACATCCAATCTTCGAAAATGCCGGTCGGCAGGGGTACCTGAGCGACATGGGCGAAAAAGAGATAGACCAGCAGCGGCACGCTGATCCCGACGCCCAGCAGAATTAAAGGGCGGCGTTCGCCTCCGATCGCAAGCAGCGCGACTGTGACCAGGATCGAGGTTGGAAGCATACCCAGCTGGTCGGGCAAAAAAAGGTAGAGGGCCAGCAACGCGCACAGCATCAGCACGCGGCCTTTCCATCTGGGATGCATGCCGGGCTGTGCGCCCTCGTCTTCGGCCGGGATATGCGGAGCAAAGATCGCCTCGAGCATGTGAATGAGCGCAAAGACGCCAATGCTTGCCGTCAGAAGATAAGGCAGAAACGCGGGCGACAGCGGAAGATGTTTTACAGATGCCGGCGTCGTCACGCCGCGCGGAATGACGATAAGTGCAAAAAGGGCAGATGCCGCAAGGGTCAACCCCGCGAAGACAATCTCGCGGCGGCGGCCACGCCGGGCGTCTGCTTCGATGGTGTTGTCGCTCATGGCAGACCCTCCCGTGCCGGCTGTCGTGGGTGGCGGCCCAAAAGGGCCACCACGTATTGTATCGCTGGTTTACTCGACCGTGACGCCGGCCTCGTCGACGACAGTTTTCCAGCTGGCCAGCTCGCTTTCGATGAAGTCGCTGAACGCCTCGGGGCCGGCCCCCTCGATCTGGGCGCCGCGGGTGTCCGCGAACTTCACGAACGCGTCGCTGGTGATGACTTCGTCAAGCGCGCCCGACAGGGTCGCTATGACGTCTTCATCCGTGCCGGCGGGCGCCAGCAGACCAAACCAGGACCGTGCCGCGAACCCGTCGAGCGCGGGGATGTCCAGCTCGTCCAGCGTGGGTACGCCCTCGAGCTTGTCGGAGCGTTCGGGTGTGGTGACCGCAAGTGCACGCAATTCACCCGATTGGATGTGCGGCATGGCCGAGGGCAGGTTGTCGAACATCACGTCCACATCGCCGCTCAGCAAGGCGGGGACCGCCTCGCCGCTGCCCCGAAAGGGAACGTGAGTCATGCTCACGCCCGTGCGCGAGTTGAACATCTCACCCGACAGGTGAATCGAGCTGCCCACACCGGATGAGCCGAAGGTCATGCTTTCGGATTGCGCCGCTTCGAGGAATTCGGCGGCGGTCTGGTAAGGACTGTCCTTGTTGACGACCATCACGTTGGGAATCGACATCAGCAGCTTGATCGGCGCGAAATCCTCGACCGGATCGTATTGCAGGTTCTTGTAGACTGCCGGTGCGATCCCGTGCGACGACACCTGCCCCATGAACAAGGTGTAGCCGTCGGGCCGTGCGTTGGCTGCCTGGGTGGTTCCCAGAGTCGCACCCGCGCCGGGCCGATTCTCGACTGATACGGTTTCATCAAACTCTTTGCTCAGACCGTCGGCCACCTGGCGCGCCAGGATGTCGGTCGCGCCGCCGGCGCTGTAGGGCACGATTATGGTGATGCGCTTGGTCGGGTAGTCTTGGGCCATGGCCGAGGTCCCGAGGGCCAGCAACGAGGCGGCACCGACGGTACCGATAACGGTTCTTCTCGAAATCTTCATCTTCTTCTCCTCCATTGGTGAAAACACGCGTTTTCAGTGTGTCCGGATAAGGGTCACGCAGCTCCGATCGTCATGCCTCCACAGACGAACAGAACCTGCCCTGTCACGAAGCCCGATCTCTCCGAACAAAAGAACGACACGGCATCTGCCACGTCTTCGGGTGTTCCAGTGCGCTTGACGGGCACGGATTGGATAATTCTTTCGGTGCGCGGATCTCCCGGCGGGTTGACCTTGTTGAAAAGTTCGGTGGCGATCGGCCCCGGCCCGATGGCGTTCACGGTGATCCCGTGCTGGCCGAGTTCGAGCGCCCAAGTCTTGGTCATCCCGTGCAGCCCCGCCTTGGTCGCCGCATAGGCGGTGCGCAATTCCTTACCGAGCGCCACGCGGCTCGAGATGTTGACGACACGGCCCAGCCCGGCACCCTTCATGCTGGGCAGTGCCGCCTGCAGGCAGACCAGCGGCGCGCGCAGGTTGACCGCACCAACCCGGTCGATCGCATATGGGTCCGTGACGTCCACCGCCGCTGGCTCCACAATGCCGGCATTGTTGACAAGCCGCGTTACGCGCCGGTCCTTGCAGAACGCAGCGAGCGCGGCCTGCGTGGCCTCGACATCCGATAGATCCAGTTCCAGCACCTCATCGGCGAAATCGTGTTCCGGCCGAATGCGATCTACCACGGCCACGCGCAGCCCGTCCGCCTTGAGCCGCTTTGCCACCGCGGCCCCGATACCGCGCGCGCCGCCCGTGACGATTGCAAAATCATGCATGGGTCAGTCCTCGAACGGCATGGCTTTGTCGATCGTCTCCCAGATGAAGCGACCGGACGGCTTTTTCTGCTCTTCGGCAATATGGGCGACGAGGCCCGCGGCACGCGAGATGACGGCAAAGCCGCGCATTAGTTCGACAGGAATGTCCATGTCCCCCAGAAGGGCCGCGGTAGCGCCGGTCGCGTTGATGGTGATGTGGCGCTGGAATTCGGCATCCACGGCCGCAGACAAGGTCCGCAGGGCCCGCAAGTGGCGCGGATTTTCGCTTTCTGCCTCGCCGATCTCCAGCAGCTTGAGCGCGCGGGGATCGTCAGGCTTGTGCAGGTGATGGCCAAAACCGGGCAGGTGCGCTTTGCGCGCCCGATGTTCACGGACGATTTCGGCAGCGCGGTCGGCCTGCGCATCTGCATCGAGATCCACCAGCCCGACCAGAAGGCGCGCGTTATTCTCGATCGTGCCGACGAACTGGCTACCGACGGCCATGAGGCCTGCGGCCACGGCGCCCTGAAGATTCTCGGGCGCGGACATGTATATAGAACGGGTTGCGATCGCACTCGGGGTCAGCCCGTGCTCCATCATCGTGATCAGGATGGCGTTCATCACGCGCTTTTGATCGGGTGTCACGTCGCGGCCCAGGATGTGCTGCATCATGACGGTCACGAAATCGCTGTCATCGGTCAACAATTCGTCCACGAGATTGCGTTCGCGGTAGAAGATCTCGGTATCGGTGTAGCGACACAGGGATGTCGTCGGTGCGGGTTTCGACATGATTAACCTTTCTCGGTTGCGTTGGATTCCTGCGCCATGTGCTGCTCGGCAAGTTGCGTCTTCTGGAGCTTTCCGATCGCATTGCGTGGCAGTGTGTCCATGAAACGTAGGGATTTAGGCGTCTTCACCGGACCAAGGCGTTCGCGGATGAAGGCGATGATATCAGCCGAGGTCACGGCATTTGCGTCACGCACCTGCACAGCGGCATGCACGGACTCACCCCATTTGTCGTCGGGCACGCCGAAAACGGCGCAATCGATGACATCGGGATGTTCGCCCATCACCGTCTCCACATCGGCCGGATATACATTGAAGCCGCCGGTGATGATCATCTCCTTGGCGCGGCCGCGGATGAAGAGATAGCCATCCTCGTCCTTGAGCCCCAGGTCGCCGGTATGCAGCCAGCCATCCACCAGAGTCTTGGCAGTCACATCCGGCTGGTTCCAGTAGCCGGTCATCAGCAGGTCACCGCAAATGACGATCTCGCCGGTTTCAGATGGCGGCAGGATGCGGCCCTCGGTATCCATGATCTCAACCTGGGTCAGAAAGGTTTCACGCCCCACGGAAGCGCGCTTGGCCGGATCGAGAAGCTCGTCCGCCGAGATCATCGTGGCGATTTGCGGTGCCTCTGTCTGACCATAGGTCGAGGCGAGGCACCGCCCGAAAATGTCCTGCGCCCGCCCGATCGCGTCGGGGCGCATCGGCCCCGCACCGTAGATGAGATTTTTTAGATCCGCGTAGTCCGTGTCTCGAACAGTCTCCAGCTCCATCAGCATGTAGAGAACTGTGGGAGGCACGAACGTTGTGGCGATCTTGCCATTCTGAAGGAAATCCAGAGTTTCCTCCGGCCGGGGCCGATCCAGCAGAACCAGCGTGCCGCCGGTTGCAAGGGTGGGCATGATATAGGTCGATGTTCCGTGGGTGATCGGCGCCGCTGCGAGGTAGCGCTGACCTTCGCCGAGCGACCATGCCGAAACCTGGATCGCGATATTTGTGTTCCAGGCGCGATAGGGCTGCATCACCCCCTTGGGCAGGCCAGTGGTGCCGCCGGTGAACTTGATGGCCTGAGTGGCACTCAGCGGCAGGTCGGCCACGGCGGGCACCTGTTCCGCGTGCTGCTGGCACAGCCACGCCAGGCTATCTGGCCCACCTTCGGGATCGCACATCACGAATCGGGTATCTGCGCCGGCCAGCTTGTCCATGGTTTCTGGCTGAACGATGACGATGCTGGCATCGGTGAATTCGACCGCACGCACAAGTTCGGCCCTTGCATTCATCGGTTGCAGGGGGACCCAGACCTTGCCCGCTGCCAGAACGGCAAGCCAGCCCGTCAAATGGTCGATCGAGTTGTAGCAGCAGATGCCGACCCGAGAACCGAACTCGGGATCAAGCCGTTGCAGCCCCACGGCCAAAGCCTGAACCCGCGAGTGAAGGTCCTTGTAACTCAGCGTCTGTTCGCCATGCTCGACGGCGATGTGATCCGGCCAGAGCCGTGCCGCCCGATCAAAGAAATGGATGGGATACATGCTTGTTTTACCTCACGTCTTGAAGCCGACGCGCTTCAGCGCGAGGGTCATTACATCGACAACTTCCTTCCGGCGCTGAGCGCCGAGGCGCGACTTGAGCGCCGAGACCGAAAGTCCTGCCAGAAGACGGCCCGAACTGTCATGAACTGCAACAGCGACCGCGCTCACGTTGGGGATGATGATCGAGTTGTTCACGAGATAGCGGCGCTCGCGCCAATGGCTCACCATGCGCCGCACCTCTGCGACTGACAGATCTCCATAGCGGCTATAGACCTCGCTGTTCGAACTTATCAGCCGATTGGACTGACCCTCGGGCAAAGCTGCCAGGATCGCCGCGCTTCCCGCACCCACGCCAAGCGGCCGCCGCGAGCCGACCTGAAGCGTATTCGCACTGAGCGGGTAAGATCCGCTGATCTTGTCGATGCAAAGAGCTTCGTCTCCGAACGGCACGGTCATATAGGCGGTTTCCCCGGTTATCGTTGCCGTCTCGGCCAGCGCGGGGTGCAGTTCCATGCGTATGGCATCGAATTGCCGGGGCGAACCGGGCGCGCCAGCCAGATCGAACAGCCCGATGCCAAGCGTGTAGATCTTGGAATAGGGATCGAAGCTGAGAAGTCCCCCATCGACCAGTCCCTGCAAGAGTCTGCGCGTTGTAGCCGTCTTGAGGTTCGCTTTGCGTGCTACTGTTGTCAGGTTGACGCCTGTTGCGTTCCGCTCAGCCACGACGGGAAGCAGCCGAACCGCTTTGGCCAGAGATGTTTCAGTGGACAGGCCGTTGTCTTCGTTCAACAAATTCAGTGGCTCCAACTAAGAGAAAAGTAATGAGCTCCGCTACCACTCCATGAAATCACCTGGAAGCGCCTAAAGTCCACTACTTTTTTTCAGATAGCGCTCAAATAATATTGTATCTCGACAACAAATTTTACAACCCTTTGTTAAATTGTCACTTTTTGGAAAAAACCACCCCCAGAAACTTAATCGATTAAGGCCGTTACCCGACCACAGCCGTCCCGCGTCAAGCAACCCAAGGCGCTACGTGGCCACAAAACAGTCAAAAATCGAGGTGCCTCTGAAAAGACCTGGAGCACAAACTTACGAATCGTTGACCTATGGTTCTTATTTGTCATTTAATGAGTTATTGTTATCACTATGTGATAATAAAGGACCGCCTTGGAACACTTGGAACAGGAAACAACCATGAAAAGAACAACAGCCTCAACGATAGCTGTGGCAAGCGCACTCGCGCTGTCCGGGCCAGCCCTAAGCGCAGAGTCCTACCCGGAGAGACGCGTAGATATCATTGTGTCTTTTGCGCCGGGTGGCGCCACGGACATTCTTGGCCGTTACTTGGCTGATGAACTCTCGAAGTACTATGATGCCACTTTTGTCGTAGATAATAAGGCCGGAGCGGGCGGTCGCCGTGGTACGCAACTCGCAGCGCAGGCGGAGCCCGACGGCTACACACTCTTCCTGGGCCAGGTATCGTCGCATGGTGTCGCACCTCCGCTTTATGGAGATGCTGTTGGGTACGATCCCATTGAGGACTTCGCCCCGATCGCACTGGTATCAGCAAGTCCGCAGGTAATGGTCGTGTCCAGCAACTCCGAGATTGAGAGCGTGGCTGACTTTATGGAATACGCAAAGGAGAACAACGTCATCTATGGTTCTTCGGGGATCGGCACCACCGTCCACCTCTCCGGCGAACTGTTCAATACGATGGCTGGCACCGATCTGCAACACGTGCCATACGGTGGCAGTGGTCCGGCAAAGGCAGGTTTGCAGTCGGGTGAGGTGGATGTGATGTTTGATGACCTACCCTCATCAATGAGCCAAATCAAATCAGGGGATTTCCGTGCTCTCGCGGTGACTGTAGACGAGCGCAACCCCGAGCTTCCTGATGTACCGACCCTGAGCGAGGCAGGCGCAGAATTCGGCTTAGATGGTTTTGATGCATCGGCTTGGTTTGTTCTTGCTGCGCCCGCAGGCTTGGATGCCGCTATTCTTGGTTCGCTCAATGAAGCAATGAACTCCGTTCTCGAGGAGGAAGCGGTTCGCGAATTTCTGGGTAACAACGGTTCCGTACCGCTCGGGGGTAGTCCGGAGGATGCGGCTGAGCACATTCGTACTGAACTCGAAAAGTGGGATGGTGTTATCGAAGCCGCTGATATCACCGTGAATTAATTGTTTGCGACTCCGGCGGCAGGGAATGCCGCCGGATCAATTATTAATTAATGTCGAGTTGCAGATATCATGGATCAAAAGAAAGCCCAATGC
>Ga0307973_1001154_pt1 | contig 12124 bp, 22 predicted proteins | sample OrgLakmetagen782_FD_201837 | JGI IMG/M metagenome (GOLD analysis project Ga0307973, IMG submission 201837) | Saline water microbial communities from Organic Lake, Antarctica - #782 | ecosystem: Environmental > Aquatic > Non-marine Saline and Alkaline > Saline | place: Antarctica: Organic Lake...
TCAAAGCCTTTTATTTTATTCTTAAAGGCTCTAGGAGTAGTCTGGTAGAAATCATCCTCACGCATTTGTAAGATACCAAAGGCAATTTCTTCCAGTTCATCCCATGTTATTTCTTTGCTTTCGGTTTCGGTTTTGGAGCTTTCTTCTGGCTCACCTTTTTTTTTCCGTTTTCTGCGCCTGGAATGCTTTTCATGAAAGCATCGACCACCGTTTGCAATTTACCAGAATCCTGAAAGACTAAATCATTTAAGATGTCATCTGTATTCAAAGACTCGCCACCAGCATTTATAACTCCAGCATTTACAAGATCTCCTATTTTTTCCAAGGCATCAAATTTGGGATCTGCACTTATATTGCTAAAGGTTTTTTCAAATACCTTAATCACACCTTGGATTCCTTCTTGTTCCCAAAGCACACCAAGATGTCTAAAAGCCCCATAACCAAACTTTATAGGGTGAGATACACCCTCTATCGTGATTGATTTCATAAGCTTATATATTTGGAAGATCTACTTTCTCTAATTTCTTAGATCCAGAAAAGGATATAGAAGCTGTACCATCTTCTTCTACTGCTAGATTAAGTTCTAAACTTTCGATAATACATTCACCTTTAAACATAAAAGATGCATCACCTTCTGAGGGAACAAATTCAATAGGGATAGCAGTATCAGTATCGTCATTGTAAAGATCGAACAAGGCTCCAAAATCGTGAGCATCTTCACCATCCGAAAGATAAACCGCCAATGCTGATGCAGAACCGCTGAAAGACTTCTGGCCTTTAGCCCTTTCTACACCATCTGTGTCTTTTGTAGATCGCTCTCTGATTTCTCTTGTAAGAGTTACGCTACATTCTGTAGAATGATATACTGTTTTGTCATCTAAGGTCATCCTTAGGTTACCATTCATTACTTTTTCTCCAGCCATAATTTCTAAGATTTAAAATTTAAATTCATAATTAATTGTGCAAAGACCTTCACGGCCATCGCTATAGTTGTAACCTGTTTCGTTCCCTTTGAACTTCCAGTTGTAACTTGATTCTTTTATAGCAGTTTCAATAGCATCTGCTATTGAACCACCTTGGTTAAGAGAGTTGGCAAATACAAACATCTCTACTGCATACTGTGCAATTCCATCTTTTGTAAGAGTTCCAGTATTGCTGAGTTTAAAATTGACAAATGGAAGTTCTTTTTCTTCTGTAGCTAGATCCCAGAATACATTGGTTTCTATCACATCCTTAATTGCTTGCAAACTCATCACTTCATTCACATGTTTTGCTGCTTCAATAATCATTTGCTTAGTTTATTAATTTGCCTTTGTACCAGTCTTTGCATTTCCTTTTTATACTTGGCAGTAACTATAGAACTTCTACTTGACCAAACTTTGTCTTTAGCCTTATCGACTACAGTGTTTATTCCTACTCTAGATCCAAGCTTATTAGACCCTATCTTAGTTCCTTTGTCTACAACCATATGCCTGTACCAACCCTGTTTATTGCCTTTTATGGACGGACGAACCACTACTTGTGGATTACCACCTACTTTGCGAGCTGGTACTGTTTCAATTGCCACAGAATCTCTCAAAGTACCAGCTGGGTAGATAGTTTCAAAGCGTTTTACATCCCTGCTACTTTTTGGCAACTCATTAGAATAAGCTGGTACAAAAGGTTTTGCTAGTTTCCTTTGTATCTTAAGCACTTCGCGCCTGGTCATTTTATCGTCTAGCTTTTTAAGCTTTTTTATAAGCTCTGCAAATCCTTCTACATCAATGTCCACGTCTTGTGCATTTAAGTTTAAGAAATCTATTTTTTTGTTGGCCAGATAATTCTATGGAGTTGATCTGGTAGATCCCATCAAAGTCCTTAACGAAATACTTTTGTCCATTCACAAATAGATCTGAGCTAAATCTTACAATGAAAGCCACCACTCCAATTCCAATGACTCTACCATCGTCATCATCTTGATTTCCTGTAAAATCTTCACGCTTTGCATACACCACCTCTTTCACCAACTCATCTTCTTGAGTGGATTCTCCGGTGTCCGTCTTGGTCGCTGTGTTTTTAAAAAGAGATACTTTTCTATTTAATTGTCCAGCGTGTATGTATGCAGATGAATTCATTAAAAGGTTTTTCTGTAAGGTCTTAGAACGTTGTGTGCTGCTTGGTTAAATTTAATTGGCATATTTTCCCTGTAGGTATCGTTGTGAGCGAATAGCAAAAGACAAGCTCTCTTTATGTCCGCAGGAATGTCCGCGAGACTGTAACCAAGATTTGCAGTGATAAAGATTCTATAACCAAAATCTGAAGGAATCTCCATGTCTAAGTAGAGGATCTTACTTTCGTAATTCCAATTCTCAGTCTGGATATCTTTTAGAGTGCCATTTTCATCTTCATACTTAAGAGCTGTGATGCCATCGCCTATGATAGGAAAGTTAATTTTGAATCTATTGAACCAGCCTTCAATTTCTACGGTAGATCCCATTCGTTTGAGCACAGGATATTCTACATAGTTTTCTATCTCGGTAGTGGCTGCATCTAGAAATAGTTGTAACAATGAATCTTCATCGTCAAAATCTATTTTAGAATTCGCTTTTGCCTGGGCTAGAGTCACTATCTTTTCTGTTGCTTCTGCAGCACCGTATGTAAGGCTGAAAGTGTTCATAGATTATTTAACTATTTCGCCATCTTTGTTTTTTACCAACTCATCTGCCTGTTTTTCTTTTAAGATCACAGTCATGCCTTTACTTTGAGGTAGGCCGTATTTTCCAGCTGCATTGTGACAAAGGATTTTTACTTTGACATCCTTTTGCTTTTCTGCCTTTTTAGCTTTTGCTTTCTTAGCTTTAGACTTTTCTTGATCTGCAGCTTTTTTAGCTTCACCAGTAGATTGCTCGACTTTTACATCTTCATTTTCTTCATTTTTATTTTCTTCAGACATAACTTTTAAGGTTTTAATATCATGTTACTCTGAGCCTATAAGACCCAGAGCAACACAATAAATGATTATATAGTGATAAATTTGTTTACTGCAAATGCAGTTGGTTGAGCAATCTCAATACCAGCAATTGCATTAACAACTAGTCTAAGATTATCGTTCAAAGCTGCAGAAAAAGGATCTTCTAGCAAAGACACTGCGCCCCATTCACCTATAAACAACTTGCTAAAATCTCCATAGATTAAGACTTGGTTTCCAGAAAGAGCAGGAACAAGTGTAGTAGCTCCAACATTGCTACCGTTAAGATCGCTTCTGTTGTCCATAATAAATCTTCCAGAACCGGCATCCTTAGTTGTACTTAGGTAAGCTGATCTAAGCTGTGGAGACATTAGGTAAGCTCTAGCTACTTCTGTAGCATCTTCACCATCAATTAAACCCATAAGCTCTGTAACTTGACTCCAATCTGCATCTGTAGCTGTTGTTATTGCAGAAAGTTTAATGCCATCTTTATTCAAGATGCCTTCTGGCTCATTGTTGGTTCCGGCTCCGTTAATTGCTGCTCCATTAAGAGAGGTATCATAAGCCATTAATATAAGCTGTCTAATTATGTTTTCTGTATCTACAGAAGATTGAGCAATTAAACGTCTAGAAATATCCACAGCACCACCCAATCGCTCCGGTTTTAGTTGTGGCCCTTTAAAGTCTTTGGCTTGTGGTGTTATTCCAGCATTCTCTGCTAACCATGCCATAGTAAACTTTTGTCCAACAGGAAGGGGAATAGATCCTCCAGTTAAACCAGATAATCTTGTAGCCCCAAGAGACTCTAAGAATGTTGCTGGTTGAAAAGGCATTTGCACTCTTGGAGTTTGATCTACTACAAATTGTCCACCTTTATCTCCACTATCACCAGTTACAGATTGGTTCCTTAAAACTGACATTGGGATAGTAAATCTTGATTCACTAGGAGTACTAACCCCAGCATCTCTATTTGCTTGGATTCCAATTTCGTTTAATTCCTTTTCAGCACCATCTAAAGCTTTTTTACTTCTAAAAGCTTTGCTTATAGATGCGCGCTCAGTGATTTCACGCTTTTCAGCTTCTTCACCTTTTGGTTTAGCACCACCTTTGCGCTCACCTTTTTGGGCAGCAGCTCTTTTTTCGAAGTCCTCAATTTGTCTCTCTTCTGCAATGTCAGCATCTAGTGCCTCGATTTCAGTTTGGAGAGTTGCAAATTGTGTTCTTTGTTCATCGGTGAATTTTCCATCACCTTCTTTTCTGGCCTTGACCAGATCTTCTTGAGCTTTAGTTTTTGAAGCTCTCTCTTGTTGTAACTGTGCAATTTTAAGCATGGGTATTATTTTTATTGATTAATAATTGAGCTTCAAAAACATCAAATCCTGAAGTTCTTTTTTGTTCATCTGCATTATCTTCTGCAGGTATAATTGGTGTAAATTCTTTTATAATCTCATTGAGATCACTTGTATTTCTGGCCAGTGCATCTGGATTGGAGTTTAGAGAAACAATAGACCACTCGACTAGCCTCTGCTGTGTGAAATACAAAACATTGGGATCTTCATTAAGATCTTCTAGTCCATATCTACCGTCTAATATTTCGGCCCTTATAGAGGCTCCACGAATTATTCCATTTTTAACCTTGTTAAAAATCTTCTCTGCTAGAGGATTGTTTTCTGCAGCTTCAAATTTTGCGCGACCTATAACTAAACCATCTTCTATAAAAACTACTGAAGTTCCAATGACACTATCAGCATCGGTGTGATTATGGTTAAAACATACAATAGGATTTGTTTCGTAGCGATCAAGCAGCCATCCATTACTTTTAAAAACAGTATCATAAGTATCTACAGCTTCACTAGAAATTACAAAGTCAATAGTTCTTTCTGCTTCGTTTATACTGTCTGCACGCACTTGTGCATTTCTTACTTGTATTTTATCCTTTGCTTTCATCAGCTAATAGTTTTTTCATTTGTTCTTCGTTAAGAAGATTAGACATTTGTAAAAATTGATCACCATCTGGATATGGGTTTAGACTTTCTAAAACTCTAATTTCGTTGGGAGTCATAGCCTTAAGGAATACCATAGACTTGTAATATTCTGCTCTGGACTTAGGATCTACCTGTAGTAGTATTTTAAAGTTTTGATCTATCGCTATCGAATTAGCTTTTTCAGGATCTGTGAAAAGCTTAAATTCGATTTCTTCTTTTATCTTTTGGGCTAAAGGTTTTACAGCAGACTGCAAATAATCCTGTTCCATTTGCACCATAGAGTTATAACCACCTTCACCCTTTATTCTTAATTTGTGATTCGGTATGTGAAGCCACCGGGCAATATCTTCTGTACCACTGGCGTAGGTTTCAATAAATTTTGATTCTTCAGGATTAAGACCTATGCTTTTATATTTCATCCCTTCATCCAGTACGGCTGCTCTATGCTTATTCATGGATGTAAGCCTTTTTTCGAAGGCTGTACCTAAAGCGTCTTTTGCAGTACTGTCTATTTTTTTGTCAGATTCAATTACACCATAGCTTAGGCCTTGATCTTCTAGAGACATAGAACCAAATTTTTGTGCATTTAATGTAACACCAAGGTTATCTGCTGCAAATTCTAAAACAGATTTTCCAAGCTTTCCATCAAATGAAAAACCCGAAACGTGAAAGACTTCGTAAGCACTGTACATTTTACTTTTGTACTGGTAAAACAATTTGTCTTCATGATCTATAACAGTTACCAAACTTGAATCCCAAAAGTCTAAGGATATTTTGTTTCCAGATTCATCGGTGACTATTCCAGCAAAGTAATTACCCCTCAATAAAACAGTGAGAGCGATTAAATGCTTAAAGCCAAAAGGCGACTGGTGATGATTGGGTCTATTGTTAATTAACTTATTGACCGGATGGTCCTTAAGATAAGTAATATTGTTATCTGTTTTTTGTACTACAGCATGTGGAAGTATTGCTATGGAATTTGCTATCATGTCTATTCCGCTATAAAAAGCGGAAAGCGTTAATGAGGTGCGGACGTTTACCTTCTTTGAAGATTCGGTTAGGCCATAAGCAAAACCAGGAAAGCCTCCAACAAATGTTTGAGCACTTACAACTGATCTTAACGCATTTTGAAAAACAGACATATTTCTTTTATCTGCTTCAAAAATATGGGAGCTATCTAATTAAAAACTCCAACAATGTTTCCTTTGTTGGAGTTTTTAAAATTTTGCTAACAGTGTATAAAAAACATTAAAACGTTTTTTTATACGGGTGTTAGCAAAAAATACTAACCTGCATAAACTAACTCTAATCCAGTTAATGCGAAATATAAATTTTGTAATTCATGAACGTGTTTGATATCTATTTTAAAATTATGTGATTCATTACTTAAATAGATTACATGCCCGTTAATTTCTTCTCTGATACAAAAATTATATAGTCTTAAACCATGATTTTTCCATTCAAAACCTAAATTGATAATCCATTTTTGTGTTAGTTTTATTCCTTTAGTATTTTTTTCAGTGCAATTTTTAGGTAGTGGTAACTCTACTATTTCTTGTATGCAGTTTTCTACCTCAATTAAATTTCCAATTCTTAATTCTTGTGCTTTCATTTTATTTTTTATCTAATTTATTAAATTATATTTTGCTAAAATGTCTTGTAAATTCTTTTAAATCATCTCTATCAGAAATACTAAAATCCATAGGGAAATTGTCCTTCATAAAACCTTTCCCGTGGCAAACTAAAGTCAAACCAAAACTTTCCTTATAAATTTCGATGTATTGATCTTTAGTTTTATTCTCAACCGCTTTTAAAATTTGCTTATGATTTATGCCGTTCTTACCTAAAGAAATAAATTTTTTATCTTTTAAGAATTTATAGATTGCTGTTTTCATAATTTAATTTTATTAAGTAATTTTTAAATAATTTTTTCTAACCACCGTTTCAAAACGGTTCTGCATGTCCTGCAGATAAGTGTTCGATCTCAAGTAAGTCGAGCTACCAAATGCAGTGTCGATGACTTTTTCCATTTTAGGGAGAAGGATTTCAATAACTTCTACCATTTCTTTTGCTTCTGGGCCATCTGCTTTTACATCTTCCAGATCTTCCATAAGACACATGAGGTGAGTCATGATCTTATGTGATTTAATGGCCATTTGCTTGCTGTGGTGTTTCATATTAGTTCTAGTTTCAATTGCTCAGTAAATTTTAATTTAGAGTCTGAAAAGCCTCTAATCCTGCAAGCTTTTCTAAATTCTTCAGGTGTATCGATATTATATTTAAGATCCTCCGGGATTAATGATTCTACAGAATCGTAATTGTAAATAGTTACTATTCTGCTGTTCCGTCCGTAGTTTTGTGCAAGTTCAAGAAGCTCTATTTTGCAAAGTTTTCTTTCACAAATTACATCTGTAGAATTATCTACTGCCGTTTTTCTAACTCTATTCGGCATTTGATCTATCATAAAACCTACATATAATCCGTTGTGCCTTTTTTGCTTCCAAATAAAATATTTTGCAACACATTTTTTTATATTAGAATGTTTCAAAATAAAATCAATTTCAAGAGTAGAGTATTTATAGCTCACTGGCTTACTCGATAACTCATAAAGTCTATTATGTTTTTCTATATCTAACATGGATTAAATGCTAAAATGTTCTTTTACTTTTTGGTCAAATACCTCTTTAGTCAAGTCTGATATGGCTCTGCCTACTGAGTTGTAATTTAGTTTTTCGGCAACAATGCATTTCTTCTCATAATCGGTGAGATCCTTTTCTGGTATGACTGACTTAGAGTCGATTTCTAATTGGCCTTTGCCTGGCATTATCTTCATTTTGGTTAAACCATCATTGTATTGGTGGAAATCAAATTGCAGTTTTGCAGAATTTAATATCTGTGAAGATATATTGGTGATGTTTTTTACGTGAGCTGCATCTACAGTTTTGTTTTTGGCTTGCTCCAAAGTTTCAAAAAGTACTTTGTTGAGTTGATCGATAGAATTTTCCATAGTCGTTTTTAGTTTTTGATTTGTTTTTCTAGTTTATTTTTTAGTTTAATGCCTCGTTTAATTTGATTTGGATATTGCAAATAATTTCTATCAAGATGTTCACGCCTGGTAATGGCCATTAAATTCTCAATTCTGCAATCTAAACTATCCCTATTTATAAAAATGATAATCATCCCTTCAGGTATTTTGCCATGGTGTTCTTCCCAAAGTAAACGATGAGAAGCCTGCATATATCCATCTTTGTTTTTTTTGTACCTATAAGGAATTTTCTTTTCCCATCTTATAGATTCATAATCTGGCCCCTGTGTGTTATGTGCCTTTCTGCCTTTTTTGAATTGTGTTTTCTCTACCGCCGCCATCCCCTCTGGAGTCATAAACTCTTCTCGCTTTTTTCCTTTATTAAAAGCAATATTGCCTTTTTTAAATTGTGTATGCTTGCACTGAGCTGCATAAATACCACCAACTCTTTTCCAAAATGCTTTGCTTTTTCTAAGTCCTAAAGGCCCACTCTTTCCGGTTATGCTAGATTTAGTTCTGTTTAGTATTATAGCCAGATCCTCGTTTTCCTTATCTGGATAGTTCTCTATCAAGTAATCAATTTCTTCTTTGGTCCAAAATTTCTTTTTCATTTGAGAAGGGTTTTTTTATTTTCATTTTCATAAACATTGCCTTTGACCTCCAAATGCTCACCAAAATATTCAACGAGTGATGTTAAAAAACTTCCATCTTTTTTAAATGAAACATCGATGCACCAGCTTAAAGTATCTTCGCACCAAACAACAGGCAAAAGACTTTCATTGTATCCTAAACTTAAATCCTCTTCATCAATAGGATAGTAATCGACAAGGTAATCGGCTTCAAATATTTCAATTCCTTTTTTATCTTCACGTCCAATTGATTGCAATGGGATGATATCTTTTACCGAAAAATCATTGGTTAGTGGTTTTCTATAACACATTTTTTTTAATGTTAAATCCCAGAATCTAAATTTTATTTTTCTCATTTCTTTAGTTTTTTATTGAAGTATCGTCTAATTAAGTAGCCTCTTAAAATGCTTATCAATGTAAAGCATAGTGTTATTCCAAGGTTTTTTAAAGCTGTACTATGTATTCCAAACAAAGGGAGCACTAAAAAAGTAGCTGCTAGTGATATTGTAAAACCTAAAAAAGTATTGATGAGACTTTCTTTAAATGATTCTTTTTTTGATTGCATAGTTTTTTTAAATTTTATTTTCTTTTTCTTTTTTTAAATTCATCTTGATAGCGTTCCTGATATTCTATTTTTCTACGCTCATACTTTTCTAAAGCTTTTAGATCACCACTTTTAGCTAAATCAAATAATTTACTGTCTATTAGTAAATCAGCTTTATCAAGTCCTTTATTGTAGTATAAATTAATTGTGTGATTTTCATCATAAAAATCTTTTTTAAAAACTTCAAAATCATCAACTTCTAATACATTTACCACCTTAGATAAAGGATATCCAAGAGTTCCAACTTGTATCATCTTTTTTAAAAATTCTTCTGTGTATTTCATTTTAGATTTTTTTAATATAATCTTTACCGTTTATCTTTACATTTAGTGTATTATCCAGCTTTAACATTCTGTCAATTGTTACTTGGCAGTACTTAGGGTCAAGTTCCATGGCGTAACATTTTCGGTCTAATTGGTGTGATGCTACCATTGTAGCTCCAGAACCAAGAAACCCATCACTTACTATTTCACCAACTTTTGAACTGTTTCCTATCTGTAACCCAAATAGTAAAATTGGTTTCATTGTTGGGTGCTCTCCATTTCTATTTGGTTTATCAAATTCTAGAATTGTAGTTTGCTTACGTCCACCTTTCCAAAAATGGCTACCGCCTTCTCTCCATCCGTACAAACATGGCTCATGTTCTTTTATCCATTCCCAACTCTCTGCATTCACAGCTTCTAGGCATGGCTCATGTCTCCATTGGTAGTCTTGTCTGCCTAATACCATTGAACTTTTTAACCAGATTAAACATTGTTTTAAAAGAATTCCAGAATCCTTCATGGCTTGTCTAAAATTAGCACCCTCAGAATCGGCATGCCAAACATACCAAGCTCCGCCTTTTTTTGTAAAACTTCCTAATGCAGTATAAAAATCATAAAGAAATTTGTAAAAATCATCATTAGTCATTGAGTCGTTTTTAATAGTTAGAGCATCTTTAGTTGCTCCTGTATAATTTACATTATATGGTGGGTCTGTTAAAACCATGTCCGCTAAACTTCCGTTCATTAATTTAGCGATATCATTAACATCGGTTGAACTGCCACACAATAAACGATGCTCTCCAATTTCAATTAAATCACCTAAAACAACATCAACATCTAATTCTTCAGGAATAATGTAATCATCCTCGTAAGCTTTATCAGCAAGCAATTTATCTTTTTTAATAATCCATTCATCTAACCCTAAAATATCAAAGCCTAATTCTGGTAAGTCAATTTCTGAAAATTCTAAATCCAATACCTCAAAATCAAATTCACCTGCATGAGTATTACTGATAATAGAATATTCTTTAACTTCTATTTCCGTAAGTTTTCTGTTTGGAAATCTGACATCAATTTCTTCATCCCCTCGACCTGCCAGCAATAAAGCTGTGATTCTTTGATTTCCACCAATTATTTTATAGTCTGTATTTATTGCAGGTATTTCAACCAGATTAAATTTATTTAAGCTTTCTAGCAACTTTTTCTGTTTAACTGCAGTAATTTTTCTCGGATTAAAATCTAACTTAACTAAGTCTTTAACTTTTACTTTTTTAGTTACCCATTGTAATTTTTCCATGTTCTATATTTAATTTTTGAGTTTTTCTTTTAAAATAAAAATGCACACTGCAATTTCAAAAGCCATCAGAATTATTATAAGTAAAATTCTTATCCAGTGGTCGTTGATCCATTTCAAATCGAGTAGGGTAGAAGTCGCCAGTGGGAAAGCAAAAGTGAGCACTACTATAAATATAAATTTGAGGTCTTTTTTCATTTCTTGTTGTTTTTTCTATTATTCACATTGCTAAAACTTCTGTAACATGAGTATTTGTACTCCCCAAAAAATTCAAAGTATTGATCGTTTGCCCGGTTAAAGGCTTCAAGATTTGTTTTAGAGGTTTTTAGCATTTCAAAAAAGTAGTTGTAAAATCCTACGTTAGTGGCCAGCTTTTTAATTAATTGATTTTCAGTTTCTAATTCAGAATGTGATTTCATTTGGATCGGTGTTATTGTATTGAGATTCGTTATTATCCTCTGGTGTCATTGTTCCTGCTAAAGCCATTACAGATGCAATGATGCCATCTATTCTTTTGGTCGATTTGTTTTTTGCATAGCGTATATTCTCGTTTGGATCTTGATAAGCTACGCATCCAGAAATCATCCATTTTAAAATTGGGTGACCGCCATGTCTTATTTTTTCAGAATAAATAAGCGTTTCAAATTCTTTAGTAGGAAATGAAAAGTGAGCTGTGGTTTGAGGAAATGGATGCATCTCTATTTCTCTAGCTGTTAGATTCTGAACCAGTTGAGTAGCTTGCCACGAATCGTATTCATACCACTTTGGGTGAAGCACATCCCAACAAAATGCAACAATGCTTTGTAAGTTTTCATAGTCAATTTGGTTACCTGGTGTCGCCTGAAGGATTGGCTGCTTTTCAAAAAAACTACTTACATCATTAAAACCTTTCAGATCGATGTATTTTTTTAGGGTTTGATTTTTCCAAAATTTGTAGGGAACTCTATCTTCAGAAGATCTTTTTTCCACAGTATCCAATGGACAAAACAGCATAGGCAGTAAATCTCTTATCCCATCTTCGTCTGGATTACTTACAAAAACTATTGCAGATAAATCTATCGTTGAACTTAGGTCCAAGGCGCCGGCACATCCGTGTTCTAAAAAGTTTTTCATTCTTATTTTCCCTGAACATTTATCCCAGATATCTTCAGGAATTCTAACTTCAGCAGCATCTACCCACTTGTTAAGATGCTTTGTTTTAAAGTTTGGTATTTTACTAGATTGGTTAATTGCCTTTTTATACTCAGATTTTAGATGTGAAATAGATACAGATACATTTAAATTTGGATTTGCTTTTATCCAATTTGTTTCATCTTCCCAATCATCGTTATCATCTAGATCATGTATCATTATAAAAGTGTGATCGTCATCTTTTAT
>Ga0307973_1001160_pt1 | contig 12037 bp, 11 predicted proteins | sample OrgLakmetagen782_FD_201837 | JGI IMG/M metagenome (GOLD analysis project Ga0307973, IMG submission 201837) | Saline water microbial communities from Organic Lake, Antarctica - #782 | ecosystem: Environmental > Aquatic > Non-marine Saline and Alkaline > Saline | place: Antarctica: Organic Lake...
ACCAAACCTGGCGCGAGAGACAGCTGGTTCCGAAAAAAGTCATCGGGGTGCTGGGTTTCAATGCCGAAGGGCGAGAGGCTCTCGGGCGGGAAGTCTTTCAGATTCTGCGTGACGATCGCGTCACATCGCCCGACGATCGCGGCCGCCAGAACGTGCCGATCGTCGGGATCCGGCAACGTGAGGGCCGGCACCAATGCCGCGTAGCCGGTGACCAGGCTGTCGCGTGTCGCCCTGTCCATCAAGTCGCGAGTTCGTTCCAGCGCCGCCCGGTCCCGATGAGGTTCACTGCGCAGAAGGGCATCAATCCATTCCCGATGGATGTCAGCCGTCCACTTGGCCTTGAAAAGGTCCGTGACCGCCAATTGCATCAGCGCGTCCCGCATGGGCGCGGGGTAGAGGACATTCGCGTCGAACAGCACCGTGTAGTGGCTCATTTCGAGCCATAGCCCATGTCCTGGTCCTGTGCGTCGGCGGCCAGTTGATCAAGGACGGCTTCGCGCTCGTTATCGATGGCTGCCTTGTACGACATGACGTCTTCCATTCGGACGCGGCGATGCTTGCCGACCTTCCGATGCGGGATACTGCCATCCTCGAGCAATTTGATCAGGAACGGCCGCGAAACATTCAACACCTCTGCCGCCTGGACAGTCGAGAGTTCAGCGTTCTCAGGAATGATGGTGACGCCGCGACCGGCTGCCATCGCCTCAAGGACCTCCATGAGTAGCGCAACAGCGCCCGCAGGAAGTTCGATCGGTTCCATCTGCTCCGCGTCTGTGACGCGAAGCTTCAAGGGTCCTCGGGTTGCCGCAAAGCGCGACAGGGCCTGTCCCGAGACGCGCGCCATTGCCGCGTCCTGCGGGGTCGGTGGAAGATGCCGGTGTGCCAACATGTTCATGGTGGTCTCCTCTCCGTTTTGTACTGTCTACCACCATATATGAAATAAGTGCAACAAATGCATTAAGTGCTAGGGCTTTTCAGGATGCCCTGCTGCGTGCGGGCTCTGGCACCTCTGCCACCAACGTGATCAGCGAAGTCTGCAGCTGTCTTCAGTTCGTGGTACGCCACATCCGATAGCGTCCTTGCCCGGTCACCTCACGGATCAGACCACGCGCTTCCATCCAAGCAAGGTTGCGCTGGACGGCGGCGCGGCTGGCTCCGGTGAAGGCCTCGGCCATCGGGGCAGAGACAAGGGGCCATTCAGTTAGAACAGCGCGTAAGGCACGCGGGGTCTTGCCCGAGAGTGGCTTCATCTCGATTTCTGCCCGCGCTGACCATGCCTCGATATCGTCTAAGTGCCGCATTGCAGTCAGGCAGGCGACATCCATCCCTTCAAGCCAGCGCGCCAGACGGTCAGCAGGTGGGCCGCCAGCACGCAGCCCCCCTGCCCCGCCCATGGCCAGAGGCGCAAAGACTGCGCCCTTGCCCTCGCAGGCTGCAACCCGCGCGGCTGTGACTGCCGCCTCCATTCGATCGCCTTGCTGGCCGAGTCCCGCCAAGCTCCAGAGGTGAAACCCCATGCAAGCACGGGTGATCGGATGCAACTCGGAGGCTTGCGCCGTCAGGTCCAGCCAACCGCCTGCGCGATCCGCAAACGGTTCGGCCTCATCGGCGAGGTTCTCGGGGTCGCGGCGGTCAAGGAAGGCGGAAAGGTCCACCTCCGGTCCTGGCCCACCGGATAGCCGCCGCACCGCCCAACCGACACGCGCGAGCGCGGCAGTGTCGTCCTGTACCCCTGACAGGCGCATGGAGATCCAGAGCGCCAGCCGATCAGGGCCGATGCGGTCACACGCGAACCAGCTAAGGTCGGCAGCCTCGATCAGGGCAAGCCTGTGCCGCCATCCTTCCGGGCCGCGCTTCAGCCGGTCATCCAGTGCGCCGAGGCGACCGGCCACACGGGCAAGACGCGCGGCATGACCCGCCTCTGCTTTCCGCCAATCCTCGAGGACCTCGGCTTCATGCGGTTCGGCCCGCGGTCCGGGCGGCAAATAATCCGGCTCCTCTTCCATGGGACCGGGCAGAAACCAAAGATCGTCCTCGGACGGCTGTTCCACCTCCTCACCGTCGAGGATGAGAGCATCATATTCGTCATGTAAGGTAGGCGCTTGAGGCTTCATATGTGCAAAATATCTAACTTTTGCAATTTACCCAAGGGTTTTGTCGGGGTGCGCTCACGCTCCTTATATAGCACGCACAGGCGACGGTCGGCGAGGGCTCTCTGATCGCGCTCACTGTATAGAAACCAAGGGCTTTCTGGTGAGCAGGGCCACAAAGAGTGCCCTTGCATCCGTTTACAAACGGTCGTTTAGTAGTGACACACGAAATTGCAAACGAGCCATTCCCATGCTCTTGATCGGCTATGCGCGTGTTTCGACCGAAGATCAGACGCCCCTGCCCCAGGCGCAGGCTCTGAAATCCGCAGGCTGCATCGAGATATTTGAAGAGCACGCCTCCGGCGGCAATCGCGCCCGGCCGGTACTTGCCCGCGTGCTGGAGCGGATCGGCAAGGGCGACACGCTGGTCGTGATGCGGATCGACCGCCTGGCGCGGTCGCTGTCGCATCTGCTCGAGGTGATCGAGCGGCTCGAGGCAAAGGGCGCCTTCTTTCGCTCGCTGCAGGACCCGATCGACACGGCCAGCCCGCAGGGCAAGTTCACACTCCAGGTTCTGGGGGCGGCCGCCGAGTTTGAGCGCGCTCTGATCCGTGAGCGCACCAAGGCAGGCTTGGCCAGTGCCCGCAGCGAAGGCCGTGTCGGTGGCAATCCAGGTCTGCGTACCAAGGATCCCGCGGCACTGCGCAAGGTACGGCTGGCACGTCAGGACGGCTACATGGACCGGCTGCACGAGACCGCACAGGACTGGGTGCCGCATGTCCGGCGCCTGCGTCCGGACATGCCCTGGGAAGACGTGCTGCGGATCATCAACGCGCCACTGCCTGCGGAGCGGCGCTGGACCCAGAGCCGATTGCTGCGAGCCGTGAAGGCCTATGTGCGGGACGGTTTCCTGTCCGGGGCGGTGCTGGGCCGCGCCCGTCGCCGCGACACCGACGATCGCCTGCCCGCCATCGTTGCCGCCGTCAGAGGTGCCGATCCCGATATCACGTTGCAGGCGATCTGCGACCGGCTCGAGGCGATGCGCGAACGCACCCCGCGTGGACGGACAAGCTGGCAGCCCTCATCGGTCAGGATGTTGCTGGAACGTGCTGGGAAGTTGGGATTGCTGTGATGTAGGGACTCTGGCCATGTTGTCGGTCGGGACAGGCGCATGTCGTCAGCGGTATCCCCGCTTGCGCTTGGCCGTCACCAGGTCAGCCAGGGCGTCCACCGCCCTGCCCTCATCTGGATGATGGTCAATACGCAGTTGCCCGCAACTCCCGATACGGCCCCATTCCCGTATCAGCGACGCTCCTCCGAAGAGGTCGCGCTGAACCGCCATCAGATAAAAGCGCCGCATGTTTCGCGACGGATCCTCGCGGCGCAAATGCGTCTGGTCAGGAAAAATCTCGATCTGCATGAAACCACTATATCTTGTGCATAAGATCGCGATCAACATAAAATCGAGAGCTACACTCTGGCATCGATCCCAAAGAGAAGGAATCGTTGCGCCGACGGCCTGCGTTTCCGCGTCCCTGGCTTGAAATCAGGGAGCAGCTGCATAGCTCCTCGTGAACGACGGCATTACGCCGCGCCGCAGAAAATATAAGGATACCGCATGGCTTTTGATACACCTGGTCACGACACCGCGGCTTTTGGAACCCAAGGTCCGGACCAAAACCTCGAACCACTCACGATCCCGCGCCGTCATGTCGGCCCCAAGGACGTCGCGATCGACATCACCTATTGCGGGGTCTGCCACACCGACATCCATTTCGGGCACGACGATTGGGGCATGACCACGTATCCTCTGGTGCCGGGCCACGAGATCGTGGGCCGCGTCACCTCGGTCGGGGCCGAGGTCACCGCGCACAAGGTCGGCGACCTGGTCGGCGTGGGGTGCCTTGTTGACAGTTGCCGCACCTGCCCCTCCTGCGCGAAGGGTGACGAGCAGTACTGTCAGAACGGCGCGACGCAGACCTATGGGTCGCCCGATCCCCATCTGGGTGGCACCACGCATGGCGGGTACTCGGCATCCATCGTTGTGGATGAACACTTCGTCCTGCGCGTCCCCGAAAGCCTTGACACCAAGGCCGTGGCGCCGCTCCTCTGCGCTGGTATCACGACGTATTCGCCACTGCGCCACTGGAACGTGCAGCCGGGGCAAAAGGTCGGTGTCATCGGTCTCGGCGGGCTGGGGCACATGGGCGTAAAATTCGCCGCCGCCATGGGCGCGGAAGTCACCATGATCACCCGTTCGGCGGACAAGGGCGAAGACGCCAAGGCCCTCGGAGCGCACCGGGTCCTTCTGTCCAGCGACGCTGACGCGATGGCGGCCGAGGCGGGCAGCTTCGAGTTCTTGCTGGATACAATCCCCGTGGGTCACGACATCAACCCCTATCTGCAGCTGCTGAAGACGGATGGCGCAATGGCCATCGTCGGCGCCATCGATGCGATCGAGCCGGTGCAGGGCTTCAACCTGATCTTTGGGCGCCGCACGGTCGGCGGTTCGCTGATCGGCGGCCTTCCCGAGACGCAGGAGATGCTCGATTTCTGCGCCGAGCACGACATCGTCTGCGATGTCGAGATGATCGGCATGCAGGACGTCAACGAGGCCTGGAGACGTGTTCAGGCCGCGGACGTGAAGTACCGCTTTGTGATCGACATGGCTAGCCTGAAGGGCGACGCCTGAAGCTTGGCGCACGACGCCCGGCCGCCCAAGGTGGCCGGGCCGAACTCTGCGCGACGATTTGCCGAAAGGCAATGAGGACGGGCGAAAGTTTTGCAACGAGATCACCCGGTGCCTTTTGATTCTCCGGATGTATCCGCACAACCGACCGCCCCGGCAACGGTCTGATTTGCACCCCACCTACCGAATGAGAAAGGGCGCGCGCCAATCGAGCTTCGCTTGTCGCGGCTGCCTGACACTCTGCCCAGCCTGCACCGCCCGCCAGCCGCGCGCGAGACGGTCTACACGCCTGAAGGCCGCGCCCCGGTGGCGAGGTATTTTATGACATGGGCGACGGGGTGTGAAACGGCATGCAAAATTGACCGCCCCGAAATTTCTGTTCAAATTGCCATAACTCCGCCTCGTGCTCGACATGCGGACAGGGCTAAATCTCGTAAACAGGAGTTGTCTATGTCAAAGCAAAAAACTTCATTCCTTGAAAACATATCGAGCATGGCGCTCGCGTGGATTCCCAGCGTGCAATGCAACATCTCCCGGGTACTTCCCGGCTTGGGCGGCTAGGATCGGGCCTCTTGTGCCGGCCCCCGGTCCGCACGCTACATATAGAAACCCCTTGCGCGAATCCGCGACTCGCGCGATAGTCACGGAAAAAGCCGGATAGACGGCGGGCACCGTGACCACGAAAAGGCCGGACCGCCGCGAGAGGGGCGCATGAACGAGCAGATTAAACACCCGGACCTGTCCGTGTCCATCGACCGGCACGCAGAGCTCCTTTCGTCGCAGCTTTACGCGCAGCGCGAGAGCCTGTTCCCGCCCGACGCGAAGAAGACGATGCGGCGATTCACGTCCGGGGAGGCGGCCGCCCTCCTGGGCGTGAACGACAGCTACCTGCGGAAGCTCCATATCGACGGGCGGGGGCCCCGGGTCGAGATGAGCGCCGGAAACCGCCGTCAGTACAGCGCGGAGAACCTCCTCGAGCTGCGCCGGGTCCTTGACGCCGGCGCTAAGGTGCCCGGCACCTACCTGCCCGGCCGCCGCGGCGGCGAGCACCTCCAGGTCATCGGGGTGATGAACTTCAAAGGTGGGTCCGGGAAGACGACCACCTCGGCCCACCTCGCGCAGCGGCTGGCGCTCCGGGGGTACCGGGTCCTTGCGATCGACCTCGACCCGCAGGCGTCCTTCTCTGCCCTTCACGGGGTCCAGCCGGAGTTCGACCTGCCGGACGGCGGCACCCTTTATGACGCGATCCGGTACGACGACCCGGACCCGATCCGCGACGTGATCCGCCCCACCTACATCCCGAACCTCGACCTGATCCCCGGGAACCTTGATCTCATGGAGTTCGAGCACGACACGCCGCGCGCGCTGGCGCAGGGGAACGCGGGGCTGTTCTTCTTCCGCGTCAAGGAGGCGCTCGAGCAGGTCGATGCGGATTACGACGTGGTGGTGATCGACTGCCCTCCGCAGCTCGGGTTCCTGACCATGTCCGCCCTCTCCGCCGCCACCGGCGTCCTGGTGACGGTCCACCCGCAGATGCTCGATCTCATGTCCATGTCGCAGTTTTTGCGCATGACGAGTGATTTGCTGAAAGTGATCCGTGATTCAGGCGCCGACATGACGCATGACTGGATGCGGTTCCTGTGCACCCGTTACGAGCCGACCGACGCGCCGCAAACGAGGATGCTGGCGTTCATGCGGAACCTGTTCGGGGACTCGGTCCTGAACGCGCCGATGCTGAAATCGGCGGCGGTCTCCGACGCGGGGCTCACGAAGCAGACCCTGTACGAGATCGAGAAGGGCGCGTTCACCCGGTCCACCTACGAGCGGGCGCTGGAGTCCCTGAACGCGGTGAACGACGAGATCGAGGCGCTGATTCGGGCGACGTGGGGGCGGACCGATGGCTAAGGACCCCCGAAAGGCCCGCAAGGGCATGCTCGACGGCCTCACGGGGCAGCAGGCCCCCTCCCCCGCTCCGGCGCCGGGCGGGCCGAGCCGGGCGCTCCGGTCCGCGCGCGGCGCGGTGGACGAGACGAAGGTGTGGCGGATCGACCCTGATCACGTCACGGATGACCGGCCCGAAGACCGGCTTCGTCAGGATCCGGACCCCGAGCTCCTGAGGTCCATCGAGGAGGCGGGCCAGACCGTGCCGATCCTCGTCCGGCGCGACCCCCGCGACGCGGATCGGTACCGCCTGATCTACGGCCGGCGCCGCCTCGACGCGGTCCGGGGGATCAACGAGGGCCGTGACCCGGATGATCGGCTGCTGATCCGCGCGCTGATCCGGGACCTGGATGACCGGGCCGCCGTGACCGCCCAAGCGTCCGAGAACGCCGCGCGCCGGGACCTGTCCTACGCGGAGAAGGCGCTGTTCGCGCACCGGCTTATCGAGGACGGGTTCGGCAGCCAGGACGAGGTCGCCGCCGCGCTGAGCACCACGAAGTCCGCCGTCTCGATGTCCCTATCGGTCGTGAGGGTGCTGACCCCGGAGCTGATCCGGGCGATCGGGCCCGCGCACGGCGTGGGGCGGCCCCGGTGGGAGGCGCTGCGCGACGCGGTCAGGGGCTGCACCCTCGACCGGGAGGAGCTTATCCGGACGGCGGAGGCGGCCCGTAACAGGTCGAAGGGGCCCGAAAAGGACGCGGCGTCCGCGACGGGGCAAGAGGACCCCGGGGCGCGGGATCTGAGGGCCCTTGAGGCGGTTCTCCGGGCAGCCCGGGCCCATGCGGACGCGCCGGCCGACCCGGGACCCGCCGCGCCGCGTGCGGCGCGGGTGACCGTCGACGGCGCGCCGGCCGGCACGGTCAAACGAACGAGGAAGGGGGTCCGGCTGGACCTGACCGCCGAGGATGACGCCTTCGCGGCCTGGCTCGAGGAGCGGGCCCCGGAGGTGATCAGGGAGCTCCACGCCCGGTACAACGGCGCGGGGGACAACGAGGACGAGCAGCAAAAAGGAGGCACGAACGCGGGCAGCACGTAAAAAGAAACCCCCGAAAAGCGCGAGGCTCCCCGAGGGCGTCTGTTCAACTTGCACCTGAACGATACCCCCTGCCCCGCACCGAATCAACCCCGCTTTGAGCGGGCGGGGCGTTTTATTGTCCGCCGTGATTAAAAATATGGGGTATCAAGCGATAACGCCCTTCGGGCGAACTGTGGAGCGCGTTCATATCAGGGCCGCCGAGGCGGCGAAGGCGCCGCTCCCGCCGACCGGGGTCGACAAGTACGAGGCGCTGCGGGAGCTGACCGTCGCGCGTGGCGCGTTCGAGGTCACGGACCGGGCCCTCTCGGTCCTGCAGGCGCTCCTCAGCTTCCACCCGGACCGGATCCTCGGCGGTAACGCGGAGCGGCCCGTGGTCTACCCGTCCAACCGGGCCCTCTCCGAGCGGCTCAACGGGATGCCGGACAGCACGCTGCGGAGGCACCTGGCCGCCTTGGTGCGGGCCGGGGTCATCCTGCGACGGGACAGCCCGAACGGGAAGCGGTACGTGCGCCGGGGGCAGGAGGAGACCGTCGCCTTCGGGTTCGACCTGTCCCCGCTGGCGATCCGTCATGATGAGATCATCGCGGCGGCCCGGGAGGCCCGCGCCGTTCAGGAGCGCCACAGGCGCCTCAGGGAGGCCGTGAGCCTCATGAGACGGGATCTGGCGGCCCTTGCCGCCTACGGAGCCGACACGCGCCCTGAGGCGGCCGTGTGGGGCCGCTACGAGGATCAGGCGGCCCTCACCGCCCGGGACCTCCGCAGGCGCCTCACGGATGAGGAGCTTGAACGGCTGAGGGGGGAGCTGCAGGCGGCGCTCGATGAGGTTCGGCCAATCCTTGATCCGCAGAGTTCGGAAAAAATGAGCGGCAGCGCCGTCATACATGAGCGGCACCATCAGAATTCAAATAAAGAATCCTCTGATTCTGAACCTGCCAAGAAAATGGCAAGAACCGCAGGCGTTATGCCCGAGATATCTAACCTTGAGAACCAGGCCGCCGTTGACGAGGATCGGGGCGACTCGACCTTTGAACGGGCGCAACGGCCCGCCTTCCCGCTTTACCTCGTCCTGAAGGCGTGCCCGTCAATCGTGGAGTTTGGCGGCGGCGAGATCCGGCACTGGCACGACCTGTTCAACGCGGCGGACCAGGTCCGGCCCGCGCTCGGGATCAGCCCCTCCGCCTGGGGCGAGGCGGTACGGGACATGGGGCCCGAGGAGGCGGCGGTGGTGGTCGCGGCGATCCTGCAACGGTTTTCCGAGATCAGCTCGCCGGGCGGGTACCTCCGGGCGCTGACGCGGAAGGCGTCGAACAGAGCGTTCTCAAGCGGCCCGATGGTGATGGCGCTGCTGAACCGAGGGCGGACCCGAGAGGGGGGCAGGACTGTAGCATAAGGCCTGAAGGTGACCTGAGCGGGACTTCGTTGCCCTTCGCCGCGCCGGCGACATTCGCGATGCCGCCGTAAAGGAACCCGGAAAGAGTGGCGCATAGCGGATTTTCGATGCACAGCCACGCCGCCATCTTTGACCGCATAACACCGCCGTGTCATGGTCAACTGATCTGACAAGGAATGAACGATGACCCCGGATACGGATAGCAAGCAACGCAAGGATCTCAACTCCGCCGAAATCGGGGCATTGGCGCATCTTTATCGGGCTGAGGTCTACCGCTCGACGATCTGGCGGACGCGTCTGGACGCCACGACAAACTGGGCTGTGGTGACATTGGGGATCGCCTTGTCGATCACCTTTGCGGCGCCGGAAGCATCTGCATTGCCTCTTGTCCTCGTCGGTGTGTTGCTTTTGTTCTTTCTGATGGTCGAAGCACGCCGGTATCGCTTTTTCAATGTCTGGCGCGCACGCTGTCGCTGGATGGAAACACATTTCTACGCACCGATGTTGCACGACGGCAATTTACACCTCGAGGAAAATTGGCAGCAAACGCTGGCAGAGGATTACTGGCGGCCGAAATACCACGTTAGCCTTATGGTCTCGGTGGGGCGCAGGATTCGGAACACGTATCTCTGGATTCTATTGATCCAGGCGCTTGCCTTCATGAGCAAAGTAATTGTGCACCCTGAACCTGCGCGGTCTTTTGCAGAAGTTTTCGACAGGGCGGCTGTCGGACCAATCTCCGGAACTATTGTGGTCGCTTTGGGTCTTCTGTACATCTCTCTGTCGATCGCGATTGCAGTGTGGAGCTATCTTCACGACCGTGGACGCGCATTGCGCGGTGACCGAAGCCATGGCAGCAGCATGGGCTGAGTGACATGTTCCATGTGACTTTCAAGTTTTCAGACAAGATGGCAGCGGATCGAGACACCCGACTTACGGGTTCGGACGGGTCTAAAGCCAAACGTCAGCTACAAGATGTTGCTTTTAGCCACCCCGCTGTTGCATCCGCGAAATGCTGCGTCCTTATAATACAGAAAGGGCTCGAAGCTGCCTTGCTGTGCACGGGCAAAGGAAAATGCCCTTGCAGTGCGATCCTGCACTCTCCCGAAATCGATCCGAATAGGGGAGGTGATCACCGTGGCTTCGGCCGCCGTGGAATACCTACCCACCCTGCCCGTCCGGCCGAATCTTGGGGCTCGAGCGCGTGTACCGTTTGGCTAGCCACTCCTTGCGGTGGGACTGGCGTTCCGCCCTTCGTGCCTCCCGTTTCCGCTTTGCCCGCGCTCAGGACTTGGCCTCCTCGGCCCGCGCGGCACCGTTCGCGCGCTTAAAAGCGTTCTTCGCGACCATACAATCGTGGATCCGAGGCGTCGGGTGGCGCCTCTGGCGCCTCCGTTCTGGGCGCGCATCCCAGTTCACAGCTGTGAACACCGTGACTGGGCTCCGACCGCCCTGCCCCGCTTGGTTCGGCGTTCCCACCGCATTCCAACCGGGTCGGATAGACGCTCCGTACGGGTTCCGTTCCGGTTCACAGCTGTGAACTTCGCCTCCGGCGCGTAGACATCCTTCATGCTGCTCCGCTCCCCCTCTGCCCGTGCGACACTCAGATCTTCCAGCATCAACGCCGTCGTGAATGTCAATTGTATCGGCGCACGATTTTTCGCTGCCCGGCTCGTGTCCGTGATCTGGTTGAGATGCTTGACGTCCACACAAATCTTCTGCGTTTCTGCTGTGAAGCTGGACCATGCGACGACGGTTTGCATTGCCAGCTTTTAGAGCCGAGGGCACGATAGCATCGTCGTGGCGCCCATTCTAATCGTCGTAAAGTCGGGCTACCGGGGAAGACGGACCGTCCCGATGCGGTGGTGCTAGCGAAGCTGAACTACGCAGGCAAGTTGACGGCTGCGTGGGTACCGGATCACGTTTCAGAACTATGTCCACGCGGTTTACGATAGCGAGGCTCGGGTCGTAAAACCGACTGGCCAAATCGCCGACATGTTCCCGAGTTGGGTGCGTAAACTCGTCGTAGAGGTGGTTCAGGCGATGAGGAGGGTCGCGCTCTTCGTCACGGTGAGGTAATTCGCCTAAGGCAGAGATTTTCACCGATTAGGCAACTCACTTTAGCTGATTGCTTGTCCGGGCCGACGCCATTTGAGCATTCCAGTGGCAATACAGTGCGCCCGGGCGTCATCACCAATGCCGGCCCCGGGTGCGCCGTGCGCGCCCTGATCGGTAAGGCCCGAAGCTACCGGATGCAGCCTCGCTTGAGCCGAAAGCTTTATGAAAGGACTGAAGAACTTCGCAAACCCGCACAGGACACTGCTCTGAAAGAACAACTACCGGTGTGCGAACGCCACCGCCATTTGCCTGCGATTGTGAAATCTTGAATGCCGAGTACCACGTGGATTACTTTTTTGCTGTTCTCGATTCTTTTCTTTCCGACGGCTTTCAAGGATTCCCATCTCTAATTTAGTCGTTGAAGCGACTCGGAAGTATGATGCTTCCGCCACTTTTAAGGAGATTGAAAATTGAACAACAAAAAAATGGCTGAGCAGATCGCAGCGCTTCCGCGAACACTGCAGATCGCGCTCATGACCCAAGCCGCGCGTGTGACCGCAAAACGCAGTGTGCGTGGTCAGACTTCCCACCGTTTTTATGCTCACGAGTGTGGGCTCTCACCCCGCATTATTCATCGGGGCGGCTCGACGGCAGGTCGGAGGCCGTTTGCGGCCGTTTTTGTCTGACCTTGGGGGGCCTGTTCTGCCCTTGGGGGGCCTGTTCTGCGAGCGCCAAGCTCGCTTCTCGCATGAGTTGAGCCGGCGACTGCATTGGCAGCTATTTCGGTAGTGATCGCTGTAGCAGGGACACGTTTGTTGGCCGCCCCTGGGCGT
>Ga0307973_1001175_pt1 | contig 11948 bp, 10 predicted proteins | sample OrgLakmetagen782_FD_201837 | JGI IMG/M metagenome (GOLD analysis project Ga0307973, IMG submission 201837) | Saline water microbial communities from Organic Lake, Antarctica - #782 | ecosystem: Environmental > Aquatic > Non-marine Saline and Alkaline > Saline | place: Antarctica: Organic Lake...
AGGCAAGAAAACCATCGTCATGATTGCTCATCGGTTAGCAACAGTAAAACAGTGTGACTCTATATATTTATTGCAAAACGGAAAGGTTGTTGATCATGGATCGTACCGAGAGCTTTCCGAAAGAAGTGACTTGTTCAAACGTATGGCAGAACTCTCATAGAATTTATAATTGCAAGGCAAAATTGAGTCGAAGACTGCATTATTTTAATGTATCGGGAGCCTATCAAAATCTGCCGTAAAAATTAAAGGTTAGTAAGGGAAGGCCAATGACGTCCAAAGTGATACTACTCGAATAGTGTCAGATTTAGATCAAACAATACTTGAAGCTGCCCGTAATCAGGGAATTACGTTGGAGCACAGTTGCCGTACCGGTCGATGTGGAGTCTTTAAGGCCCGAGTCAGGCAAGGCGAACCGAATCCGCTAAAGTCCGAGGAACCTCTTACTGAGGACGAAAAATCGGAAGGCTTTATTCTCGCGTGTTGCAGAACCGGATCAACGGAATTGCTGCCCGATATTGAAGACATCGGTGAGTTGAGTTAAATCGATGAAAAAACGCTGTCGTGCCGAATCGATGATATCCATCAGATTGCGCATGATGTCATCGAAGTAGTTTTGAGAACGCCTCCCAACAGTAAAATTGAATATTTGCTGGCCAGTACGTCAATATGACCGGCAAAGACGGATTGCGCCGCAGCTATTCCATCGCCAATGCTCCTCGATAAGATGGAAAAAAAGTGCTGTAAATTCGGAGAGTTGAAAAGGGTCAAATGAGCCATTATGGTTTGACCAAGTTACAACTAACGATTTGTTGCGCTTGGAAGGCCCTTTGGAAACCTTTTGTCTACGAAAAACGCATGAAGTTACCAGCATTGATGCGGTGTTCAGTTACGTTTGAAATTTCCAATATACATTAAGTGACATGACGTGATTTTATGACCCTTTTGTAAAGGCAAATCAAGAAAATTGCATCATTGGTCGAACATCTATCCGTCATCAAAGATTTCCGCCAGAACTGTGAGGTTGAACATAAGCTGACCATATTCTGTTACTGACCATCTGCGCGGTGATCTGTGGCGCTGAGGGCTGGGATGAGATTGAAGTTTTTGGTGAGGCCAAGCTGTATTTTTAAGAACCTTTGGCGAATTTGAAGCAGGTATCCCCAGTGCAGATACCATCGCTCGAATAATCGGCATGATCAACCAGAAACAGCTTCAGCGCGGCTTCGCTCGTTTTCCCTGGGTTTGCTCCTAAATATGACCGGAAACGAAAGTCAGATGGCACGGATCGTATTGCAGACTGCGCTCTTGAATGTCGTGCTCAATAGTTTGTTTACACCCTTCTACGGCATGTCCGGGCGGCCGTTGCGTCGACCATTAACCTGTTGGTATCGAATGCACTGTTGTTTCTTCGCGTCGGTAAGAGCCTTGGAATTACCTCCTGTGCCCTAGTTATTAAAAAAACAGAAGTGGGAATGATCAAGTCTAGCGGGAGTTTTTAAGCGATCTAACTGAAAGTGACGGGTTCTTACCATAGATTCAAACAGGAGAAAAAATTGGATCAATTTCCTCAAGTGAAATACCTAAACCCTCGAAATCTGCCAGATGTACAACCATCTGATATCTGAAGCGTTACGGGACAGGAGGCACCCAAAATGATTTTTCTTAAAAGGCCAAAAATTATTTTCATCAAGCCGCGGAAAGTGGCCGGAACGTCATTCGAGATCGCTTTGTCGAAATTCGCTGGAAAAAACGACGTCATCACACCAATTTCTGCCGATGACGAGGCCACGCGCAAGAAGCTTGGATACCGGGGCGCGCAGAATTACAGCTACTTCTTCCCGGAGTGTTTGTCGATTTCCAAAATCCGGATAGCTAGAGCGCTCTACAGGATGGATTGGCCGCAAAAGTTCTTCAATCACATCTCTGCGTCGGAGGCCAAGTTGCGGCTGGGCAACGAAGTCTGGAATGACAGCACGAAGATAACCATCGTGCGTAATCCCTATGAGCGGCTTGTGTCCCAATACTTCTACATGGCGAAACGGTCCAATAGCTCTCTTGATTTTGAAGCCTGGTGCCGCAGCAACCCGCAGGCCTTGGCCGTAAACAACGACCAATATCTGATCGATGGTGAAGATGCCATCGATTTCTACATCCGCTACGAGAATCTGGAGGAAGATATCAGGGCGCTGGAGCTTAAGGTGCCTGCTCTGAGCGGCCTTTATGATGGGTTTTCGACCATCAGTGCCAAGGGTGGTATCCGGCCGAAATGGGCCACAGCCGAGGAGGTCTTTGGAAAATGGCCGTCCACAAAAGCAGCGGTCGATTTCTTCTGCGCGTTTGAAATCGAAAAATGTGGATACGGGCTGGGTAGACCACGCTCTTGAATATCGTGTTAAATGGTTTGCTTACTCCCTTCTTCGCCATATCCGGAGCCGCCGTTCCTTCGGCCATCAGCATCTAGATATGAAATGAGCTGTTGTTTGTTCGCGTTGGTCAGAGCCTCGGTATTACCTTCTGTGTCTTAGTTTCCTGAATTGAAACAATAACCGCAACACCACCCACTCGTAGCGCGCAAGAATATCTGATCCCAGCACGTTACGCGGATACAGTCCCTTAACGAGGTGATTCATTATGAAAAAGCAAAAACGCAAATGGCATTCGGATGAACTAAAAGCCTAAGCCATTCCTCTGGTTGACAAGATCAGTGCTGGCGCGATCGCTAAATAACTGGTTATCTCCCAGCAACAAATTTTCATCTGGCGTGCTGCAGCTGAGAAAAAATCCAGCCAGTCTACACACGAATCCAACTCGGCCGAGGGAAATGCCCGGCTGAGCGGGGAACTCATGACGGCCTGAGTACGAAAGAAATCCATCGGTGTCTCAAGCGATACATTGCCAGAGAATTGTTCCCGTTAATTGTGGGAGACCTTGGGGCACAGAACGGTATTCCTTGACATAGGTATGGAATCGCACTGAGATGCGCGAGGCTGTGTTGGAGTGCATAGAAATTAATTATAATCGCAACCGTCGCCGTAGTGCGTTAGGTTGTCTGAGCTCAATTGAATATGAAATGAGCCAAAGTTCTTAACCGAGTGTCTAGTAGGTGTGTAGAGGATCAGCTGTCGGTATCCCATTACTGCTGTACTTCGATAGATAAAATCAGTGAGGGTGCCGACAACGGCCATCCTGCCTTTATCTAGTGATGCCAAAGTGCTGCGGTAATTATCTGAATTCACACTAGAATCAATGATCCTGTAAGAGAAGAAACGTATAATGTGGAAGATAGTAACGAGAAAGCTTAAAGAAATTGCTAAGATCGGAAGTCGGCCTGATTTTTTTATAATAGGCGCGCAAAAGTGTGGCACTACTTCGCTTTATGATTTCCTGACTAGTGCGTCCAATGATATAAAGCCAGCAATTTCAAAAGAATTGCGGTTTTTTACTGAACGAAATCATCGAGGTTCAGATTTCTATAAATCATTGTTTCCGATATTTAAAGGTAAGAGTTTGACTGGGGAAGCAACACCTGACTACTTTTACTATCACCGTTGTCCACAGTTGGTATATGACTATAATCCCGAAGCGAAAGTTATCATCATTCTCAGGGATCCGGTGCAGAGGGCGTTTTCTCAGTATTCACATCAAAATTATACATGGAAAACACATGCTTCTGATCCTATGCCTTTTTCAAAAGCTATTCGAGAGGAAGAAAGTAGATTTCACGTCGATGAACTAAGTAAGTTCTATTACGATTATAAGTACTACTCTTACAAATCTCGAGGTCTTTACTATAAGCAGTTGTGCAACTGGCTGAAATATTTCGAGCTGGGTAACATTCACATAGTCTTTCTGGAAGATTTTAAGGAAAAGCCCAAAGATACTATTAGAGAAATTCTATCCTTTCTTGGGGTTAAGCCCTTTTTTGAGAATTTAAATTTTCCCATAAAAAATAAGAGTCCAGATAGTGCTATTAAGGAAGCAGATCAGCGCTATCTAAGAGAGTTTTTTAGGGAGGACTCGACCAAACTATTTGAACTCTTAGGTGAACAGCCTCGTTGGGAACTTAACTAAGGGAGTTCTACCTTATTACTGCGGACACTTTTAAAAAGAGGCACACTGTGCCAAAGGAGTGTTCATGACCAGACGCAGAAAATATAGCCCAAAATTCAAGCGCGAAGCCATCGCTTTGACCCGCCAACTCGGTGCGGGCTGTCGCCAGATAACTTTGGAGATTGGCATTAACCCAAACTTGTTGTCCAAGTGGCGGCGGGAAGCGGATGCCAAAACAGACAAGGCCTTCAAGGGAACGGGGTCACCCAGAGACGAAGAGCTAGCCCGGGTGAAGCGGGAGTTGGCTCGCGTGAAGAAGGCGCGTGATTTTTCCGCGAAGCGGCAATGTACTTCGCAAAGGAATCGTCCTGAGGTATCAGGCGATTCAAGGTTGTCACAATCATTTTCCGATACGCCTTATGTGCCGATGCTTGAAGGTGTCAGAAAGCAGTTATGACGCTTGGGTAACACGCCCTCAGTCAGCCAGGGCAAAACGCTAACCAGCACCTTTGTCAAGTATCAGAGAGATTCATGATGACAGTGCAGGCATGGTTGGTGCCCTCCGTATGCACGAAGATCTAGTTGCCGAGGGTGCCTTGACCAGTCTTAATCGTGTTGCACGATTGATGGCTAGGCATGGCGTCCAGGGACGGCCACGCAAAAAGCGAGGAGTTCGGGAAGGCGATGTTATCGGATCCTCCCTCCCTTTCCGCCCAAAGGTATCATGAGTCACCTGGAGCGTAACCTCCTCGCTCTGGAGCCAGACACCAGATGGGTAACGGACGTCACGAAGATACCGACGCAGGAAGGAAGACGCTCTCTGTACGTAGTTCTTGATCTGTTCAGAGAACTGATCGTTGGCATGGTTCATGCATCATCGCCGGCAGGATCGCGCCATGGTGATCAGAGCCGTTGAGATAGCTGTATGGCAACGTCATGGCGAAGCGCTGTCATATTGCATTCAGACCGAGGCAGTCAGTTCACCAGCGGAGACTATCAGAGATATCTCGGTAGCAATCGCCTTGTAAGCAGTAAGAGTGTGGGTGGCCATTGCGGCGACAACGCAGCCTGTGAAGGGTTCTTTGGGATGCTCAAGCGAGAGAGGGTCAGCAATCGGCGTTACCGTCCGCAGGATGAAGCTCGTGCTGATGTGTTCGATTACATCGAACGGTTCCACAACACCAGTATGCGGCGTAGCGGTAGATTCACCCCTTAGGACCAGAAACTATCAGCCGTTTTAAAACAGTCCGTGGAAGCAGGGTAGAATCCAGTGTGAACTAATAATTTGTATATAAAAATGGGCCATTAGTGCTCGCATTAAGTATGTAGTCAGCGTCTTTTAGGACCAGACAGTAAGCATTGTAATTATTAATTCACTGAGCTTTATTTGGATGGATAAGTGAATGAAAGTATTAATGATAGCACCTAGACTCTTTCCATGGGATAGGCCTAGTGTTGGTGCATATTACCTAGAACATGCCATTGCGTTAAAAAGTCAAGGAATTGACGTAAAGGTAATTAACGTTGATCTTCAGCCTTTTGCGATCGCTAAACAAAACATTGCGAAATTCTTTTTCAGAACGGAAAGGTACAGACTTTCTGATGTAGATGTTGTGAGGATTAATGGGATAAACTTTCCCAAGGCTGGCTACTTTATTTGGGTCATATTGGCATTTTTACTAGTGCTTAACGAATGTATTTTTAACGGTAGGCCTACCGTGATTTTGGCACAACGTGCCCTATTGGCCGGGTCAGCCGCTAAAATGGCTAGTAAATTGCTTAGACTACCATATGTCTTAATTGAGCATTCTTCGGCTTTCATGAATGGGAATATGTCAAAAAGAGATATTAAAAGATCATTAAGTGCATTTAAGTGTGCAAGTTCTATTGCTACGGTGTCAGGCCCATTAAGAGACGCTATTTTAAGTAGCTATCCCATCGATATCCAAGTAGTTATTCCCAATGTCGTTAGGCCAAATCTATTTTTTGAAAGTTCAAATAAGTCTGGATTTGATTTCATCACAGTTTCTAATTTGGACGATAATAAGCGCACACAGGACATCATTAGGTCATTTCATTTAGTAAATAAAAGTATGCCCTATACAAGGCTTAACATCGTTGGCGATGGTCCAAAGCGAGAAAGTTTAGAGAAGCTTGCTCAGGATTTAGAAATATCGTCTTCCATTAAATTTCATGGGGCATTACCTAAGACTGAAGTGGCAAATATTCTTTCGCATTGTCATTGTTTTATTTTGGCAAGTGAGGTCGAAACTTTTGGCGTAGTAATAATAGAAGCGCTATGTGCTGGCCTACCTGTTGTTTGTTCAGACTCTCTTGGGGCGAAATCTATTATGAAAGAGAAATTCTTGGGAGAGATAGTTTCAATTGGAGATTTAGTCGGTTATCAAGATGCTATGCTACGTATGATAAATGATTATGATTACTGGTCCTCATGTTCGGGCGAAAGGCGACTCTTTGTGGAGAGAGCGTTTTCACCGGAATTCGTAGGAGAAAAAATGAAAATTTGGATTGCCAGAAGCATCTAAAAAGGCGGGTGATTTTTATAATTGAGTTTATTTTCCTCTTGATTAGAGTAGATGATGAACAGAATTCCAAGACGATTATCTAGACTGATAAAAAATTAACATATTGCGCTTATTGTAAACGAACTAGGATTCTCTGAATGGTGTGTTATTTAATACTTCAGAGGTAAAATGAGATACAAATTAATTATAAAGATATTTATCGATAAAAATAGATGGCTATGCCAAAAAATCTATCATTTTAAGATTTGTATCTGATAGCTTAGCTCTGACCTACTATTAGTCCTATTAGTGACGAGAAAGTTCAGTTAATAATATTAATACTTCAAAATTACTGACTGGAAGTAAAGATGATTGAACAGCTCGAAAGACAAGTTTTAAGTGATTTGAAAGATCGAGTAATTAAGGAGCTGCATTTAAGGTGCGATTTCCAGTTTTCTGATGGATCTTTCGCGGCCGGACACAATGGACCGTACAACGATGAGGAAACCCCAATAAGAAATACCTCGCATATGCTCTATGCGTTATGCGACGCCTATCAGTCAACAGGTGATAAAAAGTTTCTTAGATCTGCTGAACGGGCGTTAACGTATTTGCTAAATAACGAACACATCACCTGTCGAGGTTTTTACGTTTGTAGGGTTTCTCAATCAAAAGATGCAACAAATGGCGTTATAGGACATGCTTGGCTAATTGAGGCCTTGCTAAAAGCCAGCACACACTTTGGCGGGGAGGCACGTAAAGCGGCCGAAAAGTTGTGGAGTTTGCATCACTTTGATTATACGGTAGGTGCGTGGGCCAAACCGGCAATAGGTAACAGTTCCGCATCCTATGATCATACCTTTAATCACCAACTATGGTTTGCCGCTTGTGCCTCCGAGCTTGGCGGTGACGAAGTGTATCGGCAAATCACATGTTTTATAGAAAAAAATGTAAGTAGAGTTGTTACATATAAAAATGGTGTTTTGTACCATAATACGCCAGTTGGATCTTGGTTTAACTGGTTAAAAATAGATCCGGAAATGGGGTTTAGAAAGTTGTTAGGGCCAGTTAAGAATAGAAAGCAGAAATCAAGAATGTACTTGCATTCAGCTGGTTATCATACATTTAATATTTACGCATTTTCCATGTTGGCCAAAGCTGGATACCGAGAAGCCCTATATGAAGCTTTTGATATAAACTCACTGCTAAGTTGCGTGAGAAATAAACAATTCGAATCCGATTTACTAAACTTAAAGAAAATTGGTGTTGGGTATAATCCGTCTGGGGTTGAAGCAGCTTTTGCGCTGAAAATTTTAGGGGATGAGAAAGATTCCAATATGATTTCTAGCTGGTTAAAATTTCAACTTAGAGAGACCAGTTGCGATGATGGTGTATTAGTTAAAGATTCTCCCGACAAGGCTACATCTGCAGCACGTGTCTATGAGGGAATGAGGCTTTTTGAATGAACTTCTAAAATATTAAAATCTTGCCCGAATTATTTCATGATGCCTCGGTGATGCCTGCCAATGGCCTGCGATAGCACAGATGGCTAGTTATCCTAGCTTCCCCCTCAGTGAGCCTGAACTAGCGAGTATTGTCGCAAGCGTGACCTCTATCTGGAACAGATCCGCCGGTGGCATCCTGGTGGACAGTCTCAGTGGTCTGGGCTGGTGCTCCTGGACAAGATGGAAGGTGCCAGCGCTACGGCGGCCGTTCAGGGCTTCAGCGCCGCGAGTTGATGCGCCGTGCTGAAGTCGCCCGTAAAGACCGGCACAGCCTCTGGCAACGGGCCATTAACGAGAACACCAATTGCTTGTTGCGGCAGTACACGCCGAAGGGAGCCAACTTGACTGTGTTCAGTCGGGAAGAGTTGGAGGCTTTTGCCTTCCGGGTCGACACTCAGCCGCTGAAAGCGGTTAGGCTTGAAGGCGCCGGTGAAGGTTTTTATGGATCTAATTAACCGTACGCTGGAAGCGCTATCGGGCGTTCATTAAACCGAGTGTTGCACTTGAAATTGGAGACCCCATCGGTCGTTATAAAAACCTATAAACGTGTCCTCTCTGGCTCCAAAATACTCCAAAACTAAATAAAACTTTTGAATTAAATAAAATAAAATTTAAAATCAAGTTAGATTTCTAATTATCTAAAATACTTCCGGTAAAAATATAGGTTTTACTTATCATGCCAGAAATTCTAGTACTTTGATTATTTCAATAATCATAGCTTTTTTAATTTCTTTGGCCTCTTTGTCTTTGAATGTAAGGGGTAAGGCTATTATTTTTGGAGTTCCATTTTTTATTGTCATCTTTTTGTTTGGGTTTAGAGTGGGGTTTGGGACGGATTATTGGAGTTATATCGGAGTTATTAACGAATTTTATGAAAGTGGAAACTTTTCTGGCTCGAACTTCGATGCATTTTTCGAATTGGTTGCTCAAGCATCTTACTATCTCGGTCTGCCACCACATTTTGTTCTTTTTGCATATTTTTCTCTAACGTATTATCTTCTCGTAAGAGCTATGTGGAGTCTGTCGCCATATCTTCCGCTCTCTCTACTTCTAATGTTTTTTGTTGGTCCACTTTTTGCTTCATTAAACATAGTTCGGCAAGCCCTAGCGTTTTCATTGGTTTTATTTGCATTCATAAAAATATCAAAAATCAAGATTCTTGGGTACATTGCCGTTACGCTTATCGTTTCGTCTGTTGTTCATCTCTCTGTATTTGTTATGTTGCTACTGCCTTTTTTTAGGGTTCTAAGTAATAAGTTTTTATTTTGGGTTTTTGGATTTTTTTTGATATTCCTTTTGAAAAATTGGATGCCGATAATTGTCGATAGCCTAATTAATTTTTATTCAACGACATCTCTTCCTTATTCAGGATATTTTAAAAATACTAGGTATCTTTTAACTGATAGAACAAATACTAATTTGTTGTTGTATGGAAATTTAATTATAGCGCTATGGGTTTCTTATAAGCTAAAAGCGATCTCTAGTAATCGACTCAATGAAAATTTGTGTAAAGCATATATTTTTGGCATTTTGTTTGTGTTCTTGTTTTCCGAATTTCAAGCTTTTGTTAGATTGTTTCAAAATTTTGCCTGGCTTGGCTTTTTAGCGCTACCTATAACGTTGTCTTATTATAAGGATCGCTGGCTTTGGCTTTTTTCGGCGTATGGTTTAGTCATATATTCTTTAATTTTAGGGTTTGTGGTTCTGATAAGATTAAATGATGAGTTTGACGGAGGTGCACATTTTTTTGTTAGCTAATTAATTTATTTTTAACTTTTATGGTGTTAAATGAAGCCCGTTATTTCAATAGTAATTCCTCACAAGAACAGTTCTAACACCGCAGAAAAGTTAGTTGATACCATACCGAACGTTCCTGAAATTGAAATAATTGTGGTTGACGACAAGAGTTATCTAGAAGAGTTTCTTTTTTTGTTAAAACTAAGAGATAAGAGAAGTAATCTAGTCGTTATTCAGAATGAAGACAAAGAATCAAACGCTGGGATCGCTCGTAACATTGGACTTAGCCACGTTAACGGCCAGTGGGTTCTTTTCGCTGATTCGGACGATGAATTTTTAGATAACGCCTTTGACGTTTTTTTTAAAACTGCATCGGATTATAGAGATTCCGATGTAGTGCTTTTTAGATGTCGCTCGTTGGATGAGGTCCGAAATCCAAGTAGTAGAGCAGACAAAGTTAATAGTCTCATTGAATGTTATCCAGACAATATAGACACAATACTTTATGAGTGGCTTGTACCTTGGGGAAAGTTGATCAAATTTGATCTGATTGAAGATAATAAGCTCAGGTTTGATTCGTGTTTGGCGTCCAACGATGTCATGTTCTCTACTAAATTGGCGGCCCATGCAAGAAAATTGTCAGTAATGAATGTTGAGGTCTACTGTTGCTTTTCGAGGGCGGGATCATTGACGTCGAGTATAGATGAAGATAAAGCTTTGAGTCGGCTAAGTGTTTTAATTTCTAGAAATAAATATTTGTCAAATAAAGATGTTAAAATTAGGAGAGATGTGGGATTTACTTATTTTAAAAAGAGCAAACCTTGGAAGTTAAATAGGAAAAAACTAGGAATTTATTTCGCTTGGTTTTGGCAGCTAGTGTCCAAGTGATACTTTCATTATCAGCAATCGTGCCAACCGATTGGTTAAATATGGTATTCAACAGCTGGGTGTTGGGTTTTTTATCGATGATCCAACTGAGCTGAAAATCATTGACCTGCAGAAATATCGGATTATTCAGATCCCTCCTCAGAAAATAATTTAGTCCAAAATTGGCACAATATATTTATGCTAATTATTCGAGAACCAACTTCGGTTAAGTGCGTAGTTTTGCTTATTGCGATTTTGTATATTAAAATCAAAACGATTTTTTAGTTTAGAAAAACAATACTGTTGTCATTAAAAAATATCTTTGTCTCGTGCTATGTGAGTTGTCGCTAGTAGCCGATAAAAACGAGTTAAAAAATGAACTTGCCTATACTATTAATATTTTTCAACCGTCCAGATTCTATATTTCAACTTATAAGTCAGGTGTCGGTTGTAAAACCTAAAAAAATATATTTAGCTTGTGATGGGCCGAGAGAGGCCGTTGCCGGGGAGGAAAAGCTAGTAGCGCAGTTACGCGACGATGTTGTGGATTTAGTAGATTGGGACTGTGAAATCTTTACAAAGTTCGAAACAGTCAATTTGGGGTGCAAATATAATGTTTCAAGTGCTGTGTATTGGTTCTTCAATAGCGTCGATAGGGGCGTTGTACTAGAAGATGATTGCATTCCAAGTTTTAATTTTTTCGGATTTGCAGAGCGAATGTTAGATTTTTATCAGAAGGATAAGAGCGTTGGTTCTATCACGGGCCGGAATGAGGTGGCCGATATTTACACTAGTAACGATCCATATTTATTTACCAGAAAGTTTTTTTGCTGGGGTTGGGCCAGTTGGTCTGATCGTGTGTTGGATAATAATGTTGAACTCGGGTTATCGTGTGATTTTCCTGGCCCGGTTTTGCTGAGTCTGCCTTGGAAAGAGCGTTTGATGGTTAAGGGTATGATCGGCCTGATCAAATCGCGGCTAGTAAATTCGTGGGCTTATCCATTTGACCTGTCCTTCCGGGCGAAAAGTCAACTTTGCTTAATTCCGAATAGAAATTTGGTAAGAAATATTGGCTTTGATACGATCGGAGCGCACGCGAAGAAAGGGGCCAAAGACCTTTTGCCGGTAAGTGATGACCTTGAAGTAGAGCCCAGGCCTGATATCGAAGTCGAAAATAATGAAGAATTCATGGAAGCGCTGATTGAAAAGCGCTATCCGAACAAAGTGGGGTTGATTCTTTTTTCTATGGCGCGTTACCTTGCCC
>Ga0307973_1001179_pt1 | contig 11928 bp, 10 predicted proteins | sample OrgLakmetagen782_FD_201837 | JGI IMG/M metagenome (GOLD analysis project Ga0307973, IMG submission 201837) | Saline water microbial communities from Organic Lake, Antarctica - #782 | ecosystem: Environmental > Aquatic > Non-marine Saline and Alkaline > Saline | place: Antarctica: Organic Lake...
AAATCTTGGCGCGTTGGGCGACGCAGGCTCAGTCACAACCAATGACGAAGAACTGGCGCAAACCATTCGTGCCTTGGGCAACTACGGCAGCCACAAAAAATATGAAAACCTATATCAGGGTGTGAACAGCCGGCTAGACGAGATGCAAGCGGCTCTTCTTAGGGTAAAGTTAAGGTATATTAATGATGACATTGCCGCTAGGCGGCAAGTAGCGCACTTATATCTTAATGGTATTCATAGCGAGCACATCTGTTTGCCCAAAACTTGTAGTGATACAGCCCTAACAGATAGCTCACATGTCTGGCACCTTTTCGTGATTCGTACTCAACAGCGTGAAAAGTTGCAAGCCCATCTTGAAAAGTCAGGTGTGCAAACCTTAGTCCATTATCCTATACTGCCGCATCTGCAGCAGGCTTATTCAGCCTGGAAATCTAGCGAATATCCGGTTTCAGAGAAATTGAGCTCCGAGGCTTTAAGTTTACCGATCAGTCCAGTTTTAAAAGCTGAAGAATCGAAAATAATAATAAACGCTATAAATTATTTCTCGAAGGTATATTGACTATCTGTTGATTTTTTTCAGGATTAAGTATGAATATATTGGTTTGTGGCTTACTTTGGTCAGGTTCCAGCGCATTAGTAGATATGCTGAAAGAATACAGCGATGTTGGCCTTATCCAAGGCGAACTTGATGAACTACGGAGGCCCGGAATGATTTCAGATCATATCGATGGTTTAATTAGCGATGTGTATCCCTCCCAAGTAGAAATATTTCTAAAAGCCCAGTACAAGCCTGGAAGAAAATTGCTTAAAAATTTTTTGAATGGACATTTATACAACTTAAAAAGATGGCGAGCACTTAAAGAACACAGCAGAATCATCACGTCTTCGGCCAGCCGCGAAGAGAAGTTAGCAGCAGCTAGGAAATACACTGGCGCAATAAAAGACATTTATGCAGAAGGTAAGTCTCACGCCGTATTTGATCAACCTATAATAATTAGTCAACATTTAGATGTATGGCCAAAAGTGTTCTCGCCATTTAAGATGTTTTTCATCTATAGAGACCCTAGAGACCAACTGGCTCAGATAATAAAGCAAAATCATCTTTTTCTGCATTTTCGTGCTCCCGAGCAAGACATTTATGGCGGTGGTCGTCTTGGTGCCATAAAATATCAAATTCATACCTTGAAAACGCGTATTAAATGGATGGAAAAAATAATTGTTACACAACCGGAAAACGCGGTTGCATTGAGTTTTGAAAGACTAGTTCGAGACAATGAGTTTATTAGGGCGAAGGTCGAATTATTTAGTGGATTGCTAAGCGATTCAAATAATGAAAAAGTTTTGGATCCGAAAATATCGGAAAAAAATATTGGTATTTATAAAAGTTATTTATCCGATGATGAGCTGGAGCTGATTGATGAGTTGTACAAAGACTACTTAATCAGAGAGCAAAAAAATCGGTTTTATCAATGATTTTTTTATTTGCTCGGAAAGTTATTCCTCGCCCGATAAAGCTAGTTCTTCTGTGGATAAGAAGAAATATTTACGTGCAACAAAAAAAGAAAGTTCTATCTCTTAAAATGCAACGAAGGCATAAAAAAATGCTTATAAGTGTTGCAGAAAAAGAAAAAATAAAAGTAGTGTTTTTTGCGATTCATGAAAGCGTGTGGAAGGTTGACAGCGTTTTTAAATATATGCTTGAGGATGAATTATTTGATCCAGTTGTTCTTGTTTGTCCTTATACGGCTTATGGAACTGAACGGCGTGATAGAGATCTTGAGAAAACTTATAATTCTTTTCAGGAAGCGGGCTATCCGGTTATTAACTCTAGAAACAAGGATGGTAGCTGGGTCAAGCTTGAAGAGATTAAACCTGATTTGATTTGTTTTACAAATCCTCATGATTTAACTTCCCAAAGATACTATAGAGATGCTTTTGAAAGATACCTTTCCTTTTACGTTCCTTACTTTTATTTGGTGACATCTCACGGCGGAGACGATTCGATCTATAATCAATATTTCCATAACGCGATGTGGAAAATATTCATGCCCCATCTTGTCTCATTTGATCGTGCTAAAGATGTATCTGCGAATAATGCAAAGAATTGTATTTTGACAGGATATCCAGCGTGTGAGCCTTTACTAGAAATAGATGAGCGTGTAGATCCTTGGAAAGCGCTTGGTCGTCGGAAAAGAATTATTTTTGCCCCACACCATACAATTGACGATAGCCAGGAATTAAGATTATCAAATTTTTTGGATTTTGCTGATTTCTTCAAAAATCTGGTAGAGTTATATAAAGAAGATGTGCAGTGGTGCTTCAAACCACACCCCATTTTGAAGTCAAAGCTTTACAACCATCCGGACTGGGGTGACAAGAGAACCGATTTATATTATCAGTTTTGGGAGCTCGGTGAGCTTACACAGTTGTCAGAGGGTGGCTATGAATCAATATTTATTTATTCGGACGCGATGATTCATGATTGTGGGTCTTTTCTGGCTGAATATTTATATTTGAGAAAGCCTGTTCTATACCTTGTATCCGATAAAACGATGGAAGGATTAAATGAGTTTGGTAGGTCGGCTTTAAAGTGTTGTTATATTGGAAAGAGAGAAGCAGACATTGAACGTTTTTTGGATAACATCATTTCCAATGCATATGATGTTCCATCGATGCCTGAAATTGCTTCATTTTTTAGAGAGAATGTAGACCCATTCTTCAAAAACGAAAGCCCTTCTGAAAAAATTTGTAATCTACTAAAATGTGAATTAAAAGGAAGTTGTAGTAATGAATAATAGTGCTGTATATATTGGAATGAGCGCAGATTTAGTTCATCCCGGACACTTGAATGTTATAAAGGAGGCAGCTGTATATGGGAAGGTTACTGTTGGTCTGTTAACCGATGCTGCCATAGCAAGCTATAAACGAATCCCTTACATGGAGTACGATCAGCGCAAACAGGTAATAGAAAATATTAAGGGTGTAGAAAGGGTCGTTGCTCAAGAAACACTCGACTATGCACCTAATTTACGTAAGTACCAGCCAGATTATGTTGTACACGGCGACGACTGGAAAGAAGGCGTTCAGAGAGAAACACGGCAACGAGTTATTGACACGTTGGCAGAGTGGGGTGGCCAGCTGATTGAGGTTCCGTACACCAAAGGTATTTCGTCCACTCAGCTCAACAAGGCCTTGAAAGAGATCGGCACAACTCCTGATCTGCGTTTGAAGTCTCTGCGTCGAATGCTACAGGCCAAGCCCTTAGTGCGATTCCTTGATATCCATAATGCCCTGAGCGGACTCATTATTGAGCACGCCTATGTAGATACGCCGCTGGGGCGCCGTGAGTTCGACGGCATGTGGGGTAGTTCCCTTACAGACTCCACCGCCAAAGGTAAGCCTGATATAGAAGCGGTTGACGTTTCTTCACGCATGACAACGCTTAACGAGGTGCTTGAAGTTACCACAAAGCCTATCGTTTACGATGCGGATACCGGCGGCCAAACCGAACACTTCGAGTTTACTGTACGCACCCTTGAGCGTCTTGGCGTGTCTGCAGCGATAATCGAGGACAAAACCGGTCTTAAGAAAAACTCGTTATTTGGTAACGACGTTGCGCAGACTCAGGACACCATTGAAGGCTTTTGTCACAAAATCCGTCAGGGTAAAAGAGCCCAAGCCACCGATGAATTCATGATTATTGCCCGCATTGAGAGCTTGATTCTGGAAAAGGGCGTGGAAGACGCGTTTGAGAGAGCAAAAGCCTACCTAGAAGCCGGCGCTGATGGGATCATGATCCACAGTCGGAAGAAATCACCAGAAGAAATTTTCTCCTTCTGTGACAAGTACAATGCACTGCCTAACCGTAAGACCCTTGTTGCTGTACCCTCCAGCTACAACCAAGTTACGGAGGAAGAACTACAGGAGCGTGGTGTTAACGTAGTGATCTACGCTAACCAGCTGTTGAGAAGCGCCTACCCGGCAATGATGGATACGGCTAAGTCGATACTGACAAACCATCGGTCTGCGGAATGCGACGAGCGAATGCTTTCAATAAAAGACATCCTCGAGCTAATTCCCGGTACCAAATAAGTTGCTGGTGTATGAATGGATTGACTAGCGGTTGTCGCTAGTCAATCGAAAGTATTTTGTAACTCAGAGTCGCATATGATTGACCCAAAACACTTTGTTGATAGCCTGAAATCTGTTGGTCTCGATTTTTTTGCAGGTGTTCCAGATTCTCTGTTAAAAGATTTCTGTGCTTACGTCGATGATAATGCACTGCCAAACCAGCACGTTATTACCGCAAACGAAGGCAATGCAGTCTCCATGGCATCTGGGTATCACATGGCATCTGGTAAGAGCGCCGTGGTTTATTTGCAGAATTCTGGGTTGGGCAACACGATAAACCCATTAACATCTATCGCGGATGCAGAGGTTTATCAAACACCCATGTTGCTCGTCGTCGGATGGCGTGGGGAGCCAGGAGTAAAAGACGAACCGCAGCATGTGAAACAAGGGCGCATCACACAAGGACAATTAGAACTGCTTGAGATTCCTTACTCGATTGTTGACGCACAGAGCAGTGCCCAAGAGTTAGCGGATTGGTCTCGCAGTAAGTTGGACGAAACAGGTGGGCCTGTGGCCTTATTGGTTAAAAAAGGGGTCTTTGCTTCCTATAAAAGTGTACGGAAGCACCCGGCAGAGTCAATGATGAAGCGTGAGGAGGCTTTGAGCGAGATTTTAGAGCTTGCAGGTAACGCTGCCATTGTTTCCACCACCGGTAAAACGTCTCGGGAAGTGTTTGAATTGAGGGTTGATCGAGGCGAATCCCAACGAGATTTCTTGACTGTTGGGGGTATGGGGCACACGGCATCTATTGCATTAGGTGTTGCGCTGGCTAAGCCCGAGAGGCCGGTTGTATGCATTGATGGCGATGGCTCAGTGCTTATGCACATGGGTGCGTTACCAATCATCGGTAGTTTGGTTCCACAAAACTTCACCCACATTTTACTTAACAATGCGGCGCATGAATCAGTGGGTGGACAACCCACGGTTGGCGGTCGTACAGACTTTCAAGCAATTGCCACAGCTAGTGGCTATCAAGGCTATGAGGTTGCCAGTACCCCTGAGGAACTTCGTGACGCATGGGCGAGGCTGAGCTTGAAGAGCGGCCCCAAAATGCTGGAAGTTAAGATTGCTACCGGTTCTCGCGATAACCTGGGTAGACCATCAAGTACCCCGTGCGAAAATAAGAATGCCTTTATGGAATGGTTGGCGAAATGAACCTGTCCAGCACGCCCCGGTTTATTGCCCAGGCTCCATGGGCGTTTTACAACCCGGTTAAGCTGAACGTTGGTCGAGGTTGCCGTAGGCGGTTAGTAGAGCAACTCCGAGGAAAAACGATATTAGTTGTGACCACCCAACGCGGCCGCCGTCAATTTAGTGAAGATTCGATTCTATCAGAGCTGATTACGTCAAGTCAGGTAGTGTGGGTGGATACTGTTACAGAAAACCCAGGCTTGTCCATGCTGCAAGCCGATATTGACCGCCTCAAGTACGTAGAGCATTACGATGCGGCGGTGGCGTTTGGTGGAGGCAGTGCGATGGACGCTGCCAAATCAATTAATACGGCTTTGGCAAAGGAGTGCAAAGAGCTAACATTAGCCGAATTATTGAGCAACCCAAGCACTCACGCCAGTGCCTTACCGAAACCGCTATATACGATAGCGACAACTGCTGGCACGGGCAGTGAAGTTACACCGTTTGCAACTGTTTGGGATCACGAACAAAAGAAAAAGCTTTCGTTATCCAGTCACGCGGTTTGGCCAACGGAAGCCTTTGTGGATGCGGAGTTAACGGATTCTGTGCCTCTGGAAACCACAATCTCAACAGGGCTGGATGCGTTAAATCAAGCTGCCGAGTCGGTTTGGAACAAGAATGCGAACAGCATTACGTTGGTCTATGCCACCAGAGCATTGAGGCTTGGTTTTGACGCATTGCCCAAACTTGCGGCTGGCCAGGGAACGCAGGTTGAGCGCGATAAAATGGCTGAAGCCAGTGTTCTTGCTGGCTTGGCCATAAGCCATACGCGCACCGCGCTCTGTCATTCAATTTCTTACCCCTTAACCGCCCATTTTGGCGTACCTCACGGACTAGCTTGTGCTTTCACAATGCCTTATGTACTGGTACATAACCTCGCTGCTGACGATGGTAGATTTAAAGATCTAAGCCTTGCCTTAACCGGTAGCGAAGATTGTGCCGAATTGGTGAGAAGTTTTGAAAAGCTTCACGATCTGCTAGATGTTCGCAACCGTGTTAAAAGGATGATACCTAGCCTTGAACAGCTTTTTGCATTGGAAAGCGAAATGCATACACCGGGGCGGTCTGATAACAATTTGGTCGATGTTGAAAATGTTGAGGCTTTGCTGCGGCAATCGTGGGGGCAATGATTTGTTAACTGTCACACTAGCTTTTAGCTTTCTCAATTAAATTTCCTCTTTTGTAACTAAATATTTATGCACTCTAGGCTCAGAAAGCTCTATCAGTTGCTGATAAAAGCGCAAATCGCTTCAGTTACAGGTTCTTGTCATAGCAATGGCCTTCGCAGAACTAGCTGGCGTTGCAGCGATCGGCCCTTTTATGGCTGTGGTTGGAGACATTACTCGGCTACAGGGCGAAGGTCTTTTAGCGCAAGCTTACCAAGTAAGTGGATTGGAAACGCCGGAACAGTTTTTGTTTTGGCTCGGCATTGGGGTGTTTTCTGGGCTTACGTTAGCGGCCATTGTTTCGATGTTTGCAACATGGCGTTTAGCGCTCTATGCTCAGCAAATTGGTGCAGATCTATCCACACGGTTTTACACCCATTACATGAAACAGCGCGCGCTCAATAACTAAGTGCAACACCCTCTAATCGAGTACCGTGTTGCCATGGAAAAACACTATCATAACCTGAGTACCACTGACCGCGTTAAGCTCATGTTCCTGAAGCGCCAGAGTCTTAGCCTTCGCGCCATTGCTAGTGATCTCAAGGAAAATGCATGAAAAACCGCGCTATGGCGGAGTTCGTAGAGCATCACTGATTGAGATTATTATGGTCACCTAATGATTTCACTCATGGATGCCTCTATGTCAGTGCCGTCTCTTCTTCACTATTTGTCCATCATTCCCGACTTTCGCCAACCCTGGAAAGTGCAACATCAGCTGTCTGATATTCTATTTCTAGTGGTCTGTGCGGTGATTTTTGGTTCTGAAGGATGGGACGAGATCGAAGATTTTGGCCACTCAAAGTTGGATTTTCTGCGCCAATACGGCAGTTTTGCCGATGGTATACCCAGTCACGATACGTTGGCCAGAGTGATGGCACTGATCAATGCGGACCAGCTTCAAATCGCGTTTGCTGAATGGATGAAAGCGTGCCATGACGTCACTGAAGGAGCGGTTGTGGCTATCGATGGCAAGACGTTACGAGGCTCTTATTGCCGAGGAAAAGGCAAAGGTGCGATTCATATGGTCAGCGCTTTTAGCGCCGCCAATGGCGTCGTATTAGGACAAGTGAAAACCGCAGAAAAGTCCAACGAAATAACGGCCATACCGAAACTACTCAAACTTCTAAATTTACAAGGCTGCCTGGTCACCATCGACGCCATGGGGCGTCAGAAAAAGATCGCGGCGAGGTATGCTTCACAAAGGCGCAGATTACCTGCTGTCAGTCAAAGATAATCAGTCAAAGCTTGTTAAGGCCTTCGAGCAAGCTTTCCCCGTAAGTGAGCTGGTTCATTTTGAGGGTGATGCCTACGTGACTGAAGAGAAAAATCGCGGCCGCCAAGAAACGTGGTGCCACATTGTAAGAGAGTTTACAAAAGAATTTCAGGAGCTTAGCTACGAGTGGCCTGGGTTAAAAACGATCGGTGTGGTCATGTCATTTCGCAGCGAAGGCGATAAAGCGCCTACAGAACCTATGATCCGTTACTACATCAGTTCAGCCGAGCTGAGCGCAAAAAAGCTCGCCGAAACGGCCCGTCAGCATTGGTATATCGAGAATAAATTGCACTGGTCTTTGGACGTCGCACTGCGTGAAGACGCCTGTAAAATCCATCGTGGTTATGCCGCTGAGAACCTCGCGAGGGTGCGCCATATCGCGTTGAATTATCTAAAAGGTGAAACGAATTTTAAAGGCGGCATCCGGCGCAAACAGAAGAAAGCGGCACTGGATGAAAACTACCTTGCCGCGATTCTGGCGGTGTGAAATGTTTCATGCGTTTTCCTTGAATCAATCAACGTTTCCTTAAATGATGTCTGGCTGACCTATTCTATTTATTAATCGGTTAATCCATTGAAGATAAATAATGAATGATAAAGAGACCAACGAACTGCCTTTAGTGACTTTTGCACTATTTTCCTACAATCAAGAACAATACATCCGCGAGGCGATTGAAGGAGCTTTCGCCCAAACCTACGAGCCGCTGGAGATCATCCTGTCCGACGACTGCTCTACCGACCGGACGTTTGAGATCATGCAGAAGATGGCGGCAGAATATCCGGGGCCCCATTTAGTGAAAGTGAGATCAAGCACGGAAAACCGTGGGACGTTATCTCATGTGTTAGACGTTGCTCATGCTTCTAGTGGAAAATATGTCGTGGTGTCAGCGGGTGATGATATATCCAAACCTCACCGAACCGAGCGTTCAGTCAAGGTTCTTGAGAAGGCTGGTGCAGATATTCTGACTGGGGGTGCGGAGGTTTTTGAAAAATATCCTGAAAATGTTGTATCAGTTCAAAGTGCTCCTCCGCTGATAAATGATCATTTGCTTTCAGGGACGCCTTTAATATCTCAAATTAATGGCGCGACAGCAGTGTATAGAAAAGATTTTCTCACGGGTTTGCCTATGCCGGATGAGAAAATACTGCTTGAAGATTATTATTTTCGTTTGTTTGCATTTTGGCAGGGAAAGCAGATTTTGGCTGTTAATGATCGATTGATTCTTCATCGTGTCCATGGGTCTAATATTGGGCCTAAAGGCAGGCGAAGAGAAGATAGCAATCCGCTGGCTAGAGAGCTGTCTTTGTTGCCCCATTATTCAAGAGTTCATGATCTACTGGTAAATATATTAAATAATTGGGATGCATACTCGGACTATTGCTTTGTGGAAGGTGCGCGAAAAATCGGTATAAGAAAAGATGCCGTACAGTATTTTTGGTTAAAATCAAAAGGGTGTGATTTCTCATTGAAAGAAAAAATAAAGTTCTTCCGCATTTCAAGGGGATATGACAACAAGCGCGGTGATCTGCTGAGGTGTCTAGGGCCTGTGCTATTTAATGCGATAATTAAGCGGCAATGGGTGTTCGAATCTTCCAGAAAACGCTCTAGATCGCGAGTAAATCATGGGTAGGCATAGTAAATGTGGTTCGCGCAGAGTGATTCATGTGTTGACGTCGCTAGACTTTGGCGGCGTCGAAAAACATATGGAAATCCTGGCGCGAGCGGCTGGTAGAGGCTGCAGGGAGCATCGCTTTTGCGCGATTGGGGAGGGGGGCGCAGCGGAAAAGCGTATTAAGGCAATGTCCGCCCAAGTGGAGTGCCTTCGTCAATCCACGGCCATCCCAAGTATTAAGTCGATTTGGAAGCTGGTCGGGATCTTCCGTCGCTTGCGCCCGCAGGTGGTGCACACTCATGGCGCCGAGGCGAATTTCCATGGCTTGATCGCGGCCTGGCTGGCTGGCGTGCCCGTCCGTATCGGGGAAGAGATCGGTATTCCGGCGCATAGCGCCAGGGCGCGCTGGGTGTTTCGCCAGGTCTATCGCCTGTCTCATCGCGTCATTGGGATATCGGAATCGGTAACTCGATGGCTTGTGGAGAGTGGTGAGGTACCGACGTCCAAGGCGGTAAGGATTTACAACCCGGTGGAACTTGCGGATGGCGTGAGGCCGTCAACCGGAGAGGTGCCCGGACGTTTTCGCCTCGGGTTCGTGGGCCGGTTGGAACCGGTAAAGAATCCGGTTGTTCTGATCAAGGCCGTGGCGAAACTCCGTGCAGAAGCCATACCTGCAGAGGTTTGGTTGGTGGGTGACGGCAGCCAGCGCGAGATGCTTGAAGCTTGGGCAGCAGAACTCGGGGTTGGAGACCATGTTCGGGTCCTCGGTTACCGGGATGATCCCGCTCAGTTTGTTGCCCAGTGTGATCTTTACGTGCAGCCTTCGCTTTCAGAAGGTTTTGGCCTGGCGCTGGTGGAGGCCATGGGCTGCGGGGTTCCGGTGCTCGCCACGGCGGTGGGTGGGGCGCCGGAGATTATTGAACATGGGCGTACCGGTTGGCTGCTTAAACAGCCAACCGTGGAACATCTTGTGGCCGATCTACGAGATGCCTGGCTTGATCGCGAGCGCCTCGCGTCAGTCGGTCGTGCCGGACGTGAAGCGGTGCTCACCCGTTTCGAGCCAGTTGGTTACCTGCGCGAACTGGAAGAATTGTATGGAGCAGCTCGAAAAGAGGGTGAGGCAACATGAAGACGATATCCAAGCGAGATCTGGAACTCTGCACGCCACTGTATTTCGACGTCATTATTCGCCAGGCACTGCCTGGCAGGAATCCGTTTACGGAGAACAACCGGCAAAATAGGGTGATCTTCATTCACATCCCCAAGAACGCTGGCCGTTCCATCTACTCGGCGGTTCTGAACGAGAGTGGTCGCCATATCCCCCTTCGACGTTACTACGCGTATGACTCGAACTTTGTCGATGCCTGTTTCAAGTTTGCTGTGGTGAGGCACCCGGTGGACAGATTCGTTTCGGCATTCAATGGCCTGAAGGGGTCTGCGAAGGGGGAGGATGAATACAGCCGTTTCGTGCGCAAGCATATCGAACCCTTCGCGTCCGTCGAGGATTTCGTTGTTTGGATGGCGAGTTCGCAGGCCAACACCGCCCGAGTGCTGGGTTGGCTGCATTTCTGGCCGCAGCACAAGTGGGTTACCGTTGGGGGGGGGTGATGCTGGATGAGATCTTGTATTTCGAGTCCCTTAACGAATACTGGCCGGCGTTCGCGGACCTACACGGGTTTCCTGGGGGTCTGCCTTTCATTGGGAAAGCGCGGAAAAAGTGTAGTAAGTTAGAACCAAAACTGGATGTCTTTTTGCGGGACGTCTACCGCTCAGATTTTGAGCTGTTTGGATACTTGTAATCATGACGAGTCGAACACTTTTTTGTGTCGAGTGCATTTAATATGAAGGTTTTGTTTGTCACATGGGATGGGCCGCAAGTGTCCTATTTAGAAAGCCTATTCCTTCCCATCTTCCAGCGGCTGGCGGAACACGGAGTGGCGTTTCACGTACTGCAGTTCACTTGGGGCGATGTACAAAAGCATTCACGCTCCCGGCAGGCCTGTGAGTTAGCAGGTGTTACCTACCGTTCCGTTCGAGTTTGGCGAAAGCCGGTGGCAGTTGGCTCACTCCTCACGGCTGTGGCGGGTTGCCGTACCATTCGACGCGCCATTCGTGATTGGAATATCGATGTTGTCATGCCGCGCAGTACGTTGCCAGCGTTGGCGTCGCTGCTGGCTTTGCGTGGTCGCTCGTTGCCGATTGTCTTCGATGCTGATGGCCTTCCTCTGGATGAGCGAGTGGATTTCGGCGGGCAGTCACCCTCTGGCTTTGTTTATAGGTTGCTGCGGGACATTGAGGCGCAGGCCGTGCGTCGGGCGAATGTGGTGCTCACACGATCGAGTCGGGCGGTTGACATATTGCACGCCCGTGCGGGCTCAGGAACGCAAGTCGAGCGTTTTCATGTTGTGGGCAACGGGCGTGATGCAGCGATCTTTCATCCGCGTGATAACAAATCTAGGAATTTGGTTCGTGAGAATTTGGGCATTGATTTGAATGCCCCTTTATTGATCTATGCAGGTTCGCTGGGTGACCAATATTGCCTGCCAGAAATGCT
>Ga0307973_1001182_pt1 | contig 11898 bp, 10 predicted proteins | sample OrgLakmetagen782_FD_201837 | JGI IMG/M metagenome (GOLD analysis project Ga0307973, IMG submission 201837) | Saline water microbial communities from Organic Lake, Antarctica - #782 | ecosystem: Environmental > Aquatic > Non-marine Saline and Alkaline > Saline | place: Antarctica: Organic Lake...
AACTATGTGCAGGACTAGGACGGAAATCATAATTCAATCCAAACTCTATTCCGAAATCCTTTGCGCGAATCGATTGAATATCCAACCCTCCTGATTCAATAGCATTTATCCTTCTATAAGCTCGGCGTTCATTATTTAACTTACCGAAGTAATATTTACCATTCACCCCTACGGATAAACTTTGTCTTCTTGCATCAATTATGTTTGCAGAAAAACCCAATAAAAACTCCTGAACATCTCCATCACCCGTATAATCGTAAAAGATACTATCTCCATCTATTATTTCATGATCGTTAATTTCATAACCTCTCCTGCTTAACGGCTTTAAACCTGCTGCAATTCCTAACCTGTTAGCAAAAGGAATCACCAATGCGAAGTGGGTCAAACCAGTAAATCTTCCTTCTGAAGTTAATTCATCATTAGAAAAGCGTTTTTCAAAATGCGTTATTCCCATCGAGAATAAAGGCAGCTGCTTTGCTGTCAGAGAATAGGTTGATGGATTAAATAAATTCGTCTGACTAGAATCGGTCAATGCTGTTGCAGCGCCTCCTAATGCAGTGAGATAAGCATTACCGTAGAAACCAACATCACCAATACCTCTTGAAGAATATGGAGTGTTGGTGCTAATTTGTACTAGTGCATTTCCACTTATAACGATAAATAATGTCACTAATAAACTTCTAAACATTGTGCTTTAGTATTAAATACAAACCTTTAACGGTCAAATTACAATCCGCAAAGATGCTATTTTTTAATTCCTTATCAAATCTTTTCAGGTCACCACCTGTCAAAAAAATTGTTAACGGCTGATATTGTTGAGTATATTGATTGACAAAACCTTCTATCTCTGCGTGAATTCCATTTATAACGCCAGACATCATCGCATATTTTGTAGAATCTCCAACTAATGGAGAATTATCTTCCAAATCTAGCATAGGTAACGCGCCTGTAAATTCATGCATAGCTTTTAATCGCATAGCATATCCTGGCGAAATTGATCCTCCAATAAAGTTTCCGTTTTGGACAAAGTCAAATTTAATGCAAGTTCCAATATCGATAACTAAACTGTTAGGCGTTTCTGAATAATGATTTGCTGCAACGGCATTTGCTATTCTGTCTGCGCCTAACGTTTCAGGAGTTTCATAGGAATCAAGATTAATGGGCAATGGTGTTTTATTAATCAAAATTACGTTTGGATGCAGCATTTCCACTATCCAATCACGTTGTTTTGCCTCTAAAACCGAAGATAAAATGCTAATTGTATCTTTTTTTGAAAAAAGAATTGATTTTATTTTCTCCTTATCATCGATAGAAACAGAGGTTTGATTGATTACATCACCATTCTCAAAATCAACAACTTTGATACGTGTATTCCCCGCATCAACCACACAGCATTTTTCTTTTTCTTGCTTCACATCACAAAGTTAATATAAGATTTTGAAAAAATAATTCAAAATGATGTGAACAGAATAAGATTAGTTTCTATCTTTGCCCCCATCTAATAAAATATGTTGTTTTAAAAACAATGGTGATGTAGCTCAGTCGGTAGAGCAAAGGACTGAAAATCCTTGTGTCGGGGGTTCGATTCCCTCCATCACCACAAGATAAAACCCAAAATATTGAATTCAATATTTTGGGTTTTTTATATTATCTGTAAAGGACACCTCTAAAAACCCTACTTTGGTTGCTAACTTGTTCTTTCTTCCAACTACTTCGTTGCCGAAATACTAATTTAGCCCAGTTAAATTCCGTTTTCAGCGCCTTGTATCTGAAAAAAATAACTGCCTTATCATTCCAAACAGAGTTATTATAGATGCCATAAAGCAATTATAACAAAAAAGTTAAAGTCGGATCACTAGAGAAGAGCCAACATTAAATGCTTGCTGTTTTCATTCAATTCTCTTTAAAATTTAAAAACTACAGCTCATCAATATACTTCTTGATATCTTCTTTAGCTTTTCCAGTTTTCTTTTGGATTTCCCCTAGCAATTCATCCTCTTTTCCTTCTTGATACTGTAAATCATCATCTGTAAGTTCTGCATACTGTTGATTCACTTTACCTTTTAATTGATTCCAATTTCCTTTAATTTTATCTTCTGTAGCTCCCATTTTATTTACTTTAAATTAATAGTTGTTTCGACAAAGTATACAAATAATATATCCTTGGAAAGAAAATTGGTCGTTAAAAAAGGTAAACAAAATAATATTTTCTTAAAAAAGCGCTCTAGAGAATTCAAACAAATGAAGGAATTAAGGTTAAAAACGCACCTAATTAAATATTTTTAATCACTATTGTCCGATCAAAATAAACTTCATCAATAATGGATGAAACTTATATTTAAACTTAACTCTCTTTTATTCAGTCCTTATTTATTTTTTTATTGTCTTTATGAGCTTGCTTCGCTGCGGTTCAATGGTTTTTCCCGATTTTTCGGGACAGGCTATGAACTCCCTTCGGTCGGTTGATAAAAAACGAAACAACAATCCAGATTTCACATCGGAACCAAGGAAGTCATTTAACACGATGAGATCATCTATGTTCCATACGCTTCCACTCTTTCAGAGGAAAGCGATTCCACATGATAACTCATCTTTCGCTGTGGAATACCAGACGCTTCGATTATGACATTTATAAAAAACCAAGCCTATGGTTTTCAAAACCATCTGTAAACAAGTAAAACAAACGATTCTTCGAAGAGTTAATATTTTTCACCGGACAGCAATGATTTTTAATCAAATTATCTACTATAATCAATTATAAAAGCTTAAATTAGTATGAGAAGAAGATGTTTTAATATTTAAATCATCATCGTTTAAATGTTCTCATAAAATCACTATAAATGGACTTTGTAGATTACTATAAAATTTTAGGCTTAAATAAAGGAGCCAGCGAAAAGGAAATTAAAAAAGCCTACAGAAAGCTAGCAAGGAAATATCATCCCGACCTGAATCCAGACAATAAGGATGCAGAAAAGAAATTCAAGGAAATTAACGAAGCAAACGAAGTGTTGAGTCACCCTGAAAACCGCAAGAAGTATGACAAATACGGCAAAGACTGGATGCATGGTGAAGAATTTGAAAAAGCCAGACAGCAGCAAACATCCCAACGTCAACAACAAGGATATGGTGGAGCTGGAGGAAGCCAAGGTTTTTCTGAAAGTGATTTTTCTGACTTTTTCGAATCGATGTTTGGTGGCCAGCGGGATCACTAAAAGCCTCTCATTCGAGAGGCTTTTTTTGTTAAAACCCACTAAATATAATGGTTTAACTAAAAACACCTCCTTTTCAATTGACATCTTATACCATCAAATAACAAACATTATGTTGATAATTCGGTTAACAAACATTTACCGTAAGTTTGTTAACCGAATTGGTTCAAGATACCTGTCGTTACTATCCGTGTAGACATTTAAGTTTTAGGATTCACTAAAGAAACTATTGTTTAACGAATACTAATTTCAATGATTAGCGAATCAAGAATCAAGTCTTTCTCCATATTATTTTGGGGACAGAAAAACAGGAAAAATAAACGCAATGAACTCCCCATATATATGAGGATAACCGTTGATGGAAAAAGAGCCGAATTTTCAACCAATCAATTTGTTGAAGAAAAAGCCTGGGACGCAAAAGCCCAGAGAATAAAAAACAGAACACCAAATGCAATTCAAAAGAATAGCTATCTGGACATGATGCGCGGTAAAGCACAAGAGGCATTGAATAAACTCTTGTCAGCTGATGAAGAAATCACTGCTCAAAAAATCAAGGGTATAATTACCGGTAAAGCAGCAAAACAGAAAAGCACACACATGACGCTGTCCGACGCTTTTCAATACCATAATACTAAGCTTCAACAAGAATATGAGATTGGAAAGGTGGTTAAAAAGACAGTTATTAGATATACAACTACAAAAAACAAAGTTTTTAACTTCATGAAGTTTCAATATAAAATAAATGATATACCACTTCCTGAAATTCGCTTACGTTTTGTAACAGAATTCGAACACTATTTACTAACCAGAGAAAGTCTCAGTTCAAATACCGCTCACAAGTACATCAAAAACTTGAAGAAGATCATGAATATGTCCGTTGGTTTAGATTGGATCCCATCCAACCCCTTCAATCAGTTCAGATGTAAATACACTAATCCAGTGCGAGAGGTTCTTACTAAAGAAGAACTTGATACCATAAGATGCAAGAATATTACCATTAAGCGTCTTGCAGAAGTTCGAGATGTATTCGTGTTTTGCTGTTATACTGGCTTCGCGTACTCAGACATCTATAATTTTGAATACAATGCCATAACCAAAGGAATAGATGGTGAATACTGGCTATCTACAAACCGTCAAAAAACAGGAGTTAAAGAAAGCGTTCCTCTCCTACCCATTGCATTAGATATTATCACAAAGTACCGTGAACACCAATATTGTATAAATGCCAATAAGCTTCTTCCCGTAAACAGTAATCAGCGGTACAATGCTTATCTAAAAGAAATAGCTGATATCTGTGGTATAGAAAAGAAAATTACTTCTCATATTGCTCGCCATACTTTCGCAACAACTGTAACTCTAGCTAATGGCGTTCCTATTGAAACTGTTAGTTCAATGCTTGGTCATAGTTCAATTAGGACTACTCAGGTTTATGCAAAAGTCATTGAAAAGAAAGTTGCTGAAGATATGCAGAACCTTAAAGCAAAGCTCTTCGGTGCAACCCTTGAGGAAAAGCAAGATCACAAGATTGGATAAGGAATTTAGTTCAAAACACTTTAATTACTATCGTTACTTTCTAGAACATAGAATCAAGTTGAATTTCTAAGTAGAAATTACAGCATTTTTTACTCTATTCCCATATCTATTGATAAACAACAAAGACATGACTCTCCTTAGATAAAAACTATTCCTGAAGAATAACGTAGCAATATTCATATTAATCAAGCTTCCGATCTAATTTCTCTTAACCAACTTATGAGGGTTTTTCGGACTTATAAAACACTAATTATGAATATTTTCTTTCAAAATTTAATGAATGAGTTAAACAAGCAAATCAAAAAACCAAAAAATAGTTTTGACTTGAATTTAGAACAGATTAAACAAAATAAATTGATTTTCGTACAAAGTTTAGAAAGTCTGGACACCTTCTCAAAAACCTATAGTTTCGGCTCAGAGCAAGAGGAAATAAATTATTACAAAAATTTAAAACCTCAAATAATATCACAAATTATATATTATTTTAGAAAAGCTAAGATTATTGGAAGGATTCCATTGGGAACCTTGGAAGCGAAACAAGACCATTTTAAAAATGAACTCAATAAGATTGAGGTATTCTTTCAAAATAACATTCAGTCTATAAGCAACTATCGCGCTAATGAGACCCTAAATGATAAGCAGCTTTACCTTACAAAAAACCTTAATCTAAATTTATTACCAGCACATCTACTTATTAGTACAAACGATATTAATAAAACAAATGGAGGTTTTTTCATAGCCGAGTTATTGGCTAACCAAAAATTACAGAATTTTCTATTTTTTCAGCTATACAATATCGATAAATCTGTAAAAACAGTCAATAATGTCAAAACACCCAACTTGGGTGTTTTTTGGACGGCTTCAAAAACCGCTCTAATAGAGATGATTTACGGAATTTTCACCCAAGGTGCTGTTAACAATGGAAACGTTGACATATTACATTTAGTGAATATTTTCTCAGAAATCTTCAATATTGAAATTAAAGAACCCTACCATACATTCTCTGGTATCAAACAAAGAAAAAAGAACCAAACAGCATTTATAGACAGCATGAAAAGCAGTATTTTAGAATATATAGAAAAGCAGGATGAAGCTTGAATAAATTTAGTCATACACTGTATTTTTCTAATTCTCAAAAACGTCAAAATAAAAAACACCCAAGTTGGGTTCACCTTGGGTGTTTTTCTCAAATTAATCCTTCAGATTTGTGGAGAATCTTAAAACTTATGTCTTATGCAAATTTCAATAGTAACGCAGGAAGATCTGCAAGAATTCAAAGATGCTTTAATTGAATCTTTAGAAACAATGAAGGAAGAGCTTTTACAAAACAATTCCAAAACTCCAGATGTACAATTATTAAAATCACATCAAGTGCAACGCATGTTAGGAATATCACCTGGCACTTTACAAAACATGAGAATCAAAGGAACTTTACCTTTCTCCAAAGTCGGAGGAATCATCTTCTATGACAAACAGGATATCCTTAATATCATCGATGAAAACAAACAAAATGTATAAACATGCAAAAGGTAAATTACATTCATCACATGGAAAATATGATGGTCAAATTTGAAAACGATCAGCGTATTACGCCATGGCACATTAGCTTGTATCTATCTTTATTTCAAATATGGAACAGTACGCATTTCAAAAAAGAAATAAGCATACACCGTGATGAACTAATGAAACTTTCCAAAATTGGATCTGCCAATACATACTCTAAGTGTATGAAGCAATTAAGTGAATGGAAATACATCAAGTACACCCCTTCCAAAAGTCGATTTACAGCTTCAAAAGTTCACATGTACAGATTTGATACAACACCTGATACAACATGTGATAAATCACCTGATACAACAAGTGATACATCACCTGATACAACATCTGTACATCTCGTGCGACCTTACACAAACAGTATAAAACAAAAAGAAAACAATAATAAACTATATAAAACTAAAGAAGGGGAAGAAAAAAGATCTTCCCCCCATCCATCCCAAAATAAAAATATAGAATCTTCTTGTAAGGGCGATTTGCAATCGCCCAAAAAAAAGAAATTCATTCCTCCGGAACTTGAAAATGTGAAAACATTTTTCCGCGAGAATAATTCCTCTTTTCAAGTCGCCGAAATGTTTTTCAATCATTTTGAATCCAACGGATGGAAAGTTGGTGGCAAAGCCCCTATGAAAAATTGGAACGCTGCAGCTAGAAATTGGATTGTGCGTGATGAAAAATACCAAACACAAAACCGAAGTCCGGCACAAAATCGATTACACGTCAATGAAAACAAAGATTATTCTGAACCATTATAAAATTTAATCTCATGAAAAAGCCGTATAAAATCATAAATGACATGCGACAATTTAAATTCCATGACACGCTTCATTACCTGCAAAATCAAGGAAAGTTGAAATTTGGAAAGGACTTTCGTATCCACAACGAAGACATCAAAACTCTTCATAAGCTCATCATTTATATGATTCACGAGGATGTCCAATGCGAGAAACATGGCATTGATCTCAAGAAAGGAATTCTCATTACAGGACCTGTTGGTTGCGGAAAAACCACGTGGATGCAAATTATTCAAACCATAATTTTACCCGAACAAAATTTCCAAGTAAAATCCACAAGAGACATCGCATTTGAATTCAATCAAAATGGATTTGATACAATCCAGACTTACGGAAAAAGACAACGCGCATTATGTCTGGATGATATTGGCGTTGAGCAGAATATCAAATTTTATGGGAACGAATGCAATACCATTGCTGAAATTCTTTTGCAGCGTTACGACCTCTTGGTGAATCACCAAATTGTCACCCACGCAACCACAAATCTCACAGCACAAGAAATTGAAAACCTCTACGGAAAACGTGTTCGCTCCAGACTTAGAAAAATGTTCAATTTGATATCATTTCCTGCGTCCACAAAGGACAAGAGGAAATGATTAATCAAATGAATCCCGAACTCGCTTCGGTGGTTCAACCTCATCTCCTTCCCAACCACAACAAAAGACAAACGCAAGTAGTACGGACGTTTTGCAAAACGTCCCAAACCACGCTATCGCGAGATTTTATCACGTGATATTAAAAACCAATTGTAAGGGCGTTTTGCAAAACGCCCAAAAATTATAAAATAATTTTTCTATGAAAACATTAAAACTTAATTCAAAAGGTCAAGAAGTAATCTTCGGACCCAAAACACACAAAGCAGTTTTGTTCTTCCAAAAATCACAAAACATCATTGTTGATGGAATCGTAGGACAAGTTACCTGGTCACTACTTTACGATGGATGGGAAATCCTCAATAATCCAAATAACGAAGAAGAATTGTATTCCGAATATCATTTACCAAACCACGCCTACCACAACCAACCCACAGAGAAAAAATGGATTTTCCTGCACCATACTGCAGGTTGGCAAAATCCATATCGTGTAATTGATGATTGGGGACATAGACCACACAAAGTAGCAACTGAATATGTAATTGGCGGCCAATCCATTCACGACGACAACACAGATCACGATGGCAAAATACTCCAAGCAATTCCTAACAATTGCTGGGCTTGGCACCTCGGAATTGGAAACCAACCACTCCACAGTGAAAGCATAGGAATCGAACTCTGCAGCTTTGGAAGATTAACAAAAGGTTACTTCGAAAAAGATGAAAACGGTAAACCAAAAATAATCGAAAGAGCTAAGAATTCATATTTCACGTATGTTGGTCAAGAAGTTAATCCGGAACAAGTAATTGAATTGGAAAGCGAATTTAGAGGTTATAAATACTTTCATAAGTATTCCGACAAACAACTCATGTCACTCAAAAATTTACTACTCAAATTGGCAAATGAACACAATATTGATGTCCGTGAAGGATTACCAAACCTCATCCGAAAGGAAGGTGTTAAAGCTTTTGAATTCATTGGAACGAAAATGTGTGATGATACCCATGGAGTTTGGTCGCATGCAAATTTAAATAAATGGAAGTTGGATGTTTCACCGCAGAAAAGGTTGGTTGAGATGTTGTTGGAATTGTAAATTCTATTCTACAGACTCAAAAAAAGAGATAACTGGAACTTAAAAAGTTCCAAGTAAATTATGTACTAAAAAATATAGAACCATTTCTTAGAACGGCTAAGCATTAAATAAACTGGAGACATCAAAAAGCTGTGCGTTTTACGCACAGCTTTAAACACAGAAATAAAACACCTTTTATTTCTTAACCAACTTTTGAATATGCATTCCCTCTAATGTTTTTACTTTTACAAAGTAAATTCCATTTGAGAAAGTTGAAATATTTATTCCATTATTGAGATTACTTAATAACTCAAATTTATTAGAATATACTACCTGCCCAAATTGATTCATAATTTCAACACTTCCACCTTCTTTAATATCAGAATCAATAAATACTTTGTTTGTAGAAGGATTCGGATAAATAGTAAAACCACTTAAAACATCAGTATTTTCTTTAATACTTACTGTTGAAGCAGTAACACGTTCGGCACTTCTAAAGATTCCAGACCCACTTGGACTTGCAAAAAGATAGCCGTCAGTACTCAAGGCAATATCATAATTGAATATTTGCGTACTGGTAATATTTGAAGTTATATCTATCCAAGTACTTCCCCAATCATCTGAATAAAATATACCTGCATTATCAGCTACTGCTGCATATATCGTTTCACCGTGTAATCTTCTTATGGATGTTATTTTGTCTCCTGCGGATGTCAACGTAGGAAGTCCTGTCAATGTCTTAACAGTCCATGTCACTCCTTGATCTGTTGATTCAAGTACATCATCATTAGCAACGCCTAATAAGTTCCCATTGTTATTACCAACAATACGACTAGGTATTTGTGAAGAAGGAGCAGTAGAATTTTGATCCAACCAAGTTTGACCATTATCAGCACTTCTATAAATTGTGTTTTCAACCGCCATATAGGCTTCGGTAGATGAAATAGTAGCAATTGAGGTGATTCTACCATTAAAGGTTTGTCCTTGAGACCAATTCATTCCATCATCAGAAGACAAATATAATAATATTGTGTTTGGGCTAGTGGTTACCTCTAGTAATAAAACACCATCTGCTAACTCCAATATTTGAGCCACCTTGGTGTTATTCCCCAAACCATTATTTCGAGTGGTCCAGGTACTTCCCCCGTCTGTTGAAACATAAATACCTCTTTCACTGGCTAATGTGCCAGCTCCATTCAGCATAAAAACAGTATTTCCTTTTGTGAAGATATTATAACTAGCACTGTTACCAGTTGGGAATCCAGTTACTTGATTCCATGAACCAAGCGTTCCGTTTGTTGTAGATTTATATAGAAATATTTCATTGGACAGTCCATAAACATTTCCATTGTCGGCCATTCCAAAATGGAAAGCATGCATTTGGTGATTAACCTTTTCCCAGAAGTTTTGGGAAAAGCTACTGCTTATTATTCCTAATGCAATTAAACTTGTAAGTAAAAAATTTTTCATAGCTTTTGTTTTTAGTGTAATTAAAATTATTTAAAGACAAAATTATGACATTTTCGTTAGAATAAAGAATGATTTAGTTTATTGTGATTTGGTTCTGAATTAAATAACATTAAAACCTAGTCAAGCCCATACTCAATGAAAAACTGAATAAATAGATTAATCAATTGTATTTCACATCATTTATTCCAAGAAAGTGTTAGCAATCATAATTTTATTGTTGATAACTTTTTACGATACTAATTCTCAATAAAAAAGAACGTAGTACCTTCTTTAAATACAAAGCCACTGAATAAAAACAACATTAAGATTTTTATTTATTTTACTCCGTTTTAGCAAGAATTGTATTGTAATATTTTTTTTATCTCCTAAAATTCAATAATTTGTGAAGAGATTTAGTTGATATTGGTTTGTTTTGACGCCTCAAACGATAGTCATCTCAATTTTGATGAACCAAAACTTAGATTAATTATTCGGTTCAGCTAGAAAGTTAACCTAATAGATTACAATCGCCTGAAAGTCTTTTGTATTTCTTGATTGTCTTTTTTATTATAGATATTAAATTTAAGTAGTAATGGCTAACAAGTTTTATTTTTTTACTGATGTTGATTTGTTAAATCTCCAAGTAATTGATGATGCATTCGGACCGGTAAATGGATTTGAAGCTTCAAAATTTCAGTTGTGCAATAAACATACGGCTACTGGAAGCCCAACAGCATATTCGATTTGTTCTGGAACAGTATTTTTTCAACAAAACACCGAAGATTCTGCATTGTTGAATATGGTATTGAAACCATATGAACAACTGGGAAAAGGAATGCCAAATATTGATTACTTTATTTACAGAGGTATAAAAAAGGATTCTATAATTGATGTTGCCGGGGTTGAGATAGTCGCTTCAGGAACGAATGATTTATCAACATCAATTTGGGATTCTCAAAATAAAAGAAATGAAAGCATTGACAAAGCTCAGGATAACCCCACAGGTACTACATCTGAATCTCCTCCTATGGAGTTATTAGGAGTTAATTATACACCTATGGCTTTAGCTCCCTATACGTTGGATGATACCGACCCTATTTCAGAAGTTTTTTTTTCAACGGATATTGAATATCAATTACCTACCGTTAAAGGAGGTTGGTCTTTAGGTGAATTTGATTCTGCTAACTTTGGGCTTGATATAGTTTTTTCCAATATTCGTAAAGATCTAAATGCAGGTGAAATACGTGGTAATAAGGTTGTATTGGAAGTGGCAGAACTAACGGGGGGAGAAGATCAGAGTGCTGTATTTACCCATTGGAATTTAAAAGAGCAGATTTTAACATATCTGGACGCAGCTGCTTTTTTTGGAGGGTTTTATGATGGGGGACTCTTGGCGAAAAAATCAATAGATGCTGACTTCACTAATTATTCGGGAGATAATTTATATTTAGAGGTTTTAGAAAAATATTACAATAAAAATACAGTTTACCTTGATGTCCGTAATGAGTTTAATCACTCATTTAATTTTAACAAAAACTATGTCGACGAATTATTAATTGCATTTGATGATGTTTCTTCACTTGCAAGTATTAATTATTATCGTGACTTCTGGCCATTACTGATGGTTAAGACAGATTTTCCCTCAGGAAATACAACAGATAGAAATTTCTTAAGAATTACTTTTCCTAAAGGTG